>Ga0318562_10001385_pt1 | contig 10959 bp, 13 predicted proteins | sample GRESIP066b5f18_FD_203688 | JGI IMG/M metagenome (GOLD analysis project Ga0318562, IMG submission 203688) | Tropical soil microbial communities from Luquillo Experimental Forest, Puerto Rico - GRE.SIPMG.066b5f18 | ecosystem: Environmental > Terrestrial > Soil > Tropical forest > Bulk soil...
CGAGGCGGTGGTGACGGCATGAAGATCCGTCTCGATCGGACGATATGCGATGGCTTCGGCCTGTGCGCCAAGCATGCGCCGGAGTATTTCTCCTTGGACGACTGGGGATACGCCTCACTTGTTGGTAACGGCGAGATTCCCGAAGAGGACCATGATGCGGTCCTGCGTGCCCTGCTGGACTGCCCGGTGCACGCGATCATCTCCATGGGAGAACATCCGCCGTCGTCTGACGGCACCGCGCATCGTGAAGTTCGGGATTTGCCCGAACCAGATCCAAAAACCGAAGACAGCGAAGCGATTTCGGAATTCGTCCGGTGACCAGACCTCTTCCCGAAGTCAACGCGCAGAACGAATTCTTTTGGACCGCAGGCGCCGACGGGGTGCTGCGCATTCAAGAATGCCGGGACTGCGACGCGCTGATCCACCCGCCGCAACCGGTGTGCCGGTACTGCCGCAGCCGCAACATGGGCGTGCGCGACGTGTCCGGCGAAGCCACCCTGTCGGCCTTCACCGTCAACCACCGCTTCGGGTTTCCCGACCTGCCGCCGCCCTATGTGGTCGCACAGGTCGCGATCGTCGAGGACCCTCGGGTTCGGTTGACCACCAACATCGTTGACTGCGACCCCGGCGAGCTCGAATTGGGGCAGACGGTGGAAGTCCAGTTCGAGAAGGCCGAGGACAAGATCGGCACGGTCTGGCTGCCGGTGTTCAAACCCACCGCGGAGAAGAAGTCCGGGCCACAGCCCGTCGACGAGATCGCGCCGCAGGACTTCGGCAAGCACGTCAGCTCGATGCTCACCAAGGAGAAATTCGAGGACGCGGCGGCCATCACCGGAATCGGCATGTCGAAGATAGGCAGAAGGCAGATGGTGCCGCCGTTGTCGTTGACCGTCGACGCCTGCGAAGAAGCGGTGGCCGACGCGGGCCTGACGTTCGACGACATCGACGGGCTGTCAACGTATCCGGGCCTCGACATCGCCGGCATGGGGGAAGGCGGGGTCAGCGCGCTGGAGGGTGCGCTCGGTCTGCGTCCGGCATGGATCAACGGTGGCATGGACACGTTCGGCCCTGGCGGATCACTCATCGCGGCGGTGATGGCCATCGCCACCGGGATGGCCCGCCACGTGCTGTGCTTCCGCACGCTGTGGGAAGCGACCTTCCAGCAGTTGATGAAGGAAGGCAAGATGTCGCCGCCGGGCGGCTCCCGCACCGCGAGCTGGCAGATGCCGTACGGCGCAACGTCGGCGGCACACACGCTGGCGCTCAACGCGCAGCGCCATTTCGACCGGTACGGCACCACGAGGGAGACCCTCGGCTGGATCGCGTTGAACCAGAGGGCCAATGCCGCGCTGAACCCGACGGCGATCTACCGCGATCCGATGACGATGGACGATTACCTTGGCGCGCGGATGATCACCACGCCGTTCGGGCTGTACGACTGCGACGTGCCGTGCGACGGCGCGATCGCTGTCGTCGTCTCAGCCGTCGACGCCGCAAGGGACATGCCGAAAAAGCCGGTGCTGTTCGAGGCCGTCGGCACCCAGATCGTCGAGCGCACCGACTGGGACCAGACCACGATGACGCACGAGCCGCAGGTGCTGGGTCAGTCCGCACATATGTGGACGCGAACATCGCTGCGGCCCAAGGACGTCGACGTCGCCGAGCTCTACGACGGCTTCACGTTCAACTGCCTGTCGTGGCTGGAGGGCCTCGGCTTCTGCGGCATCGGCGAAGCCAAGGACTTCATCGACGGCGGAACGGCCATTGCCCGCGACGGCGTCATTCCCCTGAACACACACGGCGGCCAGCTGTCGCACGGCCGCACGCACGGCATGGGCCTGATCCACGAGGCCGTCGCCCAATTGCGCGGCGAAGGCGGCGAACGGCAGGTGAAGGACGCCCGAGTCGCGGTCGTCAGCAGCGGCGGTCTGACGCCCAGCGGGGCGATTCTGTTGCGGACGGACGGGTGAGCAACCTGCCGCGTCCCCGCGTCGTCCTCGTCAACGGCGTGCCGATGTCAGCGTTGGTGGCGTCGGTGCCGGAGCCGAAGGCGGTGGTTGTCGCGATACACGGTGGTGCCACCTCGGCCGTGTACTTCGATTGTCCCGGGCGCCCCCAACTGTCGTTACTGCGCGCCGCGACCGCCAACGGCTGCACCGCGATCGCACTGGACCGCCCGGGCTACGGCGCATCCGCGTTCTACCACGACGACATGGCCGAGCCCGATAGACGCGTCGGCTTCGCGCTGGGCGCCGTGGACAAGATCCTCGGCGAAAGCGGGCGCGGCGCAGGCCTTTTCCTGCTTGCGCACTCCGCGGGCTGCGAGCTCGGTCTCCGCATGGCGGTCGATGACAGAGCTGCCGATGTGGTAGGCGTCGAACTCTCCGGCACCGGCCTGCGCTACAGCGATGAGGCGAAGGCCGTCATCAGCGAGGCCACCCTGACCTCCCGTCCCGCGGGCCTGCGCGATCTGCTGTGGCAGCCGACGGACCTGTACCCGCCGGAAGTTCTCAGCGGCGGCCTGTCCGCGCCAGGTGCGCCCTACGAGACCGACGTCACCTCCAACTGGCCTCGTCGCGACTTCCCCGACATCGCCGCGCGGGTGACGGTGCCGGTCCAATTCAGCGTGGCCGATCACGAGCGGGTGTGGGAGTCGACGCCGCAGGCTGCACAGGCCGTCGCCGCGCTGTTCTCGTCGTCACCGCGCGTCGTCGTCAACGAAATGCCGGACAGCGGACACAATCTCAGCGTCGGCCTCACCGCCGACGTCTATCACCGGCGGGTGTTGTCGTTCGTCGAGGAATGTGTCGATACAGCAACGGAACTGGAGGCCGGCTGATGCGTGTCGGATTCATCGGACTCGGCAGTCAGGGCGGCCCGATGGCGCGACGCATCGTCGAAGGCGGTTATGACCTCACGCTATGGGCCCGTCGGCCCGCCACCCTCGAACCGTTCGCCGACACCGCCGCGAAGACCGCGCAATCCCCCGCCGAGCTCGCCGCCGCCAGTGACCTGGTGTGCGTATGCGTCGTCGGCGACGACGACGTTCGAGAGGTGCTGGGCGGTGACGCGGGGGTGTTCGCCGGATTGGCACCGGGCGGAATCGTAGCCATCCACAGCACGGTGCACCCCGATACGTGCACCGAAGTCGCCAAATCTGCTGCCGCCCATGGTGCTTCGGTCATCGACGCGCCGGTGAGCGGAGGGGCGCCGGCCGTCGAGGAGAAGCAGTTGCTGGTCATGGTGGGCGGCGACGTCGATATCGTGGCCCAATGTCGCCCGGTGTTCGCGACCTACGGTGACCCCATCGTCCACCTCGGCCCGCTTGGCAGCGGCCAGGTCGCCAAGATCCTGAACAACGTGCTGTTCAGCGCCAATCTCGGCACCGCACTGAGCACCCTCGAACTCGGCGAATCCCTTGGCATTTCGCGGGACAGGCTCTGCGATGTGATCACCCGCGGATCGGCGAACAGCAGGGCACTCGCCAGCATGGCCGCCAACGGCGGAACCCTGGAGACTCACGCGGCCGTCGCGGGCGCACTGCTCCAGAAGGACGTCCGGCATGCTGCGAGCCTTGCCTACGCCGCGTCGGCGCCACAGGGTGCGGTGTTCGATGCGGCCGACTCCGCGCTGGACGCGATGGAACACCCGCGGTGACCCGGGTCGGCTTCGTCGGCGCGGGGCGGATGGGCGCACCCATGGTGCGCCGACTGGTCGAGGCGGGCCACGATGTCCGGACACTCGGCCGCACCCCCGAAAAGTGCAGGGCAGTGGAGGAATTGGGCGCCCAGGCGGTGACAGAGCCCGCCGCCGTCGCCGAATGCGCCGATGTGGTGATCGTGTGCGTGTTCACCGACGAGCAGGTGCGGCAGGTGTGCCTGGAAGGCGACCTCGTCGGCGCGGTTCCGCCGGGTGCCGTCCTCGTCGTTCATACGACGGGGAGCCCGCGCACCGCGGCGGCCATCGCCGCGCGCGGTGTCGACGTGGTCGATGCTCCGGTGAGTGGCGGACCGCACGACATCGCGTCGGGTCACGTGACGCTGTTCGTCGGCGGCGCCGACGACGCCGTCGCGCGAGCGCGTCCGGTGCTCAGCGCATACGGAGACCCGATTCTGCACGTCGGCCGCAGCGGCGCGGGGCAGCTCGTGAAGCTCGTCAACAACACCCTGTTCGCGGCGCAGATCGGGCTGGTCACCGAGGGTGTGCGGCTTGGCGAGGGGCTTGGCATCTCCGAACCCGCACTTCTCGAGGCGCTCACGCACGGAAGCGCGGGCAGCCGCGCGCTGGGCAACATCACCCGGGCAGGGTCCGCGGCCACGTTTCGCGACGCGGTCGGCGACTTCATCGGCAAGGACGTCGCGGTGGCCCGCCAGATCATCGCGGAGCTGGGCGGTGACCTCGGCGCGCTGGACGGCATGGTCGACGCGGGGCTGAGGTGATGAGACACATTTCGTGAATGTCTCATTCTCTTTTATGAAAACCCCATTACCGCTATGGTTACAAGTCAACAGCCATTCGTAATGGATTCCAGCCTATCCGTACAGCTCAGGAGCGTTCATGACCCAGGCGAAGCTCGTTTTCGACCCGTTTTCCGAGGATTTCTTCAACGGGGCTTACGAGACGTATCGCCGGATGCGCGATGAGGCGCCGGTGTATTACAGCGACGAGCACGATTTCTATGCGCTGACCCGGCACGAGGACGTCGCGCCCGCATTCAAGGATTTCGACACCTATTCATCGAAGTACGGCGTCGACCTGCACTCGATCAGGTCCGGACTGCCGTCCGATGCGGGCGCCCGAATGATCATCTTCATGGACCCGCCCGAGCACAGGAACATGCGCAGCCTGCTCAACAAGGTGTTCACGCCGCGCGCAATCCAGGCCCAGAGCGAAAACGCCACCCACAAGATCGAAAAGTATCTCAGCCGCGTCGACCGCGACGGATTCGACGCCGTCCAGGAATTCACCGCGCCGTTCCCCGTAGAGGTGATCACGGCCATGCTCGGCGTTCCCGAGGACGAAGCTCAACAGGTCCGGCACTGGATCGACGAGTCGCTGCATCGCGAGATCGGGCAGGTGGAGATGGGCGAGCAGGCGTTGCACGCCGGTGCCGAGACCGCGATGTTCTACTTCGACCTCGTCCAGAAACGGCGAGCCGATCCACAGGACGATCTCTTCACCAAGCTCATCGAAGCCGAGATCGAACGGGAGGACGGCGAGAAGGACAAACTCGACGATCTCGAAATCGCCGCGTTCGCAACACTACTGGGCGCAGCAGGAGCCGAGACGGTGACCAAGCTGGTGGGCAACGCCGTTTACCTGTTCGCCAAGAACCCCGATCAGTGGCAGAAGCTGCGGGAGGACCGCAGCAAGGTCCCGGCCGCGGTCGAGGAGCTACTGCGGTACGAGGCGCCGTCGCAGTACAACGTGCGCCGCAGCATGTGCGATGTGCACCTGCACGGCACGACGATCCCCGAGGGCAGCCCGGTGTTCCTGATCGGCGGCTCCGCCAACCGCGACGAGCGGGCGTGGACCGATGCCGACGCATTCGACATCGACCGCGATCGCACCGAGGCGCAGAACCTCGGCCTCGGCTACGGCATCCACAGCTGCCTGGGTGCGGCGCTGGCCCGCCTGGAGAGCACGATCGCGTTGGAGAAACTGCTCGACTTCATGCCGCGTTTCGAAGTCGATTTCGACAACTGCACGCGTGTCCAGATGCAGAATGTGGTCGGCTGGAAGAACGTCCCCGTGAAGGTTCTGAAATGACACAGAAAATCGAAGTCGACTTCGGGTTGTGTGAGAGCAACGGGATTTGCATGGGCATCATCCCGGAGGTGTTCGACCTCGACGACCAGGACTACCTGCATGTCCTGCACGACGAGGTGACCCCCGAGAACGAGGAGCGGATCCGCGAATCGGTGCGCCAGTGCCCGCGGCAGGCCATCTCCATCCGCGAAGAGTGATGCAAAGCTAGATGCGATTCGTCTTCGTGCACGGCGGTTTTCACGCCGCGTGGTGCTGGGAACATACGATCGCTGAACTGCAGCGGCTCGGCCATGTTGGTGTGGCGGTCGACCTGCCGGGTCACGGCGCTCTGGTCGACGAGGAGTCGACGCTCGCCAACCGCAGGGATGCGATCGTGGCCGCGCTGCAACCGGGCGACGTCCTCGTCGGGCATTCAGGCGGCGGATTCGACGCCACGCTCGCGGCGGACGCCGCTCCCGAACACGTCAGCCACATCGTCTATCTCGCCGCCGCACTGCCGAGGGAGGGACGCACCTACCCGGAGGCGATGGCGATGCGCGATGACGGCGACGAGCTTGGCGAGGATTTCGACGCCGACGTCGGAGAGATGTTGGGCTACTTGAAGTTCGACGACGCAGGCGCGATGACGTTCGCAGACTTCGACGGTGCGTGGAAGTACTTCTATCACGACTGCGACGAGGAAACCGCCCGCTGGGCCTTCGACCGGCTCGGCCCGGAGCGCTTCGGCGACACGACGGTCACGCCGGTGTCGGTGCCGAACTTCTGGGCGGCCGACCTGCCGCGCAGCTTCATCCGGTGCCTGCAGGACCGCTCGATGCCGCGCTGGCTAGCCGACACGGTCACGCGCAGGCTCGGAGTCGAACAGCTGACCATCGACACGTCACACTCGCCATTCCTCAGCCGCCCACGCGAACTGGCCGAGTTACTGGTGCACGCCGCGACCACCAAGCCAACGGGCGCACTGGTCCCGAACTAAACCTCAGCCCCCGCGAGCGTGCGTGTTTGCACCCCGACACGCCGCGGAAAACCAACAGTCTGCGCACGCTCGCGCAGGCCTCAGCCCAGGCCGGTGAGAATGGCGCCGTTGCAGTCGGCGGCCGCCTGCCTCAGCTTCGCCGCCTCCTGGTAGGCGTCGGAGTTGTACCACTCGCGGGCCGCCTCGACCGACTCGAACTCGAGCAGCACGGTTTGGGTACCGTGCCACTCGCCCTCTAGGGTCTCCGCGTTCGGGTCGAACGCGAGGATCGTCGCCCCTGCCATCGCCTTGCTGGCCAGTTTGCCGTACTCGGTCATACCGGCGAGATCCTTCACGTCCTCCGTGATGACGATGTAACCCTTTGGCACCCTAAATCTCCTCGGTTTCAGTCGGTTTCGACGATCGCTTGTTCTGGACAGTTGACAATGGCCTCTTTCGCAGCATCCTCGAGGCCCGTGGGCACCTGCTCAGGATCGGCGATGGCGTAGCCGTCGTCGGTCATGCTGAAAACCTCGGGGCACAGTGTCAGGCACATGCCGTGGCCGCGGCAGCGGTCCTCGTCGACGGTGACCTTCACGGGGCACCTCCTGCGAGGTCGAATTCGAGATGCAGTTCGGTGAGCCCGCGCAGGATGTACGTCGGAATGTATTGGTAACGACGGTTTCCCGCGGGGCCGTGGTGCGACTCGCTGATCCGGATGTCGGTGGTGCGGTCCAGCAGCCGTTCCAGCCCGACGCGGGTTTCCGCGCGGGCCAGCGGGGCCCCAGGGCAGCTGTGGATGCCGCGGCCGAAGGCCAGGTGCTGACGCGCGTTCTTGCGCTCGGGGTCGAACGTGTCGGGGTCCTCGAACCGTCGCGGGTCGCGGTTGGCCGCGCCGTTGACCACCATCACCGTACAGCCGGCGGCGAGGGCTTCCTCACCGACGGTGGTCGGCACCCGGGACAGCCGGAAGTCGCCCTTGACCGGGCTTTCGATGCGCAGGCACTCCTCGATGAAGTTCGGCAGCAGGCTGCGGTCGCTGCGTAACCTCTGCTGGATGTCGGGACGATCGCCCATCACCTTCAACGCGGTGGACAACAGCCGCACGGTCGTTTCCTGGCCGGCCGAGAACACATTGGTGGCCACCCGAACGACGTCGCCGACCTCGGGCATCGTGCCGTCAGGGAAAGTCGCCGTTGCCAGCCCGGTCAGCACGTCGTCCCGCGGTTCGCGGCGTCGGTCCTCGACATAAGTCGCGAACACTTCGTAGAGGTACTCCAGTGGTGTCTTGGCAAGAGTCTTGTTCGCGTTGCCCAGCCCGCTGCCGTGGGTGCCGCGCGCCAATCGCTCCAGGAGCTCTGGGCGGTCCTCGTCAGGCACGCCGAGCAGATCGGCGATGACCCGCAGCGTGAACGGACCCGCGAAGCCCTTGATGAACTCGCCCTCACCGGGCGCCAGGAAGTCGTCGAGGATGTCGTCGGCGAGCTGCCACATCGCGTCCTCGTTTTCCTTGAGGCGCTTGGGCGTGATCAGCCGCATCAGCAGCGCGCGGTGGTTGGTGTGCGTCGGCGGGTCCAGCGTCGGCAGCTGGTCGCTGAACGGAATGTCGTCACGATGCTTCACGATCAGCTCGGTGACATCGTCGCCCTCGAGGGGCACCGGAAAGCCCGGGAAGGGCCCGGTCACCGAGATGCAGGACGAGAACGCGTCGGCGTCGTTGTACACATCGACGGCCTCCTGCCAGCCGGTCACCATCGTCACGCCGTAGTGGTCTTCGCGGCTGACCGGGCATTTGTTGCGAAGCGCCTCGTAGAACCGGTACGGGTCATCCGTTAGGCGACCGTCCCGGAAAAAGTCGACCGAGGTGAGGTCCTCCGTCATGCGCCCTCCGTGATCTCAGGACATGAGAACGTGATTCTCATATGTGGGTATTAGATTTCCATAGTGGCCCCTCGGCGTCAACGAGGGCGCTGTGCACTCGCCCAGCGCGTTGCAGCGGCTACTGTATCGGCTCCTCGCCCAACACCGTGGTGCGAAGCATTTCCCGAGGTGAGCTGGGGTCGTAGGGGGCGGCGCGGTGTAAAACGCCGCGGTTGTCCCAGATGACGGTGTCCCCGACCGACCAGGCGTGGCTGTACACCTTGCCGGCCACCGTGGCCCGATCGAGCAGGTCGGCCAGCAGGGTCCTGCCCTCGTCCAGATCCATGCCGACGATGTAATCGGCCGACGCGCCGAGCACCAACGACCTGCGGCCGCTGCGATGCGTCCACACCAGCGGATGCTCGTGAGTGCGCCGGGACCGCCATTTCGCCAGGACCTCCGGCGATGGATCCGGCGTCACCTTGCGCTGGGACGCCTCCAACGAGTGCACGACGCGCAGCGAGCCGTACCGCTCCTTCTCGTCGTCGCTCAGCGCGTCGTACGCCGCATACGAGCTCGCGAACTCGGTCTCACCACCGCTATCGGCAACGTGCTTGGCCGACAGCACGGTGGCCATTTGAGGAAACGTGTCCTCGATCGGCGTGCAGCCGTCGATGTGCCAGTCGAACGTGGCACGCAGGTAGTCGGCGGAGGCGTTCTTCGACTTGTCCAACGTGACGGGATAGATCCCCGCCACCGGATGATGCCCGTCGGAGGAGTGGTCAACCCCGCCGAGCCGCTCGCAGAACGTCACCTGGGCACGCGGTTCGAGGCCAAGCCCGGGGAGCACCAGCACGCCGTTGAGTTCGAGTGCCTCGAGCACCGCCTCGGCGAGAAGGTCGTCACTTGCCAACCGCTCGGAGTCGACGCCGAGAACCTCCGCGCCGACGGAGTCCGTCAGCTTGTTGATCGTCAGCAGACTCATGGCACGGGCTCCCCTACTCGATCGATGACGGCGTCCGCGGAGTCGGTGGGTTTCTGTTGGCCGAAGACCTCAATGGCCATCGACACCATGATCATCGAGTAAATGAGGTGAAGCAGGTTGACCGCATCCTCCGGCACGTCGTCCAGCGGGAACTTGTCGCAATAGTCGATGGCCTCCTCGAATCGAGGGCTGAAGGCGTCGTAGAACTCGCGGAGCTCGGGCATCGACGTGGATATTCGAGCCTGCCATCGCTCGGGTTCGGTTGGCAGACACCATTTGTCGGCAAAATCTTCGAATTCGGCGAAGGCACTCGGTAGGCGCTTGTCGGACATCGTCACACCCCCGCCGGGCGGCGCTCGCAGTTGTACTCCTCGACCCAGTCGACTGCCACCTTGTGCAAGTGGCGCACCAGAATCTCCTGGTCGTTGAGCGGGTAGTCGTCGACGACGCCGTACTCCAGCGCCGCCTGTGTGCCGCCCAACATGCCTGCGTCCTGCAGTGCGAACTCCTTGAGAACCACCGACGCAACTTCGTGTTCGATGCGCTCACGGACGGTGCGCGCCGGATGGAATGCGTTGTACGCCTCGAATTTATGGGTGTTGTGCGACGTCGGCCAGTACCGATACAACAGGTACCAACCGTGGTAGATCAGAATCTCGAGATTCGGGAAGATCTGGAAGTTCGTGATGCCCCACGGCTCGATCCCGCCCGGATTCAGGCCGGCTGAGAAGTGCGTCTCCGGCGTACGCCACGGTCCGACCAACCCGCTGCGCGTAACCCGCTCAACCGGATACATGTATTCCGGGTCGAGCAACCATCGCCGCGTGCCTGCGGTCGACACCAAGCGGTGCGGCCCGTCGATCTGGAAGTGCCCGCACTCGAAGCTGGCGTTGGGTTGCCGAACGGCGGACGGCACCTGTTGCGAATGCAGCGACGGCACGTGGTAATACTCTTGAAACGCGTCGGCGAATATCTTCCAATTGCTGTTGTTGTGTGCGACGAAATCGTAACGCTCCGTCATCAATTCGAACGGATAGTCGTCGAGTGCGGTGATCATCGGCCCAAGAAACTCACGCAGGGATTGCCGCGGCTGAGGATCGAGGTTGATGAAGATGAATCCGTTCCACACGTCGCAGTTGACCGGCCGCAGGCCGTACTGCTCGGTGTCGAGGTCGAAGAACTCGCCGGGCTGCTGCACGAACGTCAGCGCGCCCTCGAGGTCATAGCGCCAACCGTGGTACTTACAGGTGAACTGGCGGCAGGTGCCCGCGACCTCTTCGTTGGGAAAGTCGTTCCACACCAGTTTGTTTCCACGGTGACGGCAGATGTTGTAGAAGGCGCGGACGTTCTTGTCCTTGCCCTTGACGACGATCACCGATGTCCTCGCGGC
>Ga0318562_10001386_pt1 | contig 10958 bp, 9 predicted proteins | sample GRESIP066b5f18_FD_203688 | JGI IMG/M metagenome (GOLD analysis project Ga0318562, IMG submission 203688) | Tropical soil microbial communities from Luquillo Experimental Forest, Puerto Rico - GRE.SIPMG.066b5f18 | ecosystem: Environmental > Terrestrial > Soil > Tropical forest > Bulk soil...
CACGACCTAAGCTGGGACAAGTGGGCCGGGCGCGTGGATGAGTACATGCATCACATTGAGGCGCTGCTCTCGCCGCAGCTGATCATCGTGGGCGGCGGCATCAGCAAGCAGGCCGACAAGTGGGTGCCGAAGCTGACCGGCGTCCGGGCCCGTATCGTGCCCGCGATGCTCCTCAACGAGGCCGGGATCGTGGGCGCCGCGATGGCCGGCACCGGCTGAGCCCCCGATGAGCAAGAGCAGCAGGAACAAGGAGAGCGCGCGGGAGAGACTCGCGCGAGAGCGGGCCGAACAAGCGCGGCGCCGGCGGCGTCGCCCATGGCTGATCGCCGGCGGGGCGGCCGTCGTCGTCATCGCCGCGGTGATCGCCATCACGCTCGCCGTCACGGGCGGCAGTTCGGGAGGCGGCGGGCTGCCCCTGGCCCCGCTGAGCACGCTGGGGACCCTCCAGCCCGCGCCCGCGGCGGGGCCGACCGGCCCCGAGGGCGTGCCGGTACCCGCGGGCCCGGCGCTGGCCAGCACGGCCACGGGGGCGACCGGCCAGCCGGTGGACGGGATCAGCTGCCAGACCAGCGAGCAGACCGTGTTCCACATCCACGCGCACCTGACCATCTTCGTGAACGGCGCGGCCCGGCAGGTCCCGGCCGGCATCGGCATCCCCGGAGCGCAGGCCACGCAGAGTCCGCAGGGCCCGTTCATCGAGACCGGCACGTGCTTCTACTGGCTGCACACGCACGCCTCCGACGGCATCATCCACATTGAGTCGCCGGTCGAGCGCACCTACACCCTGGGTAACTTCTTCGACATATGGGGCCAGCCGCTCGGCCCGGACCAGGTCGGCCCGGCCCAGGGGCACGTGACGGCCATCTACAACGGGCAGGTCTGGCAGGGCAACCCGCGGGACATCCCGCTGAACGCGCAGGCGCAGATCCAGCTCCAGGTCGGCACCCCGCTCGTCACGCCGGAGCAGATCACGTTCCCGAACGGCTTGTAACCGGACGGGGTGGCCGGCGCCGCGCAGCGCGCTCTTGACCTGGCCGATGCGCAGCGTGCCGAAGTGGAACACGCTGGCCGCCAGCACCGCGTCCGCTCCGGCGTCGACCGCGGGGGGGAAGTGCGCCAGGGTCCCCGCGCCGCCGCTGGCGATCACCGGGACGGTGACCACGGCCCGCACGGCCCGGATCAGCTCCAGGTCGAAACCCGTCGTGGTGCCGTCCGCGTCCATGGAGTTCAGCAGGATCTCGCCCGCGCCCAACTGCACGGCCCGCTGCGCCCACTGCACCGCGTCGAGCCCGGTACCGGTCCGGCCGCCGTGCGTGGTCACCTCGAAGCCGCTGTGTGTCCCGGGGGCACGACGCGCGTCCACGGACAGGACGATGCACTGGGACCCGAACCGCTGGGCGGCCTCGCCAAGCAGGTCCGGCCGGGCGACCGCGGCGGTGTTGAGCGAGACCTTGTCGGCTCCGGCGCGCAGCAGCCGGTCCACGTCCGCGACACGGCGCACGCCGCCGCCGACGGTGAGCGGGATGAACACCTGCTCGGCGGTCCGCCGTACGACGTCGTCCATGGTGTCCCGGCCGCTGCTGGACGCGGTGATGTCGAGGAAGGTCAGCTCGTCGGCGCCTTCCGCGTCGTAGCAGGCGGCCAGCTCGACGGGGTCTCCCGCATCACGCAGCCCGGTGAAATTCACGCCCTTGACCACCCGGCCGTCATCGACGTCCAGGCAGGGGATGACCCGCACCGCGACGCTCATGCGTTTTCGACCTCAGCGAGGGCTTGCTCCAGGGTGAACGCGCCCTCGTAGAGCGCCGTGCCGACGATGGCGCCCTCCACGCCAAGCGGGACAAGCGAGGCGATGGCCCGCAGGTCGGCCAGGCTGGACACGCCCCCGCTGGCCACCACGGGCGCGGTGGTCCGGGCGCACACGCTCCGGAGCAGGTCCAGGTTGGGACCGCGCAGCGTGCCGTCCTTGAGCACGTCGGTCACCACGTACCGGGCGCAACCCTCGGCGTTCAGCCGGTCCAGGGTCTCGTACAGCTCGCCGCCCTCGGCGGTCCAGCCGCGGGCGGCCAGCCGGGTGCCCCGGACGTCCAGCCCGACCGCGACCCGCTGCCCGTGCCGGGCGATGACCGACCGGACCCAGTCCGGGTTCTCCAGCGCCGCGGTGCCGATGTTGACCCGGGCGCAGCCGGTGGCGAGCGCGCGGGCCAGCGAGTCGTCGTCCCGGATGCCACCGGACATCTCCACCTGCAGGTCCAGGCGGCGCACCACCTTCGCGAGCAGGTCCGCGTTGGACCCCCGGCCGAACGCCGCGTCCAGGTCGACCAGGTGCAGCCACGTGGCCCCGGCCCGCTGCCAGGCCAGCGCGGCCTCCAGCGGGTCGCCGTACTGGCCGCCGCTGCCCGCCACGCCCTGGACGAGCTGGACGGCGTGCCCGTCGGTGACGTCGACGGCGGGTAGCAGGGTGAGCCGGGTCATAGCGTGTGCAGCCAGTTGGCCAGCAGCGCGGCGCCGGCGTCGCCGGACTTCTCCGGGTGGAACTGGGCGGCGGACAGCATGCCCTGCTCGGCGGCGGCGGCGAACCGCTCGCCGTGTTCGGTCCAGGAGATGCGGGCGCCTTGGGCGGCGAGGCCTGCGGCGGCCGCGGCCCGGAGCGCATAGGAATGCACGAAGTAGAACCGGGTGCCGGCCGGGATCCCGTTGAACAGCGCGGAGCCGGGCCCTGCGGCCACGGTGTTCCAGCCCATATGCGGCAGCACGGCGGCGTCCAGCCGTTCCACCGTCCCCGGCCAGGCCCCGCAGCCCTCGGTCCAGGTTCCGTGCTCCACCCCGGCGGCGAACAGCACCTGCATGCCGACGCAGATGCCGAGCACCGGGCGGCCTCGCTCGAGCCGCTGGGCGATCAGCTTGTCGCCGCCGATCGCGCGCAGCCCGGACATGCATGCCGCGAACGCGCCCACGCCGGGCACGACGAGCCCGGCGCATTCCAGCGCGGCGTCCGAGTCCGCGGTAACGGTCACGTCCGCGCCGACCCGGGCCAGCGCGCGCTGCGCTGAGCGCAGGTTTCCCGACCCGTAGTCGAGCACGACCACCCGCGGCGCCATCAGAGCACGCCCTTGGTGCTGGGGACGCCGCCCGCGCGCGGGTCGGGAGCGGCCGCGGTGCGCAGCGCCCGGGCCACGGCCTTGAACTGGGCCTCCACGATGTGGTGCGGGTTACGGCCCTCGATGACCCGGACGTGCAGGCAGATCCCGGCGGAAAACGCCAGCGACTCGAAGATGTGCCTGGTCAGCGTGGTGTCGTAGCTGCCGATCAGGGGGGCCATCGCGGCCGGCTCGTGGTGTACCAGGTAGGGCCGCCCGGACAGGTCCACCGCGGCCTGCACGAGCGTCTCGTCCAGCGGCACCAGGGCGTCGCCGAACCGGGTGATGCCGCTCTTGTCACCGAGCGCTTCCTTGAGCGCCTGGCCGAGGGTGATGGAGGTGTCCTCCACGGTGTGGTGGGCGTCGATCTCGGTGTCGCCCTTGGCCTGCACGGTCAGGTCCAGGCCGCCGTGCTTGCCCAGCTGGGCGAGCATGTGGTCGAAGAACGGGACCCCGGTACCGACGTCGGTCACCCCGCGGCCGTCCAGGTCGAGCTCGACCAGGATCTGGGTCTCTTTCGTGACTCGCTCGACGCGCGCGGTTCGGCTCACAGGCTTAGCACCTCGGTCAGCGCAGCGCGGAAGGCGGCCATCTCCTCGGGGGTCCCCACCGTGACCCGCAGCCAGCGGGGCGGGCCGACCTCCCGGACCAGGACGCCGCGGTCCAGCAGCCCGTGCCACACATCCCGGCGCTGCTCGAACGGGCCGAACAGCACGAAGTTCGCGTCCGAGTCCGCCACGCGCAGCCCGTGGCTGCGCAGCCAGCGAACCAGCCCGTCCCGTTCGGTCCGAAGATTCGTGACGGTGGCCAGCGGCTCGGCGGCCAGCGCGAGTGCGGCCCTGGCTACCGCCTGGGTGACGGCGGACAGGTGATAGGGCAGCCGGACCAGCAGCAGTTTCTCCACGACCTCGGGTGCGGCGGCCAGGTACCCGACCCGGGCGCCGGCCATGGCGAAGGCCTTGGACATGGTGCGGGTGACGACCAGCCCCGGGTAGCGCGGCAGCAGGGTGAGCGCGCTGGGCGTGCCCACGCGGGCGAACTCCGCGTACGCCTCGTCGATCACCACCAGGCCGGGCGCCGCGTCGCAGATCGCCTCGATCACCTCGAGGGGGGCGGCGGTGCCGGTCGGGTTGTTCGGCGAGGTGAGGAAGACCAGGCTGGGCTGTGTGTGTCTTATGGCCTGGGCGGCTTTTTCCGGGGCCAGGCCGAAGTCCTCGTCGCGGTCCACGTCGATCCAGGCGGTACAGGTCACCCGGGCGATCAGAGGATGCATGGAATAGCCGGGCTCAAAGCCCAGGGCCCGGCGTCCCGGCCCGCCGAAGGCCTGCAGCAGCTGCTGGATGACTTCGTTCGACCCGTTGGCGGCCCACAGGTGACGGGCGGTCAGCCCGTGCCCCAGGTAGTCGGCCAGGTCCTTGCGCAGTTCGACCGCGTCCCGGTCCGGGTAGCGGTTCAGGGTCGCCGCCGCCTGCGCTACCGCGTCCGCGATCGCCCGCTGCAGCGCGGGGCTGGGCGGGTAGGGATTCTCGTTGGTGTTCAGCCGGACGGGCACGTCGATCTGTGGCGCGCCGTACGGATGCAGGTCGTTCAGGTCATCCCGAACGGGCAGTGGTGATTCGGCCATCTATTCGTGCCCGCTTCCCCGTGGTATCCGCGTGCGGACGGCCTCGACGTGCGCGGCCAGGTCTTCCGCCCCGCCGAGGGCGTCGATCAGCGGCGCCGCGGCGGCCAGCGCCGTCTGGTCGCATTCGATCACGTTGACCAGCCGGCCGAACGGCCAGACGGACAGCCCACTGGTATGCCGGGCGGTCCCTCCGGTCGGCAGCACGTGGTTCGACCCGGCCAGGTAGTCCCCGAGGGAGACCGGCGCGTACGGCCCGGCGAAGACCGCGCCGGCGTTGACCACCCGCGCCGCCACCTTGGCCGGGTCCCGGGCCTGGATCTCCAGGTGCTCCGGCGCCCACGCGTCGCTCACGGCTAGCGCCGCGTCGAGGTCGTCGACGAGGACCGTGGCGGACTGGTGGCGCAGGGCCGTCGCGACCCGTTCGTGGTGCCGGGCGGCTGGGACCTTTTGTTGGAGCTCTTGGTCTACGCGGTCCGCGAGCTGGTGGTCGGTCGTGATGAGCAGGCAGGCGGCGAGTTCGTCGTGCTCGGCCTGGGCGATCAGGTCCGCGGCGACGAAGGCGGGGTCCGCGGTGTCGTCGGCGATGATGGCCACCTCGGTGGGGCCGTTCTCGCCGTCGGTGCCGACCACGCCGCGTAGGACCCGCTTGGCCGCGGCGACGTAGACGTTGCCGGGACCGGTGATCACGTCCGCGGGAGCGCAGTCGGCCGTGCCGTAGGCGAACATCGCGAGCGCCTGGGCACCGCCCGCGGCGTGCACCTCCCTGATGCCGAGCAGGGCGCAGGCGGCGAGCACGGACGGGTGCGGCAGGCCGTCATGGTCGGCCTGCGGCGGTGACGCCACGGCGATCGACCCGACGCCGGCAACCTGGGCCGGGACGATGTTCATCACCACCGAGGAGGGATAAGCGACCAGGCCGCCCGGCACATACACCCCGGCCCGGCTGACCGGGACGAACCGGCCGGTAACGGTGAGGCCGGCGGTGACCTGGGTGGGGGTTTCGGCCGGGAGCTGCGCTTGGTGCACCGTTCTGGTGCGGCGGGCCGCCTCCTCCAGGGCCTTGGCTACCGCCGGGTCGAGGTTGGCCAGGGCCTCGTCGAGCGCGTCTTGCGGCACCACCGTGGTGGCCAGGTCCACGTGGTCGAAGCGGGCGGTGTACTCGCGGACGGCCTGCGCGCCGCGGCGCCTGACGTCGTCGCAGAGGGGGCGGATGAGGGCTGAGGCGGCTTCGACGTCGGTGGCGGCCCGGGGCAGGACGCCGGCCAGGGCGGCCCGGCTGAGCTGGCCTGGCTGGCGGCCGCGCAGGTCGATACGGGAAATCACCCGCCTAGTCTACGGAGCGTGCCCGTGTCTACGGAGCGTGCCCGTGTCTACGGAGCGTGCCCGTGTCTACGGAGCGTGCCCGTCCGGCGGCGCGTGCCCCTGTCTACGGAGCGTGCCCGTCCGGCGGCTCACGTGTCTAGATCATCGGTCCCGTCGGCCGCGTGCCGGGCGCGGGCTCGGGCGGCCTGGCCGGAGCGGCGGGCGCTGGTCTCGGCCAGCAGGATGACGAGCGCGGTGCACAGCGGCCAGAACACGAGCGCGCTCTTGGCGCCCAGCGCGAGCGAGGAGTGGAAGACGGTCCCGGCGGGGCTGGACGCGAGCAGGTGGTTGTACGTTCCCAGCCCGATGTTGTCGCCCACCCACCACGCCAGCAAGGCCGCGACGACCGCGCCCAGCACGAGCCCGGCGGTAGCGGCCGCCCCAGCCCGGCGGACCAGAAGGCGGTAGCCCAGGATCCCGGTGATCAGCCCGCCGACCGCGGTGATCAGGGCAAACCAGGCGTCAGCGACGATGTACGCGGTGCTTTCCGCGTTCATCAGCTCGGCTTCGCCGCCGGCGATCTCCTGCAGCAGCGCCCGCGGCGCGATCGCGGCCCAGATGAGCCCGGCCGCCAGGCCGAGTACCGCGCTGCCCCCGATGGCAATGAGGAAAGTCGCCAGTCGCCCCTTCGTCAGACCTCCCTCATCGCCGGACCACTTCCGCAAGATGCTACTCGTCAAGGCCAGCAATCACCCGGCCGGTCCGGAGCGCTAGTCTCGTTTAGCCCCGCCAAGGCAGGGGAGTTGACTCTGCGGTTGCGACACGTCACGGAGGTCAACATGTCGACCGGAGCAATCGTAGGCATCATCATCGCCGTCATCATCGTGGCGGCAGCCGTCGTGCTGGGCCCCGCGCTGCTGCGGCAGACGCGGATGCGGCGGCAGTTCGGACCGGAGTACGACCGGCTGGCCAAGGAGCTCGGCTCCCGGAAGGCCGCCGCCGAACTTACCGAGCGGCAGCGCCGGGTGGACGCGCTCGGCATTCACCCCTTGCCGGCCGAGCAGCAGGCCCGCTACAGCGGCGAGTGGACCGCCATCCAGGAACGGTTCGTGGACGCCCCGGCCGCGGCGGTGTCCGCTGCGGACACACTGATCTGGGACGTCATGCGAGACCGCGGCTACCCAGCGGACAACAGGGACGCCAGCCTGGAGGCGCTGTCCGTGTACCACCCGCGCCCGTTGGACGGTTACCGGCAGGCGCAGGACATCAAGGCCGAGTCGGCGAGCACTGAGGAGCTGAGGACGGCCCTGATCCGCTACCGTGCCCTGCTCCAGGACCTGGTCGGCGTGCCGGTCGGTCAGCCAGCACTCCAGCGTCGTGACGCCACAACGGCGAAGCCCGCCGCCGACAGGGATGGCCGTACGCGGAAAATATCGGTCGTGCCCCCCAAGACGGCGGACACGCCGCGTTAGCATCCGGCAGGAAGGGGATTCCCATGACGCAGGACCCGTACGGGCAGCCGCCGGGTACCGGTTATGTCGTCCGCGGCGAGATCGTCCCGGACGATGAGGCCAACGTAACCCCGCCCGCCGCGCCGATGACCCAATTCCAGAAGGTGGCCTCGGCCCTCCGCGGAGACCGGACGGATCCGGCGATGCCCGCCTATGTTCCCTCCGATGCCGCTGGTCCCTCCGATGTCGCTGGTCCCCCAGACGCCGCTGGTCCCTCCGATGTCGCTGGTCCCTCCGATGCCGCTGGTCCCTCTGATCGCGACACGGCGACCAGTCAGGAGACCCGGGGCGCCGCCGAAGACGACGCGACTCGCCCGGAGGAGGTCGTCGCGACACGAAGCCCCGACACCGGCAGCCATGACTACTGGGACGACGCCGACGAGGCCGGCCAGAAGGAGGCGGCTCCGAAGGACGGGGCCCCTGACGAGGCTCCGGAGGACGCGGCCCCTGATGAGCCTGCCGCCGCCGGAGCCGACGTGACCACCCAGGACCCCACGATGGCTCAGCCGGATCTTTACGGCACCGCCACGCGGGCGCCGACCGAGACCGCGTACGCGGAGACCGACACGGCGGACGCGGAGCCGGGCGCCGCAACAACCGGTGCTAGCGAAGCCGCGGTGGTGGGGAAGCATGCGGGGGCCTCGGCGCAGGAGGGTTTGCGGCCCGGCGAATCCGACCACGGGCTGGGTGACTTCAGCGACCTGACCTACGGAAGCCTGCTGCCCGACGCGGCGGAGTTCAAGGCTCAGTGGCAGCAGGTCCAGTACCGGTTCGTCGATGACCCACAGAGCTCGGTGACCGAGGCGGCCGACGTCGTCGCGCAGGTCACCGCCAAGCTCGAAGCGGCCATTGCCGAGCGGCAGCGTGCCATCGCCGAACGGCAGCGTGCACTGCGCAGCCGGTGGAGCGAGGGCAAGAGCACCGACACCGAGTCGCTGCGCGAGACGCTACTGATGTACCGGGCGTTCCTCGAGCAGCTCACCGGACCGAAGGACAGTTAACCGGGCCCGGTGCCAGCGACGCGCTAGCCGACGCAAGCGGGGCCGAGCAGCTGCTTGAGGTCGCCGATCAAGGCGGGCGAGGCAGCTACTCGCAGCTTGTCGTCGAGCCGGACCACCGTGGTCCGTTCGTGGCCGCGCAGCTTCAGGTGAACCTCGGTCGGTCCCGGGTGGGTACACAGGACCTCCCGAAGCCGTTCCACCACCGGTGGCACGCACCGGGCTACCGGCATGGACACCACGAAAGGCTCCGAGTCATCGACCGACAGGTCGGGGACGGTCAGGTCCATGGCGATCAGCTTGGGCACGTCATCGCGGCGGTCGACCCTGGCCTTCACGACGACCACGGCGTCCTCGGTGATCGAGGTAGCGTACAGCTGGTAGGTCTGCGGGAAGAACAGCACCTCGATCGCTCCGGCCAGGTCCTCCAGGGTGGCGGCGGCCCACTGGTTACCCTGCTTGGTCACCTTGCGCTGAACCCCAGACAAGATGCCGCCGACCTTCACGATCTGCGCGTCTGACCGATCCCCCGCGCGGGGACGCGTCTCGGCGTCTTCCGCGGTCAGATCGGCGAGCGAGCAGTCGCTCTCCCGAGCGATGATGTGCTCGATGCCGAACAGCGGGTGGTCAGAGACATACAGACCGAGCATCTCGCGTTCGAAGTTCAGCAGCGTGGACTTCTCCCACTCCCCCGCCGGGACAGGCACATCGAAGACGGCCTCCGCCTCGGCGTCGCCACCGAACAGCGAGTCCTGCCCGATCGCCTCGTTGCGCTTGATGTCGATAACGGCGTCGACGGCCTGTTCGTGCACAAGCACCAGGCCCTTGCGCGCATCCCGGAACGAATCGAACGCCCCCGCCTTGATCAGCGACTCGATCACCCGCTTGTTGCATACCACCAGCGGGACCTTGCGCAGGAAGTCGGTGAAGCTGTTGAACTGGCCCTGGGATTTGCGCGCCACGATGATCGCATCCACCACGTTCGTGCCTACATTGCGGATCGCGGCCAAGCCGAACCTGATGTCCCTGCCTACCGCCGCGAACGTGGCCACCGATTCGTTGACGTCGGGCGGCAGTACCTTGATGCCCATCCGGCGGCACTCGCTCAGGTACAGCGCCGACTTGTCCTTGTCGTCGGCCACCGACGAGAGCAGCGCCGCCATGTACTCGGCCGGGTAGTTGGCCTTCAGGTAGGCGGTCCAGTACGCGATCAGTCCGTAGGCGGCGGTGTGCGCCTTGTTGAACGCGTAGCCGGAGAACGGGACCAGGACATCCCAGACGGCCTGGATGGCCTGGTCGGAGTAGCCGCGCTCCTGGCAGCCCTGCTGGAACGGAACGAACTCCTGGTCGAGGATCTCCTTCTTCTTCTTGCCCATGGCGCGGCGGAGCAGGTCGGCCTGGCCGAGTGAGTAGCCGGCCAGGATCTGGGCCGCCTTCTGCACCTGCTCCTGATAGACGATGAGGCCGTAAGTAGGCTCGAGGATTTCTCTTAGCGGCTCCTCGAGCTCGCGGTGGATCGGGGTGATTTCCTGCCGCCCGTTCTTGCGCAGCGCGTAGTTGGTATGCGAGTTCACGCCCATGGGACCCGGCCGGTACAGGGCGTTCACCGCCGAGATGTCTTCGAAGTTGTCCGGCTTCATCAGCCGCAGCAGCGAGCGCATCGGCCCGCCATCGAGCTGAAACACGCCCAACGTGTCGCCGCGCGCCAGCAGTTCGTAAGTGGGCTTGTCGTCCAGCGGCAGGCTCAGCAGATCGATCGAGATGCCCCGGTTCTTCTCGATGGCGGCCACGGCATCGGCCATGATCGTCAGGTTGCGCAGGCCGAGGAAGTCCATCTTCAGCAACCCGAGATCCTCGCAGGTCGGGTAGTCGAACTGCGTGATGACAGCACCGTCGGCGTGCCGGGTCCAGACCGGTATGTGGTCAGTGAGCGGCTCGGCGGACATAATCACCCCGGCCGCGTGCACGCCGGGCTGGCGGATCAGCCCTTCGATGCCGCGCGCGGTATCGATGACCTGCTTGACCTCTGCCTCGGCTTCATAGAGCGCGCGAATCTCAGTGGCCTCCTTGTACCGCGGATGCGCCTCCTCGAAAATCCCGGACAGCGGCATTTCCTTGCCCAGTACGGGGGGCGGGTACGTCTTGGTGATCCTGTCCCCCAACGCGTAGGGGAAGCCGAGTACCCGGCAGGCGTCCTTGATCGCAGCCTTGGCTTTGATCGTGCCGTAAGTGACGATCTGCGCGACCCGGTCCGAACCCCATTTCTGGGTCACGTACCTGATCACGTCGGCGCGCCCGCGCTCGTCGAAGTCGATGTCGATGTCGGGCATGGAGATGCGTTCGGGGTTAAGGAAGCGCTCGAAGATCAGGCCGTGTACCAGTG
>Ga0318562_10001388_pt1 | contig 10949 bp, 6 predicted proteins | sample GRESIP066b5f18_FD_203688 | JGI IMG/M metagenome (GOLD analysis project Ga0318562, IMG submission 203688) | Tropical soil microbial communities from Luquillo Experimental Forest, Puerto Rico - GRE.SIPMG.066b5f18 | ecosystem: Environmental > Terrestrial > Soil > Tropical forest > Bulk soil...
ACGTTGAGGAATGGCCCCTCGATGTGAATGCCTAGGACGCCGGGCACGCCCGCGGCGATGGCGGCGCGCACCGCGGCGATGGCACGCGCGACGACCTCGAGGTCGGCGCTGATCAGTGTCGGCAGGAAGGCGGTGGTGCCGAAGCGGCGGTGCGCAGCGCCGATGGCGCGGATCGATTCGACGCTCGGTGCGTCGTTGAAGAGCACGCCGCCGCCGCCGTTCACCTGCAGGTCGATGAAGCCCGGCAGCAGCAGTCCGCCGCCCAGATCGTAAGGCTCGGCCGCCCGGCAGCGGGCGTCAGTCGCCGGCAACACATCGACGATACGCCCCTGCTCGATGAGCACGCACTGGCCGCGCACGAAGCTGTCCGCGCGCAGCACCCGCCCGTTGATCAGTGCGAGGCTCATCAGAGCGTCTCGGTGACCTTGCGGAGATGCGGTGGCGCATCGGGATTGTGTCCGCGCGCCAGCGATAATGCATTCGCCATTCGGTAGAAACTCTGCGCGAACAACAAAGGCTCGATTACCGGGTGAGCTCCTTCGGTCGGTAGTTCGGTGGTGTGCGGCAGGGGTGCGCCGGCGAGCAGCACATCGGCGCCGTGCGCGACGAGTTCGTCGGCGAGCTGCATCACGCCGGCGCGGCTGCCGTCATTCTGCGTGAACAGCAACAGCGGAAACCCGGCGCGCACGAGGGCCATCGGCCCGTGGCGCAGCTCGGCCGCGCTCAGCGCTTCGGCGTGCAGGCCGCAGGTTTCCTTGAATTTCAGCGCCGCTTCCTGCGCGATGCCGAGGCCGAGCCCGCGGCCGATGACGTACAGGCTGCTCGCCGCAGTCAGCCGCGTGACCGCCGCGCTCCAATCGAGCTGCCAGGCCCGGGCGAGATCTGCGGGTGCCCGCTGCAATGCCGTGGCGAGCGGCCCATCCCCCGCCCACGCGGCCACCAGCTGCACGATGGCGCTGAGTGAGGCGATGTAAGACTTGGTCGCGGCGACGCTTCGCTCTGTGCCGGCGCGCGCGGCTCACGACCGCGAGAATGTCCGGGCTCGCGCCCGACTGCGAGACGGCGAGCATGAGCGTACCGGACAGATCGGGCGCCGCTTCGTACACCGAGCTCACCGACGGCGCCGCCGAGGAGGTGAGCAGTCCCAGGCGCGTCTCGATCAGGTAACGAGCGAAGGTCGCCGCGTGGTCCGAGCTGCCGCGCGCGCAGGTGACGACGGCGCGCGGTGGCGAGTGGCGCAGCCGCTCGGCCAGCTGCGCCACGCGCGTGGCGTTGGCCGCGAGCTGCGCGCGCACCACCTCCGGCGCCTGCGCGGCTTCGCAAAACATGTGCGTGGTCTCGGCGGGCGCGCTCACGTGGCGATGCTGAGCTCGGCGACGAAGTCATAGATGTCGCCGCGGTAGTAGGAATGCGTGAACTCCGCCGCGCGCCCGTCGTCGAGGAAGCCGAGCCGCTCGACCAGCAGCCCCGGGTCCGCCTCCCGCGCCTGCAGGAGCTCGGCCTGCTCGGCGGTGAACAGCACCGCACGCAGGCGCTGCAACGCGCGTACCGGGCGATTGCCGGCACGCTCGAGCGCAACGTAGAGCGAGGACTCGACCGCCTCGAGGGAGGGGAGGCACGAGGCGAGGATGGTGGCGTACTCGAGCGCCATCGGCGCATCGTCTGCGAAACGAATGCGGTCAAAGCGGTACACGGGTGTTCCGGGACTCGCGCGCAATGTCAGCGCTTCTTCGGGCGTCACGGTGCCGGTGGTCCTGCGCAGCCACACGCTGCGCGGATTTCTGCCGCGAGCGCGCATGTCCTCGGAGAAGGAAGTCAGCTTGGAAAAATTCTTCTCCACGCGCGTGCGCACGAAAGTGCCCGAGCCCTGGCGGCGCACCAGCAGGCCTTCGTTGACGAGTCCATCGATGGCTTTACGCACGGTGATGCGCGACACGTTGAATTCCACGGCAAGATCGCGTTCCGGCGGCAGCGCATCATCCGGATTCAACACGCGCGTCTCGATCGCCTGTCGCAACGCGCGCTGTAACTGCTGATAAAGGGGCACCCGGCTCGCCTCATCGAGTTTGCCCACGGTTTGTGACAGTGCGGCCACCAGCTTGCCCCCTATCAACAGATCTATACCGACATTACCACTAAAATACCATTCAGTTGCCTGCGCGCAACTTAGTGAGCTCTAACTCTTTGAGTTTACGTTGAAAAGCCCACGTGTACATCACTGGTATTGTCGGAGTTGTTATTTCTTAGTGATTGGTACTATATTGGACCTTAACTGGTTCCAGCTAGTGGGACCACCCTGCGAGAGGTCTCCAGGGGATTTCTAACGACGAACGGCACGTGCCAATTGCAGACCATAAAGGCGGGGGTGGGCAACTCATGAGAATCAGTAGGTCGACGTTGATCGGAACAGCAGTCGCGATGGCACTGTTCGGGCCCGAGAGCCCGGTACAGGCGCAGCAGGCGAGCGGCGATCAGACGGCCGCCAAACCGAACGAGATTCAGGAGGTTGTGGTCACCGGCATCCGCGCCTCCGTCCAGGAGGCGCTGGCGATCAAGAAAGCCTCGACCAACGTCGTGGATGTGGTCACTTCGGAGGACATCGGCAAGATGCCGGACAAGAACGTCGCCGACTCACTCAAGCGCGTACCGGGTGTCACCGTGAGCCCCGCCGGCGCCAACGAAGGCGGCTTCGATGAGAACGACCGCATCAGTCTGCGCGGCACCGGCCCCAGCTACACCCAGACGCTCATCGATGGCCACAGCGTGGCCTCCGGCGACTGGTTCGTGCTCGACCAGACCGGCACCGTCGGTCGCAGCGTCAGCTACACCCTGCTGCCCTCGGAGCTCGTGAGCAAGGTGGTGGTGAACAAGAGCTCCGAGGCGGACCTGGTCGAAGGCGGCGTCGCGGGCACGGTCGACATCGTGACGCGCAAGCCCCTCGATGATTTCAAGCAACCGCTCACCCTGCAGGTGTCTGCGGGTGGCGTGTACTCGGATCTGCCCAACAAGGGCGCCCCGCAGTTCAGTGCGCTCGCCAACTGGAAGAACGACACCTCGACTTTCGGTGTCCTGGCGCAGGGCTTCTATGAGGACCGCTACCTGCGCCGCGACGGCACGGAGATCCTCGGCTACCAGCAGGTCTCACCGGGCAGCAATCTCGCGACCGCGCACCCGGATCTGACTAACGTGTGGACCCCGTTCCAGATGGGCTCGGCGTACTTCACGCAGGAACGCAAGCGCTCCGGCGGGCTCGTCAACCTGCAGTTCAAGCCGAGTGACACAGTCGGCTTCGACCTCTCGGGGTTCTACGCGAAGCTCGAGGCGCCCAACTACAACCGCAACTATCTGCTGTGGTTCAACCATTTCCTCAACCAGGGCGCGGGCTCCTCTGGCACCTGCGGCACCCCGCCGGTGGCGTGCGGCAACGGCACGATTCCGGGACTGGGTCTGCAGCCCGGCTACGTGGTGCAGAACAACACGCTGGTGAGCGCCACGTTCAAGGGCGATCCCAACACCGCCTACGGCATCTACGACCAGATCTCGCGTCCGGACGCGTCCGCGGACTCGGCCTTCATCAACCTCGACGGCAATTTCATCCTCACCCAGAATTTCCGGCTGGACGGACAGGTCGGCTGGTCGCAGGGTCACGGGAAGAGCCCGACGCAGAACGTCGCCGAAACCGAGCCGGGCTTCGGCGCCGGTGCTTACTACACCCTGAACGGCATATCGCGCCCGCCGGATTGGGGCATTCCGAACACCAATTACGCCCAGCCGTTCCCGCCGGGGAATCCGCAGGCGCTGACGTTCGGCTGGATATTCGGCGCCCAGGACGTCAACACGATCGACAAGGAGACCTGGGCGAAGCTCGATGGCACTTACGATATGTCGGACGCGGGCGCGTGGCAGAGCCTGAAGTTCGGTGCCCGCTACTCGAAGCACGACCGGGACTCGGTCAACTCGATCGCGCAGGGGCCGACGTTCAGCTGCAACCCGGTGACGCCGACGTGCCCGCCCGGGGGCGGCAGCGACCCGCTGGCCTACCCGACGACATATTCGAATTACCCGTCGAACTACACCACCTTTGGCAGCAGCATCCCGACCGGTATCTGGTACTGGACGCCGGCGCAGCTGGCCGCCTACAACGGCCCGGGGCTGGTGCAGCGCGATCCCGTGAAGCGTGCCTATCCGCCGTATTGGTTCTCGCTGCACGAGCCGGACACCTCCGCCTACGTGCAGGCCGACTTCAAGGGTGAGCAGTGGAGCGCCAACCTCGGCTTGCGCTATGTGCACACGGTCGAGGAAACGATCAGCTGGATTCCGCTGGCGTGCACGGCGTCGCTTCCGCCCTCGGCCAATCCCTGTCCGACAACGACTCCGAACCTGGTGGTCGGCTCGCTGTTCGGAGCCTTCTCCGGCCAGCAGGTCAGCGAGTCCTACAACAACTACCTGCCCAGCGCGAATTTCCGCTGGCAGTTCAGCCCCGAGCTGATCGGCCGCCTGGCGGCAGCGCAGACGATGACGCGTGCGGACTACTCGGCGCTGGCAGGTTCGGTGAGCCTCCTGCCACCGGGGGCCTTCAACCCAGGCGTCCCGAGCACCTGCACGCCGCCGGCGGTGAACTGCGGCAGCGGCAGCGGCCCCAACCCGTACCTGAAGCCGATCGTCTCCAACAACTTCGACGCATCGCTGGAGTATTACTTCGCGCCACGCTCGCTGGTGTCGGTGACCCCGTTCTACATGTACCTGAAGAACTACGTCAGCTACGGCAGCGCGGTTCAGACCTTTCCCACCTTTGGCCCGGGGCTGCCCCCTGCCGGGGTCACCGTCCCCTACCTGCTCACGGTTCCGGTCAACGCGAAGGGCCGGGCATCGGGCGTGGAGTTCGCCTACCAGCAGGCCTTCGGCAACAACTTCGGCATCGATTTCAATTACACCTACACCGATGCCAAGCAGACCTCCAACGTGCCGCCCAACCCCGACGGCTCGCCCGGCGACGATCGCCTGGTCGGGGCTTCCAAGAACGTGTACAACATCAGCGGCTACTACGAGAACGCGCACTTCAGCGCCCGTATCTCGTACAACTACCGCTCGGCGTTCTACAGCGGCCTGGATCGCAGCACGGCGTTCACGCAGGACAGTATCGGTACGCTGGCGGCCTCTCTGGCGTTCATCTACAACGAGAATCTCAGTGTGACCCTGGACGGTCAGAACCTGAACAATCCAACGCTCAAGTACTACGCGCTCGACACGACTCAGCCCCGCGCGTTCTACACCAACGGCCGACAGTACTACCTGATGTTGCACGGGAAGTTCTGAGGACGTTTCCGGTGATACCGGGGCGGGCGCCTGCGCCCGCCCCGGCCTGACCCGAGGCTGTGGCGCGCCTGGCGCCGTGAGGCGCATCATCTGCGTCCGACGCACCTCCCATGACCACCGCCACACTCTGCAATTACTCGTACTCTCCGCCGAGCTCGCCGCCGGCGGGAGCCGCGCCCGCGGACCTGCGCCGCATCGTGCTCATCGGCGGCGGCACGGCCGGATGGATGACCGCGCTCATCCTGGCGCGCGCCCTGATCAGCCGTGGCGTCGGTATCACGGTGCTCGAGTCCCCGACGGTACCCACCATCGGGGTGGGCGAGGGGTCCACGCCCTGGCTGCGCGGCTTCTTCGACAGCCTCGGCATCGAGGAATCGGAATGGATGCCAGCCTGCCACGCCACCTACAAGAGCGGCATCACCTTCGCGGGCTGGTCGACGCGGCCGGGGTTCACGAGCTACTTCCACCCCTTCGCCTCGATGCTCGACAACCTCACCATGAGCCAGTTCGTGCACAACGTCGAGGCCCGCGTGCAGGGCGCGGATCTCTACGCCCATCCGGACCGGTTCTTCATCGCTGCGCGCCTGGCGCGCGAGCGCCGCGCGCCGAAAGCGCCGGAAAGCTTCCCGTTCGATATCTGGCACGGCTATCACTTCGATGCCGTGCTGCTCGGGCAGTTTCTGCAGAAAAAGGCGCTCGAACGCGGCGTGCGCTACCAGAGCTGCCACGTCACCCACGCGACGCTCGATGCGGAGGGCAACATTGCCTCGGTCGCGACGCGGGAAGGTGAGACCTACGCCGCAGACCTGTTCGTCGACTGCAGCGGCTTTGCGGGACTTCTGATCGAGAAGGCGCTGCACACCCCCTGGGTGAGCTTCGCCGAGAACCTCTTCAACGATGCCGCGGTGGCGCTGCCGACTCCGATGGACGACACCATCCCCTGCGAGACGGTGTCGACGGCGCTCAGGTACGGCTGGGCCTGGAAGATCCCGCTCACCAGCCGCTATGGCAACGGTTACGTGTACAGCAGCCGTTACTGCGATGCCGATCAGGCGGAGCGCGAGCTGCGCGAGCACGTGGGACTTCTGGATGCGGACGTTCCGGCGCGGCACCTGAAGATGCGCATCGGCCGCGTCACGCGACACTGGAACCGCAACTGCCTCGCGGTCGGCCTCAGCCAGGGCTTCATCGAGCCGCTCGAAGCGACGGCACTGCTCTTCATCCAGCAGACCGCCACGACCTTCACCGAGTTTCTCGAGAAGGAGGATCTGAGTGAGGCCGCGCACGAGCGCTTCAACGCGATCGTGAACGCGCACTTCGAAGGCATCCGCGACTACATCGTGACGCACTACAAGACCAACACCCGCACCGACACCGAGTACTGGCGCGACAACGCGGCGAACCTCAACGTCTCGGATGACCTGAAGAAGCTCTACTCGCTGTGGATGACCGGCAAGAGCATCGTGCCGGGAATCCGCCAACAGGTGATCGGGCGCGGCTACCCGGTGTTCTCCTGGTTTGCGCTCATGGCGGGCATGGGCGTCTTTCCGGATGCAACGGACCTGCGCGCGCCGACGGCCGCGGAGGCGCGCTACCAGATGGCCGAGATCGACAATCTCATCGAGCGCAGCGCCGGGAATTATCCCGAGCACAAGAGTGTGCTGGCACGCATCCCGCCGCGGCGGCGGCAGCCGGCCTTGCAGGCTTACTTCTGGTAGCCGCCAGAACCGCGGCTGTGGCCGTCGTCATGCAAGCCCCGGCTCCGATCCGCGAGTTCGCGACGCGCGATGCGGAGCTCATCCGGCGCGAAGTGCTCGCGAGCGGGGAGCCGGCGGTGGTGCGCGGTCTCGTGAGCGACTGGCCGGCGGTCGCCGCGGCACGCACCTCGCCCGTCACGCTCCTCGAGTATCTGCGGCGGCTCGACAGCGGCGCACCGGTGGACGCCATCATGACGGCGCCCGAGATCAAGGGACGGATCTTCTACCGCGAGGCGCTGAATGGCTTCAATTTCGTGCGCAACCGCCTGCGGCTCACGGCGGTCGCGGAGCAGGCGCTGCGCTATGCAGGCCATCCCGGCGCGCCGGCGGTCGCCGTGCAGAGTGCGCTGATGCGTGATTGCCTGCCGGGCTTTGCAGCGGCCAATCCGCTGCCGGTGGCGGATCCCTCCTCGCAGCCGCGCATCTGGCTCGGCAACGCCGTCACGACGCCGACCCACCTCGATGAATGGTTCAACATCGGTGCCGTGGTGCTCGGGCGCCGGCGCTTCACGCTGTTTCCGCCCGCGCAGGTCGGCAACCTCTACGTCGGCCCGCTCGACTACGCGCCGACCGGTGCGCCGATGAGCCTGGTGCAGCTGCACGCACCGGATTTCGGGCGCTTCCCGCGCTTTCGCGAGGCGCTCGCGCACGCGCGCACCGCCGAGCTCGGGCCCGGCGACGCGCTCTTCATTCCGCCGCTGTGGTGGCACAACGTCGAATCGCTCGATTCCCTCAACGTGCTCGTGAACTACTGGTGGCACGCGAGCGGCGCGGCACTCGGCAGTGTCTCCGGTTACGACAGCCTGCTGCACGCGATTCTCAACATCCGTCAGCTGCCGCCGCCGGTGCGCGAGGCGTGGCGGGCGCTGTTCGAGCATTACGTGTTCGGGCCGCAGTCGCAGGTGAGCGCACACATTCCCGCGGAGCGGCGCGGCGTACTCGGCACGCTGGCTCCGGCGGACGTCGAGCGGCTGCAGGCGCAGCTCGCGCAGCGGCTGCAGTCCAAGTGATGCGCCGCGCATCGATAGCGCGGGCCGTGACGGCGATCGCGGCCGCGCTCGTTGCCGCCACGGCCGCCGCGACTCCCGCGAGCCCGGCGACAGCCGAGGCCGGCATTGTCCCGATCATCCCGGTTCCAGCCAGCATTTCTCCGCGCGCCGGCAGCTTCATCGTCCGGGCGGGCACCCCGATCTACACCTCCGGCGACGCCGCGGCCGCGAGGATCGCAGCCTATTTCGCCGATCTTTTGCAGCGGACTCACGCCATCGCGCTCGCGGTGCGACGGCTGCCACCGCCGCGCGCGCCGGCGGCGGTTACCCCGCAGACAGCACTCCCGACGCCGGCGATCGTCTTCCGTCTCGACCCGCAGGCGCCCGGGACGAGTTCCGAGAGCTACCAGATCGATGTTTCGCCCGAGCGGGTCCTGGTGTCGGCTCGGGATTACCACGGCCTCTTCTATGGCGCGGTCACGCTCTGGGACCTCTGCAGCGTGCCGATCCGCGGCGGAGAGCTCGCGCTCGCCGCGACCCTCATCACCGACACGCCGCGGTTTCGCTGGCGCGGGCTGATGCTCGATTCCGCCCGCCACTTCCAGTCGCCCGAGTTCGTGATGCGCTACATCGACTGGATGGCGCTCCACAAGCTGAACGTGTTCGGCTGGCACCTGACCGATGACCAGGGCTGGCGGCTCGCGATCCGCAAGTACCCGCGCCTGACGAGTGTCGGCGCCTGGCGCGTCCCGGCGGGCGCCGCACAGCGTGACATCGACCCCGCCACCGGCCGGCCGCGTCTCTACGGCGGCTTCTATTCTCAGGATGACGTGCGGCACATCGTCGCGTATGCCCGCGAGCGCTACGTCACCATCGTGCCGGAGATCGACATGCCGGGGCACGCCACCGCCGCGATCGTCGCCTACCCGCGCCTCGGCGTGACCGATGACCCACCGCGGGTGGTGCCCGCGGACTGGGGCATCTTCCCGAATCTCTACAACGTCGAGGAGTCCACTTTCGGGTTTCTCGAGGATGTGCTCGCGGAAGTCATGGAGCTCTTTCCGGGCAAGTACATTCATATCGGTGGCGATGAGGCGGTGAAGGATCAGTGGAAGGCCTCGCCACAGGTGCAGGCGCGGATGCGCGAGCTCGGCGTACCGAACGAGAACGCGCTGCAGGGCTACTTCACCCGCCGCATGGGGAAGTACCTCGTGGCTCACGGCCGCCGGATGATCGGCTGGGACGAGATCCTCGAGGGCGGGGTGCCGGACGGGACCGCGGTCATGTCGTGGCGCGGTGTCGATGGCGCCATCGCCGCGGCCGCCGCCGGGCACGATGCGGTGTTGTCGCCCGCACCGACGCTGTATCTCGATAACCGCCAGGGCACCGGTCCCGAGGAGCCGCCGGGGAGGGGAGAGGTGGTATCACTCGAGCGCGTCTATCGCTTCGACCCGCTCCCCGGGCCACTCGCCGCCGCGGCCGAGCACGTGCTCGGGGTGCAGGCGAACCTCTGGACCGAGCACGTGCGCCTCGAGGAGCGGGCCGCTTACATGACCTGGCCACGCGCGGCCGCGTTGGCGGAGATCGGCTGGTCGCCGGCGGAGCGGCGCGACTTCGCCGACTTCCAGCGCCGTCTGCCGCTCGCGTTCGACCGCTACCGCGCCCTCGGAATCCATTTTTCCGGCACCGTGTTCGAAGCTCCCCACACCGTGGGTCCCTGGGAGCGGCACATGAGCCAGGACCTCACCCCCTGCACCGACAAACTGGTGTTGAATCTCGAGGACGATGCACCGCTCCAGGGGCCGCGCGCGGTGTTTCTCATCGACATCGAGAATCCCTGCTGGATGCTGCGGGTTGCGGACCTCGCGCGCGCCACGCGCCTCACTGCCGCGGTCGGCCAGGTGCCCTTCAACTTCCAGATCGGCCGCGACATCGACGCGATCCGGCTGCGGGCGCCGCGCACGCCGGCCGGAGAGCTCGAGGTGCGTGTCGATGGCTGCGAGGGTGAGCCGCTCGCAGTGCTGGGGCTGGCTCCCGCGGCCGGTAACGATGCGGTGACGGTGCTGCCGCCCCTCGTGTTGCCGCCCGCGGTGCGCTCGCTCCAGGGCGCCCACACGCTTTGCTTCACCTTCACGCAGCGCACGCTCGATCCACTGTGGACGATCGACTGGTTGCAGCTCTCGCCATGAAGCCCCCTGACGCGCTGACACTCCTCGCACCGCTCGCCGGCTGGAGCACGCCGCTCGATGAGGCCCCCGATGAGGTCTTCGCCGCGCGGCTGCTCGGTGATGGCGTGGCGATCGATCCCACCGGCGGCACGCTGCACGCTCCCTGTGACGGCGAGATCGTGTTGCTGCCCGCCTCGCGCCATGCGGTAACCCTGCGCACCGACTCGGGCTGCGAGATCCTCCTGCACGTCGGCATCGACACCGTGGCACTCGCCGGGGAGGGGTTCGAGGCGCACGTGCGTCAGGGCGCACGCGTGCGCGCCGGCGATGCGCTCCTCAGCTTCGATCTCGACCTTCTCGCGCGGCGCGCGAAGAGCCTCCTCACCCCGATCATCGTTACGGCCGAGAGCGGCTGTGGTATCCGCAGGCGAAGCCTCGATCGCGCGGTTGCAGTCGGCGAATGGCTGATGGAGATCGCCCCGCCTGTCCGCGCTGCGGCAGCTAGTGCCGGCGGCGCGGCCGCGGCGGGGAGCGCCTCGCGGCGTCTCACGGTTCTCTTCGATCACGGTATCCACGCGCGTCCCGCGGCGCTGCTCGCGGGGTCGCTGCGGACGCTCGCGGCGGACGTGCGTCTGCTCGCGCACGGTCGCGAAGCGAACGCGCGCAGCACGGTGGCGCTCATGGGGCTCGGTGTGCAGCACGGCGAGGAGATCGAGATT
>Ga0318562_10001389_pt1 | contig 10936 bp, 8 predicted proteins | sample GRESIP066b5f18_FD_203688 | JGI IMG/M metagenome (GOLD analysis project Ga0318562, IMG submission 203688) | Tropical soil microbial communities from Luquillo Experimental Forest, Puerto Rico - GRE.SIPMG.066b5f18 | ecosystem: Environmental > Terrestrial > Soil > Tropical forest > Bulk soil...
ATGCTGCAGTCTAAGGCCGATGGGCGAGAGCGGGGTCGGCCGCGGATCGAGATGGGCGAGCGCCGCCATGGCGGCGTCGCGCGAGCCCTTCAATGTGTTGACGCGCAGATCGAGCGGCGCGCGCAGAGCGAGCGCCTGCGCCTCGCTCACCAACGCCTCACCGAACTCGGCTTCCAGCGACGCCTCGAGCCATTCCGGGAAGTCACCGGCGACGTGGAGAGGCGCGTCGGCTAGGCCCTTGGCTCCGGCCTCGAGGCGATCGCGCTCCGCCTCGGAGAGCGGCGCCGGCGCGAAGCGCGCTCCATCGCACAAGGCGGCGATCGCCTCGACGCTCATCTTGCGCCCGAGGCGCAGCGCGCCGAGCAGCACCGCACGCGACGCCGCCTCCTCGACCCGTCGGGACCCCATGATCCAGGCGGCCGAAGCCTTGTGCCGCAGCGCGTCGTAGACGAGGCTCGCGATGGCGGCCCGATCCTTGGAACCGGCGAAGCGGCGGGCGAGGCCGAAATCCTTCAGCGCGTCGGCGGCGGGCCGGCGATGCGTCGCGATGTCGTCGAGGACCTCGATCGCGGCCGAGAGACGGGCGGCAGGCGTCACGGTCGCGTCATCAGCTTCCGAGCACGCGGATCGCGAGCAGGACCCACATGACGACGAGGACAAGCATGCCGAGCCCATAGACACCGCCGCGCAGGGGCACCACGTTCGAGCCGGTGTGGACGAAGGCGTGCACGAGGCGGCTGACGACGAAGATCCAGGAAAGGATCACGAAGGCAAGATCCGCCTTGCGCGTCAGGATCGCGATGATCGCCGCGAGATAGAACAGCACCGGCAGCTCGAACTGGTTTTGGAAAGAGTTGCCGATCTGAACGATGCGTTCGGGCCAGGCCTTCTGGCCGAGCGCGATATCGTCCGGACGCACCTCCTTGCGATCCAAGGCGCGGGTCCGCAACCAAGCGAGCCAGATGACGAGCGCGAGGCTCAATGCCACCTGGACGAAGACAGGCAGGAGGACGGCTTGCAGGGACATTGCCTGTTTGGCTCCGCGCGACCGGCGAAATGACGGGCGAAGATGGCATCGCCATGCGGCTCACGCCAGTCCCGCCCGGATCACGATCGCTGCGGCGACGCAGTGCTTGCCGAAGAGATCCGGCCTCTTGCTGCAGCTGCAGGCGAAGCGAAGCCCGGCATCCGCGGCTTCGAGAGTGACGGTGCGGCGCTGCCCGCCCGTGACCTTGGCGACGGCGCGCGACGGCGAGAGCTCGACGAGTTCCACGCCGGCAGCCGCGATCTCGCGCCCGAGGCGCAGATTGGCAGGCGTCGCCAAGGCGGTGACGGCCTTCACGCCCAAGAGTGCCTCACTCAGGAAGGGCGCCTCACTAAGAAGCGTTGCCATGGCGCGCGGCCTCTAGCCGCGTGTCGGGTAGTTCGGCGCTTCGCGCGTGATCATCACGTCATGCACATGGCTCTCGCGCAGGCCGGCGCCGGTGATGCGCACGAAACGCGCATTGGTGCGGAAGGCCTCGAGATCGGCCGAGCCCGTATAGCCCATGGCGGCGCGCACGCCGCCGATGAGCTGATGCACCACATTCGCGGCCGGGCCCTTATAGGGCACCTGGCCCTCGACCCCTTCGGGTACGAGCTTCATCGCGTCGCGCACTTCCTGCTGGAAGTAGCGGTCGGCCGAGCCTTGCGCCATGGCGCCGACCGAGCCCATGCCGCGATAGGATTTGTAGGAGCGGCCCTGATAGAGGAAGACCTCGCCCGGCGTCTCGTCGGTGCCGGCGAGGAGCGACCCGACCATGGCGCAAGAGGCGCCCGCCGCGAGCGCCTTGGCGAGGTCGCCCGAGAATTTGATGCCGCCATCGGCGATCACCGGCACGCCGGAATCGAGCGCCGCCGCGGCGCAGTCCATGATGGCCGAGAGCTGCGGCACGCCGACGCCCGACACCATGCGGGTGGTGCAGATCGAGCCCGGCCCAATGCCGACCTTGACCGCATCGGCACCTGCATCGATCAGCGCCTTAGCACCTTCCGCGGTCGCGACATTGCCGCCGACCACCTGCACCGAGTTCGACAGCTTCTTGACGCGGTCGACCGCGGCGAGAACGCGCGAGGAATGACCATGCGCCGTATCGACGACGATCACGTCGACGCCCGCATCGACCAACATGGCCGAGCGCTCGAAACCCTGATCGCCCGTGGTCGTGGCGGCTGCGACCAAGAGCCGCCCAGCCGCGTCCTTGGCGGCGTTCGGATAGGCGACCTGCTTCTCGATGTCCTTGACGGTGATCAGGCCGATGCAGCGATAGTGCTCGTCGACCACAAGCAGCTTCTCGATGCGGAACTGGTGCAGGAGGCGCTTCGCCTCGGCCTGCGCCACCCCCTCGCGCACCGTGATCAGCCGATCCTTGGTCATCAGCTCCGCGACTGGCTGCTTGGGGTCGTTGGCGAAGCGCACATCGCGGTTGGTGAGGATGCCGACGAGCTTGCCCTTGTGCCCGCCCGGGCCGCGCTCGACGACCGGAACGCCCGAAATGCCGTGCTGCTTCATCAGCGCCAAGGCATCGGCCAAGGTCTCGTCCGGGAAGATGGTGATCGGGTTCGCGACCATGCCGGATTCGAACTTCTTCACTTGGCGCACCTGATCGGCCTGTGCCTGCGGGGTCAGGTTGCGGTGGATGACGCCGAGCCCGCCGATCTGGGCCATGGCGATCGCCATGCGTGCCTCGGTCACCGTATCCATGGCGGAGGCGAGCAGCGGGATGTTGAGCTTGAGCGACCGCGTCAGCCGCGCCCGGACATCGACATCCGTCGGCAGGACATCAGAGAGACCCGGTTGCAGCAGCACGTCGTCAAAGGCGAGCCCTTCACGCAAGGATGCGACGAGAGGGATCGGATCGAGAGCCAGCGAATTGGTGGGTTGGGAGGTCATGGTCAACTCCGGCCGCCTCGGCAGCTTGAAAAAAGAAACCAGCCCGGGCGAATCGCCCGGCCCGATGGAATTGACGCAGTTGCGTATCACGCCGATGACCCGGCGGGAAGAGGCCGGCTCCCGCAAATCTCCCCGCAAATCAGGCGGTGCCGCGCAAGCCTGCCATCGTCGGGCCGCATGGCAGAGGAACCAAGGGCGGCGCGTCGAGGGGCAGCAAGTGCCGGCCGGCTAGTGCCGGTTGGCCTCCTATTTATTGGGCTGGCCGAGCTTCATCCCGTTGATCGAGGTCGCACCGTCCTCACCGAAGTCGATCGACCAAGAGAGCTTGCCATCGGCGCCGGGCCTGGCGAAACTCAGCGCCACGTCTATCGCGCCCGCGGCCTGTTGCGCACGGGGATCCGTCTTGGCGGCTTCTCGGAGCGCCGCCGAGGTCTTGTCGAGCCCTTCGGCCTCGATCATCAGGTGCCCCGTCGGCTTCGGGCCGCCCAGTGCCAATTCGCCAGAGTAGGTGATCGTATAGCTCGATGAGGCCAGACGGCCCGGCGCGATCACGAGCTTCGGTGCCCCGGACATGAGGATCCCCGCGGCCTCGGCCTTCGTAGCCTCGGACAAGGGCGGGCTAGAGTTGAGATCGAGCTCGTCGATCATGAGCGCCGCGACCTTGTCGAGGCCGGCGAGCGGGAAGCTGACATCGAGGTGGGCCGCGTTCGGGAGGATCGGTCCGGCCCAGCTCGGCATGAGCGGCGAGGCGACGCTGAGCCCCTCGAGCTTCAGGCCGATCTTGCCGCCGCCTTGCGGAACGAAGCCGCTCAGGCCCAGATTCTCGGTGAACGACTTGATGGTGAAGCTGCCGACCGGCGTGCGGCCGACGAGATCGGCGATCTGCGCCTTGGCCTCGATATTCTTCCAGATGGGCAAAGCCGCCCTCAGCGTCGCCTTCAGCTCATCCTGATGGGCGGCGAGGCCGTCGGCTCCATTGGCGACGAGGAAGGCCCATAGCGCTTGAAGGCTTTTGGCGCGCATCTCCTCGACCGTGGAGTCGCCGGTCGATGGCCCGATATTGTAGGTGATGGTGATCGGCACGGGGGAGGGTGCGCCGGGCTTCGCTGCGGGAACGACCGTCACATTCTCCGCCATGCTCTTGATCGTCTGGCGGACTCTGGCTGTCATCGCATCGTCGCCGGCCGCTGTACCCTCACCATCGAGCGCGAACTCGGAGAGGCGCAGATCGATATCCATGCCCTGCCCCTTGCCGGTGACGGTGAGAGCGTCGACGGTGATGCGAAGGGAAGAAAAGCCCCCGAGCTTCGTGTCGAAGACGCCCTCGAAATGGGGTCGGACCGCAGCGATGGTCTCGGCAACCTCCCCTTGCTGCGAGGGGACGCGCATCGAGATGCTCGGGAAGTCGTCCGAGGTGACCTTCCAGGTGCCGTTCGGCGCCGGTGCGACGAGATATGACGAGCGTCCGACCTGGAAGCTGCCCTGAGGTAGCTTCAACCCGTCTATCGCCGGCTGGGGATCGAAGGTGAGCTCATAGGCGTCCCCCTTGGGGGTCACGGCGATGATGCCGCGATCGATCGCGGCCTTGCCGAAATAGGCCGCGAGATCGGTCTCGAGCGCCTTCGCGCCGGCGCTCGTGGCGGCATCCGCGAAAGCCGGTACGTTCGTCATAAGCGCCAAGGCGAATGAGGCGAGGCCAAAGGAGGCAGAGCCTCGCGGAGCAGGGCAACGTCGTGCGCGCATGAGCATGTCTCCTTGGGATGACGAAACGCGATCGGCGAAACGGCTGTGCCGGGGCAAGATCGGATCGGACACGGGCAGGCCCCCAGGCCGCAACAAGGAAAAGACGGACGCTGGCAGCTTCAATACCAGAATTATGACCCTGCCATATCGATGCTTCGACCGAAATTCGCCGCCGCGGCCGGCGCAAGTGCACAATTTGCGGCGAGAGCAGAAAGGCAAGGGGCGAAACCCATCGCGATGCTTGACGAAAGCGTGAGCCTGCCCGTCTATCTCAGGCAGCCAAGCTGGAGTGCCGCCGCACTATGACCCCTGCCCTGCCGACCCTCGCCGATATCCGCGCCGCCGAGCAACGCATCCGCCCGGTCATTCCGCCGACGCCCTTCCTGCAATCGCGCACCTTGTCGGAGATGCTCGGCTGCGAGCTCTGGCTGAAATTCGAGAATCTCAATTTCACGGCATCCTTCAAGGAGCGCGGCGCGCTGAACAAGCTGCTGCTGCTGACACCTGAGGAACGCGAGCGGGGCGTGGTCGCGGTTTCGGCCGGCAATCATGCGCTGGCGCTGGCCTTCCATGCGCGCCGTGTCGGCGTCAAGGCGGTGATCGTCATGCCGGTCACGGCGCCGACCGTGAAGGCCTCGGGCGCCCGCGACTTCGGCGCGGAGGTCATCTTGCACGGCAAGACCTTCGCGGATGCGGCCGAGCTCATCCCAGGCCTCATCGCCGAGCGAGGCCTGATCCTGGTGCATCCTTTCGACGATCCCGCGGTCGCGGCAGGCCAGGGCACGGCCGGCATCGAGATGTTGGAGCAGGTGCCCGAACTCGAGATGCTGGTGGTGCCGGTCGGCGGCGGTGGCCTGATCGGCGGCATCGCCACGGCCGCCAAAGCCATGAAGCCCTCGATCCGAGTGGTCGGCGTGCAGACCGAGCTCTATTCCGGGATGGCGGGCCTCCTCGGTGCCGCGGGCGAAGCGAGCCTCGGCGGCCCCTCGGTCGCCGAGGGCATCGCGGTCAAGGAGCCCGGCCGCCTCACCCGCGAGATCGCGCGGCGGCATGTGGACGAGATGCTCGTCGTGCCGGAACCGGCGATCGAGGATGCGGTCGCCCTCCTTCTCGAGATCGAGAAGACCTTGACGGAGGGAGCGGGCGCCGCGGGCGTCGCGGCGATCCGTTCGAGGCCCGAGCTCTTCGCCGGCCGCAAGGTCGGGGCCGTGCTCTGCGGCGGCAATATCGATCTGCAGCTCCTGGTGGCGGTGCTGCATCGCTCGCTCGCGCGGCGCGGCCGCCTGGTACGCCTCACGGTCACGACCCTCGATGCCGCGGGACAGCTCGCCGATATCGCCTCGATCATCGCCAGGCATGGCGGCAATATCCTCGAGGTGTGGCATGACCGGGTCTTCGCCTCGCCTTTCGCCAAGACCACGGCGATCGACATCGAGTTCGAGCTGCAGAACCCCGAGTCCCGCAAGCTCATCGAGGCCGAGCTCGGGACGAAAGGCATGGGCGTGGTGCGCCGCTGAGCGTAGCCCAGCGTTACCGCCGTCGCCGCCCGCTCCATTGCCAACGGTGGCGGGCGCGGGTAGAAATCGCCCGTTACCCCGCGAACCAGGGAGGCTGCGCAATGACGTTCACTCAGCATCACACGCGCGGCCCGGTTTTCGCCTCACGGTCTTACGCCGTGGGGCGGGTCCCGAGCGGAAAGTGAAGATCGGGCGTCGCTGAACGCTCCATCCATCTCTCGATTCGACCTGTCCTGAGCGGCGATCGCGCCTGCGGCTTTGGCTAGCGCGGCGCGCGTCATCTTCGGACACCCAACCCGCGCCTCGTTCAACAATCGAGGCTGCCGGCCGAATGTGAGAGATCCCGTGAGCATCATCAGCCTCAAAGAGGCGAGCTTCCTCGCCTCGCAACCCCTGTTCAGCTGTATCAGCCTCGTCATCGGCAAAGGCGACCGCTTCGGCCTCGTCGCCCGCAATGGCGGCGGCAAATCGACCTTCCTCAAATGCTTGGCGGGCAGCGTCGAGCCGACGGCAGGCTCCGTCATCCGTTCGCGTAGCCTGCGCATCGGCTTCGTCGAGCAGGACCTGCCCGCCAATCTCCATGGCCTCGGTCTTGCCGAATCGCTGCGCCGCGCTATCGCGCCCGAGGAGCGCGAGAGCCGGGCCTGGCGCGTAGAGCTGATCCTGGATCAGTTCGAGGCGCCGGACGATCTGCGCCAACGCCCATTGAGCGCGCTGAGCGGCGGCTGGCAGCGCCTCGCGCTCATCGCTCGCGCCTGGCTCGCCGATCCGGACATCCTGTTGCTCGACGAACCGACCAACCACCTCGATCTCGACAAGATGCGGTTCCTCGAAAGCTTAATCGCGACGGAAGCCGGCGACATGCCGATGGTCATTGCGAGCCATGATCGGCGCTTCCTCGACACCTGCACCAACCGCACCTTGTTCCTGAGGCCCGAGCGCTCGGTAGGCTATGCCCACCCCTATTCACGAGCTCGCCGGCTCCTGGCCGAGGACGACGCCGCGCAAGCGGCGAAGCTTGCGAGGAGCGAGAAGGAGGCGGCGCGGCTGCGCCAAAGCGCCGGCGAGTTGCGCAATATCGGCATCAACAGCCGCAGCGATGCGGCGCAGAAGAAATCGGCACAGCTCGCGCGGCGCGCCGATGCCATCGAAGCCGCTTTGCGCGAAGTCGCGACCGAACAGCCGAGCCGGATTCGCCTCGCCGATCGCGGCTTTGATGCGCATATCCTGATCGGGATCGACGACGTCGCGGTGCATGCACCGGACGGCAGGCTCCTGTTCAGGACCGGCAAGCTCGCTATCGCGCGGGGCGAGCGCGTCGTCATCCTCGGGCGAAACGGTGTCGGCAAATCGCAATTCATCGGCTTCCTGCGACGCGCCATCGGTGATGCCGGAGGCGTTCCGGGCATCCGCGTCCACCCTTCGGTTGTCCTCGGCTATCTCGACCAGCAGATGTCGCAATTGCCAGGCGAGGAGACGCTGCATGGTTTCATCAGCGCCACCTTCCGCCTCGGTGATCAGAGGAGCCTCAGCCTGCTTGCCGGCGCCGGCTTCGCGATGATGAAGGTCCGGCGCAAGATCGCCGAGCTCTCACCCGGCGAGAAGGCGCAGCTCGGCCTTCTTACGCTGAGGCTCGCCGAGCCCAATCTCTATGTGATGGACGAGCCGACGAACCATGTCGACATCCCAGGCCAAGAGAAGCTCGAGGCGGAGATCCTCGAGCATGAGACGACATGCATCCTGGTCTCGCATGATCGCGATTTCGCGGCCGCGATCGGGACGCGATATCTGTTGATCGAGAAAGGCAGGATGAGAGAGGTCGACGGGGCGGAAAGCTGACTTCCTGCTCCCGCTTCGCGGGAGAAGGGGCCCGAACGAAGTGAGGGCGGATGAGGGACGGTTGTTCCTGTCCCCGTGCCCCTCATCAGCCCCTTGCTGCGCAAGGGGCACCTCCTCCCGCATCGCGGGAGAAGGGAGGCGCGTCCTGCCTTTGGAAGAAGGACAGCCTAAAAGGATGATGGGTAGAAGAAGCATTTGCTGGTGCCGCCCCAGCGGGAGACCCAGATGGCGTTGTCCGGCGAGGGTTGGACACGCTCGAAGGGGATGAACTCGTTGGTGTCCATGAGCCTGAAGCCGCCCTGCTCCGCTTTCACAAGCTTAGGGTCGAGTTCCTTGGTGTCGGCGCCCGAGCAGCACAGATTCTTGGTGATCGGATCGACACGGTGCCCATTCGACCAGTAGTCATGGGCACGGGCCGGCAGATTCACGACACTGGCGGAGCTGCCGGCCAGGATCATGATGATCGCAACAGCGAATTTGCGCATGATGAACCTCGCATCAATTGGTCCCCCTGCAACAGCAGACGAATCAACGCGACATACCAAATCATATCACAACTTCAGAGCGAGGCTGAGAAAGTCTTTAAACTCTTGGTTGGCAAACTATGATGCTCGCGCGACGGCGGCCCAATACTGAAACATCCCATTGGGATAACGGGACAATATTTGTCGGACGGAGCTGAATGTCGGCTCGACGCTAATGCCGCTTGAGCCTCGCGCTGCGCGCCTCGAGGACGAAGCGCCACTGCGAGACCTCGTCGAGCATGAGCGAAGCCGCGCGCCAGGCGACGGCACGTGCGAGACCCGTCGTCGCTCCCTGACTGGCGACGCGCGAACGCGCGGCGCGCGCCAGCGCCTCGAGCCCGCGCTGGATGCGGGCCGAGCGCTCGGTCAACCGCATCAGATCGAGCTCGGCCCGGAAGGCGTTGAGGCCCGTCACGATGGCAGGCGCGGCCGAGAAGGCGAGACCCGCAATGCCCGACCAGGAGAGAAGATGCGGGTATTCGTAGGAGGCAGCGAGTGTCGCGACACCGAGCGTGACCGTCAGCGCGAGAAGATTGCGCGACACGCGCCTGGTGCGCAGGTCGAGCCCCGCGTAGCGGCGAATGGCCGAGCGGTGATAAGTGATCTGCTCGCCGATCTCGGCCGCGAGCAGGTGCTCCAGCACGGCGCCCGCTTTCGCCGGATCGGGATCGCGGCACGGCCCGATGCGGCGCGCCACGCGCGTCCCATACCAGGCGGTCCACTCGTCAGGCTGGCGTCTTGCTCCCTCGGCATCGGCGATGCCCGCGAGCCGCAAATAGCGCAGGCAGCGCAGCCTTTCTGCGAGCATCCGATATTCGAGCCAGCGGCGCTGCCACTGTCCGCGAATGGCGCGCCAGCGATCGACGAAGATGAAGCCCGTGATCACGAGTTGCAGCGGCATGGTCACGAGGCTCAGATCCGCGTTGACGACGCCGATGAGACCGAGCACCACAATCGAGACGAGGAGCAGGAAAGAGCGTGTGACCAGGGCGCTACGCCATTTCTCGCCATAGTCGAGGGCAAGACCGTCGGCGATATCGTAATGGCGCTCGAGTTCGGCGACCCAGCCGGCCTCTTCACCAAGGATCGCGCAGGCGCTGCTCCAGGGCTCGGGAGATGGCGCCCGGCGCCGTCCCGACGGTGGCCCGAGGAGGCGCATCAGCAGATCATATTCGACGCGGCTCGTGCCGCGCGGCACGCCTTCGGCGAGATATGAGGCGAGGCGCTCGCGCCCGCGATCGCGCGCCGGCGGCGTAAGCAGGTAGGCGAGGAGGTTCTGCGGCGTCAGGGGCTCGGAGCGCGAGGCGTTCGCGAGCGTCGCGTCGAGGCCGCTCTCATCGGGCAGCGGCACGAGGAGGATGGGCTCTGCGGCTCGCGGCGCCGTCAGGGTCACCGGCCGCCCGCGCGACAGCGCCGGCGCGCAAAGATCGGAGCTCGCGGCGGCGTCCCCCGCGACGAGGAGGCAATCGCAATCCTCGATGATGTCCTCGGCGCTTCTCGCCGTCACGACCACATCGAGCCCCTGCCCTCTCGCAAGCCCGAGCGGCGGTGCCTCGGGTGGTGTTGCGGCATCGACGATCAGCCGGACGAGTGGCGGAGCTTGGGCGTAAATGTCGTCGAAGCGCCGGCCCGCCAAGCGCCCGGCCTCGATCAGCGCCGCGAAGATCGCAGCAAATCTATCTCCAGCCGGCTGCTCGCCGACGGCCAACGGCGCCGGCGCGGTCGCCAGCGCGACATGGATCACAGCGCGGGGGCGAGGCACGGTGTCGAGGACTTCGTCCACGGCGGCGCGATCCCAAAAGAGTGAAGGCCTCCTTATCAAAGCTGGCTATGCGCCGCCGTCAAGCGCGCGGCCGGGCTACGCCTCAACGGCGCTCAGCGGCTCGACCTGCGAAACAAGGCCAGCGCGTTGTCGCGGAAGATGCGGCGACGGTCGAGATCGCTCAGGAAATCGGCATTGTTCCAGAGATAGGAAAGCGATTGCCGATAGGTGCAGTAGCGCTCGACATTCGGCATGTCCGAGCCCCAGATGAAGCGCTCGGAGCCGAAGGCGTCGATGAGCGCACAGATATGTGTGAGGGCTCGCCGATAGGGATAGTCCATCCGCCCGCCCCAGGCGATCGGATAGAGGATTTCGGCCGTGACCGGCGCCTCCATCAGGAGGTGCCGCAGGATCGCCGGCAAGGCCAACCGCTCCCGCTCATCGGCATAGAGCGCGGTCGGCACGCCATGCACCAGCACGTGGCGGATGCTAGGATGACGCTCGACGATGCGCGCGAGATGACGCATTTCGTCCTCATAGCCGCCGAGCGGCGATTTCGCCGAATGCACCCAGAACACCGGAAGATCGCGCCGCGCGACCTCCCGCCAGAGAGGATCAT
>Ga0318562_10001390_pt1 | contig 10933 bp, 11 predicted proteins | sample GRESIP066b5f18_FD_203688 | JGI IMG/M metagenome (GOLD analysis project Ga0318562, IMG submission 203688) | Tropical soil microbial communities from Luquillo Experimental Forest, Puerto Rico - GRE.SIPMG.066b5f18 | ecosystem: Environmental > Terrestrial > Soil > Tropical forest > Bulk soil...
ACCTGGGCCGAGAAATATCATATTGCTTCCCGGAATATTTACAATTACCAGAATTTTGATTTCATTGCCGGCAATCCGGATATTGATATTATCTACGTGGTCCTGCCTGTATTCCTGCACAAGGAATTCACGATACGGGCGGCGAAGGCCGGCAAGCATGTTATTTGCGAAAAGCCAATGGCCCTTTCTGTCAGCGAATGTGAAGAGATGATCACAGCGTGCAGGAAGGCGGGCGTTATGCTGTCTATCGGATACCGCTTGCACTTTGAACCCTTCAATATGGAGATGATGCGGCTTGGCCAGCAAAAGCTGTATGGAAACCTTTTGGAAATAGATTGCGCAAACGGATTTGTCTGGGGTGGTGATCCCAATGCATGGAGACTTAAAAAAGCTCTTGCCGGCGGTGGCGGTATGATGGATATGGGAGTATACACGATACAGGGGGCCAGATATACCACCGGGGAAGAACCGGTTTATGTCACAGCCAGGGAGGAAAAAACAAAACCTGAATTGTTCAAAGAAGTGGATGAAACAATTTACTATACTCTTGAATTTCCCGGTGGAACGATTGCCCATGGCAGTTCCAGTTATAACGCAAACTGGAATCACCTGAAAGCAAAAGCCAGCAAAGGGTGGTTCGGACTGACAGAGGCATACCGGTATGGGGGCATGGCCGGTTCCACGAGCGACGGACCGATGAAGTTTGATCCGAACGTCAACCAGCAGGCGCTGCAAATGGACGATTTCGTGCAGTGCATCGTGCACCATAAACCGACCCGGGTTCCGGGTGAAGAAGGCCTTAAAGACATGAAAGTTGTCGAGGCCATCTACCGGAGCATCGCCAGCGGAAAAAAGGAAATGATATGAGTTAAGTCCGCGATATCCTCCCGGGACCGGGTTAAAGTACCGAAGCTAAGCACCCAATGGCGGATGGGGTCCCAGGGAGCGAGCTCCAATTTCAAGACCTGTCTTGCCACCCATCCTGCAATCCTGCTTTATGTCCTCATTGTCCTACTTTGGTACAAAATCCTGCAGGCGGATAAAAAGGAGGTTTATATTTGATGCCATTCTTCTCTCCTTTTTGTTAATCTATAAATACTTGCACATGAAACGAATCTTTGCGGCCGGTATCCTGCTGGCCATTCTCCAAATCAGCACCAGTAACCAGATCCACGCCCAGCTTACTTCAACTCCCGACGGGGGCAACAAAAAAGCGATGGTCGGGGAGCGCATAGGCATCACCGATGTAATGATTAGCTACAGCCGTCCGGGAGTTAAGAAAAGAGAAGGCCAGATCTGGGGCAAACTCATCCCTGTTGGCTATTCCGACCAGGGCTTTGGTAATACCAAGACAGCTCCCTGGCGTGCCGGTGCAAATGAAAATACCACTATTGAATTTTCGACCGACGTAAAAATAGAAGGCCAGACCCTGGCAGCCGGCAAATACGGATTTTTTATCGCCTATGACCCTGGGGAAACAACTCTGATCTTCTCCAGGAACAGCAGTTCCTGGGGCAGTTTCTTTTACAACCCGGCAGAAGATGCCCTGCGGGTAAAAGTAAAGCCCGTACCTGCGGACAACAGCGTCGAAAGACTCAGGTATGAATTCATGGATCAGACTGACAACGCTGCTACCGTAGCCCTTGCCTGGGAAAAACTGGTGATCCCTTTTAAAATCGAAGTAGACCTGCCGGCCACCCAGATTGCCTCATTCAGAAAGGAATTGCAGTCGGACAAAGGCTTTTACTGGCAGAACTGGGCGCAGGCCGCGCAGTGGTGTGTACAAAACAATACGGACCTGGACCAGGCACTGCTCTGGACCGATACAGCAACCAGTGCAACATTCCAGGGAGACAAGGTTTTCCAGACCTGGAGTACCAAGGCACAGGTTTTAGAAAAGCTAGGCCGGAGCGCAGAAGCTGTTGAAGTCATGAAAAAAGCCTACCCCTATGGAAGTGTGGCCGACATACACCAGTATGGAAGACAGCTCCTGGGCCAGAAGAAGAGCAAAGAAGCGTTTGAGGTCTTTAAAATGAACTATGATCACCACCCCAACGAGTTCACAACCAATGTGGGTATGGCCAGGGGATATTCAGCAATGGGTGACTATAAAAAAGCACTGGAATATGCCCAGAAGGCCCAGCCAATGGCTCCTGACGCCGTAAACAAAGCCAATGTCGAAAGAATGATCAAGACGCTGGGCGAAGGGAAAGATATCAATTGAGGATGGCCGTTATGAGGCCAATTTTCCGCAGGTCCTTCGCAAAAGGCCATGCTGGTCGGGAGGACCGGCATGGCCTTTTTGGATCAGGGTCAGTTGCATCCCAGCAATTCGCACAGTTTGGCGTCCAGGTCTGCCCCACGCAAATTCTTGCCCACTATTTTACCGTTTGGGTCAATCAGAAGATTTTGAGGAATGCTCTGGATTTTGTATTTCATGGCGACCTCATTGTTCCAGTACTTCAGGTCGCTCACATGGGACCAGGTCAGATTATCATCGCGGATAGCCTTTATCCAGGACCCCCGGTCACGGTCGAGGGAAACGCTGAGCACAGTAAAATTCCTGTTTCTGAATTTGCTGTAGGTTGCCACGACATTCGGGTTTTCCATTCGGCAAGGGCGGCACCAACTGGCCCAAAAATCAACCAGGACATACCTGCCCTTGAAGGAGGACAGGGTTACCGGATTGCCCGTAGTGTCGTTCTGGGTGAAATCAATTTCGTCCGTTCCTATCGCCCCCACCTTCCCGATATCTATTTGTTCCTTCAGGTATTTCCCGTAAAATCCATTTTGAACCTCGGGAGTCAGCGAGTTATATCTTTTCTCCAGAAGAAATGCATCTTCTGACAACTGGCCTGCGGCGACGAGCACAAAAGCGCTCACCGGGGAGCTCTTCCTGCTGGCAATAAACTGGTCGATTGCCGTCTGAACGTTCATGACTGTGGATGCATATTCCCTGGAAATGGAATCACTCTTCCCAGACCCGGCAGGTGAATTGGCCAACTGCACCAGTGCATTGAGACGGGTAAAATAGGGATTGAATTCTTTTTGAAAATCAAGGAATTCCTCCTGCGTCTGGGAACCGGAAAAATGAAGGTTTTTAATGTCTTCTATATTTCCTTCCACTTTAACCTGGTCATTTCCGATAAAAAGAAGGCTCTTCTTTTTGGCCGAAAAATAATTCAGTTCGAAGAGATTAGGCTCCGCCACCCGGCCTGTCAGGATAAAAACCCCTCCCTTCACATTGGCCCTGGCCACTGTGTCAGAAGGATTATTGGCATCGGTCAGGAATACCTTTGATTTTTCCGCGAGGCCTCTCACATTTCCGGTAATTCTGAACCCGGCCACTCTATCCTGTGCAGCTACAAGAGAAGGGATCATTACTGCGATACAAAAGATTTTTTTCATTTGTCACTGTTTTGGATGACGTTCCTTTAAAACGTCCGATACATCCTGCAAATTATATCCTTTGGCGTTAAGTAAAATTAAATAATGGAAAAGCAGGTCCGCGGCTTCGTTCAAAAACATCAGATCATCGTTATCCTTTGATTCAATGACCAGCTCTATGGCCTCCTCCCCGACTTTCTGTGCAATTTTATTGATTCCTTTCTGAAACAATTGTCGCACATATGACCCATCCACATTGTTTTTTTTGCGTGATTCGATGATCTCCTCCAGGTAACCCAAAAAATCATCTTTCCTGTTCTTTTCGTTCCAGCAGGTATCCGCACCTGTGTGACATACTGGGCCCAGAGGCTGAGCTTTTATCAGGAGGGTATCCTGATCGCAGTCCGGCAGAATGCTTTTTACCAACAGGAGATTGCCGCTTTCCTCCCCTTTGGTCCACAGCTTTTTCCTGGATCTGCTGTAGAACGTCACCTTACCTTCCGAAATCGTCTTTTGAAGGGCCTCCTCGTTCATAAATCCCAGCATGAGCACTTTTGAAGTGCTTTCATCCTGGACGATCACAGGAAGCAGCCCGTCGGCATATTTGTCAAAGTTTAACTCCATCATATTATCGCTTTGGGCCAGGTCCTGTTCTGCCTCATGAATGGATTCAGGCGTTTAGCGAACAAGACCCCGCCTCGGGAAAAAAACAATCTGTTTATTTTCTAACCTCTATCTGCTGCTGGTCCAGATAGCTTTTCAGTTCCGGGATAGCAATTTCCTTAAAGTGAAAAATACTGGCTGCCAGGGCTGCATCCGCTTTCGCCTTTTTAAAAACATCTGCAAAATGCTCAAGGGTCCCTCCTCCTCCGGATGCGATGACAGGGACCGGTAGTGTGGTGGACAGTTGCCTTGTTATTTCAATGGCAAAGCCCTGCTTCGTACCGTCATGGTTCATCGATGTCAGAAGGATTTCCCCGGCACCCAGTTCAACGGCCCTTTTGGCCCATTGAGTACAAAGTGTTTCCGTCCGAAGCCTTCCTCCGTTTAGATAGACATACCAGTTACCATCCTCCTCCTGCTTTGTATCAATGGCCACCACCACGCACTGGCTTCCGAATTCCCTGGCCAGATCGCTGATCAGACCCGGGTTTTTAAATGCTGATGTATTGACGGAAATCTTATCGGCACCGTGTTTAAGCAGCACCTGAACATCTTCGACACTTCCGATCCCTCCTCCCACTGTAAAAGGAATATTGATGTGGTGGGCGATACGGTTTACCAGGGCACTCAATGTTTTCCTTTTTTCGTGGGTGGCGGTAATATCCAGGAATACCAGTTCATCAGCTCCCTGCCCGGCATACAAGGCACCCAGTTCCACAGGATCTCCCGCATCACGGATATTTACAAAATTAACTCCTTTCACCGTCCGGCCATCCTTAACATCCAGGCAGGGAATAATTCTCTTTGTCAGCACTGCTTATTTTTTTGAAGTGAAGGCGATTCTGATGCCCAGGCCAATCAGCATGAATCCCGTAATCTTCTGTTGTACCCTGACAAATCCTGCGGACCTGGTAAACCAGTTCCCCAGTTTTCCAAAAACCACGGCAACCAGGATATTCACGACGGTTCCTGAAAAGTCAAACCAGATGCCAAGAAAAAATATCTGACCCTGCGGATGCGCAGCGTGTAATTCTACAAACTGTGGGAGGAAGGCCAGAAAGAAAAGGGCTACTTTGGGGTTTAGCATATTGGTAACGGCACCCTGCCAAAAAATCTTCAGGTAAGCTGTCTCGTGGACTACTCCGGGTAGTGGAAGAGTTCCGCTCTTCCGGGTAACGGACCTTATCCCCAGGTATACCAGGTACAAGGCACCGGCATATTTAATAGCGGCAAAGGCAATCGCTGACCCGGCGATGATGGCCGATAGTCCGGCCACAGCAGCCAAAATATGAACCATACAGCCACAGGCGATGCCCAGTGATGAAGTGATGCCCGCCCTGACACCCTGTCCTATACTTCGCGAGATGACATAAAGCATGTCGTTGCCCGGCGTCAGATTCAACAACAGGCTGGCAATAACAAACAGCAGAAATTGATGAATGTCCATCTTTAGAATTTGGAAAGTTCCCTGATGCTGATCCTTCCCTCATAAATCGCTTTCCCGATGATAACGCCCTTGCATCCGATCGCCTGCAGCCGGTACAGATCCTCCATCGAACTGACCCCCCCGCTTGCGATAAAGTGAAGGGCCGCAAATTTACTTACAATCCGTTCAGCCAGGTCGAAGGAAGGACCCTGTAGCGTGCCGTCCTTGGTTACGTCTGTGCAGAACAGCTGCCGGATCCCTTTTCCCATATATTTCCGAATAAAATCATACAGGTCTATCTGGGTGGTCTCCTGCCAGCCATGAACAACTATCTTTTCATCCCGGGTGTCCGCCCCGAGGAGAAATTTATCAGCCCCGTAGCGGGCTATCCAGCCCGTAAAGAGGGTTTCGTCTTTCACGGCCAGGCTTCCTATGGTAGCATAAGCTGCCCCGCTGTCCATGACAACGCTGAGGTCTTTTTCGGTCTTAAGACCACCTCCAAAATCGATCACCAGATTGGTCCGCGTGGCGATCCGCTCCAACACCTTCCAGTTCTTCACTGCCCCCGTTCTTGCCCCGTCAAGGTCAACCAGATGAAGTCGCTGGAGGCCGGCTCCTTCAAATTGCCTGGCCACTTCCAGGGGATCCTCATGATAAAGTTTCATCTGCGCATAATCACCCTGTGTCAGGCGTACACATTTTCCTTCAATGATATCAATGGCCGGAATGATAAAACCTCCCCCGTACAATTGGCCGGCCCGGTTACTCTCTGTTTTTTTCCCTTCCTGTTGGTCCATGTTTTTTTTACCCCTGTTTCTATAATAACCAGCTAAAGTGCTATAAAATTCCTCAGCAGCCGTTCACCCGCCCCGGCACTTTTTTCAGGGTGGAACTGGACTCCGTGGAAATTATTTTTACCGAGGGCGCTGCTGAAGACGGTACCGTACTCAGTCATGGAGGTTGTTTCCCCGCATAGATCAGCAAAATAACTGTGCACAAAGTAGCAATAAGTGTCAGCCCCCAATCCATCGAAGAGGGGACCTGATGGCTGCTGCAGGCTGTTCCACCCTATTTGCGGCACTTTCAATTCCCCGGAACCGGGCCGGAACCTCCTGACTTTTGTATCGAATATGCCCAGACATTCCGTGTTATTCTCCTCTGAATGGTTGCACATGAGCTGCATTCCCAGGCAAATACCCAGCACCGGTTGCTGAAGGTTTTTGATCACCCTGTCCAGTCCGCGTTCCTTCAAATATTTCATGGCAGAGCTGGCTTCCCCGACTCCCGGAAAGATGACCCTGGCGGCGGATTCAATCTGCTGATGGTCATCCGTAACTGTTGCATCCACGCCAATTCTCTCCAGTGCATAGACCACTGATTGTATATTGCCCGCGTTGTATTTTACGATTACCAAAGACATTACCTAAAAAATTGAGACCCTGTATATCATTCGCCTTCCATGATGGATTTCAAGAACCGGCTCGTTGCACCGTGGATGTCTGAGCCATTTTTCAGGGTCTGAATAAATGCGGTCCCGATAATGGCACCATCGGCATACTGGCAGGCCGACTGGAACGTTTGCCGGTCACGGATTCCGAACCCGACCAGAACAGGGTTCTTTAACTGCATTTCCCTGAGTTTCCTGAAATAGTCGGACTGATCGCTTATGTTCTTATTTCTCCCGGTGGTGGAGGAGGATGAGACGGCATATATAAATCCGGAGCTGACATCGTCCAGCCTCCTCACCCTCTCACCGGATGTTTCCGGAGTAACGAGGAACACAAAGTCCAGTTCGTTTGCCCTGACGGTCTCCCGGTATTGGGATTCATATTCGTAAAGCGGCAGATCAGGCAGGATAATCCCGTCGACCCCAACTGCACGGGCATCTGCGCAAAAATTGTCAAAACCGTACTGGAGAACCGGGTTCATATAACCCATGAGTAAAACCGGTATGCTGATTTCCTTTCTGAAATCCTTGAGCTGTCTGAATAGTACAGACATCCCCATTCCGTTAGCAAGTGCCTTCACGCTGCTTTCCTGAATCACAGGACCGTCCGCGAGCGGATCACTGTAGGGCATCCCCAGCTCGATCATATCGGCCCCCGCGTCCTGCAAGGCCTTCATCACAGGCAAGGTAGAGGCCAGATCGGGATATCCTGCTGTACAGTATACACTCAGGATCTTATGATCCTTATTTTCAAATATTTTGCTGATCCTGCTCATGGTAATGTTAAGATCTCTCATTTGGCAACTTTTTTTCAGGATACGGACTCCGCTTCGAGGCTCACCATGCTATCCTTCCATGGCATGCATATACGCGGCCAGGTCCTTATCCCCTCTTCCGCTCAGACAGATCACGACAGTATCCTTTTCATTCAGTTGCAACTGCTCCAGGGCCGCCAGGGCATGGGCGCTTTCAAGAGCCGGAATGATCCCTTCGAGCTTAGCCAGCCTGAATGCAGCAGCGAGCGCCTCCTCATCGGTTGCACTCAGGAAACGGGCACGGCCGGTATCGTATAAATGGGCATGCATAGGCCCTATTCCCGGATAATCCAAACCCGCAGAAATACTGTGAGGCTCCACCACCTGGCCGTCTTCTGTCTGCATCACCAGGCTCTTGCTTCCGTGCAATATCCCGGGTCTTCCCAATTGCGTGGTAGCCGCACTCATTCCGCTGGAAATTCCGTGACCGGCTGCTTCGACCGCAATCAGTTCAACACTTAATTCGTCGAGATAATGATAAAAAGCGCCTGCTGCGTTGCTCCCTCCGCCAACGCAGGCAATCAGCTGGGTTGGCAGTTCATGTCCGGTCTTTTCTTTGAGTTGCTTCCTTGTTTCCTCGCTGATCACACTCTGAAAACGTGCCACCATGTCCGGATAAGGATGAGGGCCCACTACGCTTCCGATAATATAATGCGTATCCACGGGATGGTTGATCCAGTCCCGGATGGCCTCGTTGGTGGCATCTTTGAGGGTCCTGCTTCCGCTCCTGGCAGGCACTACCCTTGCCCCAAGCATTTTCATCCGGGCAACATTGGGAGCCTGCCGCTCAATATCCTTCTCCCCCATATAGACGATGCACTCCAGACCTTTCAGGGCGCAGACCGTAGCTGTGGCTACACCATGCTGACCGGCCCCTGTCTCTGCTATGATTCTTCTCTTTCCCAGCCGAAGGGCCAGCAAAATCTGGCCGATGGTGTTGTTGATTTTATGTGCACCTGTATGGCAAAGGTCCTCGCGTTTAAGAAATATCTCTGTGTGGTAATGGTTGCTCAACCTCTTTGCCAGGTACAGGGGAGTGGGCCGGCCTGCATAGTCATGAAGCAGCCCGAGGAATTCTTTCTGAAAAGAGGGTTCATGCATGATTTCCAGGTAACGTGTCCTCAATTCTTCCACATTCGGGTACAACATTTCGGGTATATAGGCTCCGCCAAATTTTCCATAATAGCCCTGCTCGGATACCTTAAACCCGCCTGCGTTTTTTTTGATTCCACGTGTTTGCATATTGCGTCATTTTTCGATAATCCCATCAGGAACCCCTGAGACTGCTCAGGAAATTTTTTATTTTTTCCAGGTCCTTCACGCCGCTGCTTGTCTCAAACCGGCTGTTGATATCAATAGAAAACAATTTCTTACCCACCTGGTCAGCGGAGAATTCATTGAGTTTGTCTACATCTTCCGGTTCAATTCCGCCGCTCAAAAAAAATAATTTCTCCATAGCGGCCCCTTTCAGCACCTCCCAGTTGAATTTCTTTCCTGTCCCCCCATAACCTACACCCAGTGTATCGAACAAAAACATGTCACATACCTCCAGGTATGGTCGCATGATCCATTCGATCGGATCGTCTTCACCCAGCCGAAATACCTTGATCACACTCACATAATTGGCCAGCTGTTCACAGAGTCTGGGTGTTTCATCGCCGTGAAGCTGGACCATATCCAGACCGTAATCGTCCACATGCCTCATTACTTCTTCGTAGGGAGCATTTACGAATACCCCCACCTTGCCCAGGCGCAGCCTGGTTTTTTTAAGCTGCTCCCCCCGGATATGCTTTCCCACATACCTCGGGGATTTGTGATAGAAAATAAACCCTGCAAAATCCAGCCCCATCTCATCCAGTTTCCTGACCTGTTCGAGTTGTGTCATGCCGCAGACTTTTACTCTCATGCAGTCCTTTTTTTAATTGATTTACGAATGAGGCAAAAGCAGTCGCCGGTTCAGGCTCTTTCATGAAATTTTCACCGATCAGAAATCCCTTGAATCCATGGGCCTTCAGATGCAGAATGGTGGCAACATCACTGATCCCGCTTTCGGCTATACATATTTTCCCGGGAGGGATGTACCGGATCAGTTCTGTAGAGCGGTTGATATCCACTGAAAATGTCTTCAGGTCACGGTTGTTGACTCCCACCAGGTCGATTTCATCACAAAGATGCTCCAATTCCTGCTTACTGTGTATTTCAAGCAAAACCTCCAGGTGCAGGGATTTTGCAAATATAGCCAGCTTTCTTACACTATCCGGATCGAGGCAGGCTGCAATAAGCAGGATGGCATCTGCCCCTATAGCCTTCGCCTCGGCCACCTGGTATTCATCCAGGATGAAGTCCTTGCGAAGAATGGGAATCTGATTGATGCGTGCCCTCTTCAGGTCTTCAGCCGAGCCGCCAAAAAAAAATTCATCTGTCAGGACTGATAAGGCAGAGGCCCCCTCGCGACAGTAGGCAGCAGTGACTGTAAGAACGTCAGCCTGATCGTTGATGATTCCTTTTGAAGGTGATTTTCGTTTAAATTCGGCAATGATCCCGGTTCTTTCCTCATCCTCAATAAACTGCCTAACGGATAAGGTGGGTCTCTGGTAAAGGGGGGTTTTTTCCAGGTCAGAGATGGTCACCAAGGATTTGTTTGTTTCAATTTCCTTCCACTTTCGTTCCACGATGCTATCCAGGATATTCATGTTCATATTCGATTCCCAATTATAAAATGAGTTACTGCAGGGCGATCAGTTTTTGGAGGGCCTTTAATGCTTTTCCCCCTTCCAGGCTGTCGACCACTGCCAGATAAGCCTCGTCATAGCTCGGATAAATTTCCCTGCAATGGAGAGCCATGGCGGCATTTGCCAGAACTACCGCATTCTGTGCCCAGCTACCCTCTCCCTTCAGGATTTTCATAAAGATTTTGGCGGCCTCCTCAGGGCTCGTACCTCCGAATATATCCGCATGGTCCACCATTCGCTTTCCCAATTCCTCCGCGGTATATATCTTCTCTCCATCATTGGAAATGACCTTGGTATCCCCGGTAAGGGAAATCTCATCATATCCGTCCAAGCTATGAATGATTGTAAATCTCCCTTCCGTCTGCTGCAATAAATAATTGTAAATTCTCGCCATCTCCAGGCTATAGACCCCAATAAGCTGGAACCTGGGAAAGGCGGGATTGACCATTGGCCCCAGCATATT
>Ga0318562_10001391_pt1 | contig 10933 bp, 6 predicted proteins | sample GRESIP066b5f18_FD_203688 | JGI IMG/M metagenome (GOLD analysis project Ga0318562, IMG submission 203688) | Tropical soil microbial communities from Luquillo Experimental Forest, Puerto Rico - GRE.SIPMG.066b5f18 | ecosystem: Environmental > Terrestrial > Soil > Tropical forest > Bulk soil...
CGCCTGAGGTGCGATCTTCGCCGCTCGGCGTCGACCGGCCGCGCGCGCGAGGGGGCCCGGTGAGATCCGGGTCGGGCGCCAAGATGAAACGTTCAAGTGCACGCTGGCACGAGCCGAGCACCATGCCCCTTGTCGCGATTGCGGCCGTTCCGCCCGAGCCGACTGGCAATCGCGTGAGGTGAACTCCAGCTGCTGTCTCTTACGATTGATGTATTGTTGTCACCGTCAAGTCACTCAAACCGGAGGGAGCGCGACATGAGCGGTACTCAAGCGCGGAGCGAGCCTGCAATCGGGACCCCGAGAGCGCCGACGGTCGACATGAAGCTCGAGGTCGTCGTCATTCCCGTCGCGGACGTCGAGCGCGCAGCGGAGTTCTATGGAAGGCTCGGGTGGAGGAAGGACGCGGACGTCGCGCACGGTAACCGCCGGCTGCTCCAGTTCACGCCCCCGGGCTCGGCGTGCTCGATTATCTTTGGCACGGGCGTCACGCGCACTGCCCCTGGCACGGCACAGTTTATCCACTTGGTCGTCTCCGACATCGACGCCGCACGTGCCGAGCTCATCGCCAGAGGAGTTGAGGCAAGCGAGGTCTTTCATGACGCCGGCGGCGGCTACAACCGCTTCGACCCCAGTGTACGGGCGACCGGCCCCGATCCGGAACGGCGCAGCTACGCGTCGTTTCTGACGTTCAGCGACCCGGACGGAAACAGTTGGCTGCTGCAGGAGATCACCACACGGCTGCCCGGCCGGATCGGTGCGAAGGCGACGCAGTTTACCTCCGCCGCGGATCTTGCCGGCGCGATGCGGCGCGCGGCGACTGCTCACGGAGCGCATGAGAAGCGCCTCGGCGCGGCAGACCCCAACTGGCCCGACTGGTACGCCGCCTACATCGTCGCGGAGCAGATCGGCGAGGACCTGCCATCGTAAGCCCGACGCTTCATTGATAGTGCACGCGAGCACCTCGGCGACGCAGGCGGGCCGCTCGCCACCCTCGATTTCGATCGAGACACCTTAGGTCACGCGCAAGCCATCGGGCGGCATCTCCACCGCCGCAACGATGCCGATGCGGCCGCGCAGCCGCGAGCCGGCCGGCACCGGCGCCAAATAGCGCACACGGTTCCTGCCATAGTTGAGCGTCCTCTGCAGTCCGTCGATCTGCATGACCGAGCGAATGAAACCCGGCGCCAAGCCCAACGTCAGCAGGCCATGCGCGCTGGTGGAGCGTCCCGGCAACTCGCGTTCGGCGCGATCGACATCGAAGCTGATCGCCTGCTGCCGGCTTGCAGCCGCTTGTTAGCGATCGGAAAAGGCCGCGTTGCTGCTACCAACGAAGGCGGGCGCTGACGCGGCAATCGGCATCGCGGCGCTGCTCCGGAGATGCAAACCGACGTCGAAGCGCCTAAGGTGCACCGCAGGTTTCACGCAGTGGTCCGCCGCCCCAGCGCCGAGCATTACTCGCGGCCTGACGAAACCGTTCGCGAGTGCCCGGCCAAGCTCAGGCATGACGAGGGCGAACTCGCAACTTCCCGCCGGGAGGTGACATGGATACGCAAACGTTTTCGCTGAGGACCACCGCTCAGCGGTTCGTCCGAGCCGTTCGAAACTTCTTAAGCTCACCGGTCGGTTGGAAGGCCAGGCTGATGTTCGCAGGCCTGGTCGGCCTGTTGTGCGCCGCCAATGCCCTTAATGTCGTCAATAGTTATGTCGGCCGAAACTTCATGAGCGCAATCGCCGAACGTGACAAATCCGGTTTCCTTGTACAGGCGTTTTATTATGTCTGCGTCTTTGCTGGTTTGACGATCGTGGCCGTCTTCACCCGTTTCACGGAGGAACGCCTGGCCCTTCTTTGGAGAGAATTTCTGACCCGGCGATCGGTGACGCTCTATCTGGCCAATCGAACCTACTACCGGCTGGACGCTTCCGAGGAGCTCGCCAACCCCGACCAGAGGATCTCCGAGGACGTGCGGTCGTTCACGGTAACCACGCTTTCCTTCGTCCTGATGGCGCTCAACAGCACCTTCACGGTGGTGGCCTTTGCCGGTGTGCTGTGGTCGATCAATCCTCTCCTGTTCATCGTGGCCGTCCTCTATGCGGCCTCAGGCTCCTATCTGACTATCCTCCTCGGGCGTCCGTTGATCACGCTGAACCACGATCAGCTCGACAAGGAGGCCAGCTTCCGTTCCGCCCTCCTCCACGTCCGCCAGAACGCCGAGCCGATCATGCTGGCGCGCCGTGAGGGACGACAGGGCGCGCGGCTATTGCAGCGCCTCGATGAGCTGGTCTTCAATTTTCGGCGGATCACGGCGATCAACCGCAACGTCGGCTTCTTCACCACCGGTTACAACTGGCTGATCCAGATCATCCCGACCCTGATCGTCGCCCCCGCCTTCCTCGACGGGAGAATCGAGTTCGGCGTGATCACCCAGTCTGCCATGGCGTTCTCGACGCTCGTCGCCGCATTCTCGCTGATCGTGACTCAGTTCCAATCCATCTCGACCTTTGCCGCCGTTGTCGCTCGGCTCAGCTCCATGGTGCACGCCGTCGAACGGTCTCAAACAGGCGGCGGCTCGGCCATCGAAATTGTCGAGCGAGAAGGGCCCGTAACCTACGAGCAACTGAGTTTGTCGCCGGCGGAAGACGGACCTCGGCTCAAGGAGCTGTCGATCGACATTCCGACCGGGCGCCGCGTCCTCGTCACGGGATCCAATCAAGCCGCCGGGATCGCTCTCTTCAAGGCGACAGCGGGAGTGCCCACCGAGGGAAGTGGACGAATAACCCGTCCAAGCGCCCGCAGCGTTATTTTTCTCTCCCAGCGCCCTTATCTGCCGCCAGGGACCCTGCGGCAGGTTCTTTTGCCGGTCGCCCGTTCCGGCGAAATCTCCGATGACCAGATATTGCGGCTGCTGCGCGACCTGGAACTCGAGCAGGTCGTGGCGCAGGCCGGCGGATTGGACGCGGAGCAGGATTGGGCGACATGGCTTTCGCTCCGCGATCAGCAGCTCCTGGCCTTTGCCCATGCCCTCCTGGCGGCGCCGCGTGTCGTCTTTCTCGATCGGGTTGGCACCGCCTTGGATTCGGACCAGGCGCGCAAGATACTGCTCATGCTTTCGGCGAATTCGATCAGCTATATCGTCAACGGCGAAGCGCCGCGCTCGCCCGATCTTTACGACGCGTTCCTGGAATATGCCGACGACGGCAGCTGGAAGTGGATCGACCGGACGACCCTGCCCTCCTAAAGTCGGGTATGGGTATTTCCATCGTTGATCCAAATCAACGTCGACCATTGTCGCCTCGGTGGAGTATCGCGGTGATACAACCTGCCGAACTACTCCGCGGCTCTTGGTGAGAAACCGGAGGTCGCTCGCCAAGCCGCGGGTTGCGAGTCGCTCGTCGGTCGCACGTCGCCTCGGCAGGACGACAGTGAAATCTGAGCGCCTTCAGATGCGCCGACCTTCGGAGGCGCATCTGGCGTGACCTCGAGTTCTTGATCCAGACCGAAAGAGGAGACCGCAATGGCTCGCCGGGAAACCCAGACCGCCTCCCCGTCAAAACCCCTCTCGAGTGAAGAGCTCCGTCTGATCGATTGCTGGTGGCGGGCCTGCAACTATCTCTCGGTTGGAATGATCTATCTGCGCGACAACCCGCTGCTCAAGGAGCCGTTGCAGCCCGAGCACGTGAAGCATCGCTTGCTTGGCCACTGGGGTGCGAGCCCCGCGCTCTCCTTCGTGTGGGCGCACCTCAACCGGGTGATTAAGCGCGACGACCTCGACGTGCTCTTCATGGCGGGCCCGGGTCACGGCGCACCCGGCGTGCTCGGGCCGGCCTATCTCGAGGGCACCTACTCCGAGATCTACCCGGACAAGAGCGAAGACATCGAGGGAATGCAGAAGTTCTTCAAGCAGTTTTCCTTCCCCGGTCACATCGGCTCGCACGTAACGCCGGAAACGCCGGGATCCATTCACGAGGGTGGCGAGCTCGGCTACAGCCTTTCACACGCCTATGGCGCCGCGCTCGACAATCCCGACCTGATCGTCGCGTGCGTGGTCGGCGACGGCGAGGCGGAGACTGGCCCGCTGGCAACCGCCTGGCACTCCAACAAGTTCATCAATCCCGTGCGCGATGGCGCCGTGCTGCCGATCCTCAATCTCAACGGCTACAAGATCGCCAATCCAACGATCCTCGCACGCATCAGCCATGAGGAACTGGAGGCCCTGTTCACCGGCTACGGATATAAACCCCACTTCGTCGAGGGCTCCGATCCGAGCGAAATGCATCAGCTGATGGCGGCAACGCTCGACGAGATCACCGGCGAGATCCGGTCGGTGCAGAAACGGGCGCGCAGCACCGGCAACGCCGAGCGGCCGCGCTGGCCGATGATCGTGCTGCGCTCGCCCAAAGGATGGACCGGGCCCGCCGAGATTGGCGGCCACAAGGTCGAGGGCTCATGGCGCTCGCACCAGGTGCCCTTCTCCGACGTGCGCGGCAATCCTGCCAACCTGAAGCTCCTCGAATCGTGGATGAAGAGCTACAAGCCGGAGACCCTGTTCGATGCGACCGGGCGGCTGGTGCCGGAGCTGCGAGCGCTGGCGCCCGCCGGGCAGCGCCGGATGAGCGCCAACCCGCACGCCAATGGCGGCGTGCTGAGGAAGGACCTCAAGCTTCCGGATTTCCGCGACTACGCCGTGAAGGTGGCCCAGGCCGGCCAGGTGCTGCACGAGAACACCAGGCCGCTCGGGCAGCTTCTTCGCGACGTGATGCGCGCCAACATGACCAATTTCCGGGTGTTCGGGCCCGACGAGACCGCTTCCAACCGCCTGCAGGCGCTATACGAGGTAAGCAAGAAGACCTGGATGGCCGACCTCTTGCCCGAGGACGCCGACGGCGGCGAGCTGGCACGCGACGGCCGGGTCATGGAAATGCTCTCGGAGCACACGCTGGTCGGCTGGCAGGAAGGTTATCTTCTCAGCGGGCGCCACGGCTTCTTCCATACCTACGAAGCATTCGCGCACGTCGTCGACTCGATGTTCAACCAGCACGCCAAATGGCTGGACATCTGCAAGAACCACGTCCCCTGGCGCGCCTCGGTATCGTCGCAGAACATCCTGTTGTCCTCGACGGTTTGGCGGCAGGACCACAACGGCTTCTCCCACCAGGATCCGGGCTTCATCGATCTGGTGACCAACAAAAGCCCGTCGGTCACGCGCATCTATCTGCCGCCCGACGCCAACACGCTGCTCGCGGTCGCCGACGAGTGCCTGCGCTCAAAGGACTGCATCAACGTCATTGTCGCCGACAAGCAAAAGCATCTCCAGTTCATGACCATCGACGAGGCCGTCGTCCACTGCGCCAAAGGCATCGGCATCTGGCGCCGTGCGAGCAACGACGAGGGCGTCGAGCCCGACGTGGTGATGGCCGCCTGCGGCGACGTTGCCACGCAGGAGGCGCTGGCGGCTACCGCCACCCTTCGTGAGCGCTTGCCGGATCTGAAGGTCCGGTTCGTCAACGTGGTGGACCTTTTCAAGATGCAGGGCGCCAGCGAGCATCCCAACGGCTCGACCGACCGGGAGTTCGACAGCCTGTTCACCTTGAACAAGCCGGTGATCTTCAATTTCCACGGATACCCGTGGCTGATCCACAAGCTTGCCTATCGCTTCCACAATCACGAGAACATCCACGTCCGCGGCTACAAGGAGAAGGGCAACATCAACACCCCGCTCGAGCTCGCCATTCTCAACCAGACGGACCGCTTCACCCTGGTCATCGATGTGATCGACCGGGTGCCGGGTCTCGCCGCCCGCGCCGCGCATCTCAAGGAGGACATGAAGAACGCCATCATCGACAATCTCCACTTCGCCCGTACCCATGGCACCGACCGGGCCGAGATAGCCGATTGGGTGTGGCCGGAATAGTTCGAAGATGGCGAGGCTGTCGGCCACGTCTCTCGCGACGCAACGCTGAAGGATATTGCACGGTGAGCACCCCTCCCTCGATGGCAGCGAAGACGCCGGTGACCGAGCCGATTCGAACGGGCGTGCGAGCCGAATCGCTGCGGCAGGCGATACTGGACAACCTCGCTTTTCTGCAAGCGAGATACCCCGCCATCGCAACGCCGCACGACTGGTACATGGCGCTCGCCTATACCGTGCGTGACCACATGCTGGCACGTTGGGTGAGCACGGTGCAGGCCTATGCCGCGCGTGACGTGAAGATCGCCTGCTATCTATCCGCCGAGTTTCTGATCGGCCCGCAGCTCGGCAACAATCTGATCAATCTCGGAATCGAGGCAAACGCGCGCGACGCGATGGCGTCGCTGGGACAGAGCCTCGACGCGGTGCTCGAATTCGAAGAGGAACCCGGCCTCGGCAACGGTGGGCTCGGCCGCCTCGCAGCATGCTACCTCGATTCCCTGGCGACGCTCGAGGTGCCCGCCATCGGTTACGGCATCCGCTACGAGTTCGGCATCTTCGACCAGCAGATCCACGACGGCGCGCAGGTCGAGCTTACCGACAAATGGCTGCAGAAAGGCAATCCCTGGGAGATCGTCCGCCCCGACGCGAGTTGCTACGTCAACTTTGGCGGCCACACCGAAAGCTCGACGGATGCGCAGGGGAATTACCGCGTCCGCTGGGTCCCGGCGAACCGCGTCAAAGGAATACCGTGCGACATCCCGGTGCTCGGCTATCTCGTCAACACCTGCAATACGCTGCGCCTATGGAAGAGCGAGGCGGTCGAGTCCTTCGATCTGCGCGACTTCAATGTCGGGGACTATTACGGCGCGGTCCAGGAGAAGGTCATCTCCGAGACGCTGTCCAAGGTGCTCTATCCGAACGACGAGCCGGAGATCGGCAAGCGTCTGCGCCTTGCTCAGCAATATTTCTTCGTCTCCTGCTCGCTCCAGGACATGCTGCGCCTGCTCGATCACAAGGGCCTGTCGACCGCCCATCTGCCGGAGCTGTTCGCGGCGCAACTGAACGACACCCATCCGTCGATCGCAGTGGCCGAGCTCATGCGGCTTCTCGTCGACGAACGACAGCTGCCATGGGAGCAGGCCTGGGACCTGACGCAGCGCACGCTCGCCTACACCAACCACACGCTCCTGCCCGAGGCCCTCGAAACCTGGGGACTGCCGCTCTTCGGCAGCTTGCTGCCGCGACTCCTCGAGCTGATCTACGAGATCAATCACCGATTCCTCGACGAGGTCAGACGACGCTATCCCGGCGACGATGGCCGCGTCGCACGCCTGTCCCTCATCGACGAGAGCGGCGAGAAGCGGGTGCGCATGGCCAACCTGGCGACAGTCGGCAGTCATGCCGTCAACGGCGTCGCGGCTCTCCATTCGCGGCTTCTGCAGCAGACCGTGCTGAGAGACTTTGCCGAGCTCTGGCCGGACCGTTTCCACAACGTCACCAACGGCGTCACGCCGCGACGTTTCCTCGTGCTCAGCAACCCCGGACTCTCCCGGCTCCTCAGCGAAGTGGTCGGCGATGGCTGGGTGACGGATCTTGCCCGGCTGCGGGCGCTCGAAACGATGGCCGACGACCCCGCCTTCCAGGAGCGATGGCGCCGCATCAAGCGGGCCAACAAGGAAGCCTTCGCACTTCGCATCCGCGAGCGCACCGGAGTCGTCGCCGATCCCGACGCGCTCTTCGACGTCCAGGTCAAGCGTATTCACGAGTACAAGCGCCAGCACCTGAACCTGCTGCATATCATCACGCTCTACAGCCGTCTGCGGCAGAACCCGGGGCTCGATATCGCCCCCCGCTGCTTCCTCTTCGGCGGCAAGGCCGCCCCCGGCTACTACATGGCCAAGCTGATCATTCGTCTGATCAACGGCGTCGCCGACGTGGTCAACAACGACCCGGCGCTGGATGGGCGCCTCAAGGTCGTCTTCTTTCCCGACTTCAACGTCAAGAACGCTCACTTCGTCTATCCGGCCGCCGACCTGTCGGAGCAGATCTCCACGGCCGGCACCGAGGCCTCGGGCACCGGCAACATGAAGTTCATGTTGAACGGCGGGCTTACCGTCGGGACGCTGGACGGCGCCAACATCGAGATCCGCGATGAGGCCGGCGAGGAGAATTTCTTCTTGTTCGGACTGACCACCGATCAGGTGGACGAGGTCAGGCGCCAGGGCTATCGGCCGGCAAGCCGTATCGAAGGCAACGAGGAATTGCGCGAGGCGCTCGAGCTGATTGCCGCCGGGACCTTCGCCCGTGGCGACCGGGAGCTCTTCCGGCCGATAGTCGACAATCTCCGGCTATCGGATCACTTCCTGGTGCTCGCCGACTATGCCGATTACCTTCGCTGCCAGGAGCGGGTCGGCAACACCTGGAAGAACGCTCACGCCTGGACGCGCATGTCGATCCTCAACACCGCCCGCGCCGGCAGGTTCTCCTCCGACCGGTCGATCCGCGAGTATTGCGACAGGATCTGGAACGTCGCGCCTGTCGGCATCGCGCTTGACTGAGCGCCAGTTCGTTGCGCCTCGCGCGGCCAGGTATTGATTGAGCCTGCCGTCAGGCACGCCGCCGGGCAGCCCCGTGCGAGGAGAAGTGCGATGGAAGGAACCGCGGGATTTCCGAGAAGACTGAGGAACGAGCGTTGCTGGCGGGACTTCCAGCCGGGGAGCTGGTGCGACCAGATCGACGTCCGCGATTTCATCGTGCGCAACGTCACCCACTATGCCGGCGACGAGACGTTTCTTTGCGGCCCTTCCGCGCGCACGAGTGCCGTCTGGGACAAGCTCAGGCCCTACTTCGAGGCGGAACGGAAGAAGGGAGTGCTGGCCGTCGACGCGAGCACGCCGTCGACGCTCCTGGCGCACCCGGCGGGTTATATCGACCCGACCAATGAGGTGATCGTCGGGCTGCAGACGGACGCGCCGTTCAAGCGGGCGATATTCCCGTTCGGCGGATTGCGCATGGTCGAGGCCGGCTTGAAGGCCGCCGGTTTCTCGCCGGACGCACAAGTCCACGAGACCTTCACGAAATATCGCAAGTCGCACAATGACGGCGTATTCGACGCCTACACGAAGGAAATCCTGAAATGCCGCAAGTCGGGCATCATCACCGGCCTGCCCGACGCGTATGGCCGCGGCCGTATCATCGGCGACTACCGGCGGGTAGCCCTTTACGGCGTCGACCGTCTCCTGGAAGGCAAGCGGACGGAGCGCGCGCAGGTCGACGACATGTGGCCGACCGAGGAGGTGATCCGCGGCCGCGAGGAACTGGCCGAGCAAATGCGCGCCCTGAAAGATCTCGCCGCGATGGCGAGGCTCTATGAATGCGACGTTTCACGGCCGGCTGCCGATGCCCGGGAAGCGGTGCAGTGGACCTATCTCGCTTATCTCGGCGCAATCAAGGAAGCGAACGGCGCGGCGATGTCGATCGGCCGCATCTCGAGCTTTCTCGACATCTTCATCGAGCGCGACCTGCGCGAAGGCATCCTGGACGAATCCGGTGCGCAGGAGCTCTGGGACCAGCTCGTCCAGAAACTGCGCATTGTCCGTTTCCTGAGGACACCCGATTACGACGCGCTGTTCAGCGGCGACCCCTATTGGGCGACGGAGTGCATCGGCGGGGTCGATTTGAACGGACGGCCGCTCGTCACCAAGAGCAGCTATCGGGTGCTCCACACCCTGTCCAATCTCGGACCGGCGCCGGAGCCGAACCTCACGGTGCTGTGGTCGAAAGGCCTGCCCGAGAACTTCAAGCGCTACTCAATCAAGGTGAGTCGCGACACCTCTTCCCTGCAATATGAGAACGACGACCTGATGCGGCCCCACTGGGGCGACGACTACGGTGTCGCCTGCTGCGTCTCTGCCATGCGGCTCGGCAAGCAGATGCAGTTCTTCGGGGCGCGCGTCAACCTGGCCAAGGCCCTCCTCTATGCCATCAATGGCGGCCGCGACGAGATGACGGGCGAACAGGTCGCGCCGGCGACGCCGGCCGTCACCGGGGAGGTGCTCGACTACGATGACGTCTTTGCAAAGTTCGACCACACCATGGAGTGGCTTGCGCGCACCTATGTGCACGCGATGAATTGCATTCACTACATGCATGACAAGTATTTCTACGAACGATTGGAGATGGCGCTGCACGATCGCGACATCCTGCGCACCATGGCCTTCGGCATCGCCGGCCTGTCGGTGGCCGCGGACAGCCTCGCCGCGATCAAGTTCGGGAAGGTCCATGTCGTCCGCGACGAGACCGGTCTCGTCGTCGACTATCGCAGCGAAACCGACGGCTCCATCCCGCAGTTCGGAAACAATGACGACCGCGTGGACAACATCGCCTCGGATCTGGTCGAGCGGTTCATGCAGAAGGTTCGCAAGCACCCGACCTATCGCGGTGCCACCCATACGCAGAGCGTGCTGACCATCACGTCAAACGTCGTCTACGGCAAGCATACCGGGAGCACGCCCGACGGGCGGCGCAAGGGAGAGCCGTTCGCACCCGGCGCCAACCCGATGCATGGCCGCGACAGTCATGGCTGGCTCGCCTCCTGCCTGTCGGTCGCGAAGTTGCCTTACGAGAATGCGCTCGATGGCATCAGCTATACTGTTTCAGTAGCGCCACAGAAGGCGCATTTGTCCGAAGACGAGCTCGTTGACGCCGCGGCAAAGGCCTTGGACGTGTTCTTCGATCGTGGCGGGTTCCACATGAATTTGAACGTGATCGACAAGGAGACGCTCGAGGATGCCATGAAGAATCCCGACAAATATCCGCAGCTCACCATCCGTGTCTCGGGCTACGCCGTCAATTTCGTGCGGCTGACCCGCGAGCAGCAGCAGGATGTGATCAGCCGGACCTTCCACGGACAGGCTTGAACCGAGGACCCATCCCCGATGTCTCAGCTCGGGATTCTCGCCGCGGGCAATCGTCACGATCTTCACACCGGCGACTCGCCGGATGCGCCGGATGAAGCAGATGTG
>Ga0318562_10001392_pt1 | contig 10933 bp, 8 predicted proteins | sample GRESIP066b5f18_FD_203688 | JGI IMG/M metagenome (GOLD analysis project Ga0318562, IMG submission 203688) | Tropical soil microbial communities from Luquillo Experimental Forest, Puerto Rico - GRE.SIPMG.066b5f18 | ecosystem: Environmental > Terrestrial > Soil > Tropical forest > Bulk soil...
TTGGCGGGAGGCCTTTGAGTGCGTCGATGTCGATCTGATCCGCCGGGATCATGTTGCGCCCCCACACCATCGTTTGAAGATAGAAGCGGCCGTCGTCCGGTAGCAGGCTCGCGACCCGGGCGAAGAAATCGCGGTAGACCTCCTCTTGGCGTCCGGCTCGGTACTGATCCGGAGAGCAGAAGTGCTCGAAGCCGCCGACGCTCGTGACGGCGTCGAACGGCCCGAAGCTCTCCCGGGTCACCTTTCGAGCGTCGTAGAGGTGAACGTCGAGGCCATGCCGCTGGCACGCCGCCACCTGCGCCGAGGACAACGTGACACCGACCCCGGTCGCGCCCTGATCGCGGATGAAGTTCAGCAGCGGACCCCACCCGCAGCCCAGGTCCAACACACGCCGCCCAGCCCCAATACCAACCTGGTCGGCGATGTACTCATGTTTGCGCCGCTGAGCCTGCTCGAGACTCAGCGAAAAGTCACCGTCGTACTTCGCTCCGCTGAAATCGGTCAGCTCCCCCAGGCTCAGCCGAACGATGCGATCGCTCAGCGAATAGGTGAACTCAAGGTCCTTGCGATCAGCCACGGGAAACCGCAGCCTATCCGCGGCCGCGAAACCCCCGCCCGAACCGCAAGGGGCGAACGTCTGCGCCTGGGATGCCCGTTGATCGAATGAGCGGCGGGAATCGAGGTCTCAAGCGCGGAATTGCGAGGCGCAACCCGTGATCAGCGGTCCCATTCCCGGCGTTGGGCGAGCAGCTTCCTGTCGCGTTCGGCCCGCAGCTTTCGTGCTGCCTGTTGGGCCTCCTCGTTTCGGCGGGCGATCTCCTTCTTGAGCTCGCTCACCGCCGCGTCGGAGGTAGATCGACCCGGACCCGGGCGGCTTGAGTCTGCCATCAAAAACTCTCGTTCCAGCTCTCTGAGGGTCAGGCCACAGGAGAATGCGAGAGCCCGAACACTCAGCAGTGGAGCCTTCGCGCTTCAGCTTAGCCCTTCGCGGGCGAGGTGTCGACGCACGCTCGAAAGCCCGCTGAGCCGCCCAACGTCACGGAGGCACCCGCGGCTCCTCACGATCACGCACGAAAGCTCCTCGCCGGTGCTGAGCGCCGACAGTGCCGGCGAGCCGATCGCCCCCGCGCGAGACGCGACGATCGTCAACCTCGCGTCGCTGGCCCGGGACCGCTCAGCGCGATGCCCGGGTCGAAGCGCGCGCCGGCGCGGTCTGGATGGCGGGCTGAGCGGCGGCCCCGCTTCATCGGCGGCGGCGGGGCTCGAGATCCGAGGTCAGCTTGACGGGTCTAGGTTCGATCCGCGAGCGGACCCAGCGGAAGGCCGGGAGCGGTCTCGACGTCGTCGCGCAGCCCCTGGGCTTGGTCGAGGTTCTGGAGTTTCTTGAGCGCCTGATGCTCGATTTGGCGGATGCGCTCGCGCGTGACGTTGAACGTGCGGCCAACCTCGTCGAGTGTGCACGGGCGCTCGGTGCCCAGGCCGTAGCGCAGCTCCAGTACGCGCCGCTCGCGATAACTGAGGTTTCCGAGCGCCTCTCGCAGGGCTTGCCTGGTGAGGGTCTCCACGGCGCGCTCGAACGGCGACTTTGCGTGTTCGTCGGCGATCAGCTGACCGAACTCGGACTGCTCCTCATCGCCAACGGGCTTCTCCAGCGAGATCGGCGCCTGCGCGTAGCGCTTGATCGATTCGACCTCGTCGGGCTCGAAACCGGTCACCTCGGCGATCTCGTCGACCGTCGGTTCGCGGCCGAGCCCGGTCGTAAGCTTGCGCTCCGCCCGCCCAATCTGGTTGAGCCTCTCGAAGATGTGAACCGGGATCCGGATGGTGCGCGCCTTGTCCGCGAGCGCTCGGGCGACTGCCTGGCGGATCCACCAGGTCGCGTAGGTCGAGAACTTAAAGCCGCGGCGGTAGTCGAACTTCTCCGTGGCGCGGACAAGGCCGATGGTGCCCTCCTGGATCAGGTCCAAGAACGGCAGCCCCTGGTTGCGATAGTTCTTCGCAATCGAGACGACCAACCGGAGGTTGGCCTCGACCATCTGCTGTTTGGCCTCGAAGGACCCGCGCTCGATCCGCTTGGCGAGATCGACCTCCTCCTGGGCGCTCAGCAGCCTGACCTTGCCAACGCCCTTGAAAAACAGCTGCAGACCGTCGGTCGTCCCCTCGGGCTTGAGATCGAGCGGAGCCTTGCCGCGGGTGCGCTTCTCGGACCCCCGCTCGACGTTCAGGCTCGCCGCGGTGGCCGGGTCGATCTCCTCGACCAGCTCGATCTCACAGCGCTCCAACAGGCCATGCAACTCCTCGACGTCGCTTTCTTCTAGGTCGAGCTCGGCGGCCGCGGTCGCGACCTCGACGTATGTGAGCACGCCGACATGCTGCCCACGGGCGATCAGACCCCTCACCTCCTCAAGCTCCCCGAGCTCCACTACGGACATCTCGCCGCTCGCCCTCGCCCGCGTGACCTAAACCGGCTCACGTCGGCGTGTCGTTTCGCACGCCACGAAGAAACGCGATGCTCGTGCATGCGCCACTCTCCGGTCTTCGCGACTTGGCGTCGATCCCATTTCATCGCGCGCCGGCCTGACCTCGGGCCGAGCCCAAGCGCGACCTTCCGTCCCGCGGCGCCGCCCCCGCTGATCGCGCCGCCCGTCGCAAGCTCCGATGCCGCGCGGGACGCACGACGGTGATCGCACGGTGGCAGCCGGCGGCGTCGCCGGGGTGCGGGAGACGCGAGAGCTAGACAGCGGCGTGGTCGCCGAGTTCGCGGTGCACTGATCGCGCCACCACCCGAAATCCGATGCGCTGGCCGGTCAAGATCGCGCCCCGCTCGACTCGGCAACCGGGATCGACACGGCGACTGCCTCGGGCGGCGAGTGAGGAACGTCCTGCGGCCCGAACAGGCGGAAGCCGACAGCGCGCTCAAAGCTGGCGATCCGCTCAAGAGTCCCACCGCACTCGGGGCACATAGCGATGTACGCCATCGCAGCGGGCGTGAAACGCAACCGGCAGCTTGGGCAACAAACAGGGGCCATAACCGACCCTTTCTAGAGAAGCCTGAAGCCGAGTCTACGCCGTCGCCCGTCTCGAACCCCACCCAATACGGCGTTGGTCCACGCGTCTGGGAGCGGACGCAGCACTCGCGACAGTGGACCCGTGCGATGTTGATCGCTTACAGGATTGGGGTACCTCGCCACCTCGCCCCGGTGCCGGCTGGTCTTGGGGTGTCCGATTCCGGCCTGGTCCGCGCGCTCTTCCCCTTGTGGATTCCCGGCGGCGGCTTCGGTCGGTGCCGCGTTCGTGATCACGCTGAGGTCGATTGGGTGCCGGGATTGGGCGGCCTCATCGCGCGGCTGGCGCCCCGGCGAGCAGGAACCGTCGAGCGCGCACGTCAACACCGTTCGAAGCTCGGTAGGCACTGCTGGGAAAGTCGGGCGGCTACACTCCGGGTTTCGCGCTGGGCGTTCTCGCTCGGCTTAGTAGTGCCAGCGTTCGTAGTTGTTGCTCCTGCACTCCCGCGTTTCGCAGCACACAATCTCCCGGGAGGGAATGCATGACAACCGGAACGGTGAAGTGGTTCAACGACGATAAGGGCTACGGATTCATCACACCCGACGACGCGGGCAAGGATCTGTTCGTCCATCATTCCGCGATCGCCGGCAACGGCTTCATGTCGCTCGCCGAGGGCGCGAAGGTGTCCTTTGACACCGAGCAAGGCGCGAAGGGCCCAGCGGCCGCCAACGTGCACGTCCTCTAACCCGGCAAAGCGCCCATTCCCGCCCTTACCGGCACCAGCAGCGCTTGGCGTCGGCAGGGGTCAGACGGCGAGCAGGCCCCCGCGGCCTCCCCGGTGTGCCTGCGCATGTTCGCCCCTGAACTCCAAACCACGGAGGGAGAAGCATGGCCTCGAGCGGCAAGAAGAAGACCACATTTTCAAAGCTCGCGCGTGAGAGCAGGCTTCGCGAGCGTCGGCTCGACAAGCAGGCTAGGAAGGAGGCGCGCAAGCGGGCGGCCGACACGCGGCGTCCGCAGCCCAGCGACACGCCGCCGGGCGAGGACCAGTAATACTCGCACCTACACCTCGCAGGACGCGAGGGCGGTCAGGGCCCGCATCTCATCGCCCGGATCGAACTAATCACCGGCGTCCCGGTAAGGGCGTGGCGCGGCCGTCGGGCCGGCACGGATACCGGATCTGAATCTGAGGAGAACCGAGTGCTGCTACGCGGATCTGATGCGCGAGGGGCGACTGCGGGGTTCCGTCACCCGCAGGCGATTCTCGTGTCGCTGGCCGCTCGCTCAAAGCCTGTGTCCCAGGCTCGTCCGACACGGGCTCCGCTTGCGATCGCGATCTATGCGTCGAGTCGCCGTCGTCCCGTTCGATAACGAGGCAGATCGGCAGCTTCCTAGGAGCCGGCGGCTCGGAGCATCACCACATGCTTGGGATTGATTGCCAGGTCCTTTCCGGTTTCAGCCTCAGTGAGCCATGCCAGCTGCATGATCGAGCCGCGCGCCGCGTCGAGGATGATCCGTTCGACGTCCCGGGCGTCTCCCTCGACGCGGTAGCGGTCGCCGGTCACGATGGTTATCTCTGTTGTGTGGGTCGCGGGCGGCAGCTACCGCTCGACTGAGCTCATTCGGTTCAGGTCCGCTGCGTCAGCACCGGTAGCGCGTCGCGGGCGTCGGGGTTAGGGGGTGAGGTGCTACTCCCGTTGTCAGACGGGTGAGAGGCTACCGGTAGGCCGCTGGCGCCTGGAGCCTTTCAGCTGGTGCTACGTTGAAGCTTGCGGGTGATGTTGCCGCCCGTGAGGTTCTCCCCGCCGACGCCGCGAATCTCCCTCCGACCACCTGTGATCGCGCCGGCCGAGCGAAGGAGATCGATGCCCACCCACCGCCACCAACAGCTCGTGGCATTTCGGCCGAACGGGGCGAGGCAGGAGTCCGGCTCGGCGGACCGGATCGTTTCAATCGCGGCCCTCGTCCGGTGATCGGGTGAAGACGACGCGCGAGAAGGCCGATGAGAAGCGCGCCGCGAAGCTCGAACTGGTCCGCGAGCAGGTCCAGAGCGGTTCGCTGGTGATTCGGCAGATGACCGATGCGGAGCGCCGCCGGTATCCGCCTCGCCCGGCTCCCACGAAACGCCCCGCTCGCGAACGCGAGTCAAAACACGCGTGACCGCGTTCTTCATCCCCGGAATCTCAGACGACGCGCCGATCCTCGAGGACGCCTATCGCGACTTGCGAAGCCGAATTGAGCTCGAGACCGGGACACTCCCCAGCGCTCGCCGGATCCTCAAAGTGTGGGCGCGCCGGGGAAGCGTGGACTGCGTCACCGAGGTAGGCGAGCGCGACCCCTTGCGCGGCGGTACCGTAATCGCGATTTTTGACATGAGCGCTCATCGGCCGTTCATCGTCTGCTGGCAGCATGACCTCGGAAGCCGACGAGGCGCCCGCGAGATCCTCGGGTGCAACGCCTACTCCGTGCTGGAGTTCGACGCGTGAGCTCGACCAAAACGATCGAGCAGTTGCAGGCAGAAGCCGACTACTACCACGACCGGGTCGCGCTGCTGCGAGCCAAGCTGTACAGGTGGGGCCTCGGTTCCAACGCGCGCCTACAATCGCTCGAACGGGACCTTGAGCGCGCGCAACGGCGCCTGCGGGACGCGCGGCTGCGCGCGAAGCCGTGATGCACCTGCTAGCGGGGAGGCACCCCAGTGGCGAGGCGAATTCGCCGGTCGCTGTCCGTTACGTGTCTCGGCGCGAGCCACGGCCGGACCGCTCGCCGCGTTCCCAGCGCTCGTTCGCGCCCTCGGCGACGTACGGCAACAGCGCAAGCTCGCGCGCACGCTTGACAGCGCGCGCGACCTGGCTTTGATGGCGGCGGCACGCTCCCGTGATCCTCCGCGAGCGGATCTTGCCGCGCTCGGAGATGAACCGGCGCAGCGTCGAAACGTCCTTGTAGTCGACCCGGTCGACCTTGTCCCGGCAGTACGGGCAGGGCTTGCGCCGACCAGAGGCCGGTCCGTCCGTCCTGTCGCGCCGGGGGCGAGCCGGCCGTTTACGTTGCTTTGCCAACCGGGATTCCTCTGACTATGTGGGTGTGCTGCGTTACGCGACGGGCGACATACCTGTCCGGTCAGATCGGCCGGCCGACAAGGAACAAAAGAGTCAGCGCGCCGCCAGCCCGAAGACCTTACCGGCCAGGTCGGGACGTCACCGGCTCTTGACCAAGCACCGTCACCTTAGAGTGCGGAGCATGGCATCCGAACATTGGCCACCTCCTTGCCGCCCACCGCGCTCAGCGCGTCGTATTGTGCCTAGCCGTCCTGGCCTCCGGTCGAAGACCCACCCCATGTAGAGCCGCCCGAATGTGTGCCTGAGCGTGTGCGGGTGCGCCTGCTCCACCGGCACGTCGGCCGCGAGCATGATCGCCCGGACGATCCTGATCAACCGCGGCTCGGTACCGCTCTACACAGACGTCGTCGACGCTCCCGAGCGCTGGCCGGCGCGGACGAGATCCGCGCCCTTCGGCTCGGCGACGAAAGGAGCGACCGTACATGAGCTAACTGGACATCTGAGCGCGACCGGAATCGGACAAGAGCACGCGGCAGCGGTCGCCAGCGCCGGTGACCGCTTTCAACATCCGACGGGCACGGACGCGTGCTTGCGCTTCGGTGACCTTTCGCATCCGCGGCCCATGCGGGCTCAGAGTTGCCGTAGGCCGGGGAGAGCGGCCACGCGCGGGTCCGACGGTCGCGTGGCTGAGGCTGTCCGACACCAGCAGCGACACAACTGGGCCGGCCGCTGCTCCTTTCATGCTTGCAAGCTTCTGCCTGCCAGCTAGCACCAGCCGGCGTAGATCTGGGTCCGACACCTCGATCGCGTCGCGCGCTATCCGCGCGTTGCCGGTGCGAGCTGCGCAACGAGTCGAGACCTGCTGCTGAGATGCGGAACTCTCGATTGGTCGCGTGGCATTGGGAGGCGCGGCCCTGCATTCGCGACATCGAAGTCCTGCGGACTCGTTGTCGCAACAACGGACTCGCGGATCGCGCCGCTGGTCTCGCAGGTGGCGAGGAGCGGTGCGAGGGGGAAGCGGCCGATGGTCCCGTCCTTCGGTCATGGCGCGTGTTTGGCCCTAGCCTAATTGTGTGTGCCCGGGCGGATGCAGAGTGCGCCGAGGTCGATGCCGTATGCCGCGGTGAAGACCTGGCAGCCGATCCGCGAGGAGAAGAAGTCGATGCCTCTCAGGTTGCCGAACGCTATGAGTGGTGAGGCGCTGTGGGCCAGTTCGGTGTCGAGGCGCGCGTAGGTCAGGTAGCGCTCGGGGCCGGTGAGGCGTGACGCCGCTGCCAGCCGGGCGCGCCAGACCGGATCAACGAAGGTGGGCGCGGCCTCCCCCTGCTCGAGCAAGACGCCGAGCATCGCGTTCGGGTCCAGGTAGTCCGGGAGCCATCCTTCGTCCCAGGCCATGTCGTACGGCTCCCCGGGTTTGTTGACCTTCGCGAACAATGTCCCAGACGGCCACGTGTTGATCTCGACGCGGAGGCCGATCGCGGCGAGGTTGCTCTTGACGATCTGCGCCTGCTCCTGGCACGGCGTCACCTCGCAGGTGTACAGCACGACGGTCGCGCCTTGATGCCCGGCCGCGAGTTGCTTCGCCCTGGCCACGTCCCCACCCAGCGGGTAGAAGTGATTGTCTCGGTACCCGGGCATCCCTGGCGGCAGGTAGTGGTCGGTCGGATATTCCGGCACGCCCAGGTAGGCGTCGCCGAGCTGGGCCAGCGCCGCACGGTTGATCGCGTAGCTGACCGCGAGCCGGAGTCGTGCATCGGTGAACAGCGGGCGGTGCGTGTTGAGCACGTAAAAGTCGAGCTGCGGGAACGCGTTGACGAAGTACTGCTGGTGACCCGGCTTGGCCGCCTGGCTTTCCGGGCCGTACCTGGCGGCCAGCGTGGCTCCCTGGGCCTGGCTGAATCCGCCACCGTCAAGGTAGTCGGCGCTCCCCGCCTCGACGTCGGCGATCGCGCGCGTGGTGGAAGCCACTACCGAAACCTCGATCCGCGCGAAGCGACGGGGCCGTTCTCCCTTGTAGTTCGGGTTGCGAATCAGCACCGCGCCCTGCCCGGGCGTATAGGACACTATGCGATACGGGCCCGCCGAGGGGATCACCCGCTCGACCCGGATCGGCGTGTCTGTTGGCACCGCGCAGAACACGGGCATCGCGACGCGCGCGAGGAGGTCGCCGGCTGGCGCGGTCAGGCGGATCGTCAGCTTGCTACCGCTCGCGACGACGCCCGAGATGTGCGTCGCCTTGCCGGCCATGTACGCCCGGGCGCCGACGATGTCGGCGAAGTCGGCGGCGAGCGGGTCGTTTAGCCTGGGGTTGACGCTGCGCTCGATCGAGTATTTGAACGTCCGGGCGGTGACCGGCTGATTCGACGGAGGGGAGAAGCGAAAGCCCGGGCGGATCGTGAACGTGTAGCTCTTGCCGTCGGCCGACCGCGTCGGCAGCGACTGCGCGACTTCGGGCACGAGCTGGGATCCAGCCGCACCGGGCTTGTCGGGATAGTTGAGGAGCTTCGCGCACGTCGCGTACAGGAGTTGCACAGCACCAAGGCCGTAGTTCGCGGGGTCGACGGGTCCGACGTCGTACGGCGTGTCGACTCGCGCGGTTCCGGCGCCTGCCACCGTGTTCGCGGGTGGGATCGTTTGCGCGTCGACCGTCACCCACGCTCGCCCCTCGGCGACCGTGATCTGCTGCGGGCTGCCGCCGACCGTGATGGTCACGATCGGCTTATCGGTGGCCGGATTGATCCGGGTCACGGTTCCGTCGCCGCTATTGGCCACCCACACCGAGCCGGCGCCGAAGGCGACGCCGGTCGGCAGGTGCCCGACCGGGATCGTCTCGGTCACCGATCTCGTGCCCGGGTCGATCCGCACGACCTTGTCGTCGCCGGTGTCGGTCACCCAAACGGCGTCAGCGCCGACCGCGATCCCGCTGGGGCCGTTTCCGACCGGGATCGTGCTCAACGCACCCGTCGGGTCGACGCGGGTGACGGTGTTGGCCTCGTTGTCGGCCAGCCACACCGCGTCGGAACCGACGGCGACTCCTTGAGGGGCGGCGTTGGGGTCGCGCTGGCTGGTAATTCGTCCAGTCGTCGCGTTCAGGGCGGTCAGCTCACCGAAGTTCGGAGCCACCCAGACGCGAGGTCCTTGCGCGGCGACCGCGCCTGGGCTGCCGGGGACCACGTTGTCGATGCGCCGGGTGAGGTCGATCGAATCGAACGAGGGATCGATACGGCGTACCGAAACGAACGGTGCGGTGGGCACGGAGCCGACCACCCACACGCCGCCCCCGGCGGTCACGATCCCGGTCGGCGGATCCCCGGTTTGAATCGCCGCGCCCAGCGTCTGCAGCGTCCGCGGATCGACCCGCGACACCGTCTGGTCGTCTTGGTTGGCAACCCACAGCGACCCAAAGCCGTACGCGATCGGTCCCGGCCTGGCACCCACCCCCGCCGTCCCGACGACGCGGTCGCTGCGAACGTCGATCGCGGCGATCGAGTTGGGCGCTACCCGCACCGTGCTCTGGCCAGATCCCGCGATCGTCACGGCGACCGCGATCAGCGCGGCGAGCAGCAGCGCACCGCCCGCTGCGATCAGGAGTCCTCCTGTGCCACCGCGCCGAGCGGCCGCGAACACCTGTTGCTCCCGCCGCGGCGCGCCCAGGGCCAGCGCCGGGTCCTGTTCCAGGATCGCTCGCTCCATCTCCTTGAGCTCGGGGCCGGGCTCGAGCCCCAGCTCGTCGATCAGGCGAACGCGGGCAATGCGGTAAGTCTGGAGCGCGTCGGCCTGGCGGCCGGAGCGGTACAGCGCGAGCATCAGCTGGCCTTGGAGGCGCTCGCGCAACGGATGCTCGTGGACCAGCGCCTCGAGCTCGCCGACCAGCCGCGCGTGCTCGCCTGAGGCGAGGTCCGCGTCGATGCGATCCTCCAGCACGACCAGCCGAGATTCCTCCAAGCGCGCGATCGCCGCTTGCGCGAACGGCTGATATGCGAAATCGGACAGCGCCGGACCCCGCCATACCGCGAGTGCCTCGCGCAGGACGGCGCCTGCGGTCAACGCGTCGCCGTCTGCGAGCGCCCGCCTGCCCCGCGCCACCAACGCCTCGAACCGGTCCACATCGGTCTGCCCCGGCTCGATCCGGAGCGTGTAGCCACGTCCCTGCGTGACCAGCCGCCCATCACCGAGCACCTTGCGCAGGTTCGACACGTACCCCTGAACGATCTTGTTCGCGCTCGCCGGCGGCCGCTCACCCCAGAGTTCGTCGATCAGGCGATCGGCAGAGACCGGCTCGCCGCGGTGCAACAGAAGTACTGCCAACAGCGCCCGCTGCTTGGGTGCGCCCAGCGCCACCTGGCCATCGTGATCGACGACCTCAAGCGACCCGAGAACGCGAAATTCCATCTCGTTCGTGCCCCCTTTTGCCGAACGCTACCAGCGCAGTTTCCCTCTGGGAACTCCTGCAGACGCGGTATCTACCGGTTCTAGACCGGTCTCGACCGCTTCTCGACCAGCCCCCCGCAACGTACCCGCCGCACCGATCGCACCCGGCGATCGACGAACCACAAAAGGCAGGTCGAGATGATCAGGACCCACCGCATCACAACCACCGCCGCGGTCATTCTGTCGCTCGCGGCCGCCGGCGCGCCTACCGCCACCGCGGCGGTCACCGCCACGAATCCGGCGGCGACGGCCAACCAACCGCCCGCCAACGTGTACAGCCGCCCCGACAAGTCGATGGTCAGCGCCACGAATCCCGCGGCGATGGCCAACCAACAGCCCGCCAGCGTGTACAGCCGCCCCGACAAGTCGATGATTCGCGTGACCACGCCGGGGAGCGTCCCGCAGGCGGTCGTTCGAATCCAGACGCCGCCGAGCGG
>Ga0318562_10001395_pt1 | contig 10894 bp, 7 predicted proteins | sample GRESIP066b5f18_FD_203688 | JGI IMG/M metagenome (GOLD analysis project Ga0318562, IMG submission 203688) | Tropical soil microbial communities from Luquillo Experimental Forest, Puerto Rico - GRE.SIPMG.066b5f18 | ecosystem: Environmental > Terrestrial > Soil > Tropical forest > Bulk soil...
GGCAATGGGTGCTCGGGAACGCGCTGGCGGTCGGCTATCGCCGCCGCGAGCACATCCAGGATCTCGACAGAGCCCTTGAGCCGCGCAGCCTCGGCCGTGTCCTCCGCGGTGATCTGCAGCCCCGGCATGAGGTCGCCTGTCGTCATGAACACCACGTCGGTCTCGCCCAGAGACGGGAGCACACGCCCGATGTGGTTGAGGAACGCCGGGTTCGGCCCGACGACGAGCACACCGTGGTTCTCGATGCGCTTGCGCTGGGTGTAGAGCAGGTATGCGACGCGGTGCAGCGCCACCACCGTCTTGCCGGTGCCGGGGCCGCCCTCGATCACCAGCACGCCGGGGTGGTCGAGCCGGATGATCTCGTCCTGTTCGGCCTGAATCGTCGCGACGATGTCGCGCATCCCGTCGCCGCGCGGCGCGTTCACGGCCGCAAGCAGCGCGGCATCCCCGCGACCGCCCCGCTCCCCGTCACCGGGCCTGCCGAGCACCTCGTCTGTGAAGTCCGCCACCAGGCGTCCGCGGGTGTGGAATTGGCGACGCCTGCGCATGTTCTCCGGGTTGGCGCCCGTGGCGGTGTAGAACGCCCGTGCCGCGGGCGCGCGCCAGTCCAGCAGCAGGGGTTCGAAGTCGTCGTCCTTATCGAATATGCCGATCCTGCCGACGTAGGAGCGCTCACCCGACAGCGTGTCCAGCCGACCGAAGCACAGCCCGTTGTCGGCCACATCCAGCCGGCGCACCTCTTTGGCCAGCGCACGCACCTCGGCGTCGCGCGCCACGAGCGTCCCGCCGTCCTTGACGTCGATGTGGCCGCGCAGCGCTTCGGTGTAGCGGCCCTTCACCCGGACCCGTTCGGCGTCCAGCCGGGTGTAGAGCCCGGCCACATAGCCGCGCTCCGATTCCAGTTCGTCTTGATAGCCCTGACTTGTCACATGCCTCCAAATGCCGCGAGTTCCGGACTAGGCCTGGGCCCACGGCCGCAGGTCAGGGGACGATTGTCAGGCATGACAGGGGCCTTGCCGCAAGCCCCCCTGTGCGCTATAGATTGATAGTGGAAGGGAATGAAACTCCCTTCCATTTTTTGTGCCTTCCCCACGCGCTGGTGTGGTCTCGAGCCACACGGGTAGCCCAGCGACAACTACAGAACAGGGGTTAGCCGTGAAATTGGCGTTGAGTGACGAGGATGCCGCCTTCCGCGAGGACCTACGTCGGATCTACACCACCGAAATCCCCGCCGACATTCGCGAGCGGACACGCGAAGGAGAGCTCAACTACCCCGACGATTTGGTGATCTCGCAGCGGATCCTCAATGAGCACGGCCTCGCGGTACCGACGTGGCCGGTGGAATGGGGCGGCAAGGATTGGTCACCGCTGCGGCGCCAGATCTGGCTCGACGAGATGCAGCTGGCAGGCGTCCCTGAGCCGTTGGCCTTCAACGCCAAGATGGTCGGTCCGGTGATCGCGCAGTTCGGCTCCCAGGAGCTCAAGGAGCGGTTCCTGCCGCCAACCGCCAACATCGACATCTGGTGGTGTCAGGGCTTCTCCGAGCCCGAGGCCGGATCGGACCTCGCATCGCTACGCACCACCGCCGTGCGCGACGGCGACTCCTACGTCATCAACGGGCAGAAAACCTGGACGACGCTCGGTCAGTACGCCGACTGGATCTTCCTGCTCGCCCGCACCAACCCCGAAGCGCCTAAAAAGCAGGCCGGTATCTCGTTCCTGCTGGCGAGGATGGACACGCCGGGGATCACCTTGCGGCCGATCAAGCTGATCGACGGCAGCTACGAGGTCAACGAAGTCTTCTTCGAAGATGTGCGGGTGCCCGCCGATCAGCTGGTGGGTGAAGAGAACCAGGGTTGGACGTATGCGAAATTCCTGCTCGGCAACGAGCGCACCGGCATCGCCCGCATCGGCTATACGAAACTGTGGATGTCCCAAGTAAAGGAGCGGGCGGCGCAGGTGCGCCTGAACGGGGCGACGCTGCTCGACGATCCGCTGTTCGCTGCGCGCGTCGCCGAGGTCGAGAACGGATTGCTTGCACTGGAACTCACACAGATGCGCGTCAGCGGATCGGAGGCCGACGGCAAGCCGAATCCGGCGTCGTCGATCCTCAAACTGCGCGGCAGTCAGCTTCAGCAAGCGGCGACGGAGCTCTTCGTCGAGGCCGCAGGCCCGGACGCGTTGCCATTCGATGCCGGTGACGACATCGACGTTCCAACGTGGGCGGGAGAGGCGGCACCGCGTTATCTGAATTTCCGCAAGACGTCGATCTTCGGCGGTACCAACGAGATTCAGCGCAACATCATCGCGTCGACCATCTTGGGATTGTGAGCTGACCGTGGACTTCGACCTGAGCGAGGAACAGCAACTGCTGCGCGATGTCACGCGTGACGTGCTGTCGCGCAATTACGACATCACCAGATACAACGAGATCATCAACGGCGATCTCGGCTGGAGCCGACAGGTGTGGGGCCAGCTCGCCGAGGTGGGCCTGCTCGGCCTCGGCTTCGATCCCACCGAGGCGGGCCAGATCGAAATCATGGTCGTGATGACCGAGATCGGCAGGCGCCTCGCACCGGAGCCGGTGGCGCAGGCCGCGCTGATACCCGGCGGATTGCTTGCCGAAGTGGGCACCGACGAGCAGAAGAAGATCCTCGACGATGTCTCGGCGGGCACCGCATTGCTGGCCTTCGCCCACGGTGAGCCACGCACGCGTGTGACAACGGGTGAGCTCGAAACCCGGGCCGAGCGCAACGGTGACACCTGGACGGTCAGAGGCCGGAAAAACCCTGTCCTGGGCGGTGATTCGGCGGACAAGATCATCGTCACCGCCGCGCTTCCCGACGGCGGAGTCGGGCTGTACCTGGTGGACGGGACGGCGACTACCCGGCATCCGTACCGCACATTCGATGGCAGGCGAGGGGCTCAAATCGACCTCGACTCCGTACCCGCCGAGCCGTTGGGAGGCGGGGGTGACGCGCGAGAACCCGTCGCGCGCACCGTGATCCGGTACCAATCGGCGCTGTGCGCAGAAGCAGTCGGTGCGATGGACGAGGCGCTGCGGCTGACCACCGCGTACCTCGGTGAACGGAAACAATTCGGTGTTCCGCTGAAGAACTTCCAGACGCTGACGCAGCGCGCCGCGGACATGTACGTGTCGCTGGAGCTCGCCCGCAGCATGAACTTCTATGCCGCAATGTCGATCTCCGACGGCAGGTTCGACCCGGTGGTTGCCGCGAGGGCCAAACTGCAGATCGCGCGATCCGGCACGCATATCGCTCAGGAAGCCATCCAACTGCACGGCGGCATCGGCATGACCGCCGAGTATCCGGTTGGGCATTACGCCGCGAGGCTCACCGCGATCAACAACACGTTCGGCACCGCCGACGATCAGCTCCGCGCGCTCACCGGCGAGATCGGCTCCTACGGCACCGTCTCCCTATGACGTCTCCGCGGTGAGCCCAAACCGGGGTTTCTACTTCACAGCTGTTGCATAACGCGCGATAACACGCAGCTCAGTAATCGCCCATACCGTTGCGGACACCTTCGATCCTCTAGGAGGAAACGTGCTCCGCTCTGAAATCCGCACGGCGGTCTTCGCCGCCGCGGCGGCGGTGCTCATGTCGGCGGTCGTGGCCTTTTCGTCGGGCGCTTCGACAGCCGACCAGTCCGCCGCCCCGGCATCGCATACCGTTTCGTCGTCGCAGCAGGCAGGCGACTGAGCATCTCGAGGCCTACTCCGGCCAGCTGTTGGCGCGGATGATTTCGACGAAGTCGTCACGGGCGAACGAGGGATCGAAATGCTCCAGCACGTCGGCGTTGACCGTGCCGAACGTACTGCCAGGCCGGTGCACCATCCCGTCGGCGAACGCCTGCAGGATGCGCCGCTTGAAGTCGGGGCGAGGGTGCGCGGCCGTCACTGCGTCCAGCGCCTCCTGCGATAGGTCGTCGCGGCCGATGCCCAGAACGTCGGTCTCGACGCCTGCGGTGACCAACGCAATCTCCGGGTCGAGGAACTCCGGCACTCCCGGCGTGGTGTGCAGGGCGATGCCCAGCCAGACCTTGCCGATCGCGGTCTCATCCACACCGCGGTCACGGAGAAAGTCGCGCGCCGCATTGGCGCCGTCGACTTCGAAGCGCTGCATGGAGGTGCGGTAGCGCTCGGTCAGGCCGATGTCGTGGAACATCGCACCGACGTAAAGCAGCTCGAGGTCCGGTTGCAGACCGCGCCGACGGCCTTGCAGCGCGCCGAAGAGAAACACGCGACGAGAGTGATCGAACAGCAGATCATCCTCCGCGTCCCGAATGTGTGCGGTGACATCACGCACCAACGCGGTGTCGGGTACGACGATGTCGGCGATGGTTTCGACAGACGTTGGGAACATGTTGAAATCCTGTTCTTCAATACGGGTGCGGTTCGTTGTCTGCCGCCAGTCTGCGGCGGTCGCCCGTATGACGACCATGTCCGATCAGCCATGTTTCCCACAGAATGTGACACACTGACGTGGTGTCGGGCGCTTCGAGGGACCCGCGCGTGGTGGTCATCGTCGTGTTCGACGGCGTCAAACTGCTGGATGCCGCAGGGCCCGCCGAGGTCTTCGCCGAAGCCGACAGGTTCGGGGCCGACTACAAGATCAAGATCGCGTCCGTGGACGGACGCGACGTCACAACGTCGATCGGCACGTATTTTCCTGTGACGGAGCGTATTTCGTCCATCGAGCACGTTGACACCGTCCTCGTCGCCGGAGGCGACGATCTCATCGGGCGGCCAATCGACCCCGCCCTCGTCGACGCGCTGAAGACAATCCCCGACAGGACACGCCGATTGTCATCGATATGCACTGGCGCGTTCATCCTGGCCAAGGCCGGCCTGTTGAACGGTCGCCGAGCCACCACGCACTGGCGGCATGCCGGCTTGTTGGCCCGCGCGTTCCCGGAGGTCATCGTCGAACCCGACGCAATCTTCGTGCGTGATGGGCAGGTGGTGACGTCTGCCGGTGTGTCGGCGGGCATCGACCTGGCGTTGGCGCTTGTCGAAGAGGATTACGGGGCCGAACTTGTTCGTGACGTCGCCAGGTCCCTGGTCGTATATCTCAAGAGGGCGGGGGGCCAGTCGCAGTTCTCGGCGCTCGTCGAGGCCGCTCCGCCGCCGCAGTCTCCTTTACGCGCCGTGACAGACGCCATCGCGACCGATCCAGCTGCCGATCACAGCGTGAAAGCGCTCGCCGCCAAGGCATCTCTGAGCACCAGGCAGCTGACCCGGCTGTTCAAGTCCGAACTCGGCACCACGCCGGCCCGCTATGTGGAAATGGTCCGTATCGACGCGGCGCGAGCCGCATTGGACGCCGGACGGTCGGTAACCGAAGCTGCGCACCTGGCAGGCTTCGGCAGCGCTGAGACTCTCAGAAGGGTGTTCGTCACCAACTTCGGCGTCACACCAACGGCCTACCGAGACAGGTTTCGCACGACATCACGTGGTTGACCGCGCTTACCATGGCGAATGTGGTGATCCGGGCAGTCGTCATTGCGGCCCTGACCGTCGCTGTAGCCGCATGTACCAACTCACCTGACTCGGGTTCCAACCCGACGAGCGCGGCCGCAAGCATCGCCGAAGCCGCCCCGACGACACGCAAGACCTGCGAGGTGGCGGTACCTGCGGCCTGGCAGAAGGCGATCGACACGGGCAGTGTCCGCACCGGCGGCGTTTCGAATGTGCCGATGGTTGTCGACCGTGCAGGTGAGGTCGCCGTCGCCCGCGACAACGGCGATACCCGCGACGTGCTGCTGATCGGTGCCGACAAATCCGTCAACGAGATCTACGCGGTACCCGAGCCCAACAGGAACTGGGTGGGATCCGTCGCGATGGACGATCGCTGGGTCGTCGTCGGTGTCGAGTACGCCCCACGCGGCGCCAACGGCATCAACCCCACGCTGATGCGCATCGACGTGGTCGACCGTCAGGGGGGCCCGGTCCGGACCGTCGTGGAGAGTCCGATGGAGGACCGCACGTCCGGAGGCAAGACCATCGACTCGTTCGCCCTTTTCGGCGGCAAGGTGTACTGGATCACCCGTGACACCTACGCCAGTGACACCGGGACCATCAGGTCCTATGACCTCAACACCGGTGCCGTCACCGATGTGGCATCCGGCGATATGCGCAACGTGCGGACCACGGCTGCGGGCCTGTCCTGGGAAGTGGCGTGGGACCAGAACACGGGTACACGGGCCGAACTGAAGATCCCCGACGCGCTGCCGCCGCCTGTCGCCGGGGCGCTCGGCACCGGCCGTGACCAGTTGACTCTGGCCACCGACGGCACCGCCTATGCGTGGTTCACCCAAAACGATCAGGGCCAACCCGGTCTCGCGTACTGGTCGCCGACCACGGGCCTGGTGCGCATCACCGGCACGATCCCGGAGGAGGGGAAGTTCGCGCCGACGCCGCTGTATGTGGTCGGACCCTTCGCGGTGATCGACAGGGGGCGCCAGGACGACAAGCACGACACTTACGCGACCGTCGTCGACGCCCGATCCGGTGCGCTCACCTATCTGCGGCCGACCGTCGGCGGCGCGAACGGCGGAACGATCGCGGTGGGCATCGGGGCGACGTCGAAGGACCTTCCGACGAGCGCCGGGGTGCTGCGCGTCGATGCCCTACCTCCGCTGTCCTGCTGAGGCCCGCGAGGATCGTCTTATGGGCAGTGCAGAACGCGAGCGCCTCGACGAGATGAAGGCCGGTGTGTCGGACTGGCGGCGGTGGGGCACCTACCTCAGCGAGCGCGCCTGGGGCACTGTCCGGGAGGACTACAGCGCCGACGGCGATGCGTGGGACTACTTCCCCTTCGAACACGCCCGCAGCCGTGCCTACCGGTGGAACGAGGACGGGCTGGCCGGCTGGTGCGACCGCGACCAGACGATCTGCCTCGGGCTCGCGCTGTGGAACGGGAACGACCCGATCATCAAGGAACGCCCGTTCGGGCTGGCCAATGAGCAGGGCAATCACGGCGAAGACGTGAAGGACTACTGGTTCTACACAGACAACCTTCCGACACACGCCTACGCGGCCATGGTGTACAAGTACCCGCAGGCCGCATTCCCCTATGACGACCTGCTGCGGACGAACCGCGACCGCGGGCAGGACGTCGGTGAGTACGAACTCTTCGACGCGCTGAAGGATCAGTGGCTGCAAAATCGCTACTTCGACGTCCAGGTCGAATACGCGAAGGCCGACCCGGAAGACGTCTATTCGCGCATCACCGTCACCAATCGCGGGCCCGAGCAGGCCGTCATCCATGTCCTGCCGCACCTCTGGTTTCGCAACACCTGGTCGTGGGAGCCGGGACTGACCGCTCCGCGCATCACCAAATGCGGTGAGGGAGCGGCAGTGACGACCCATCCGGCACTTGGGGACCGGTTTTTCACCGTCACCGCGTCCACCGGTGCTGTCCCGGAAATGTTGTTCTGCGAGAACGAGACAAACAACGCGCTGTTGTTCGATTCACAGAACGCCTCTCCGGTCACCAAGGACGGCATCAACGACTTCGTCGTACACGGCGATGCCGCGGCGGTGAACGCGACGGCGGGCAGCAAGGCCGCCGCTCACGTACATGGCACCATGGCGCCCGGCGAGACCCTCACCGTCACAATCCGTTTCGCTCCCGTAGAACTGGCAGCGCCGTTCGATGACGCCGACGCCGTGCTGTCTCGGCGCAAGGCGGAAGCCGACGTGTTCTACAACGACGTCGCCGCAGCCGATCTCAGCACGGACGAGCGGCTTGTTCAGCGTCAGGCACTGGCGGGCCTGCTGTGGTGCAAGCAGTTCTACTCCTACAGTGTGCGGCGTTGGCTGCAAGGCGATCCCGGTCAGCCGCCGCCTCCGCGCCGGCGCTGGTCCAGCCGCAACAGCGACTGGCAACACCTGGTGGTCAGCGATGTGATCCTGATGCCGGATGCGTGGGAATATCCGTGGTTTGCCGCATGGGACTTGGCGTTTCACTGTGTGGCGCTGGCGTTGATCGATCCCGACCTGGCCAAGGAGCAGGTCCTGATCCTCTTGCAGTCCACCACCCAGCACCCGCACGGACAGATCCCGGCCTACGAATGGTCCTTCGGCGACACCAACCCGCCCCTGCATGCGTGGGCGACATGGCAGGTCTATCAACTGGATCGCATGCAAACCGGTGTCGGCGACCATGTCTTCCTTGCCGAGGCGTACCGGTCGCTGACCCTGTGCGTCATGTGGTGGCTCAACCAAAAGGATGTCGACAACCGCGGTGTGTTCGGCGGCGGCTTTCTCGGTATGGACAACATCGGCGTGTTCGACCGCGACCAGCCCCTTCCGACAGGCGGCAGCCTCGCTCAGGTGGACGGCACCGCCTGGATGGGTGCGCTGGTCCTGCAACTCCTCGAAATCACCGTCGAACTGTCACATCAGGAACCGGGCTACCTTCAGATGTTCGGCAGGTGGGTGTGGGATGCCTGGCTGATCGCGAACGCACTGGAGAAGGGTGTAGGCCGAATCAGTTTCTGGGACAACGATACCGGCTTCTACCATGACGTCCTCGAGCGACCTGACGGCACCGCGTCGACCTTGCGGGTGTTTTCCATGCAGGCGCTCGTTCCGTTGTTCGCGTCGATTTCGATCCCGACAGGCTCGGCCGAGGCGGTTCGGACCATGAAGCAGCTGATCGAGGAGCTCGCACTCGCCTATGAGCACACCGATCGCGACGTCCGGCTCGACCTGAAGGGTGGCAACGGAACTCATTACATGCTCGCCATGGTGCACCACGACCGCTTGGTGGCGATCCTCCAACGTGTCCTCGATCCCGAGGAGTTCCTCTCGCCCCACGGTGTGCGATCGCTGTCGAAGTACCACCGCGACCATCCGTACGTGTACCACTTGGACGGCCAGGATTACAGCGTCGGTTACATACCTGGCGAGTCGTCAACCCGAATGTTCGGCGGCAACTCCAACTGGCGCGGCCCCATTTGGATGCCGATGAACTTCATGTTCCTGCAGGCGCTCAACGCCTATGCGAGGTACTTCGGAGACGACTTCGTCGTCCCTGATCCCGCAGACCTGAACGCAACGGCGTCGCTCGGCGCCATTGGGGATCGCATCGCGCGGCGTTTGAGCGGGTTGGTGGTACGCGACAAGAACGGGCGCCGCGCAGTGTTCGGCGATAACGAATACTTCCAAACCGATCCGTATTGGCGAGATCTCGTGCCCTTCTTCGAATACTTCGACGGCGACACCGGCCGCGGCCTCGGCGCCAGCCACCAAACCGGCTGGACAGCGTTGACCGCACTGCTTCTGCAGTTCCGGGGCGGTCTTCGTTTCGACAGCCGCGGGGACCTCGCGTGACACTCGAGATCCTTCGCGACTTGCCGTTGGCCGATGACATACTCGAGTCCCATAGTCATCGAGCGCACGGCGACGACGCCGGCTACGACGCGTATAAAGCGCACGTATACCGCGTGGTGAACTTCGCACGTGCGCTGACACCCGACGAGTCGGGCCGCGATGACAAGCTGGCGATCTCCGCGGCGTTTCACGACTTGGCCGCATTCGACACCCTCGACTATCTCGCTCCCTCGATCGCCGCACAGGATGCGTGGTTGCGCGAAACCGGCCGCCAGACATGGTCTGACGAATTGGCGCTCGTCATCGCCCAGCATCACCGGCTCACCCGCTATGCCTCCACCCGTCCCCACGCCTCACTGGTGGAGGCGGTTCGCAAAGCCGATCTCGTCGACGTCAGCCAGGGCTTGATCCGGTTCGGCATTCCAAGGTCGTATGTCATGGAGGTCCGAGCCGCCTTCGACGCGACCGTGTTCTTCAGACGCGTTATCCCCCAGGGAGCACTGCGGGCGGTCCGACAACGCCAGCTGCCCGGGTTTCTGCTCCCCGGCAATGCTCTCGTGCGCTCCGGCCACCCGGGGATCGATCGATAACCAAAGGACGCACATGTTCGTCGTCATCCTCGGCACCGTCCTCGGACTGATGCACCTCTACCTGTGGAAACGACTCGTCAAGGACACCAGCAGGGGCCGAACCCGGTGGGCGCTCAGCGGCCTTCTGCTCGCGCTGATGGTGCTGCTCTTCGCGACGCTGCTTCTGCCAAGGCTTCTCGGGTTCAGGGAACCGGTGTGGCTCGCCTGGCCCGGCTACATCTGGTTCGGCCTCGTCGTATACCTGTTCCTGACATTGCTCGTGCTGGAGCCGGTCCGGCTCGCACTTCTGCCCTGGGTGAAGAAGCCATCCCATGAAGAGCCCGCGGCATCGCCCGCGATGAACCGCCGACTGTTCCTCGCCCGCGCAGGCGCCGCAGCGGCCGGCGTCGCGTCGGCCAGCCTGGTCGGTGTCGGTGTGGCCAACGCCATGGGCCCACCAAACCTGCTGCACGTGCCGGTGCGGCTGCGCCGCCTCGATCCGGTGTTCAACGGATTCCGGATCGCTGTCGTAGCCGACATCCACCTCGGACCGCTGGCCGGTCGCTCGCACACCGAACGGATCGTCCGGATGATCAACGAGACCGAGCCGGATCTCGTCGCCATCGTGGGCGACCTGGTGGACGGAACCGTCGAGGAGCTCGGCCCGGCCGCGGAACCGTTGCGCGACTTGGTATCCCGCGAAGGCTCGTACTTCGTCACCGGCAACCACGAGTACTTCGTCTCCGACACGGCGGAGTGGCTGCGGGAGCTTGAGCGATGGGGTGTGCAGCCGCTGCGCAATGAGAACACCGCGATCCGGCGCGGCGCGGCGGCCTTCGACCTGGCCGGGGTTAACGACGTCACCGGTGCGCAGCACTCAGATCCCCCGGATTACGACCGCGCGCTGGCGGGCACGAATTCGTCCCGGCCGACGATTCTTCTTGCCCACCAACCGGTTCAGGTC
>Ga0318562_10001398_pt1 | contig 10889 bp, 14 predicted proteins | sample GRESIP066b5f18_FD_203688 | JGI IMG/M metagenome (GOLD analysis project Ga0318562, IMG submission 203688) | Tropical soil microbial communities from Luquillo Experimental Forest, Puerto Rico - GRE.SIPMG.066b5f18 | ecosystem: Environmental > Terrestrial > Soil > Tropical forest > Bulk soil...
CGGCAACCTCGAGATGGCCAACCTCGCGCCGCAGGACATCTCCAAGCAGCTGCCGGCGTGGTCGCTGCTGACCTCGGCGTACCTGTTCCGCGACGTCGCGCACCTGAAGAAGACGTTCAACAGCGACGTCGGCCGCGACTTCATCAAGATGGCACGCGACGAGCTGCAGATCGAGGTCATCACGCCGGTCTACTTCGGCGCCCGCCACGTCAACCTCAAGCCCGACCGCACGATCAAGACGCCCGCTGACCTCGCCGGCATCAAGCTGCGCATGCCACCGGGCGAGTTCTGGCAGTTCCTCGGCGAGTCGATCGGCGTCAACCCGACCCCGGTCGCGTTCGCCGAGGTCTACACCGCGCTGCAGACCGGCGCCATCGACGGCCAGGACAACCCGCTGCTCCTCAGCAAGCTGATGAAGTTCGACGAGGTGACGACGCAGTTCGTGCTGACCGGGCACGTCGTCGGCTACGACCTGCTGACCGTCTCGTCGAAGGCGTGGAGCGCGCTCAAGCCCGACCAGCAGGCGCGCCTGCGCAGTGCCGCCGAGAAGGCGATCGGCGACTACACCACGAGCTTCGAGGGCAAGGAGAAGGACGTCGTCGCGGCGCTGAAGGCCGAGGGCAAGAAGGTCTACACGCCCGACGTCGCGGCGTTCCGGACCTACGCGCAGAAGCGCTACCTCGACAAGTACGGCCGCGACTGGCCGCCCGGCGCGCTCGAGAAGATCAACGCGCTCTAGGCGACATCGCCGATGGAGCCCGAAGCGAAGCCGCCGCCCGGCGGCCTGGCCATCGTTCGCTGGCTCGGCCGCCGCGCCGACGACATCGCGGTCGCGCTGATCGCGACGATGTTCGTCTCGTTCCTGCTGCAGATCGCGTTCCGCTACGTCCTCAACCGGCCGCTCGGCTGGACCGAGGAGGTGACGGTGCTGTGCTGGGTGTGGCTCGTGCTGTGGGGAGCGTCGTTCGTCGTTCCCGACGCCGACGAGGTGCGCTTCGACATCGTCTACAACGTCGTGCCCGCGCCAGTGCGCCGCGTGTTCACGATCGTCGCGAGCGCCGCGCTCGTCGTGCTGATGGCGCTCTCGCTGCCGGCGACCTGGCGCTACGTCGCCTTCATGCGGCGCGAGCACTCGGCGTACCTCGGGATGCGCTTCGACGTCCTCTATTCGATCTACGTCGTCTTCGCGCTCGCCTGCATCGTCCGCCAGGCGCGCGTCGCGTGGCGCGCGTGGCAAGGCAGCGCGCCGCCGGCGTCGACCGAGGTCGGCGAGGACCGCGTCGCATGATGGGCCTCACGCCGTGGTCGGTCTGCGTGATCGCGCTCGTCGCGCTCGCCGCGCTGGGCCTGCCGATCGGGCTTTCGATGATCGGCGCGTCGATCCTCTACCTGCTCGTCGCCGGACTCGACCCGGGGACGGCCGCCGAGCAGATCCTCAACGGTCTCTTCAACAGCTACGTTCTGCTCGCGGTGCCGCTCTTCATCCTCGCTGCCGACCTGATGAACACCGGCAGCCTGACCGACCGGCTGCTCCGCTTCTGCCTCGTCCTCGTCGGGCGCATGCGCGGCGGCCTCGGCCACGTCAACGTCGTCTCCAACGTCATCTTCGCAGGCATGTCGGGGTCGGCGATCGCCGACGCGGTCGGCATCGGCCGGATCATCATCGGCATGATGACGCGCGACGGCAAGTACCCCGTCGCGTACGCGGCCGCGATCACGGCTTCGGCGGCGATCATCGGCCCGATCATCCCGCCGTCGATCCCGATGGTCGTCTACGCGCTCGTCTCGGACACGTCGATCGGCTATCTCTTTCTCGGCGGCGTCATTCCCGGGCTGATGCTCGGCGCCGCGTTCATGGCGACCAACGCGTTCATCGCGCGCCGGCGCAACTATCCGGTCGAGCCCCCGGTGCCGTGGCGCACGCTGCCGCGCGTGACGCTCGACGCGTTTCCGGCGCTGCTGCTGCCCGTCATCCTGCTCTTCGGCATCTACGGCGGCGTGATGACTCCGACCGAAGGCGCCGCCGCCGCGGCGGCGTACGCACTCCTCGCAGCGTCGCTCATCTACCGGGCGCTTTCGCGGCGCCAGCTCTACGGCGTGCTGCTGTCGAGCGCGAAAGCGACGACGTCGGTCGGCATGCTGATCGCCGGCGCGCTCGTCTTCAACTACGTCGTCACGATCGAGAACATCCCCAACTCGGTCGCGCAGTTCATGGCCGGCTTCCACCTCACGAAGACCGGCTTCCTGCTGCTCGTCAACGCCGTCCTGCTCGTCCTCGGCTGCCTGCTCGAGGGCACGACGATCCTGCTTGTCATCGTGCCGATCTTCATCCCGACGATGAAGGCGCTCGGCATCGACGGCGTCCACTTCGGCGTCGTCGTCGTGGTCAACGTCATGATCGGCCTGCTGACGCCGCCGTTCGGCCTGCTCCTCTTCATCGTCGCCAACATGACGCGCCAGCCGCTTATGGCGATCGTTCGCGAAGCGGCTCCGTTCATCGCGATCTCGATCGTCGTGCTCGCGGTGATCACGTTCGTTCCCGAGACCATCCTCTGGCTGCCGCGCGTCATGGGCTACAAGGGATAGGAGTAGCACCGCACTTGAGATCCCCTACGCCGCTTCTGGCCGGGTGCGCCCTTTCGTGACGCTGCCCGATAGCCGCCCCCCAGGACGGTTGACAGTCGCGAGCGGTGGCTTTCAAGTCGCGCGGCGACCTCGCACGCCGACCACCAGCAGACGCTCGTGACAGACTGCTCTGTGGGGTCTTAAGGCAGCGGTCGAGACGCCGACATCGAGCCTGACCTGCTGACGGAGCATCCGTCGGGGGGCAGCTTGCAAACGTTCCACCGTTCGACTACAGTCGAAATATGGAAGAGAGCGATGTTGTTCAGGCACTCGCCGCGCTCGCCCAGCCCGTGCGCCTGCAGGTGTTTCGGGCCTTGGTGGTTCGCGGTCGGACGGGACTCACCCCCGGGGCGATGGCCGAGGGTCTCAAGATCCCCCCGAACACGCTGTCGTTCCACCTCAAAGAGCTGACGCACGCGGGCCTCGTGACGCAGGAGCGCGCCAGCAGAAACATCATCTATCGAGCCGCGTTCGATCGAATGAACGCGTTGCTCGGCTACCTGACCGAGAACTGTTGCCAGGGCGCCGCATGCGACGCAGTGGCCACGGCCGCGGCCTGCGACTGCTGATCCCAAGGAGAACCGTGATGAAGCGCTTCCACGTCCACGCCCATGTCGAAGACCTGCAGGCGAGCATCGCCTTCTATTCGAAGCTCTTCGCGGCCGAGCCGAGTCGCGTCGAGAGCGACTACGCCAAGTGGATGCTCGAAGACCCTCGGATCAACTTCGCGATCTCGACCCGGGGCGGGAAGCCGGGCGTCGACCACCTGGGCTTTCAGACCGACAACGAAGAGGAGCTCGCCGCGCTGAAGGCACGGGCGCAAGCCGCAGATATGGCGCTCCTCGACGAGGGCGAGACCACCTGCTGCTACGCGCGCAGCGAGAAGCACTGGGTCACCGATCCGCAAGGGATCGCCTGGGAGCACTTCCACACGCTCGAGAACATCCCGACCTTCAGTCAGGCGAGCGAGTCTGCGCCCAAGGCCGACGCGTGCTGCGCTGCGGCGCCGGTGCGCGGCAAGCCGGTGGCGATTCCGGTGACGCAAGCGTCGTCCTGCTGCTGAGGGAAGATGCCATGGATAAACAGGTCTACAACGTCCTGTTCGTCTGCACCGGCAACTCGGCGCGGTCCATCATCGCCGAGGCGATCATGAACAACGAGGCGCGTGGCCGCTTCAAGGCGTACTCGGCAGGCAGTCATCCCACCGGCAAGGTGAACCCGTTTGCACTCGAAGCACTGCGCGACCTTCGCATTCCGACCGACGGCTTTCGCAGCAAGAGCTGGGAAGAATTCAGCCGACCCGACTCGCCGCAGCTGGATTTCGTGTTCACGGTCTGCGACCAGGCGGCGGGCGAGCAGTGCCCCTTCTGGCCGGGGCAGCCGATGACCGCCCACTGGGGCCTGCCGGACCCCGCTGCCTTCGAGGGCGGCGACGACGAGAAGCGGAAGCGCTTCCGCGACACGGCCGTGACACTGAAGAGGCGGATCGACCTGATGCTCTCGCTGCCGATCGAAAGCCTCGACTCCATGTCTCTGCAGCACGAGATCAAGGACATCGGGAAACGCTGAGCGGGCCTGTCACGACCGCGCAAAAGCTGCTGGCCGAAGCGCTGGGAACAGCGCTCTTGCTCACCGTCGTCATTGGCTCGGGGATCATGGCCGAGCGACTCGCTGCTGGCAACGTTGCGATCGCACTGCTTGCCAACGCACTGGCGACCGTCGGCGGTCTGTACGTCCTGATCGAGGTCTTCGGGCCGATCAGTGGCGCGCATTTCAATCCGGCGGTGAGCGCAGTGATGGTCTATCGAGGCGAATTGCCGAAGGGCGATCTGCTGCCGTACGTCGTCGCCCAACTTCTGGGAGCCATGCTGGGGGCCTGGCTGGCGCATGCGATGTTCGATTTGCCGATCCTGCAGTTCTCGACGAAAGTAAGAGCGGGGCTCGGCCAGTGGATCGCGGAGGCGGTTGCTACGGCGGGCTTGCTGCTGGTGATCTTGCGGGCGCCGGTTGGCCGCGCACCTGTGATGGTGGCTGCCTACATTGGGGCGGCGTACTGGTTCACTGCGTCGACGTCGTTTGCGAACCCGCCGCGGCGTTCGGGCGGATGTTCAGCGACAGCTTTGCCGGCATCGCTCCGGGCAGCGTGATCGGCTTCGTGCTCGCCGAGCTCGCTGGCGCGGCGCTCGGCACCGCGATCCACGAGGCCTTGTCAACCCGCCGCGTTCGCGCCGGTCATCCCAACGTCATCGAGGCTTCCGGAGAGCGGCAAACGCCTCCGCTGGCCAAGTGAGCCGAGATGGAAGTCATCAGACATTCGCCGACCAACGACGCCAAACGACGTCCCGCGGTCGCCTATGTTTGCACTTCACTTCAGACCCGATATTGACGCGACCAGCTTTGGTCCGCGTTCGCCGAGCAATGCCGTGGCTTTATCCAGCTATGCGGGTGACACTCGCAGTTCTCTACGACAGAAAGTGAACGCTAAGTTGTTGATTTTGGTAGGCCGTGCTGGAATCGAACCAGCGACCGAAGGATTATGAGTCCGAGCGCTGCGCCCGCAATGAGAGTGCATTGCTAGGCAAATCAATCACTTGGCGCTCGTTGGGTCAGCATTGCTGCCGCTTTGTCCAGCTATCCCGTTGACACTTGGTTGACACCCTCCGCGGCGTCTATTTGCCGATCCCAGCCGCCGCTGCACTCGTGAGCAGGCATTCTTGAGGAACGGTGCCGGAGGCACTGAATAGACGCCGCACGCCCATGTTGCAAGAGTGGAAGGCAATCACTGCATCACCTCATCGGCGCGCAGCAATACCGATTGCGGAATCGTCAGACCGAGCGCCTTGGCGGCCTTCATGTTGATCACCAATTCGAACTGGATTGCCTGCTCGACGGGAAGATCTCCGGGCTTGGCGCCTTTCAGGACCTTGTCAACGTATGTCGCCGCGTGGCGGTAGTTCGCGGCGAGGTTTGCGCCGTAGCTGAGCAACCCTCCCGTGATCACGTGCTCGCGCAACGCGTAGGCCACTGGCAGCGCGATCGCCTGCATCAGCTCCTGCAACTTGGCGCGCTCGGCGTTGTACATCCCATCCGCGACTACCACAACGGCCTGCGCTCGTTGTCGAAGGATCTGTCCGACCGCGTCGCCTAGTTGCGCGGGCGTGCTGGCGACAACACGAAGGGCGACGAGGTCCAACGCTGCACAGGCGCTCTTGGCAGTGGCCCAGAACAGGGGATGGACGGGATTTGTTTCATTTAGAACGACTGCGATGCGCCGGGCACCGGGCACAACCTCATGTAGGACCCCAATCAGCTTCCCCAGCACCTCCTCGTGCAGGTTGGCGATGCCAGTGATGTTGCCACCCGGCTTGGCCAGGCTTGCGACAAAGCCGTTGCCCACTGGATCAATGACGTTCGCCATGACGATCGGCATCGTCTTCGTCGCCCGCTGAAGCGCGCGCGTGGTCGGAACAGCGCCGACCACGATAACGTCGACTTTCTGACTGACCAGTTCACTGGCTAGGGCATCGGCACGGTCCACATCCCCATCGCAGTAGACGCTTCGATACTCGATCATCTTCCCTTCCTGCCAGCCGAGATCTAGCATTCCCTGCTTTAACGCCACGAGCAGATTGGCGACGGTGGTCGCTGACCCAAGCGCCAGCCATCCGACACGACGGATGACCCCGGCAGGCTGTCCGCGGCTAAGCTCATGCGCGACGAGTAGGCCAACGCCACCTGCCAGTAGAGCGCTTCGGCGCGTGATCACTGAATCACCTCGTCGACGACAGCGAGGCCGACGATCGTACGCCTATGGGAAGAGCGCTGAGATGAAGCGCTCGATCGATTTCGCGCTGCACGGCCGCGCTTTGTCGCATGATTCGAGTCCCGACCTGGCGCTGCCGCCGTCGGCATTGGAGCGGCGATGGATCGACGCACGTTCGGCTTACGTGTAACTGCTTCGCTTTCTACCTTGCCGCTAGCCTGCTTCGGGCAAGCGCAAAGTAAGGTATGGCGCATCGGAATGTTGGAGACGACGTCTGCGACGCTCAACGCTGCCAACCTCGAAGCTTTCCGGCACTCACTGGGAGAACTGGGTTACGTCGAGGGAAGGAATCTGACCATCGACTATCGATCCGCCGATGGCCGCAACGACCGCTTCGCTGAGTTCGCGAGCGAGCTCGTTGGTCTAGGCGTAGATCTCCTCGTGGCCCGAGGTACCCCGGCTGCTTTGGCCGCTAAACACTCGACGCGAACGATTCCCATCGTCCTCGTGTCGATCGCCGACCCACTCTATGTCGTTCCGAGCCTTGCGCGCCCAGGAGGAAACATCACCGGATTGAGCAATCAGACTGCCGACTTCGAGGCCAAACGGCTCGAACTCCTGCGTGCACTGGTGCCGCAAGTCGCGCGGATAGGGCTGCTATACAACATGGCGAACCCGTATTACCCCGCTCGCTGGTCTGAAATGAAGGGCCTCGCGAAGTCGCTGAATATCGAGCCGCTACTCCTCGACGCGGAGAAGTCTGCGGATCTGGAGCGCGCCTTCGAGTCCGCCAGTCGGCAGCGAGTAGATGGTCTACTTGTCGCGGCAGACGGTCTCTTCGCGATGAATCGAAAGCGGATCACCGAGCTTGCAGCCAGGTATCAGCTGCCGGCCATCTATCAATCGAAGGAATTCACGGAAGCAGGTGGACTGATGGCCTACGGGCCGAGCTATCCCGATCTCTATCGGCGAGCTGCGGTGTACATCGACAAGATATTCAGAGGCGCGAGTCCCGGCAACCTGCCGATCGAGCAGCCGACGAAGTTTGAGTTGATCATTAACGTGAAGACTGCGGATGCTCTGAGGCTGAAGGTGCCTCAGTCGCTGTTGCTGCGCGCAGACGAGGTGATTCAGTAACAGCGGCCCGCGACTAGAGCTGCCACGTCACCATCGGAGCGCACCCTGCGAAGGAGCGCAATAGCGGGTCGGTCGCGACCGTCCGAAGATGGCCGGATGCAGCAGCACGAAGTGCTGTGCTAAAACCCAGCGTAGACGCCTCTCGGCTGCATGCGACGGGCCCTGCGTCATCTCGGTGACGTGTCACCATATCGCCGGTGGGCCGGCGCATGCGCGAGACGCCTGCACGCTAGGCATTGATCTAAGATGGAAAACCGTCATCAGCCTTGACGGTCGCTCCGATGAGATTCAGTGCGTTCATCGTTGCCAACCAGCAGGTGATCCTCGAAGAGTGGGTGCGGCATGCCAGGACAATGCTGCCCGCCGCAGAGGACATGTCCATAGCGGAGTTGGAGGACCACGGCCGCCAACTGATCCTGGCGATCGCGGCGGACATGGATGCTCCGCAAAGCGAGCGGCAGCGCTTTGCCAAGTCGCAGTACGTTGCGGGCGAGCCAAACGCTCCGCTGACGGCTGGGGGCAAGCACGGGCGTTCGCGACAGCGCGCAGGGTTCGACTCCATGCAGATGCACGGCGAGTTCCGGGCGCTGCGGGCCAGCATCTTGCGGTTGTGGGCCCGCAGCTCTCCGACTGAGACGGCAGAAGTCGCCGCAGAGGAGATCGCCCGGTTCAACGAAGCCGTGGACCAGGCCTTGGCCGAATCGGTCGAGCGCTATTCGGCCGAGGTCTCGAAATCGCGCGACATGTTCCTGGCGGTGCTTGGGCATGACTTGCGGGGTCCCTTGACCGCAATCCGCATGGGAGCCGACCTGCTGTCGAAGTCCGAAGTGGCCGACTCTGCTCGCGTGCGGGTCGCAGCTCGGATCGGTCGGGCTTGCAGCGCCATCACCTACCTCAGCAGCGATCTGCTCGATTACACGAGGTTGCGTCTGGGCGACGGCATTCCCGTGGAGCAGTCGGATTGCGACCTGGCGCAGGTCTGCGTCGAGGCGGTCGATGAGATGCGCGGCAGCTATCCGGGCAGGGAGTTCATCGAGCGCGCATCAGGTGATCTGCGCGTGCAATGCGACGCTCGCCGGATGAAACAGGTCTTGTGGAATCTTCTCGACAACGCGGTGCATCACGGCGACCGCGCTAGGCCGATCGCACTCGAGACGGAAGGTAGAGCTGACTCCGCAGTCATCCGAGTGTCGAGCTTCGGCGAGCCGATCCCGGCCGAGTCGTTGCCAGGCATTTTCGAGCCGATGCATCGTATCAGCGGGACCGGTCCGGACGCTACCGGTCATCCGCTCTCCGGCGTCGGGTTGGGTCTGTACATCGTGCGCGAGATCGTTCGCAGTCACGGTGGCTCCGTCACGGTGGCCTCGGACTTGGAGAACGGAACCGTCTTCACGGTAGCACTGCCGAGGCATGCTCGGTCGGCCGATCTTGCATAGGAGGCTGAAAGGTCCTGAGCAGGTGGCCCCTGCGCTGCTCGGAGCTATCTCGGGCTGGCTGGATGGTCCGCCGTGCAATGAACGCGGACGTCGATCGGGGTGCCGTTCGCCCGTACGCCGAACACGTGCATGAGGATCGGCGCCTCGCGCGGAGCGGCGGCACCGAGCCACGCCTCGCACAACTTCGTGCCGGCGAGACCTCGGTCACGCAAGAGTTCCAGACCGTCGAAAATCTCCTCCGAGACGTCGAAGATCATCGAAGCTCCACTGCTCAGCTCGACCCGCACTCGAACGAAGGCTGATCCGGTTCCATCGGGTACGCCCACGCGCACTCCTCCCTGCGCCTTTCGGCTTGTTCCGCGTCCTTCGGCTTGGCAAGACCTTGGCAAGAACTCTGCCGCACCTGACGGCGCGCTGACCCGCCGGCAGGCAGGCATTCAAGCGACACAGGAAGTTCCCGAGTCGAAACGCGGACGTCGTAATCGTCCGGTGTTGCCCAGTTCCGGGCGAATGCAGAGAGCTCCCCGTCGCGGACTACGGTGCGGGATGCCGAGCAAGTCCACGGCGAGCGTTAGTGGTAGTCCTCCTCACGCTGGTGCCGCACTGCCAGGACGATCACTGTTGATGGACTCGCAACTTCGTAGAGCGCAACGTAGCCCGACGTCCCGAACGGGATGATGAGCTCTCGGCGGGTCGGGCTGCGGCCGGCCTTGCGAAAACTGAACGGCGACACCGCCAGCTGGTTCTGCGCCGCAGAACGGATCGCATGAACGGCGGCTTGAGCTACATCCAGGTCTTCGACGCTTCTCGCGCTCTCAAGCAGGAAATCGAAGAGCCGCTCCAGATCCTCTTCAGCCTCGGCGCTGAACCGAACATCGAAGCTCACCTGGCGAGGCGTTTCTTTCGGGCGTCGAGTTTGGCCTGCAGCTTGGCAACTACAGCTTGTGCGGAGGTAGCCTGGCCAGTCGCCTGGTAGCGCTGCCACGCTTGTTCGCCGCGCTGCTCGAAACGGCTCTGCACACGTCGGAATTCGACGGCCTTGCGCACCGAGTCCTCAACAAACCCGGAGAGGGTCTCCCCTTCGCGCAACACGGCCTCGAGCTCCTCTCGGAGCTCAGGTTCCACGCGAACCTGGGGGATCACAGCGGACTTCATTCGCCCATTGTATTGCGTTTGCGTTGCGTTAGGCAACTGCTCACCGGTGGAGGCGCTACGACGCGAGACACACCACCGCGCCTCGCCAGTCGCAGATCCGCTGCCACATTGCCGCCGGTCGTCATCAGCGGCTCGTGGCCGACCAAGCGACCTGTCTCGGCGCGCCCGCGCCCGGCCCGTTGCATCTAGCGTGTTCAGCCGGCTCTCACGCGACCCCGCGCCTGAGGGGTGCTTTTGAGCAAGCGGATTGCCAGTCAGGGCGATGGTCCTCCGCCACCTCACCGCGTCTATGCAGGTCCTTCGTGCGCACCAGCGACGTCGACTGATCAGCGTTGACGATGCACGCCGGGCGGTGCTGGAGGTGGCTGACCGCGCCGCGGCGGGCATTTACGGCTCGGACACGCGACGACTCATCGAGAAGCTCGAACAGACGACGGGGGTGACGCTGGGCGAGCTTGCCTGCTACGCGCAGCAGTGGCGCGAATTCTGACCTCCACGCTCTTGTAGCCGGCGGCCTGAGAGCAGACGTTCGCCAACAACCGCTCAACGCCGGTTTATGGCTGAACTCGGGCCGATGCTCGGATTTTCGCGACCAAGCTCGATTGCTGCCTCGCCTAACAGCGCTCTCAACTCGTCCATCTCAAATGGCTTGACGAGGTGGCATCTGAAACCGGCGCTCAGGCTGCGCGCCTTGTCAGCCGGCGTTCCAAGGCCGCTCATCGCGATCGCGAAGGACGGCGCCGCGGCACCCAGCGTGCGCATGAGCTCGCATC
>Ga0318562_10001399_pt1 | contig 10880 bp, 7 predicted proteins | sample GRESIP066b5f18_FD_203688 | JGI IMG/M metagenome (GOLD analysis project Ga0318562, IMG submission 203688) | Tropical soil microbial communities from Luquillo Experimental Forest, Puerto Rico - GRE.SIPMG.066b5f18 | ecosystem: Environmental > Terrestrial > Soil > Tropical forest > Bulk soil...
GTCGCCGGCGGCGCGGGAAGATATCAAGGGCGAGGCGCGCCCGGTGGACGCTCCGTTCTCCGGCCTGGTATTCAAGGTGCAGGCCAATATGGACCCGGCGCACCGGGACCGGATGGCGTTCGTCCGGGTGTGCTCGGGGCGGTTCGAGCGTGGCATGGTGCTCACTCACGCCGCTACCGGACGCCCGTTCGCCACCAAGTACGCGCAGTCCATGTTCGGCCAGGACCGGGAGACCGTCGAGGAAGCCTTCCCAGGCGACGTGATCGGCCTGGTCAACGCGACCGCCCTCCGCCCAGGCGACACGCTTTACGCGGGCGAGGTGCCGGTCGAGTTCCCGCCCATCCCCAGCTTCGCGCCGGAGCACTTCGCCGTGGTGCGGGGCAAGGAGGCAGGCAAGGCCAAGCAGTTCCGGCGCGGCATCGAGCAGCTTGACACCGAGGGCGTCGTCCAGGTCCTGTCCTCAGACCTGCGCGGCGACCAGGCTCCGGTGCTGGCCGCGGTGGGCCCGCTGCAGTTCGACGTGGTACTGCACCGGCTCGAGCACGAGTTCGGCGCCCGCGCAGACCTCGACCACCTCGACTACACGCTGGCCTGGCGGACCGACGCCGACGGAGCGCGGGCCCTGTCCGGGCAGCGCGCCACCGAGGTGCTGACCCGGCGCCACGATGGCGCCCTGCTGGCGCTGTTCAGCGATAAATGGCGGCTCGGCCAGCTGCGGCGGGAGCACCCAGAGATCCTGCTCGAGCCCTTGATCGCCGGCGAAGGCTGATCCCGGCCGCACGCAGTCCGGTCCGTTCGGTATATAAAGTCTTTGGCCCGAACGAGCCCTGGTGCTTGCTAGCCGAACCGGGCCGAGTCGATCTGGTCGAGGTCGCCGTTGAAGCCGCCGATGCCGTTGGTCTGGCCACCTCCGCCGGACCACTGCCACATTAGCGCGTGACTGCTGGCGTTGGTCTGGCCGCCGAAGAACTGTGCGCACGGGCCGGACCCGTGCTTCAGGCACCAGCCGTGCGGGTAGGCGCCCGTGTAGTTGGTGGTCTCAGGCTCGTAGGTCCATTCGTAGGTATTCGGGATCAGCGAGGCGCCGCCAGTGCCGAAGATCTTGGTCCAGACGCTCGCGGTGGAGTAGACGCCCACCTTGTACGGGGAGTGATGGGTGACGTAGTCGAAGAACCCGTTGAAATCGGCGCGGTCCAGGGAAGTCGGCACGAAGGACTGCTTGACCCGCCCGCTGCACGCCGAGGTGTAGACGCTGTTCCAGCCGTTGTCGGGCGCTGGTGTGATGCCCGGTAGCTCGATGTCCATCCAGACGACCTTGTAGTCGAAGGCGCCATTCGCGATGTCGGCCAGCGTCCGGGCGGCCTGTGCCGCGCCCCACGCGTAGGCTTCGTTGGCCGTCCCGTTGTAGTGCGGGTCCACGCCGGGCCCGCCCATGAACCAGTACGCGCCGACGCCGACGCCCTTGTCGTACTTGGTGAAGTTGATGTGCGCCTGCGCCGCGTTGGTCGCCGAGAAGGCAATGAAGTGTGCCTGACCGCTGCAGCCCTGCCAGTACGCCCAGTTCCCGGTCATTCCGATGTACCCGCCGTAGGCGCCGCCCAGGAACGGCATGCTGTACGGCGCGCTGCCGGGTACCGGGACCGGGAAGCTGTCGGTACCCCACCAGAACCCGGGCGGCCCGTCGCCCGCCGGGGCCGCGGCGGCCGCCGTCGCCGGGATGAGCAGGAGCAGGGCCAGGCAGGCCGCGAGTCCGCCGCGGGTCAGCCACGACCGCTTCATAGTGCCTCCACGTAATCGCTGCGTCGTCTCCCGCCCACTCCTATGACGGGTCAGCCCGGCGGCCGGTTGGCCAGATCGCAGATCACGCCCGGCGCGGGACGGGCAGGCCGAGACCGGGCAGGGCGTCGGGATCGTGCAGCACGGCGGCGCCCAGCTCGTTGACCCGGACCGCGGCCAGCCCGTCGTAGCGGGACAGGCAGCTGAGCTGGTCGGCACCCCACAGGGCGCGGTAGTCATGGCGTGCGCCGCGGGGGTCGGCGTAGGCCACGTCGATGAGGCCGACGGTGGCCGCGTACTCGAAGAGCACGCACAGGGCGTACCTGCCCTCGACCAGATCCCAGGCTCGCGGGCCGGCGTGGCCGAGCGATCCGTGGTAAGAGTCGAGGACGTACAGCCGCCACAGGGCCCGCAGGCTCCTGGTGGCCACCAGCGGCGGCCGCTGGGCCCGGAGGATCCCGAGCAGCTTGCCGACGCCCGTCCAGGCGCCGGGTTCCAGCCCGGCCAGGGCCGCGGCCACTGCAGCGCGACGGGTGACGGCAGAGGTCAGGGTGCCGGGCTTGCGCTGCCCCTTGACGGCCTCGATGCGGGCCATCTCATCGGTCGACACCGCTGCCAGCCACCTGGCCCACAGTGCGGCAAGCGCCTCGTAGGACGGGCTGGCCAGCGTCGCGCGGCCGCGCGGGGAGAGTTCGAGCCGGAGGCCAGCCAGCCGGGCCAGGCCGCCGACCTGGATCAGCAGCGGCCACGCGAACGCCGCAATGGGCTGCTGGCCGGCGTCGTAGAAGTCTCCCGCCACCAGAGCATCCTCGATCAGCTTGACCGTCGCGGCGGATGGCTGCCTGCTGGTGGCGTTGCAGCGCATCCGCCCGTCGGCAGCCAGCTCCAGGACGGCGACGAGGTTGGACAGCGCGTCCGGCGCGGTCCACCGGACCAGGACCGGGCCGGCGCCGGTCGTCGGTGGCTCGGTGACGCTGGCTGTCCGCTCGGCCACGAGAAAACCCTAGCGGCTCGGTGACCTGCGAGATAATAGCCTCGCCGGACATTACCGGAGAAAACGAGCCGGAGAGCGCGGGTGGGTCAGCCTAACGGTACGCGCGTGACGGGAGTGGACGCGGGCCGCCGCGGCTGGGTGGCCGTGTCACTGGAGGCGCGGTCACGGCCGGCGGGCGGGCTCGTCGTCACGATCAGGGTCGCCGCGTCCCTGGGTGTGCTGCTCACGCCGGAGCTGGACCTGACGGGCACCATGATCGTCGGGATCGACATGCCGCTCGGGCTGCGGGAGACGGGCTGGCGCGAGGCGGACCGGGCCGCCCGCGGTCTGCTCGGGCCCCGGCGCAGTTCGGTCTTCGCGATCCCGCCCCGGGCGGTCTGGGCGGAGACCAGCTACCCGGCCGCGAACCGGCGCTGCCGTGAACTGACCGGCCAGGGCTTCAGCGCGCAGGCGTGGGGCCTGCGGGCCAAGCTGCTCGAGGCCAACCAGTACCGTCAGACGTGCGGTCATCTCATGTATGAGGTGCACCCGGAGCTGGGGTTCGGCGCGATGGCAGGAGCACCGCTCGCGGCCAGCAAGCACACCGGTCCCGGCCGCGACGAGCGGCGCCGGCTGCTGGCCCAGGCCGGAATCGAGATCCCGGCCGGGACGGCGGCGACCCTGATCGGCGACGTCCTGGATGCGGCCGCCGTGGCCTGGAGCACCCGGCGCATCGCGGCAGGCCAGGCGGTCATCGTCCCGGCCATCCCGCAGCACGACGACCGGGGCGCGGAGATCGCGATCCGCTTCTGAGCCAAGACCTGCTCGCAGGCCTGGTCCGTGACGGTCACGGCCCGGCCCGCTGCGACCATCGCGGTGGTCTGTATCGTCCCCTGAGCCGCGCCTCGATGAGGTCAGTCCGGGCCCGGTTCGGCCAGCGCGGCGCCGGCCAGGGCATCGGCCAGGCCGGCCAGGCCGGCCAGGCCGATCGGGCCAAGGCTCAGCGCGGCGGTGTGCCAGCGCTTCAGGTCGAAATCGGGACGCCGCATCGCCTCGGCCCGGGCTGCCAGCCAGGCCCGCTCGCCGAGCTTGTAGGAGATAGCTTGGCCCGGCCAGCCGAAGTAGCGGATCACCTCCGCCTGGATCCGGTGCGGCTCGCCGCGGCCCGCGGTGCCGAGTACCTCGCAAGCCTTCTCGAACGTCCATCGGGAGCCGTCGGGTAGCGGCAGATCCAGGTGGACGCCGATGTCGATGACCACCCGCGCGGCGCGGAATGCCGACCCGCCGAGCATGCCCAGCCGCGTGCCCGGCTCGGTGAACCAGCCCAGCTCATCGGCGAGGCGCTCGGCATACAGGGCCCAGCCTTCGCCGTGTCCGCTGACGAAGTTGGACTTCGCGAACCGCGACAGCTTGTCTCCGGCGGTCTTGGCCGCACCAACCTGCAGGTGGTGACCGGGCACACCCTCATGGAAGACTGTGGACAGTTCGGACCAGGTCTCGAATCGCCCCTGGGGGTCCCGTCCCCCCAGCGGCCACCAGGTGCGCCCGGGCCTGGTCAGGTCTTCGCTAGGCCCGCTGTAGTAGGCGGCTCCGGAGGTCGAGCCGCGGGCCAGGACCACCTCGATCCGGCGCAGCGGGGCAGGGATGTCAAAGTGCACGCCGTCAAGCTGCTCGATGGCCCAGTCGTGGCGGTCCTGGAGCCAGGCCAGGTACGCGTCCTCTCCGGTAACGTAGGCGGACTCGTTGAGGATGGCGGTTGCTTCCGCGACGCTCGCGCCCGGACTGACCGTGTCCGCTTCGGCCGTCATCTCGGCGTCGATCCGCTGCAGCTCGGCCCAGCCCCACTCGTAGGCCTCCTTGAGGTCGATGTCCGCGCCCAGGTACTCCCGTACCGCGACGGCATACCGCTCGGCGCCGACGCCGTCCGCGTCGGTCGCCCGTGGCGCGTAGTCCTCACGCAGGTAACGTGCGATCTCTGTGTACCCATGGTCGGCCTGCGCGGCGGCCGCCGCGAGCTCGGCCGCGAGCGGGCCCGCGCCGTAGGCGCCGACCAGGGCATCGTGGCTTCCTACGCAGTGATCGGCGGCCACGGCGGCCTGCAGCGCTTGCCTGCACGCCGCGGTCAGGCCCTGGCCGAGCCCGGCGTCCAGGCTGGCCCGCCAGCTGGCGAACATGACCGGGATCGCGGTCAGGCGCGCCGCGATGTTCTGCCAGGCGTCATCGCCGTTGCGCGGCAGCAGGTCCACGCTGTCCCGGACCGAGCTGATCAGTCCGATCGGCGCCCGTACCAGCCGAAGCGGCTCGTTCAGCTGGTACCAGGCCAGCTGGGCCTCGAGCCGCTCCCGCAAGAACCCGGCAGCCAGCCGGTCGGCGTCCGAGGTCGAGCTCATCGGCCCGAGCGCGGCCAGCGTGGCGGTGATGAGATCGGCGCGCGCGGCGAAGCCGTCCGGGCTGTAGTCGGTGGCCGCGCCGAACTCGGCGCTGAGACCTTGCATTCCGGCGGCGACCGGATCCAGTGCCGCCCACCGCGTGACGAAGTCATCGCAGAGCCCGAACGCTGGTGTCATCCCGCCACCTTATGGCACCCGGCGCGGGCTCTTCGGGGACGGGTCAGAGGTGGAACCGGGTGCCGGTGACCCTTTCCGCGATGCCGCTGCGATCCAGGTAAGGGGTGATCCCGCCGAGATGGAACGGCCAGCCGGCGCCGAGGATCAGGCACAGGTCGATGTCCTCCGGAGCGGCGACGACCGCCTCGTCGAGTATCAGCCTGATTTCCTCGGCCAGCGCTTCCAGGGCCCGCTCGCGCACCTGCTCGGGGGTGGACGGGCGGTCGCCGCCGGCGAAAATGGCGGCCACGGACGGATCGACGGAGAAGTCGGGGCTGTAGACGTCTGTCTTGCCCGCCGCGACCAGGGCGCGCAGCTTCGGCGACACGCCGAACCGATCGGGATAGGCCGCGTGCAGCGTCTCGCTCACGTGCAGGGCCACGGCCGGACCGACCAGCTGGAGCAGCAGAAACGGGGTGGTCGGCAGGCCCAGCGGGTCGGCGGCGTGCTCGGCCACCTCGAACGGGGTGCCCTCGTCCACGGTGGCGATGACCTCGCCCAGGAACCTGGTCAGCAGGCGGTTGACCACGAACGCGGGCGAGTCCTTGACCAGCACGCAGTTCTTCTTCAGCGCCTTGCCCACGGCCAGCGCGGTGGCCAGCGCCGCGTCGTCGGTGGCTGCCCCGCGGATCACCTCGACCAGCGGCATCATGGCCACCGGGTTGAAGAAGTGGAACCCCACGACCCGCGCCGGGTACGCGAGCCCGGCCGCCGTCTCGGCCACCGAGAGCGAGGAGGTGTTGGTGGCCAGCACGCAGTCCGGCCGGACCACCGCCTCGACCTCGGCGAACACCTTCTGCTTGACCGTAATCTCCTCGAACACCGCCTCGATCACGAAGTCGGCGTCGGCGAACGCGTCCTTGGTCAGCGACCCGGTCACCAGGCCGGTCAGCCGGGCGGCAGTATCCGCGCTGATCCGGCCGCGGCTGGCCAGCTTGGCGATCTCGCCGTGCACGTGGCCGACCCCGGCCTCCAGCCGGGCCTGGTCCAGGTCGGTCAGCACCACCGGCACCTCGAGCCGCCGCGCGAACAGCAGCGCGATCTGCGCGGCCATCAGGCCCGCGCCTACCACGCCGACCTTGGTCACCGGCCGGGCCAGCGACGCGTCCGGGGCGCCGACCGCGTGCCGCGCCCGCTTCTGGGTCAGGTCGAACGCGTACAGGCTGGCCGCCAGCTCGTCGCTGAGCAGCAGGTCGGCCAGCGCTTCGTCCTCGGCGGCGAAGCCCTCGTCGCGGGACCGGTCACGGGCCGCGGCGACCAGCTCGATGGCCCGGTACGGCGCCGGGGCGGCCCCGTGCAGCTTGGCGTCGGCGAAGAACCGGGCCGAACCGGCGGCGGCACTCCAGTCCTCCTCCGGGACCGTCCGGGGAACCTGGACCGATCCGGTCAGCACCCGGGCGGCCCAGCGCAGCGACTCGGCCAGGAAGTCGGCGGGCTCGAACCGGGCGTCGGCGATACCGAGCGAGAAGGCTTCGGGCCCGGTCATCATGCGGTTCTGGCTGAGCGGGTTCTCGATGATGAGCTTGAGCGCCCGGGCCGGGCCGATCAGCCGCGGCAGCAGGTAGGTGCCACCCCAGCCGGGCAGCAGGCCGAGGAAGCACTCGGGGAACGCGACCGCGGTGACGCCCGAGGCGATCGTCCGGTACGTGCAGTGCAGCGCGAGCTCCAGGCCGCCGCCGAGGGCCGCGCCGTTGACGAACGCGAACGACGGCACACTCAGCTCGCCGAACCGCCGGAACACGCCATGCCCCAGCCGCCCGACGGCCAGTGCCTCGTCCCGGGCCCGGATCTGCGCGGCGACACCCAGGTCGGCGCCGGCCGCGAAGATGAACGGCTTGCCGGTCACGCCCACCGCGGCGATACGCTGCTCCCCGGCCTCCGGCGTGGTACGAGCCGCGATCGAGTCGAGCGCGTCCCGCAGCGCAAGTAGGCCCGCCGGGCCGAAGGTGTTCGGCCGGGTGTGGTCGTGGCCATTGTCCAGGGTGATCAGGGCCATGGTCCCGGCCCCGTATGGCAACGGCACGTCACGGACCAGGGCTCGGGTGACCACTTCATCGGGGAACAGCGAGGTGAGAACCGAGTCATCGAGGATGTCAGGCATTGAGGTTCTCCCACAGCACGGTGCCGCCCATTCCCAGCCCGACGCACATCGTGGTCACGCCGAAGCGGGCGTTCGGCTGCTCGGCGAACTGGCGGGCCAGCTGGATCATCAGCCGGACGCCGGAACTGGCCAGCGGGTGGCCCAGCGCGATCGCGCCGCCCCACGGGTTCACCCGCGGGTCGTCGTCGGCGATCTTGAAGTGGTCGAGGAAGGCCAGGACCTGGACCGCGAACGCCTCGTTGATCTCGATCAAGGAGATGTCATCGATGGTCAGGTCGTTGCGGGCCAGCACGGTCTCGGTGGCGGGCACCGGCCCGATGCCCATGACCTCAGGGTCCACCCCGGCGTAGCTGAAGTCGACCAGCCGCATCCGGGCGTCCAGGCCCAGCTCGGCGGCCACGTCCTCGGCCGCGATGACGCAGCCGGTGGCGCCGTCGTTCAGCCCGGCGGAGTTCCCCGCAGTGACCCGGCCGTGCGGCCGGAACGGCGTCTTGAGCCCGGCCAGCGCTTCGAGCGTGGTGTCCGGACGCGGCGGCTCGTCGGTGGTGGCCAGCCCCCAGCCGCGCTCCGCGCTGCGGATCGCGACCGGCACCAGGTCGGGTTGGATCTGACCCGCGGCGTAGGCAGCGGCCACCTTGCGCTGGCTGCCCAGCGCGTACGCGTCGGCGCGGCCGCGGGTGATCTCGCCGAACCGGTCGTGCAGGTTCTCCGCGGTCGAGCCCATGACCAGCGCGGACGGGTCGACCAGGTGCTCGGAGATGAACCGGGGGTTGGGGTCGACCCCGGACCCCATCGGATGATGGCCCATGTGCTCCACACCGCCCGCGATCGCGGTGTCGGTGGCGCCAAAGGCGATCGAGGAGGCCGCCGTGGTCACCGCGGTCATCGCACCCGCGCACATCCGGTCGATGGCGTAGCCCGGCACGGACTTCGGCAGCCCGGCCAGGACCGCGGCGCTGCGGCCGATAGTCAGCCCCTGATCGCCGGTCTGGGTGGTGGCGGCGATGGCCACATCACCGATCCGCTCCGGCGGCAGCGCGGGATTGCGCCGCAGCAGTTCGCGGATCACGCTGACGACCATGTCGTCGGCCCTGGTCTCGGCGTACAGGCCGTTCGGCCCGGCCTTCCCGAACGGGGTCCGGACGCCGTCCACGAAGACGACGTCGCGTGCGGTACGGGGCACGGTCACCCTCCCATGAACTGGAAATGCTACTCGCCGGTAACAACACTAGGCGATGGGCCGCATGTTCCGGTTCCCGGATCCCAGCGCGGGAGGGTGGTGAACCCCGGGCTTCACCACGCCAGAGGGCGGTGAAACCCGGCGTTCATCGCGTTGGGGGCCGCGGCTACGCGGTTCTACGGGATGCGGATGCTACGGGCCGGGTGCTACGGGGCACGGGTGCTACGGGGCACGGGTGCTACGGGGCACGGGTGCTACGGGGTTCTAGGGGGTGCGGCCGAGGTAGGCGACCAGGCGGTCGCCCGGGCTGGCCTGGACCGGGACCGGGACCGGCGCGCCGAACAGTCCCTCGCGCCCGGTGACCAGAAGCGGGCCCAGCCGGAGCATCCGGGTGGCCAATGCGGGCGGGATCGGGCCGCCGCGACCACGGGCGGCCGACACGTCCCAGCCGTGTACGGCGATCTCGACGGCTCCGGTACAGGCCACGATCCCGGCGGGCAGTGGCAGCCCGCCCACCAGGACGAAGTGGTCGGGGCCGTGGTGGGCGTAGCACGCGAACAGCAGGTTCGCGGCCCGGTCGCGAAGCGCCTCTACCGGGTCGCTGTCGTCGAGGCCGGGGACGGGCGGGCCGGATTCGTTCGGGTCCAGGTCGAGGTGTCCGGTGCGTAGGGCTGCTTCCAGGTCGGCCATGGACGCGGTCAGGTGAGCGAGCAGGGCGGCCAGGTCCCAGTCGGCGCATGGCGTGGGCAACGCCATCTCCCCCGGCGCGACCTGCACACACGCGCCCAGCGCATAGCCGATCGCGCCAGCCAGGAGCGCGGTCGCGCCCGACGGCGCGCACATCGCGCCGGCCTGCCCTGCCATCCGTCCTCCCGCGACCAGCCGGCCGCCTAACCGTATAGACCGGCTGGCGCGCCGTTTCTCACCGGTGGAGGAGACGATTGGGGTCGTGCGGGGCAACTCAGCGGCCTTTGCGCAGGAAGGGGCGGAGCCGGTCCAGCGGCCAGGTGTTGATCACGTCGTCGGGGGTGAGCCAGCCGCGTTGCGCGGTACCGACGCCATACGGCATGTTGCCCTGGTCGGCGACGGAGTGCGCATCGCTGTCGATGGCGAACATCACGCCCGCGTCGCGGGCCGCGCGGATGTGGTCGGACGGCAGGTCGAGCCGCTGCGGCGAGGCGTTGATCTCCAGTGCGGTCCCGGTGCGGGCGCAGGCCCGGAACAACTCGCCGAAGTCCACGTCGACCGGCGGCCGCCGCCCGATCCGCCGGGTGAGCGGGTGCCCGATGATGTTGACGCGCGGGTTCTCGCACGCGGTGACGAAACGCCTGGTCATCTCGGCCCGCGACTGGTCGAAGTTGGAGTGCACCGAGGCGACGCACAGGTCGAACCCGGCCAGGAAGTCCTCGTCCCAGTCCACCGACCCGTCGGGGGCGATGTTGAGCTCGGTGCCGTGCAGCAGTTCCAGCGGCGCCTCAAGAGCCCGTACCTGATCACGCTGAGCCAGCATCTTCTCATCGGTCATCCGCTGGAAGAACAGGTTCGGCGCGTGGTCGGTGACCGCGTAGTACTCGTACCCCCGCCGGGCCGCCGCGGCCACCATGTCCTCCAGGCTGGCCACCCCGTCGGTCAGGTCGGTGTGCGTATGCAGGTCTCCGTTCAGATCATTTGTCTGAACGAGACGTGGTATCTCGCGCCGGGCCGCCGCCTCGACCTCACCGTGGTCCTCGCGCATCGGGGGCGGTATCCAGGCCAGCCCGAGCCGGGCGTAGACCTCCTCCTCGGTGCGCGAGACGATCCGCTCCCCCGTCCTGACATCGAATAGTCCATATTCGGATAGTTTGAGCTTCTGCCGGATCGCGACCTGGCGGACCGCGACGTTGTGCGCCTGCGAGCCGGTGAAGTACTGCAGCGCCGCGCCCCAGGCGTCGAGTTGCACCACGCGCAGGTCGACCTGCAGGCCGGCCGAGGTGCGGATCGAGGTCTTGGTCGGGCCGCTGGCGATCACCGTGGCCGCCTCGGGCTGCGCGGTGAACGCGGCCATCAGCGGCGCCGAATCGTCCGCGGCGGCGAGTATGTCGACGTCGCCGATCGTCTCCCGCCAGCGGCGCAGCGAGCCCGCGTGGGCGCAGCGCAGGCAGCCGGGGACGGCGGACAGCGCCGCCACCATGGTGGTCGCCGTGTGCAGGGCCACGTCGAGCAGAACCCGTTCACGACCCTGCCGGTACACCTCGATGCCGCTGG
>Ga0318562_10001400_pt1 | contig 10877 bp, 10 predicted proteins | sample GRESIP066b5f18_FD_203688 | JGI IMG/M metagenome (GOLD analysis project Ga0318562, IMG submission 203688) | Tropical soil microbial communities from Luquillo Experimental Forest, Puerto Rico - GRE.SIPMG.066b5f18 | ecosystem: Environmental > Terrestrial > Soil > Tropical forest > Bulk soil...
GGCCTAGCGCGCGCAGCGTTTCCTGCCGGATGCCCAACCCGGCGGCTTGCAGCGTAGCCCCGGTCGAAACGAGGAGAAGGGCGGCGGCCCAGCCCGCAGCCAGGCCCTTGAACAACAACGGCCGCGCCGAGGCGCCCCTGGCGGCGACTTCGCCAAAGAGAGGAATGACAAAGAGCCAACCCGGCATTGGCCAGTGCGGCAAGACCTTGGCTCGAAAGCTCAGGACGGCGAAGAACGCGACCGGCCCGATCGCGAGCAAAGCCAGGAACCAGGCCTTGCGATCGCGAGGTCCTCGAGCGAGCCCCCGGAACAATGCGGCGGCGAGCGAGACGAGCAGCCACGGCGTCAAATAAGCTGCCTGGCCACCAAAGCTCTCGCCGATCAATCTCAGTGGATTTTCATGGGAGAGCGCCACTCGCCCCGCCTGAAAAGAGAAGCCGGCCAGATTGTGCTCAACGTTCCAGGCGAAAGCCGGCGCAAACAAAACCGCCGAAACGAGGACCGCAAGCCATGGACCCGGGGTTCTCAGCCAGCGCCTCGCGCCCGGCTCGGTCAGCAGGTAGACAAAGACCGAGGCAATGAAAAATACCGCGCTATACTTCGACAACAACGCTAGGCCCGCGGCGGCTCCCGCCATGATCCAGGATAAGTTTGGTTGCCTTTCTTGAGAATCAAACAGAATCCCGACGAGAATATTGGCAGATACTAACAAAAAGAAGATCAGCGGCCCGTCGGGCAGTACATAGATACCGTGCCCGACGGAAAAAATCGGCGCCAAGTTGAACGTGAGCGCGGCCCAAAAACCCGCCTGCCTGCCAAAGATCTGCCGCGTTAGCGTGAACATGAACCAGGTCGAGGCGGCGAAAAGCAGGATGAACGGCACGCGGACGACGATCGCCGATTCCGAGCCGAAGATTCGCATCATTGCCGCAGCGATCCAGACGTGCAGCGGCGGATGGTCGACATAGCTCCAGGAAAATGACCGGGCATTGCCGACCATGTACGACTCATCGACGCCGAGGCCCGTCGCGGCCGCAATCGCGAGCCGGAGGAGGGTCGTCGTCACGATGAGAAGCACTATGGGCTGGCGCGCAATCGTCCCCAGCGCGCTCGCATACCGTTCGACTGAGCTTGCGGTCGTGGCTCCGCTCAATGTCTCGAGGACGTCAGTGCGGGATCTTCGCCCAGACTCGCTTCTTGGTGAGGTACATCATCCCGGTGAAGACGAGGAGGAAGACGAACACCTGGAAACCCAGCCGTTTGCGCTCGACCAGGTGCGGCTCGGCCGTCCACATTAGGAAGGCCGAGACGTCGCGGGCGTATTGGTCGACCGTCGTCGGGGTCCCGTCCGTGTAGGCGACCTGGCCGGCGGAGAGCGGCGGCGGCATCGAGAGCGATGCGGCGTTCAGGAAATAGGGATTGTAGTGGGTTCCGTCCGGGATCTTTAGGCCGGTCGGCGGGTCCTGGAAGCCGGTAAGGAGCGCGTGAATGTAGTCGGGGCCGGCCTCCTGATACTGCGACAGGAAGTCGAGCACCGTCCAGATCGGACCGCGTTCCGCCGCCCGCGCCTTGGCCATCAGCGAGAGGTCGGGCGGCGCCGCGCCGTTGTTGGCAGAAGCCGCCGCCTGCACGTTCGGGAACGGGGCCGGCAGGCGGTCGGAAGGGCGTCCGGGCCTTTCGAACATGTCGCCGGCATCGTTGGGGCCGTCGTTGATCTTGTAGGTCGCCGCCAGCGACTTGACCTGGTCCGTTGTGAAAGCGGGACCGAACGGATCGGCGAGGTTGCGAAACGCCACCAGGTTCATCGAGTGGCAGTTCGCGCAGACCTCCTTGTAGACCTGGAAGCCGCGCTGGAGCTGGGCGGTGTCGAAACGACCGAACGGGCCGGCGAACGACCAGCGCTCCTGCTCGGGCACCTTGATCGGAAAGGTAAGCGGCTGCTGGACCTCCTGCGCCCAGGCGGGCGAGAGGAAGAGCGCGACGATTCCGGCAGCGAGCGCGCCGGCAAGCCGGGGAAGCATCGCGATCATTGGGGCACCCCGCCGGCCGGTGCGGCCGCGGGCATGCCCGATTTGGCAAGCACCGATTCGGTGATCGACAAGGGGATCGGCCGCGGCCGCTCGACCAGCCCGATGATCGGCAGCACGATCAGGAAGTGGATGAAGTAGTAGGCGGTCAGGATGCGGCCGGCGACGACGTAGCCGCCTTCCGGCGGCTGCGAGCCGAGATAGCCGAGCCCGATCGAGACAAGCACGAAGATCCAGAAGAACTGCCGATAGATCGGCCGATAAGTGGCCGAGCGGACCCGCGACGTATCGAGCCACGGCACGAAGAAAAGCACGGCGATCGAGGAGAACAGCGCGATCACGCCTACCAGCTTGTTGGGGATCGAGCGGAGGATTGCGTAGAACGGGAGGAAATACCATTCCGGCACAATGTGCGGCGGCGTCTTGATGGGATTGGCTTGGATGTAGTTGTCGGCGGCAAGCAGGGAGTTCGGTACCCAGAACACGATCCAAGCCACGAGGAGCAAGAACACGAGCAGGCCAAAGCTATCCTTGATCGTGTAGTAGGGATGGAAGGGAACCGTGTCGTCCTTGCTCTTGACGCTGACGCCGGTGGGATTGCCGTTTCCGGGGACATGCAGCGCCCAGATGTGCAGGGCGACGACGCCGACAATCATGAACGGCAGGAGATAGTGCAGCGAGTAGAACCGGTTCAGCGTCGGGTTGTCGACCGAGAAGCCGCCCCACAACCAGGTAGTGATCGCCCGACCGACCAGCGGGATTGCCGTAAACAGATTGGTGATGACGGTCGCAGCCCAGAACGACATCTGGCCCCACGGGAGGACGTAGCCCATGAAGGCGGTGGCAATCATCAACAGGAAGATGAGAACCCCGAGCATCCACAGCACCTCTCGCGGCTCCTTGTAGGAGCCGTAATAGAGGCCGCGGAACATGTGGATGTAGACGGCGAAGAAGAAGAGCGACGCGCCGTCCGCATGTAGATAGCGGAGCAGCCAGCCGTAGTTGACGTCACGCATGATTGATTCGGTGGAATTCATCGCCATCGTCGCTTCCGGCGTATAGTGCATGGCAAGCACAATGCCGGTAGCGATCTGCGCCGTTAGCATGAAGGTCAGAATAGCGCCGAAGGTCCACCAGTAGTTCAGGTTGCGCGGCGTCGGGTAAACAATGAACGAGGAGTGGACGAGCCCGACGATCGGCAATCGGCTTTCAAACCACTTTGCGAAACGGCCTTTCGGCTGATAGGTCGCGTGCCCTTCCATGAACCCTCTCTTGAGCCTCAGCCGATCACGAGCTTCGTATCGGAGGTGAACTCGTATTTCGGTATGGCAAGATTCTCCGGCGCCGGGCCCTGCCGGATGCGGCCAGCGGTATCGTATTGCGAACCGTGGCAGGGGCAGAACCAGCCGCCATAGTTGCCCTGCTGGCCAAGCGGCACGCAGCCGAGATGGGTGCAGATGCCAACCATGATCAACCAGTTCTCCTTGCCCTTGGCGGAGCGGTTCTGGTCGGTGGCGGCGGCGCTCGGCGGCAAGTTCTCGTTGCGCGAGTTGGTATCGCGCAACTCCGCCAGCGGCACCTCTTGGGCGGACTTGATCTCATCGGGCGTACGGTTGCGGATGAACACCGGCTTGCCGCGCCACTTCACGGTGAGCGACTGGCCGGTCTGCACGGCGGCCACATCGACCTCGACGGTCGCAAGCGCCAGCGCGGCGGCGTCGGGGTTCATCTGATCGACGAGCGGCCATGCTATGAGAGCCGCGCCCACCGCTCCGACGGCACCGGTCGCGATGTACAGGAAGTCGCGCCGCGTCGGCTCTGGATGATCCAGAGTATCAGTGCTTGCCAATTTTGCTTCCTCTCAGCAGCCCAACCCGCTCATCGGACGCCGGAACGCCCCCCGGTCAGGGCGACTGTTTAGCTACCTGTCGCCGCCCTTGTCCAGCCATTGCGGCGGAAATGCGCACATTGTCGCGGGATCATATCGACGCGGCGCCTTGGCGATCTGAACTCATCAGCTTCTGAAGAAATCCTCGTAGTTCTGGCCTCCGTACCAAACCCGCAGCACCTCAACCACGACATCCGAGTACCGATAGCCGATCACCACGCTTCGACCGAATGGGAGGACCCTCAGTCCGGGAAAGAGATCGTTCCTGGAACGACCCTGACCTGGGAAGTCAAGTAGCGAGTGGCACCGCGTCTCGATCGAATCGACGAAGCGCATCGCGGCTCGCGGACTGTCGGCTGCAATGAAGGACCTGATCGCATCGAGGTCGGCCTCCGCGTGGGGCCGAAATAGCAGCCTACGCGCCATGCCGGCGCGTTCTCAAGGCCTTCTTGCTACGGTCGCGAAGTCGACCGAATACCTCGTCAGCGGGAATCGAGGCGCGCGGATCATCGATCGCTTCGCCGATGTCTTGCCGAATTCGGGCAAGCCGCTGATCACGCCCGACGGCGCTTTCCTGCCAAATCCTCAACGCCTCCCGGATCACCTCGCTATTGGAAGCATAGGCACCGCTCTCGACCTTCTCGCGCACAATGCGGGCGAGGTTGGCAGGAAGCGTGATACTGAGCTTTTCGGCTGGTTCCATGGACCACCTCCGTGATGCTACTTTATCATACTTAGTAGCATCACGGAGGACGGCGAGCGCCCTACTCCGCCGCGACGCCCGTCGCCTGCCCCGCCGGCTCCTCCTCGAGCGCCAGGAAGCCGCCCGACTGGCGCCGCCACAGGCTGGCATAGAGCCCGTTCTTGCGGAGGAGCTCGTCGTGCCTGCCGGTCTCGATGATGCTGCCGCGATCGAGCACCACCAGCCGGTCCATCGCGGCAATCGTCGACAGCCGGTGGGCAATGGCGATCACCGTCTTGCCGCGCATCAGGCGGTAGAGGCTCTCCTGGATGGCGCCCTCGACCTCCGAATCGAGCGCGCTCGTCGCCTCGTCGAGGACGAGGATCGGCGCGTCCTTGAGCAAGACGCGGGCGATGGCGACGCGCTGGCGCTGGCCGCCCGACAGCTTGGCGCCACGCTCGCCGACATGGGCGTCGAGACCGCGCCGGCCATAGTGGTCGGAGAGGTCGGGGATGAACTCCTCGGCGTGTGCCTGACGTGCCGCCTCGATCACTGCCGCGTCGCCCGCCTCCGGCCGCCCATAGAGGATGTTGTCGCGAATCGAGCGGTGCATGAGCGACGTATCCTGGGTGACCAGGCCGATCTGGCTGCGGAGCGAATCCTGGGTGGCGTGGGCGATGTCCTGCCCATCGATCAGGATGCGGCCACCTTCGAGGTCGTAGAAGCGAAGGAGCAGGTTGACCAGCGTCGATTTGCCGGCTCCCGAGCGACCGACCAGCCCGACCTTCTCGCCCGGCCGGATGGTGAGCGACAGGTCCTCGATGATGCCGCCCTTCTTCCCATAGTGGAAGGTGATACGGTCGAAGCGGATCTCGCCCTTGCCGATGTGCAGCGGGACCGCATCGGGACGGTCGACCAGGTCCTGTGGACGGGCGATCGTCTCCATGCCTTCCTGGACGGCACCGACATTGTCGAAGATGCCGATCGAGGTCCACATGATCCAGCCCGACATGGTGGCGATGCGGATAGCAAGGCCGCTCGCGAGCGTAATCGCGCCGAGGCTCAGGTTGCCCATCGACCAGAGCCAGATGCAGAGGCCCATGGTTATGGAGATCAGAAGGCCGTTCATGCTGACCACGATCGCGCTCATCAGGGTGATCAAGCGCGTCGACCGCCTGAATTTGGCGGTGTGATCGGCAACCGCGTCCATGGCGTACTCATCTTCCCGCGAGGTGTGCGCGAAGAGCTTCACGGTCTGGATATTGGTGTAGCTGTCGACGATCCGGCCGGTCAGCATGGAGCGCGCTTCCGACACGATGGTGGATCGGTTGCGGATGCGCGGCACCATCGTCCGAAGCACGAAGATAAAGGCGATGATCCATGCGATCAGCGGCAGGGTCAGGCGCCAGTCGACCTGCGCAAAGAGGAATAGAGCGCTAAGGGCGTACATCGTTACGAACCAGAGCGCGTCGCAGACTTGGACAACCGATTCGCGGAGTGCCGGGCCGGTCTGGATGATCTTCGACGCAATGCGGCCGGCGAAGTCGTTGGTGAAAAAGCCGACGGTCTGGCGGAGCACGTAGCGGTGCGTCTGCCAGCGGACGAGATTGGTGAAGGACGGCGCCAGCGACTGCTGGACGATGAGGTCGTGGAGGATGGTTGCGGTCGGCCGCGCGATGACGATGACGAAGCCCATCCAGGCAAACGTCCAGCCGTAGTCGGCGAGGACCTTGTCGGGGCTCGTTGCCTTGAGGAGGTCGACGATCGAGGCGACATAGCGGAAAAGGGACACCTCGATCAGCGAGACGACGAAGCCGACCGCCATCAGCGCGACCAGCACCGGCCAGAGCTGCCGCGTATAATGCCAATAGAAGCCGAGCAGGCGGTTCGGCGGCATCGTCGGATCATGCGGCCGGAAGGGATCGATAAGAGTCTCAAAGAAGCGAATCATGATGTGACCGTTGGACAGATGCAGCGCGGGGTGGACCGCGACGAAAGCCATGACGGGAATGAACGAAGACGGAGCCGCTCGTTCATCCGCCGTTTAGGCACCTCCGACGCCCGCCCTCGGCGGCGTCTCAGTGCTTTCCGGGAAGGGTGCGTCGCCGCGCGGGCGTCAGGTCAAGCTTCGGCGGGGAGCCGGAGAGCCCGTAAGCGAGTCCGCTACCGGAGAGCGGATGATGGTAAAGGTCTGCATTCATCCCCTCCTTTTGACGGCTGCGGGGCTACGAACAGTTGATTCACGGCCAAGCGGCCATGGCTCAATAGACCTGCTTAGGCGCTTCGTCTGTGACAATCTTAAGGCGTGGTGAAATCCCCCCAGGACTGTTGCGATTCTGCAACCAATGGCGGGCTCAGGCTATAGAGGTGCAACAGTGATCATTCGAGCCGCAGCTTTGAAACGAAGGCCGAGCGGCCTTTCCGTCTCGGAGCGTCACGGTCGCGGGCTGCCAGCGAAGTCATGAACATCGATCCCGCCGATCTCGAAGCCCAGAAAGCCGGCGCTTCTATTTGGTTCGCCGAGCTGCGCGACCGCATTGTGACGGCCTTCGAGGAACTCGAGGACGACCTTCCGCCTGGCTCCCCGTTCGGCGAACGCGCCTCGGGACGCTTCGTCAAGACACCGTGGCAGCGGTCGGATCATACGGGCGCAGACGGTGGCGGCGGCGTGATGGCAATGATGCATGGCCGCGTCTTCGAAAAGGTTGGCGTCCACGTTTCCACTGTCCACGGCGAGTTCTCGCCCGAGTTCCGCAAGGACATTCAAGGCACCGAGGACGATCCGCGCTTCTGGGCGAGCGGTATTTCGCTGATCGCCCATATGCAAAGCCCGCATGTGCCGGCGGTGCATATGAACACGCGCATGGTGGTTACCGGCCGGCGTTGGTTCGGCGGCGGCGCCGACCTGACGCCGCTCCTCGCCGCTCGCCGCAGCCAGTCGGACACCGATGCGATTGCCTTCCATGCGGCGATGGAGGCTGCCTGCGGTCGGCACGCCGTCGCCGACTACGCCCGCTACAAGAAGTGGTGCGACGACTATTTCTTCCTGAAGCATCGCGGCGAGATGCGCGGCATCGGCGGCATCTTCTTCGACGGCCTGAACAGCGGCGACTGGGACGCCGATCTTGCCTTCACCCGCGAGGTTGGTACGGCTTTCCTCGACGTCTACCCCGCTCTGGTCCGGCGAAATTTCGCGAGGCCATGGAGCGACACCGAACGCGAGGAACAGCTCGTGCGCCGCGGACGCTACGTCGAGTTCAACCTCCTCTACGACCGCGGCACCATCTTCGGGCTGAAGACGGGTGGCAATGTCGACGCGATCCTGTCGTCGATGCCACCGGTGGTGAAGTGGCCATGACAAGAGGCGGTTCACGTTGCTCGATGGGTGAGTGGATTGACGACCTTCAATTCTGAAAATCGGCCAAAATCGCGATCCGCCGACCAGAGCTCGCGGACATTGTGCTCTAGACAAATGGCGGCAATTCGGGCGTCGTGCACGCGACCACCGGCCACCTGACCGCCGATGGAGAGCGCCCGCAGCCTCTGCCAATGCGTGTCGGTTTCGCTGATCAGCACGAGGCTTGGCGAATCGAGCAACGCGTCAACGTATTGAAGCGCGACCTCGATCGTCGTAGGCGGCTGGTACGCACGTCGGTTGGTAACGACTCCGATGAACTCGTGGATACAAGGCCAGGGAATTGCCCAGGCAGAACTACCCTCCGCAATCGCCTTTAGGCTACGCGCGGCGGGCAAGTGGAATGGCGATTCGGCTCGGTGCGCATAAACGAGAATATTCGTGTCGACGGCGATCAACCGTCGTCTCTCTCGTAGGCCAAATCGCGGATCCGCTCCCAGCTCGCGTCGCGCAGCTCCGGGCGCAACCCCTGCCCGCTTACTGTGATGAGATTGAGACGAAACGGCTGCTTGCGTTTTCTTTCGCTGATCACGTGGCGTAATCCTTGCTCCACCAGAGCGCGAAGCGTGGTGCCTTCCCGATTGGCCAGCCGGCGCGCCTCGCGAAGGATCGGATCGGCAATGTCGATCGTTGTTTTCATGAGCAACATATATTGCTTGACGAGTATGGGTGGCAATACGCGCCACGTCTCTGCCCCATCATCTGCGGCGGGGGCCGCACAAGGACTTGTCCTGACACTGTACGGTCTATAGATTCCCGTCAAACGGGAGCGAAACATGCCACCTCCGGATACCCGTTCAGAGCGCGTCGACCTGCGGATGACACCGGCGGTCAAGCGGACCCTGCAGCTCGCAGCGGCGTCGCGGAACAAGACCTTGACGGAATTTCTGCTCGATAGCGGCCTGAGTGCTGCTGCCGACACTTTGGCAGACGGGCGGATTTTCCAAGTCGATGATGCCCAATGGGATGCCTTTCAGGCGGCGCTTGACAATCCCCCTGGCGACAATCCCAAGCTCCGCCGGCTGCTTCGACGCAGACCGGCCTGGGAGAAATGAACCCAGCAAGCCGGTCGTCGCGGCCCGAGCCGCTTTCGCCTCACCATCTCCTCGACGATTTCGACTCCGGCGAAGCGTCTCTCGACGAATGGCTGAAGCGGCGCGCACGGGCGAACGAACTGGAGGGCGCGTCCCGCACGTTCGTGACAGCCGCCAGCAACCGAGCGGTGGGCTACTATAGCGTCGCGGCGAGCGCGGTCCTTCACCGCGTTGCCATTGGCAAACTCAGACGGAATATGCCCGACCCGGTTCCAATCGTTCTCTTGGGGCGCCTCGCGGTAGACCGACACTGGCAGGGTCGAGGTATGGGCGCGGACCTTCTTCGCGACGCCGTGCTCAGAACTGTCGCTGCCGCTGAATCGATTGGAATCCGGGGCCTTCCGTGCATGCGATCTCCGACGCCGCCCGAGCCTTCTATGAGCATCACGGGTTTCGCGCGTCGCCGATTGAACCCGGGACGCTGATGATCACTATCGCTGAAGCAGCGAAAATGGTGTGATCCTACCGTTGAACCTATTGCTGCTCCGCCGCGATCATCTGCTGCAGGCGGGCGCGCAGCGCCGCAAGGTCGGGAGCGAAGTCGCGCTCGATCCACCAGGCCTCGACGGCGCGGAGGAGCCGGCCGAGCGCCGGCCCGCGTTCGACGCCGGCCGCGACGGCGTCGCGACCGCCGAGCGGAAAAGCGGGCACATGCCATTGGTCTGGCAGCCGGTAGAGTTCGCCCCACGCGGTGTCGTCCGGCGACGTCGCGGTGAAGGCGAGCGCAAGGGCAATGCCGTCGCGAAACGCTTCGCCGCCCAGCCGATAAAGGGCGCCGCGACCGCCGCGAGCGTCCGGCCGTGGGATCAGCGCCCGCGCCGCCGCCAAGCCACGCAGCATGCGATCGCGCTCGGCCTTGGAGAGGCGGAGCCGCGTCGTAAGCCGCTCGACGTCTTCCTCGACCTTGCAGCCAAGCGCCGTGAGCCGGAGTGCCATTGCCGGCATCGCACCGACCACCGCCTCGAAGGCGACCACGCGCGACAAGGTGGCGATGTAGCCGACGCCGCCGAGCACGATCGGCAGAATGCCGGAGTCCTGCATCATCGCGAGCGTCTCGACCGCACGCGGCGCGACGACCAGGCGCCGCATCTCCTGCCCGATCCGCTCGGCGGAGAGGTCGCGGAGACCTTCCCGCGCACGAATCGCAGCGGCAAGCGCGGCACCGTCTGTGCCGCCGCGGCCGTGCTCGGCGTGGAGTCGGAAGAGGCGAAGGATGCGCAAGCGATCCTCGGCGATCCTCATCTCGGCCTCGCCGATAAAGCGGATGCGGCCGGCGAGAATGTCGGGATAGCCGCCGATCGGATCGTAGACGACGCCGGTCCGGTCGACCGACAGCGCATTGACCGTGAAATCGCGGCGCCGCGCGTCGCTGAGCCAATCGCGGCCGAAGCGGACGACGGCATGGCGACCGTCCGTCTCGACGTCCTCGCGGAGCGTCGTCACCTCAAAGCCGCTGTCGCCGGCAACGACGGTTATCGTGCCGTGATCGATGCCGGTCGGCACTGCCTTGAGGCCGGCGGCGCGCGTCCGGCGCATCACCACATCCGGCCGGGCGGTGGTGGCGAAGTCGATATCGCCGACCGGCTTGCCGAGAAGCGCATTGCGGACGGCGCCGCCGACGATCCGCGCCTGGTCATGATCCTCCTCGAGCACGGCGAAAAGGTGCTGCACCTCGGGGCGGACGAGCCATGGCGCACCGGCAAGGGTAGGGACATTGGCCGACATCGGCACGTCCTACTCGAAATGACCGGGAACGATCTTGCCGTTCTCG
>Ga0318562_10001402_pt1 | contig 10874 bp, 9 predicted proteins | sample GRESIP066b5f18_FD_203688 | JGI IMG/M metagenome (GOLD analysis project Ga0318562, IMG submission 203688) | Tropical soil microbial communities from Luquillo Experimental Forest, Puerto Rico - GRE.SIPMG.066b5f18 | ecosystem: Environmental > Terrestrial > Soil > Tropical forest > Bulk soil...
GAGCACGAGCTCGGGAAGCGCATGGGCGTTCCAGTCGAGCTCGTGCTCTATGCGGCCGCCGGCAAAGTCGTCGAGGGATTGAAGTCCAACGCCTGGGACGTGGCGTTCGTCGCCATCGATCCCGCGCGCGCCGTCGACGTCGACTTCACTGCGCCCTACGTGATCATCGAAGGGGCGTATCTCGTTCCGACCGATTCGCCGATACGCAGCAACTCGGAAGTCGATCGCGACGGCGTGCGGATCGCTGTCGGCGCCGGCAGCGCGTACGACCTCTATCTGTCGCGCGAGTTGAAGCGCGCGCAGCTCGTACGCGCGCCGACCTCGCCGGTAGTCGTCGATACGATGAATGCGCAGAAGCTCGACGTTGCGGCCGGCGTCAAGCAGCAGCTCGAAGCGGACGCGAAGCGCGTTCCAGGCGTCCGCCTGCTCGAGGGTCGCTTCATGGTGATCGAGCAGGCGATGGCCACACCGAAGGGCCGGTCAGCCGGTGCACGCTATCTCGCTGCGTTCGTCGAGGAAATGAAGGCGTCCGGCTTCGTCGCGGCAGCGCTCGTGCAGCACGGTATCGCCGGCGCGACAATCGCGCCTCCTGCGGCGCGATGAGCGATGTCGTCTCGTTCTCGCGCGCCGATCCACGCAACCCCGGAGGTTAACTTGCCGACATTTGCTTCGAACCCCTACGCGGGGATCTTTCCCATCGCGCCGACCCCGTTCACCGAAGCAGGCGACGTCGACCTCGAAGGTCAGCGCCGTGTGCTCGACTGCATGATCGACCAGCGTGTAGATGGCATCTGCATCCTCGCCAACTATTCGGAGCAATTCCTGCTCAGCGACGCCGAGCGCAGCACGCTGCTCGACGTCTGCACGGCGCATGTCGCGGGCCGCGTCCCCGTCATCGTGACCACCAGTCATTTCAGCACCCGGATCGCCGTCGAGCGCGCCCGCGCCGCCGCGAAGGCGGGCGCCGCGATGCTGATGGTGATGCCGCCGTATCACGGCGCGACGCTGCGCGCCGAAGAAAAGGGAATCGTCGAGCACTTTGCTGCGATCGCGGAGGCTGCGCGCATTCCGATCATGATCCAGGACGCGCCGCTCTCCGGCGTCAATCTCTCGGTGGCGTTTCTCGTGAAGCTCGCCCGCGAAGTCCCGCTCGTCCGCTATTTCAAGATCGAGGTTCCCGGTGCGGCGGCGAAGTTGCGCAGTCTCATCGAGACCGGCGGGGAGACGATCGCGGGTCCGTTCGACGGGGAGGAAGCGATTACGCTGATGGCGGACCTCGACGCCGGCGCGACAGGCACGATGCCCTCGGCGCTGCTGTCCGATCTTATCAGGCCGGTGGTCGATCACCACCGCGCGGGACACCGCGTCGAGGCTGCAGCAGCGTACGCACGCATCCTGCCGCTCATCAACTTCGAGAACCGCCAATGCGGATTGCGTGCGACGAAGACCGTGATGGCCGAAGGCGGCGTCATCGCGAGCGATGCCGTTCGTCATCCGCTCGAGCGTCTTCACCCGGCGGCCAAGGCTGGATTGCTGGAGCTCGCCCGCGAGCTCGATCCGCTCGCACTGCGCTGGGGAAGATAGCCGTCCGACGCTGTCCCGCCGGTGTTCGAGAACCCGTACAGCCGCCGTGTAGGAATTATTCCGACACGAGATCGCTTTGATTTCCCTTGACGCGGAGGTCGAACGGCGGCAGGGTTTTTGGCACGCGCCCGTCACGATCCGTCGGGAACGCCGTGGCGCCAGGTTTCTTCTTCGTCGGAGGACAAAATGAACACGAAGTTGCGCAAGAGGAAATGGGTCGCTGCGATCGCGATCGTGGGCGCGGTCTCACTGACGGCGAGCTGCCAGACGATGTCGACGGCCGGCGGCGAGCAGGTCTCGCTCACGGGCGCCAACGAGGTGCCGCCGGTCACGACGGGTGCAGCGGGCTCGGGAACGGTGACGATCAAGGACGATCGCTCGGTCGCTGCGAAGATCACGGTCACCGGCATGACGCCGACTGCAGCGCACATCCACGAAGCCGCTGCGGGCTCCAACGGACCCGTGATCGTTCCCTTCAGCAAAACGGGCGACAACGCGTTCGAAGCGCCGGCCAATGCGAAGTTGACCGAGGAGCAGTACGCCGCGTACAAGGCAGGCAAGCTCTACGTCAACGTGCACAGCGCGAAGAATCCCGGCGGCGAGATCCGCGCGCAGCTCAAAGGGGGCTGAGCTTTCCTCCCGCTGGAGGGAACCGGGGGTAACCGTCTCGCGATAGCCCAGGTAACGTTCGTCAGGTGGCGCGAATCCAACGCGCCGCCGCGAATTCGGCTGCAGGAACGCGGCCCGAACGTCGGTCAGGCTAGACGATCTGGCATACTCGCTGCTTGGGGAGGCCGTATCGCCGTTCGCGACGCGGACAAAGCTAATCCCCGGGGCGGGAGTGCATGCAAGAGGTCGGGCGATACCAGATCGATGAGATGTCGGGCGAAGGCGCGATGGCGCGCGTCTACAAGGCCTACGACCCGAAGATCGACCGCACGCTCGCCATCAAGGCACTGAAGGCGCATCTCCTCGCCGACGACGAATATCGCGCGCGCTTCCTGCGCGAAGCAAAGGGCGCCGGAATCCTCTCGCATCCGAACATCGTCACGGTGTTCGACGTCGGCGAAGAGGACCGCCAGCCGTATATCGCGATGGAGTGGGTCGACGGGCCGACGCTCGCCGATCTGCTGAAGGAAGGGAAGACCTTCTCGCCGCGCGAGATCGTCGAGATCGGCATCCAGCTCGCGCGTGCGCTCGACTACGCGCACAAGAAGGGCATCGTCCACCGCGACGTCAAGCCCGGCAACATCATGCTGATCAAGGACACGCTCACCGTGAAGGTCGCCGACTTCGGCATCTGCCGCATCAACGAGACCGAGCAGACGCAGAAGGCCGACCAGACGCAGATGGGCGCCGTGCTCGGCACGCCGAACTACATGTCGCCCGAGCAGGTTCAGGGGCTCGCCGTCGACGCGCGCTCGGATCTCTTCTCGGCCGGCGTCGTCCTCTATCAGATGCTGACCGGTCACCTGCCGTTCGAATCGGACTCGATGATCAGCGTCGTCTACAAGATCGCCAACACCGACGCGCCGTCGCTCGACAAGCTGCGGCCCGATCTGCCGCTGTCGCTGCGCCGCGTGATCGCGCGAGCGTTGAAGAAAACGCCCGAAAAGCGCTACCAGTCGGGCGAGGCGCTCGCGCAGGCGCTGATCGGCGTCGCGCGCGAGATCGACGAGGAAGCTCGGCGCAAGGGGAAGGGCCGACACATTCCGCTCGGCATACGCTGGGCGCTGACGATGGCCGCGCTCGTCGCCGTGACGATGTCGATCACCGCGACGATCCTCTATCAGCGCCAGTACGCGGCGATGCTCGACCAGGCGACCGGATACGGCGGGTCGCTGGCGAAACTGGTCGCAGTGCAGATGGCCGTCCCGCTCCTCGGAGAGGACTGGGCGGCGATCGACGTGTTCATCCAGGAGACGCAGAGCCGGCAGGAGTTCCCGTACCTGCTCGTCGTCGATCATCGCAGCGTAATCCGCGGCAGCAACGACCCCGCGCAAATCGGATCGACCTACCAGCCGTTGCAAGCCAATCCGGTAACCTCGCACGATCCCGGCGTGACGGTTCAGAGCTACGTCCTTCCCGACAAGCGCGCCGTGCTCGACTTCGACACTCCCGTCCTCTTTCAATCGAAGGAGCTTGGTCGGGTTCATCTCGGTCTCTACGAGGCACCGCTCAAGCGCATCGCCAACCTGATGCTCGTGCTGCTGGCGATCCTGACAGTCGTCACGAGCGCTGCCGTCGCGGGCGGCACGTATTTTCTTGCGCATCGCCTGGCCGGGCCGATCCGGGTTCTGCGCAATTCGCTGAAGGAGCTCGCGCACGGCCACTACGACTACCGGATCGCCGACAAGCGCAACGACGAGTTCGGCGAGCTCTATTCCGATTTCGACCAGACTGCCGAAGCGCTCGAAAAGCGCCATGAAGCCGATGTTGCCGCCGCTCAAGCGAAGCCCCGTTAGCGCGCTCGTCGCATTCACCTGGATCGCGATCGCACTGCTCGTCCACGGCTGTGCGACGCCGCCAAAGGCTCCCGAGACCGAGCCCGTCGTCAGGGCGGACGACGGCCGTCTGCTCGCGCGCGACGATGAATACGCGATCGTCGTCGCCCGTTCCGACGACAGCGCGCAGAGCCTCGCGCAGCAATATCTCGGCGACCGGCGCAAGAGCTGGTGGATCACCGACGGTAACGGCGGCGCCGAGATTCGCCCGGGCCAGGTCGTCGTGATTCCTCTCGTGCTGCGTAACCGGATCGGCGTTTACTCGGACGGATTCCAGACGATACCGGTACTCTGCTATCACCGCTTCGGCAGCCGTGCGTCGAAGCTCACGGTGACGCCGGCCGCGTTCACTGAGCAGATGGACTATCTCGCGCGCAACGGCTATCACGTCCTCGCTCTGAAAGAGCTCGGCGCCTTCATCGCGGGCCGGGAGGCGCTTCCAAAGAAGAGCGTGATCATCACGATCGACGACGGTTACCGTGCGACGTACGACATCGCATTTCCGATCCTCAGGAAATTCGGATTCCCGGCGACGGTGTTCCTCTATACGGACTTCGTCGGGGCAGGCGACGCACTCACGTACTCCCAGATGAAGGAGTTGATCGCCTCGGGGCTGGTCGACATCCAGCCGCACTCGAAGACGCATTCGAACCTCACGCTCAAGCTACCCGACGAGACCGACGCGAAATACCGCGAGCGCCTGCGCCGCGAGGTCGATACGCCGGTCGACGTGATCCGCGATCGCCTCGCGCTCGCGAGCTACGCGTATGCGTACCCATACGGCGACGTCAACGAGCTCGCCGTCGACTACCTGTCCCGCAAGGGCCTGTCGCTCGGGCTGACGGTGACTCCGGGCGGCAACGGGTTCTTCGCCTATCAATACATGCTGCGACGAACCATGATCTTCGGTAACGAGGACCTCGAAGCGTTCAAGGCCAAGTTGCAGACCTTCGTGCGAACTGCGGGCAGGTAGCGAGACCGTGATACGCGCATTCGGCTGGCTGCCGCTTTGCGGTCTCCTTGTGCTCGCGGCATGTGCCGAAGCTCCGGTGCAGCCCGCGCCTGCTCCGCGCTCGGCCGCCGCCGATGCCGCCGCAGCGGCCGCCGCCGAGCACCGTCAGCTCGCGCGACGTCATGCGCAGGTCGGCGATTACGCGTCGGCTGCGCGCGAGTGGCACATCGTGCTGCTGCTCGTTCCGCGCGACGACGAGGCACGCAAGGAGTACGACGCCGCGCGCGCCGCGATCCGCGAGCGCGTGCGCGAGAACCTGCAGGCGGGTCTCACGGCGTCACGTAATGGTGAAACGGAGCGCGCGACCCAGGCGATGCTCAGAGTGCTCGCGCTCGATCCTGAGAACGCCGAAGCGGCGAAGGTACTGCGCGAGATCGATCGGCAACGCGCAGCGCGGATTCAGGCGAGCCAGGCACAACGGGCAGCGCGAGAGAGCCAGGCGAGCGTCGCGAACGCGGGACGGGCGGCGCCAGCGCCCGCTGCGGCCAGCGAGGCGAGCGAATCCTACGACATCGAGCAGCCGATCGAGATGTTCAAGGCCGGCGACATCAACGGCGGGCTTCGCGATTTTCGCGCGTTCGTCGATGCGAATCCGCGCAATGACGCGGCGCGGCAGCGCATTGCGTCGGTCGTTTACGATCGCGGTATCGAGTCCGAGCAGAAGGGCGCGCACGAGCAGGCGCTGATGCTGATCGAGCAGGCGGTGAGCCTGCGCGGCAAGCCGGTACCCGAGTGGACCGCGCGAGCGCAGGCGATACGCAAGGCGCTCGCCGAAGCGCGCGCGCCCCAGGACAAGCGCTGATCGTTGATCGGGAGCAGCCGCTTCGCTGCTCAGCCGGACTTGCCGAATTTCTCGTTGAGCCGCTTCTTCAGTTCGAGCGCACGTTCGCGCTCGAGCTTGGCCTTCTGGTTCGACGGATCGAGCTCGAGCAGCTTGTCCCACTTGGCGATCGCCAGGTCGAGGTTCTGGCGTTGGAACGCCTGCGTCGCCTCGCGATCGTAGCTGCGGATGAGCGCAGCTTTCGCCGCGTCGCGCTGAAGGGCTGCATCGCGGTTGCCGGGCGCAAGTGCGACGGCTTCGCTGAACGCACCATAGGCGCCCTGCAGGTCGCCGCTCGCTTCGAGCTGGCGGCCCTTCTGCAGTAGCGTAGCGACCGGGGTCATCGGGGCCGGCACAGGTTCGGCGACTGCCGGAGCCGGGGGCGAAGGCGCAGGCTCTGCAGCTTCCGGCGGCGCGGCAGGCTTGGCCGGCGCGGCCGTCGGGGGCGGCGCCGGCTGTGCCTTGCCCGGGATCTTGATCACCTGCCCGGCGGCGAGCCGGCTCGGGTTCGCCATGTCGTTGTACTTCGCGAGGATGTAGAAGCGGAAGCGATCGCCGAGATATTGCTGCGCGAGCTTCGATAGCGAATCGTCGCGCTGGACCGTATAGCGGAAGAACTGGGCACCGAGCTCCTTCTGCGCATCCGCGTTGATCTGCTCCGACATTTTGCGCGCGATCTCGTTGGACGCATCGAGCGTCTGCGCCTGGCTCAGCAATTGCCGCGCAGCCGCTTCGTCGCCGTTTTGCAACTTGTCGACCGCTTCGAGCGCGAGCTTTTGCGCCTGCGCCTTCGCCTGTGCCGGCGAGAGCTCCGGCGCCGCGGGTGCCGGGGGCGGCGCCGTCTCGGCCGGCGCGGGAGCGGCGGGTGGCGCCGGAGGCGCTGCCGGCTGCGACGCGCATCCTGCCATGAGCACGGCGATCGCAACCGTCGCCGCAGCGCAAGATCCGATTGCCTTGACCCGCTCGCTCGCCATGTGTCTTCTTCCGCCCGTCGAACCGTGAGCCTCGAGATGAAGCTCACCCGAATACTCGATTATCGCCGATCGAGCGTCGATGTCGAATGAAGAGCGTTACCTGGGGTGCCCGCCCGCGCGGGTCCCCCTCGTTGACGCGCGGACGGGCACGAACGCGCAGCGCGTGACGCTCGCCTTAGCCGCCGCTTGTGCCTCGGCCGTGCGGCGTCACGTAGCGTGTATCGGTCGCCGGAGCGCGCGGATGCGGCGCATGCTTTTCCGCCACCTCGATCGGTTTCACGTCGCCGCTCACCTCCCCACCTTCGGCAACGATCAGTTGACCGTAGCGGATCGTTCCGGTCACGCGCCCCGTCTCGTGCACGACGAGACGCGAGCGCGCCGTGAGCTCGCCGCTGAATTCTCCGTTCACTTCGGCGACGTCGATCGTCGCAGTGCCCTTGAGCGTTCCCGGCTTGGCGATCTGCATCACCTTGCTCTGGACGGTCGCCTCGACGTGCCCCTCGATCACGAGAACGTCGCAATCGGTGATCTCGACGCCCTTCAGCTTGATGTTGACGCCGACGGAGAGCTTGCTACCGGGCGCCTCCGTCGACGGAGCACGTGCGGGCGCATGCGTCGGCGCCGGGGCCTGCGGGGCTGACGGCGGATGCGCAACGTCGTCGCGCAGCGGAAACGCGGGCGCCGGAGGAAGTCCCTCGCGCGGCGCAGTCGCGGCGTGGGAGGAGGTCGGGGGCCGCGCCGCGGCGCCCGCCGGCATCCTTCCGACCGATCCAGGTGGATCGTAAAGGGCGGGCTTCAAAACCGGCTTGCCGGCGTCTTTGGGGTCCGGCAAGCGGTCGCGGCCTTTCAAAGTGAACATGGAAGCCTCCTCGTGATGAACTCGCATATGCCGTTGTCATTATTCCCCCGCGACTTCGAATGCGCAATACTCGTGGCTGACGCCGCGCCCCCGTCGGGAGTGTCCCCGCATGGGTTTGCGTCGACATGCGGGATGACGCGATGAACCGAGCTTGCGCAGTCGCCGTGCTCGCTCTTGCTGCGGCGGGATGCATGCAACCGCGGGAGCCCGTGCCCATCACACCTCCCGCGGAAAGCGCAGGCGCGCCGGTCGTCCGGCGCCCGCTGCCCGAGTCTTCGCCGACGGCGCCGTCGACTGCATCCGTCGCGCCCAGGAGCGCGACCCGCGAGCCGCCCGTCGTCGTTCCGCCCGGCGTGGTCTATGTTTGCGTGTCGGAATCGGGCGGCGTGCGCACGCAAACTGCGATCGAGTTCGCGCCGAAAGTCGGAGCGATGTGCGCGAAGCACCCCGAGATGGGGCCGTGCCAGTACGAGCGCGACGTCTGCCGTCGCAGCGGCGGCCGCGTCTATGCGGCCGGCGGCGTCGAAATCACGGCGCAGACCGAAGCCGAGTACGACAAGAAAGTGCTGCGCGTTCGCTTCAAGGCGACGAACTAGGACCAAGCCGGGACGCAGCGACGCGCTGCGCTTCAACCCGCCGGGTTCGGGTAACGGATCTGGATCGCGTCGATGTCGGCGAGCGTTTGCGCGTCGAGCTCGAACTGCGCTGCAGCGATGTCCTCCTCGAGTTGCGCCATCGTTGTCGCTCCGACGATCGTCGCGCCGACGTACCACCGGCTCTTCACGTATCCGAGCGCAAGCTGCGGCAGCGTGATCCCGCGCCGCTTTGCGAGCTCGGCATACGCGGCGATTGCCTCCGCAACCATCGGCCTTTTGAAGCGCACGCCGAGCGTGTCGAAGAGCGTGAAGCGCGAGTTCGGCGGCCGTGCGCCTTCCAGGTACTTGCCGGAGAGCATCCCGCCGGCGAGCGGGCTGTAAGCGAGGAGCGATATCGACTCGCGATAAAGCGTCTCGGCGAGATCGTTGTCGATGCCGCGCGAGACGAGGCTGTAGCTGTTCTGCAGCGTCACCGGGCCAGGCACGCCGAGTTCGCGCGCGACGCGCCGGAATTCGCAGACACCCCACGCCGTCTCGTTCGAAAGCCCGTAGTGGCGAATCTTGCCCGCTTCGAGGAGTGCTGCCATCCCCTCGACCTGCTCGGCGATCGATGGGCCGCCCTTCTCCTTCTTCGGATCGAATTCGATCGCGCCGAACATCGGCACGTTGCGCTGCGGCCAATGGATCTGATAGATATCGATGCAGTCGAGCTTGAGCCGCGCGAGGCTCGTCTCGATGGCCTCGGCGATGATCTTCGACGTGAGATCGGTGCGCCCGCCGCGGATCCAGTCGCGGCGACCAGGTCCCGCGACCTTCGTCATGATGACGAGGCCGTCCCGGCGGCGGCGGGAGAGCCAGTTCCCGATGTAGCTCTCGGTGCGCCCCTGCGTCTTCGCGTTTGGCGGCACCGGGTACATCTCGGCCGTGTCGATGACGTTGACGCCATGCGCGAGCGCATAGTCGAGCTGCGCGTGCGCGTCCGCCTCGGTATTCTGCTCGCCCCAGGTCATCGTACCGAGACACACCTCAGAGACTTCGAGGTCAGTGCCCGGCAGCTTGCGATATTTCATCGAAACGCCTCCATGCGCGAACAATAACGCAGGCTGCGCAGCGATGCGAGCGAGGATGCGCCGACGAGTGCGCATTTGCGCATGTGCGCCTCCGAACTGTGGCGGCGGCCGGGGAGCCCGCCGGCACGCTAAACTTCGCGCGTGAACACCCGGGCTGCCACGCTTCTCGCCGACCTGTTCAGCGCGTCGCCGCTGCGGCACGCGCAGTTCAGGCGCTTCTATGTCGGCGCGATCGGCGCCGCGGTCGGCTACACGATGCAGTCGACGGTCGCCGCGTGGCTAATGGCCACGCTCACGCCATCGCCGTTCATGGTCGCGCTCGTGCAGACGGCAAGCACGGCGCCTGCCCTCCTTTTTGGGCTCATTGCCGGTGCGCTCGCCGACATCATCGATCGGCGACGCGTGATCCTCGTCACGCAGATCGTCCTCGTTTGCTCGGCGGCGCTACTCGGCACGCTCGAGCTCTTGGGACTTATCGGACCGGCTTCGCTGCTCGCCTTCACTTTTCTGATCGGCACGGGGTTCACGGTCTACCTCCCCGCGCAGGGAGCGAGCGTCAACGACCTTGTCGAGCGCGCCGAAATTCCGCGCGCCGTAGCGCTCAATGCGGTGGCCTTCAACGTCGCGCGCGCCGTGGGCCCCGCGCTCGCGGGCGCGATTGCCGCAGCCGTGGGCTCGGGCAGCGCAATGCTCGCGAGCGCCGCGTTCTTCGGCATCATGGTCGTCGCCGTGCAGGGATGGCGCGGACCGAAACGTACGATTCCAGGCGTCCCGGAGACGATAATTTCGGGAATCGAAAGCGGCTTGCGCTACACGCGCCACTCGCCGCTGATGCGCGCGCTCGTCCTGCACAATTTCAGCTTCACGCTTTGCGCGAGCGCGCTGTGGGCGTTGCTGCCGGTGATCGCGCGCGATCAGCTCGGCCTTGGCGCCGGCGGCTACGGGATGCTCTCCGCGGGTTTCGGCGTGGGCGCCATCACCAGCGCGATGCTCGTCCCGAGGGGACTGCATCGGACCTCGATCAACACGATGGTGATCGCGAGTGTCGCACTCTGGTTCGTGGCTGCGTTGCTCATCGCGTGGACGAGCTCTACGGCGCTCGCGCTCGTCGGTGCGTTCGGTTGCGGCGCCTCCTGGGTCTGCTGCCTGGCGAGCCTCTCAGCGGGGACGCAGAGCTCGGCGCCCGCGTGGGTGCGCGCGCGCTCGGTGGCCATGAACCTGATCTCGGGTCAGATCGCGATGGCGGTCGGCGCCGCGCTCTGGGGTTCGGTCGCCTCCGCGTCCGGAATCCGGATTGCGCTCGCAGCCTCGGCGGGGGGGATGCTGCTTCTGGTAGGAATCAACCGCGCCATGCGCCTCAGGATGGGCGACGAAGCAATGGTGACCCCGGGTATGCCGCTGCCCGAGCTCGTCGTCGCCACCGAGCCCCGTCCCGACGACGGGCCGGTGCTGATC
>Ga0318562_10001403_pt1 | contig 10871 bp, 8 predicted proteins | sample GRESIP066b5f18_FD_203688 | JGI IMG/M metagenome (GOLD analysis project Ga0318562, IMG submission 203688) | Tropical soil microbial communities from Luquillo Experimental Forest, Puerto Rico - GRE.SIPMG.066b5f18 | ecosystem: Environmental > Terrestrial > Soil > Tropical forest > Bulk soil...
TGGTCGTTAACATTTCTTCCGTTTTACTGGGTATTTACCTGCTGATTCACCAGGAGGTAAAAGCCAATAAATGGTTGGTTTTTGGTGTCGGATTTTACGTATTCTTAAATTTACTGGCCATCGCCAGCAATTTGGCAAGCCGCATTACCCTATCACAGATTTTTGCGAATACCGCGTTCTATTCTCTGGCACAAACTGTCAGCCTGGCAGTATTTGTGCAACTTATGGTTGAATCCTTCCTCCTCCAGGTTCAAACCAGTCGGGTCAGTAAAAGTTATCCAGACGCTTTTGACAGGGCCATTATTTCAATGTCAGTCCGCAGATTTGCCATGATCATTGCTGTCGTCCTATGGTTGATTGTATTTACGATTAATCTAAACCTTTTTGATACAATCAGCGATCTGGTCACAGATCTCTTGACCAGGATTAGAAAAATTGGAAGCTTCTCCTTTACGATTGGGGGAGTCCTGCTATTTTTAGGTATAATTTGGTTTGCTAATTTTTTGCAGAAATATATTGCCTATTTTTTTGGCGATACCGGCGACGATACAGAAATTGAAGACAGGGGTCAACGGTCCCGGCTGATGGTGACAAGGCTAATTCTTCTGAGTGCCGGATTTTTATTGGCAGTCGCTGCGTCAGGACTTCCCGTTGACCGGATAACAGTAATAATAGGTGCCCTCGGAATTGGCGTAGGGCTGGGGCTTCAAAATATTGTCAATAATTTTGTTTCCGGGGTTATTTTAATTTTTGACCGTCCTCTTAGAATTGGAGACATTGTGGATATCGGTGATAAGCGAGGCAGGGTAAAAGGGATTGGCATCCGCGCCAGCACTTTGCTGACGGATGAAGGAGCTGAAGTGATCATTCCAAATGGTGAAGTACTGGCTCATAATATAGTCAACTGGACACTAAGTAACAGCCATGCACGGGTCGCGCTGTCCTTCCCGATTAAGACACCTGAAAATGAAGAAAATATCGATCTGAATACCATTAAAAATATTATCGCCGAAAACAAGAATGCATTGCAGCAGAGGGAACCGGAAATCGTTATAAATCCGGTTAATTCAAAAACAGTGGAACTTAAAGTCTTCTTCTGGATTAACGATTTCAGTAAGGAGACTGAAACCACGGGCGAGGTAAGGGCATCGATCTACAAACATCTCGAAAATAAAGGTCTGGTCACTGATTAATTTTGGCAGGGTAGATATTATTCCCAAGACTTCAGGGTTAGTGGATGAAATCCTTATATAGCCATTGCAGAGGACATAGTGGATCCTCCTCCTAAGTTTATACATCGTTTCGAAGTAAAAAACAGCGTGTTTTCCTAATCTGATTCAACCTATTCGGTGCAAAAATTCAGCAATCTCCTTTTGACCAACAAATTACAGGAAGGGTACAGACAAGATGGAAAAGCTGAGATAGGACCTGAGAAATTTGAATCGGGACAGTGAGTGTACATTTGTTCATCACCCTGCCGCCAGTCGCCGTGTTATCCGTCCCTGGTTTGATTTATTATCTAATATGTGCTTACCAATCAATGGTTTTATCGTCTATTTTCTCTTTGAAGTCATGATTTCGGCCAATTTCAATGCCTCATACGCATTCACAATTCCCCCGCTCACGCAAAGGGTGGCGAAATCTACTTTTTCCCTGGAGCCAGGTTTATTCACTATTTTCCCTTTTAATGAAGTCACCGATTTTATGAGAATGTCTTTTAGCTGTTCAGCACTTAGATGAGGGTAATATTCAAGGATCAGGGCTGCAATGCCCGCAACAACAGGAGTAGACACGCTGGTGCCACTGGCAAATTCATATCTGTTTCCGGGAATGGAAGAATAAATGGTCATACCGGGGGCAAACAAATCCACTTCCTTTTGGCCGTAATTAGAAAAATAGGCAGTTACAAAGTAACCGGTATCAATTGTTGAAGCGCCAACTGTGATCATATTCTTTGCCCTTTCGGATGAACCCAGGAAACTGGGATTGGGGTAAAAAGGAACCGAGTCACTATTACGAGCATTATTACCCGCCCCATGAACCAACAAAACACCTTTATGATCCGCATATTTTACAGCATCGTCCACCCATCCCTTTTGCGCCGAGAAATCTTTCCCAAAACTCATGCTGATTATTTTGGCACCGTTATCTACTGCATAACGTATGGCCAACGCAACATCCTTATCCATCTCATCACCATTGGGGACAGCCCTGACGGACATGATCAATACATCGTCTGCAATTCCGTCCATCCCTACTCCATTATTCCGGATGGCAGCAATGATCCCTGAACAATGTGTGCCATGAAGTGCGAATGTATCCCCGACTATATTATTGCCATAATTCCTATCATTAATGTCAAAAGGGTTGTCACCCACTATTTCTTTTCTCATTTCAAAAGGATCGTTTTTGACTTCTTTAAATATTGAGCCAGCTTTCTCTCTTTGCACTGAGTCCTGCTGGTGTAACTTTCTTACTTTAAGGAAATACCGATATTCTTCCTTGTCTGAGGTTTGAGCAGAGTCTTGTACGGCCGCGAATTTTGGTAACAGGCGGGCATATTCCCTGTCCGCATCACTGTTTGTTACAGAGATCACTCTGCCATCCTTCCCGCCTAAATAATTCCAACCATGTATATCATCGGTATAGCCGTTTTGATCATCATCTATTCCATTGCCTGGAATTTCCCTTTTATTGGTCCAGATGTGCCCCTGCAGATCTTCATGAGTAATATCAACACCTCCATCTATAACAGCCACTATAACAGGATAGCTCGACTTGCTCTTCAGCAATTCGTCATAGGCTCTGTTCACGGACGTCCCGTAAACCGAATCTTGCTGATAATCCAGCAATTGCCAGGTTCGAAGCTTTAAAAGTTGATGATCTGTCGTTTTTGTCTGCGGAAAAGCTGATAAACTAATCAGCAGCAGAGTAATGCACACATGGTGAATTTGTATTGATCTTTTCATGATCTACCTGATTACTTGTTTCCGATACTGTACCTAAAATAATATTGAACAAGCTCTACCATGGCGCATTACGGCCTGGTTTGCTACAGATGGGTGGCGTCAGACTTCCGTTATGCTGCCTGGCCGAACCTTTGTTTACTCAGGCTAAGTATTCATGTTAGAAAAGCATAGTGCAGGTATATTGTGGTCACCAATATTTGGGCCACCCTAACTTTAATAAGCGATAACTTTCCGTTTCGCAATTTTTAAAAATTAAAATGCTGCACTATGCCTGCCAGAAAATTACAAAATCTGCTGGACTTCAATGGTATTGGAAGCTTTAGTTTTTTAAACCCTGAATCACCAGATCTCCATTTGATTGAACGGGAAATGGATCTCTTTAAGTAGATGAACGGGTGGGTTTAATATCCAGCAAATAAATTCCGGCACAATATCCTAAAATTTTGCTCCTTCCAGTTTTACCGGAATTACAGATAAATTTCTGAAAACTATCCAAACCCATAGCGGGCCGGCGTCTTTTGAAGAACCTTCGAACAAATAATTTAGCAGATTGAGGCACCGAATCTTCGGGCAAGTCATCATTCCGGTCAAATTTGAAGACCGGCAAGTGGAAGCGACGGAATCTTAGATTTGTTAGTTATGTCTGGTGGGATGTTTCCGGGAATCCTATCCGTTCTATAATTTTTGGGTGGCGGTAGTCATTTTTGGGATTGTCGGGAACATTGTGCCAACTTTTAATAGTAAGCAGCATGGGATCCCTGTCAGAAATCGCCGTTTCTATGTATGCAAATGATTTGTCGAGGTCTCCTGACCAGGCGTATACGAGTGCCTTATTAAAGGGGGAAACATATTCTTTGGCAGACCGTTCGTCCAATTCATTAGTCAGTTCCTGGGCGCCTTCCCGGTTGCCCGTCAGGCTATAAGCCCAAATGAGGTCAAATACCGACCATTGAAAACGCGATGAGACATCTAGTGAATGTCTGATCATCTCAATTCCTTCCTGGTACCTTCCCGGACTGATATTGACAAGTGCGGTCATCTTGTATCCCAGGTACGAGTTGGCATCCAGGTCAATCGCCGTATTTCCAATCCGGAGCCCCTCCTCGAAATCCCGGGCGACCCATAAAATGACCGTTTGTATTCCATGGGCGATTGTGCTAAAGGGCTCCAATTTGATGGCTGGCCTGCCAGGAGGGCACGGAGACTATATCGGCGACATAGCTGCGCCGGACAAGAACAGCCCAGTTTCTGACTTGATCCTGACAATGATTGAAACATTTCTGGATGAATAGTTCAAATTGAACTGTGGCAAAAGCTGTGTACGCCTCAGGATTAAAGAGTTACCGGGAAATTGATTTCTAGTCATTGATCGCCTGGTACACCAGGGGCCTGAATTCTTTATCGGTATCGATAACATGCGGCCCCCACATTTGCCGATATATAATTACCAACATTTCCTCCCTCGGATCCACCCAATAAGAGGTTGAGAATACTCCACCCCAGGCGTAAGTTCCTGCCTGACTTGGTGATAGCCTGCTTCCATTTTCGGTGATGATGGAAAAACCAAACCCAAATTTATTCTCTGTTTTTATACCATTGATTTGCACATACAGGTCGCCAATTTGGTTCATGGTCATCATGCGCACTGTATTTCGGGCGAGGAGCCGAACGCCATTGTACTCGCCTCCATTTAACAGCATCTGAAGGAATACGGCATAATCGTAAATGGTTGATGACAAACCTCCACCGCCGGAAAAATAATCAGTTTTGTGTAGCGGATAGTTCATATCCAGATTACCCCCAAATGTTTTATCCTGCTTTTTTATTAGTCCCGTGGAATCCTGCTGGAAAAAATTTACAATCCTGGAACCTTTTGCTACCGGTACATTGAAATAGGTATCCGTCATTCCAAGTGGTCCAAAAATTCGCCGGGCAAAGAATTCCTCCAGGGACGTGCCGGACCAGATCTCAACCAGATACCCCAACACGTCCGCATTCAATCCATACATCCATTTTTCTCCGGGTTGAAAAAAGAGCGGCAAGGCTCCGAGGCGGGTCATCGCCTCGGAAAGTTTTTGGTCCCGAACACCAACGCCACCCGTAATATTACTTTTCATATAAATGGCATTTTCCTCCGGAGTGCCAATTGCGGGGTACCCAATACCTGATGTGTGTGTAAGCAAATCACGGATGGTAACAGGCCGCTTAGCCGGGACGGTAGTGTAGGTGGTGTCTTTGGGATTAAAGGAATTCAGCACTTTTTCATCCGAGAAGGATGGAATGAATTTGGAAACCGGATCGTCGAGCGAAAATTTTCCCTCTTCCCACAGCATCAATACTGCCACAGTTGTGACCGCCTTTGTTTGCGAGGCAATGCGAAAAATTCCGGTTTTGTTGAGTGGGGCCTTCGAATCAAGATCATTGTACCCGTAGGCCTTATAGAAAACAATCTTGCCCCTGCGGGCAATCAAGGCCACTGAACCGTTTACCCATTTCTTTTTTACCCAGTCGTACATACCCGTGTCAAGGCGGGCAATGCGGTCAGCGGAAAACCCGCCAGCCCCAGGAGCGGCTTCAGTGAGGGCTTTTGGTTGTGTTTGGGCAGAATTTGTGCAGGCAACAAAGGCCAGGAAGATAATTAGGGAACACCGATAGTGATGCATAGCCATTTGGTTGTTTATCAAAAATAGAAAAATAAACAAATCCGGCTGCGATTCAAAATTCAGCAAAACCCCGCGCGTCGGAAATTCTGACGGAATGCTTTTTGTTCTATACCGGCGAACGTCCTGGCTCCGGGTTTATGCGAAAATCCGGTGATCCTGGCCTGGCCCGTAAGAAATAATCAGCAGCCCCCCATCCGGACAGGTTCCATGGCTATATTCATTAGCTCAAATGAACGAATCTCTCTGAGGGTGTGGTCTTCCGGGGCGTTATGCCATTCTCCTCCACGAACAATCTGGAGGAACCAATTGGATGGCAAAGCCTGTCACCTGGCACATCATATTTTTGTTTATCTTTCATATCACCAAATTATTGGATCGATTCCTTGCACGAAATTGATACAGGAAATATATCGGCCAGGAAATAGGATCACTTCCATCTATTGTTATCTCAGCAAAGAACAGCTTCCGGTATGGCCACAGCCGGCTGGCCACATTCAGTAGTAGGATAATGTCAAAAATAAAAATTAGGAAAGGATGAGACTAAAAGGAAAAATTGCATTGATAACCGGGGGAGCCAATGGAATTGGCCTTGCCACCACCGAACGATTTGCCAAAGAAGGTGCAAAAGTTATTTTGTGGGATGTATCCGATAGGGGAAAGGAGGTGGTCGAGCAGTTAAAAAAAGAAGGACACGAAGCCATCTTTAAGAAAATATCTGTCTCAAACTTGGACGAGGTGAAAAAGGCAGTGGCTGAAGCCCGGGAGCAATTTGATCGAATAGATATACTGATCAACAATGCAGGCATTACCAGGGACAAGACCCTGCTTAAGATGTCTAAACAGGAATGGGACGAAGTCATATCGGTAAACCTGACAGGTGTGTTCAATTGTACCCAGGCGGTGGCTCCTGTCATGAAAGAGCAAAATTATGGTCGCATCGTTTCGGCATCGTCCAATGTGGCGATCCGGGGAAACTTTGGACAAACCAATTATGTTGCGACTAAATCGGCCATCATCGGCATGACGAAGGTATGGGCGATGGAGCTCGGTCGCTATGGGATCACCGCCAACTGTATAGCCCCCGGGTTTATTCAAACCGCCATGACGGATGCTATGCCTGAAGACGTGCGCAAACAAAGTCTGGCCTACATACCATTAGGCAAATGGGGGGTTCCCGGGGACATTGCAAACGGCTATCTCTACCTGGCCTCCGATGAAGCGTCGTTTGTCAGCGGAATTTGTTTAACTATAGATGGCGGTGCAGCGAGGTAATTTCCCATCTTGTTGTTTGTATAGAAAAACAGTTGATAATATCCCCTGGAAGGCACCATCATGGGATGGTCGAGGGATGGGAGAGGAACATTTAATAAGGTCAATAAAGGTAAATAACCGGCGCTATTTAATTTCCCAGGCGGGTCAAGCCTTCAACTTAAGATCCACCACGAGTTTTTGTGCAGTTCTGAAAAAGAGAAGGGTCGATGCCAGACTTACCAATAATGTGATGGACATTGCCCACCGCAGGGATTCGGTACCCAGTGCCGGGGCAAGCCTGTCGCTGATGATGCCGATTACCAGGGGACCAAATCCCAGGCCCACAAGGTTCAACACCAGGAACAAAATAGCGGAGGTCAGGGCCCGCATTGATGCCGGGACAAGGCTGTGGGCAACAGCGATGGATGGCCCAAGGTACATGCTCTGCAGGAGTGCGCAACAACCTGAACAGAATATGGAAAGGAATGTATTGCGCAGAAAAAGGGCACCGGCTGCAAATAGAATGGAGAGGAGACTGGCATAGGCCGGGATTTTCAGGTACCACCGTTTATCCCTTTTGCCGAGATAATCTGTCAGGAACCCGCCGGCGAACGAACCTATTGCCCCTCCAACGCCATAGATGGGGCCAATTACAGCGCCTATTTCTGAATTCTTCATCCCGTGAAGCCTCTGCAGGAAAGAAGGCGTCCAGTTACTTAGACCATAGAGGCAAAGGGTATGCAGTCCGGTGGCCAATGCCAGGGTAACAAATGTCCTGCTTGAATAGAGTAACTTCAGGACTTTGCCTAAGGAATGGGGTTCACCCCACATTGCGACGTTCGCATCGGTTGAGCCTCTTCGGGGCTCTTTCACGGAAGCGTAAAACAGCAGGGAAAAAATTACTCCGGGTACACCTACAACCATAAACGCTGTTCGCCATCCGAGTTTTTGGTTCAAATACCCCCCCATCAAGAATCCAACCATGATTCCGATGTAAATGCCTGTTGAGTAAACCGAAAGTGCAGTGGACCGTTTTCCGGGGGGAAAGTAATCCGAAATTATTGCATGGGCCGGAGGACTTCCTCCTGCCTCTCCAACTCCCACACCGATACGGGCTAAACTCAACTGGATGAAATTTCGCGCCAGACCGGACAAACCGGTCATTACGCTCCATACGGCCAGGGAAGTGGCCACGATATTTCTCCGGCTTCTTTTATCTGCAAAACGGGCAATAGGAATGCCCATGGTGACATAAAATATAGCAAACGTGAACCCCGAAAGCAGACCAAGCTGGGTATCAGACAGGTGTAATTCCTTCTTTATCGATTCCTGAAGGATGACAAGTAGTTGCCGGTCCACAAAGTTGAAGACATATACCAGGGTAAGCATCACCAGCACATAATTCCGGTAGAGGTCACTGGTAGGCTCCCTCGAAATGGCCGACTTAGTTTTCATAATAACAATAATGATAGTGATAATAATCCACTTTTCAAGGCCTCTCGCCGGGTTCACGTCCCTTTTACCGGGAGTGCAAATTTTGGAACTCGAAGGACATGTGGTTTCATTTCGTCAGTCGGCGGTAGTTGGAGAGAGTCGAAAATCTACGCCAGACAGGCATGTCAATCCGAAGGATAAAAATGTGAAATATATTTTCATGGGGTGGAGTCTGTAGCTGTTTCACTCCCTGGACTACGCAAAATTTGTATACTTTTAGCGGCAGCTGGATAACCAGACCAAGGTCAACATGAATCCCCTTCTCCTGTTTATAATCATCATTGCCTATTTCCTGCTGTTGATGATCATTTCGAATTTCACGTCCCGCAAAACCGGCGATACCACCTATTTTGATGGCAACCGGCAATCGCCCTGGTTTTTGGTTGCTTTTGGAATGATCGGATCAGGAATTTCCGCAGTGTCACTGGTTTCTATTCCCGGCAATGTCGGCAACAATCACCTGTATTACTTCCAGTTCATCCTGGGTACCATTGCCGGTTATCTTTTTATTGCATTTGTCCTGACACCAATTTATTACCGACTGAAACTGGTTTCGATTTACAGCTACCTAAAATGGCGATTTGGTGAAACAACGTATAAAACGGGTTCCCTTTTTTTCCTGGTATCCCAGTCTTTTGGGGCAGCTCTCAGGTTGCTGTTGTCCATTAAAATATTGCAGTATGCATTTTTTGACGCACTGCATATCCCCTATTTCCTGACCATTATTGTAGTGCTGATCCTGATCTGGCTTTACACCCATAAATCCGGTGTTAAAACCATCGTGTGGACAGATGCGCTCCAATCTTTTTTCCTGATTTCCGTTATGGCAATTTCGATATTTGCCATTAAAGAGTCTCTTCACTTTTCTGTCCGGGAAATGGTGCGTGCTGCCACCTCCCACCCGATTTCGAAACTGTTTGATTGGGACTTTCAATCGGGGTCAAATTTTTTCAAACAATTTATTTCAGGACTGCTGATCACGGTAGCCTTGGTGGGGCTTGACCAGAGCATGATGCAAAAGACACTTACCATAAAAAATGCCGCCAATGCCAGGAAAAATGTGCTGTGTTTCAGTTTTTTTATCGCCATGGCACAAACTATGTTCCTTGGATTGGGTGTCCTGATGTATATTTTTATCGACCATAACGGAATTCATTTGGCGATGGAGAACGGGGTTATCCAGCATACCGATGAATTATACCCCTTGCTAACCCTGCATTATTTTGGAAATGCCGGGGCTATCGCTTTTCTGATCGGAGTGGTTGCATCCACTTTCGCAAGCATCGATGCCTGTATTACCGCCCTGACTACCGTATTCTGTTATGACTTTATGAACATCGAGCAAAAGGAACACGAGGAGAAAAGGAAAATCAAAAACCTGGTCCTGGTGGGTGTGAATGCAGCAATGTTTTGCATCGTGATGAGTTTCTGGAACAGCCAGGGAGCTGTAATCAACACCATTTTCAAAATGGCGGGGTATACATATGGACCGATATTGGGGTTGTACATGACTGGCCTGTTCTCCAAAAACCGGGTCAGGCAAAAATGGGTGCCAGCTGCCTGCCTGGCTGCTCCGCTGCTGACTTATTTAGTGAATGAATGGTCCGCGCGGCAATTTCATTTCGATCTGGGCTTTTTAAATATTTTTGTGAGTGCACTGCTCACGGTTTTGTTTTTAATGGCCTTCAAAACCAAAGACACATGAACCGGGATACCTTTTTTTCCATCAGGCAAACTGAAGACAGAACCCATTTCGAAGTTTGTGCCCGGATAATGTGTGTCAATGATCCCTGGGTGCGGTACGGGATGGGCTATGAGCTGTGCCTTCAGGCTTTCGAGGGGGATTTCAGGGAAATATACATTCTGGAGATCGAGGACGTGCTAGCGGGCTTTGCCATATTGCAAATGACAGGAACCTTTAAAGGATACATTCAATCGCTTTGTCTTGGCGAACAATGGAGGAGCAGGGGATTTGGAAGGAAGCTTCTTCAATTTTGCGAGGAAAGGATCCTGGAAATTTCACCGAATATTTTTATCTGTGTTTCCGAATTCAACAGGGGGGCGATTAAATTATATGATGATTTTGGTTTTCAACGGGTAGGCAGCCTGCCTGATTTTCTGCAACCAGGCATCACGGAATGGCTGATGCGAAAAACCCATGGCCCCATTGTGGGGTATCAACCAAAAAAGCTTAAAATTAAATGATTGGTTATTTCCTTTCTACAAATATTCCCCAAGACCTTAATATCTTCTTACGGTCATCTGTTGTGATATCCCAACCGAAAAGAGATCAACAAGTTTTCAATGTTCATCGCTCTGACGGCAGGTTTGAAGAGAGAAAAGAAAGGTAAGGTAAGGTAAGGTATAGTTAGGGTGCAGCGCAATTTCACAGTGATGGCCTGAACGTTTTCTTGTCAGGATAAAACTGTGCGATGATGAAACTTTATGACGAATGGGGATTCCAGCTTATTAATGGCAGATTGAATAGTGAGGT
>Ga0318562_10001404_pt1 | contig 10871 bp, 6 predicted proteins | sample GRESIP066b5f18_FD_203688 | JGI IMG/M metagenome (GOLD analysis project Ga0318562, IMG submission 203688) | Tropical soil microbial communities from Luquillo Experimental Forest, Puerto Rico - GRE.SIPMG.066b5f18 | ecosystem: Environmental > Terrestrial > Soil > Tropical forest > Bulk soil...
GGTGAGCGGTGGCTCGGACCGCAAGCCAAGCACGCTCGAGATCACCTCCGAGGTGGAGAAGGCCCGCGACGAGCTCGAAGCAGCGGAGAAACAGAGCGGCGAGCTGAGCGCGGCCCTATCCGGTGCGCTCACCGAACAGAAGGCCCGCCAGGACGCCGCCGAGCAGGCGCTGGCGGCCCTCAACGAGTCCGACGCCGCGATCTCGGCGATCTACGAGCAGCTCGGCAGGCTCGGGCAGGACGCCCGCACGGCCGACGAGGAATGGCAGCGGCTGATCAGGCAGCGCGACGAGCTCGAGGCGGGCCGCGGACAGACCGTCGAGGAACTGGCCGAGCTCGAGCAGCGCCTGGCCAACGCCGAGCAGGCGCCATTGTTCGACGCCGCGCCCAACGAGCGTCAGGAAACCGTGGCGGCGGCCGAAGCCGCACGAGCCGCGGAAGTCGAGGCCAGGCTGGCCGTCCGCACCGCCGAAGAGCGGGCGAATGCCGTTCGGGGACGGGCGGATTCGCTGCGCCGTGCCGCCGCCGCCGAACGGGAGGCCAGGCTTCGGGCTCAGCGGGCACGCGAGGCCCGTGAGCATGCGGCGGCCGTCGCGGCCGCGGTGGCCGAGTCCGGCCGCAGCCTGGCGCAGCGGCTCAGTGCGACGGTCAGTGTGGCATCGCGCCGCCGCGACGCGCTGGCCACCGAGCGCCACCAACGGATCGACTCGCTGGCGAAGGTGCGTGAGCTGGTCAGCGAGTTCACCACCAAGATCGCCGGAGTCACCGAGGCGCTGCACCGAGACGAGGTCGCCAAAGCCCAAGCGGCGCTTCGTATCGAGCAACTCGAACAGACGATTCTCGACCAATTCGGGATGGCCACCGCGGACCTGATCGCGGAATACGGACCGGAAGTGCCGCTGCCGCCGTCGGATCTGGAGATGGCCGAGTACGAGCAGGCTCGCGAGCGGGGTGAGCAGGTCACCGCGCCCGCGCCGATGCCGTATGACCGGCCCACCCAGGAGCGCCGCGCGAAGAAGGCCGAACGCGAACTCAACGAGCTCGGCCGCGTCAACCCGCTGGCGCTCGAGGAATTCGCCGCTCTGGAGGAGCGGTACAACTTCCTGTCCACTCAGCTCGAGGACGTCAAGGCGGCCCGCAAGGGCCTGCTCGACGTGATCGCCGACGTCGACACCCGCATCCTGCAGGTGTTCACAGAAGCCTTCGTCGACGTGGAACGTGAGTTCCAGCAAGTCTTTTCGGCATTGTTCCCCGGCGGCGAGGGCAGGCTGCTGCTCACCGATCCCAACGACATGCTGACCACCGGCATCGAGGTCGAGGCCCGGCCGCCCGGCAAGAAGATCAAGCGGCTGTCGCTGCTGTCCGGCGGTGAGAAGTCGCTGACCGCGGTCGCGATGCTGGTCGCGATCTTCCGCGCCAGACCGTCGCCGTTCTATGTGATGGACGAGGTCGAGGCCGCGCTCGACGATGTCAACCTTCGGCGCCTGATCAACTTGTTCGAGCAGCTGCGGGAGCGTTCGCAGTTGATCGTCATCACACACCAGAAGCCGACGATGGAGGTCGCCGACGCGCTGTACGGCGTGACGATGCGCGACGATGGCATCACCGCGGTGATCTCGCAGCGCATGCGGGGCCAGGAGCTCGTCACCGCCGGCTGACACCCCGGCGCCGAGATCGACGATTTGGCGCGAACTACTCGCACTTTTGCGGCCGAACGTGAGTTTGGGCGCAGTCAGGGGAGGCGCAGTCAGGGGATGGGTGTTACGCCGCGGCGCTGCAGCGCCGTCAGGTTGCTCGCGCCGCAGCCGTGCAGGCAGATCTGCAGCTCGGCAATGAAGCGGGCAAGCCAATCCAGCACTGCCGCAGTCGATTCGATGGCAGGCGCAAGCAACGGGCGGGCCACCGCGACCATGTCGGCGCCCATCGCGAGCGCCTTGGCGGCGTCCATGCCGGTACGGATGCCGCCTGATGCGACGAGCGGCACGTCGGGCAGCGTATGCCGCACCTCCTGCAATGCCTGCGCGGTCGGGATGCCCCACTCGGCCAGCGCCGGATAGCGGATCTCGCCGTATCGGACGAACTGCTCGACACGCGCCCACGACGTTCCGCCCGCCCCCGCCACGTCGACGGCCGCGATCGGGCAGTCCACCAGCTCGGCGGCGGCGGCCGCGCCGATGCCGTGGCCGACCTCCTTGAGCATCACCGGATAGCTGATCGACCTTGCGACGTCGCGAAGCCGCTCGATCGAGCCGGAGAAGTCGGTGTCACCCTTGTGCTGCATGGCCTCCTGCAGCGGATTGGTGTGCACCGCAAGTGCATTCGCGCCGACGTGATCGAGTGCGTCTACGAGCTCGGGCACCAGATCGTCCGACAGCTGAGCCAGGCCGATGTTGCCGATCAGCAGCGCCTCCGGCGCGACGTCGCGCACGGTGAAGCTTGCCGAGGCGACATCGTCGCCCAGCATGATGCGCTGCGACCCGAGCATCATGCCGATGCCCAGTTTTTCGGCGGCGGCGGCCAGGTTGCGGTTGATGACGCCGGACAGCTCGGCGCCGCCCGTCATCGCCCCGATCAGCACGGGCGCCTCAAGCCGCACACCCAGAAATTCGGTGTGCAGGTCGATCGCGCCCAAACTCGTCTGCGTCAGCGCGTTGTATGGCAAACAAACGCGCTCCAGGCCGGTGGTCACGGTCTGGTAATCCACGGCTTCGGTCAAGCACACGTCGATGTGCTTGGCCTTCCTGGACTCCATGCCGTTGCCGGCGGTGGGGTGCATCATCACCGTCTACCCACCTTGGGACAATGGCACCGTGTCCGAGGGTCTCTGGATCGCAATCGCGGTCATCGCCGTTCTGCTCGTCGCTGTCATCGTGGTGGTCGGCCTGGTCCGATCCCGCCGCGGCAAGATCACCCTCGACTCGTCCACCAGCACAGACACTGCCACACCGATCGACCGTTCCGGCGGCTACACGGCATCTTCGGGGATCACGTTCACACAATCGTCAGCACCGGAAAAGGCCCCACCGCCGGCGAAGGCGCCACCTGAGCGCCTTGACACCACTGGTCTGCCCGCCGTCGGCGACGACGCCACGATCCCGCGTGACGCGCCCAAACGGCCCATCGCCGACGTGCGGCTGCCCGAACCGGCCGCCGGGCCCGCAGCGCGTCCCGCGCCCGAAATCGACGGGGTAGCACCTGTTGCGCCGGAGGTTGATGAGGCGCCCCCCGCGCCGACCACCCCCGACATCGCGCCTGCTGCGCCGGAGATTCAGGAGGCGCCCTCCGCGCCGACCACCCCCGACATCGCGCCTGCTGCGCCTGATGTCGGCGCCATTGCGCCTCCGGAAGGCAGGCTGGAGCGGCTGCGTGGCCGGCTCTCGAAGTCGCAGAACGCCCTGGGCCGCAGCATGCTCGGCCTGCTCGGCGGCGGCGACCTCGACGAGGACTCGTGGGAGGCCGTCGAGGACACCCTGCTGACCGCCGACCTGGGCTCCGTCGTCACCGACTCGGTGGTGACGGCGCTGCGTTCTCGGCTCGCCAGCGGTCGGGTACGCACCGAAGCCGACGCCCGCGCCGTACTACGCGAGGTGCTGGTCTCCGAGCTGCACCCCGGGTTGGACCGCTCGGTCAAGGCGCTGCCGCACGACGACCATCCGTCGGTGCTCCTGGTCGTCGGGGTCAACGGCACCGGCAAGACCACCACGGTCGGCAAGCTGGCCCGTGTGCTCGTCGCCGATGGGCGTCGGGTGGTGCTCGGCGCCGCCGACACCTTCCGGGCCGCCGCCGCCGACCAGCTGCAGGCCTGGGCGTCGCGGGTCGGCGCGCACGTGATTCGTGGGGCGGAGGGCGCCGATCCCGCGTCCGTGGCGTTCGACGCCGTGGACAAGGGCATCGATGACGGCGCCGATGTCGTCCTCATCGACACCGCGGGACGGCTGCACACCAAGACCGGCCTGATGGACGAGTTGGGCAAGGTCAAGCGCGTGGTGAGCAAGCGGGCCGCGGTGGACGAGGTGCTGTTGGTGCTCGACGCGACGATCGGGCAGAACGGACTCGTGCAGGCGCGCGTGTTCGCTGACGTCGTCGACATCACGGGTGTGGTGCTGACCAAACTCGACGGCACAGCTAAGGGCGGAATCGTCTTCCGCGTGCAGCAGGAATTGGGTGTTCCGGTCAAGCTCGTCGGACTCGGCGAAGGTCCCGACGATCTCGCGCCGTTCGAGCCCGAAGCGTTCGTCGACGCACTACTCGGTTGACGAAAACAGTGCGAAACCGCGCGATGTAACACCGGCGAAACGTAACCGGCCTATCCGTTCACACGAGCGAAACGCCAAGGCGTCTTAGACGAAACAACCACTCAGCATTGTCTGAGACCAGGCCAACGGTCGTAAAACCTTTGCGGCCCTGCCTTGTCGAAGGAGGAAACTGCGAGTGGACGGATTCCCGTTAATGGGCATCCCCGACACCGGGGATACGGCATGGATGCTGGCGAGTTCAGCGCTCGTGCTGCTTATGACGCCAGGTCTGGCGTTCTTTTATGGCGGCATGGTCCGCGCCAGAGGCGTGCTCAACATGATCATGATGAGCATCAGCGCCATGGGCGTCGTGACCGTTCTGTGGGTGCTGTACGGCTACTCGATGTCATTCGGCAACGACGTCGCCAATCTTTTCGGCAACCCCACGCAGTACTGGGGCCTGAAAGGTCTGATCGCCGGTAATGCCAAGGCGGCCGTTGCCGCGGACCCGGCCACAGGGACCGCGGCGGCTGACGCCGTGAATATCCCGCTCGCAGGCACGATTCCGCAGCTCGTCTTCGTGATGTTCCAGTTGATGTTCGCGATCATCACCGTCGCACTGGTGTCCGGCGCCGTCGCCGACCGCCTCAAGTTCGGTGCGTGGCTGGCCTTCGCGGGTCTGTGGGCGACGTTCGTCTACTTCCCTGTCGCACACTGGGTTTTCGCCTTTGATGGATTCACCGGTGAGCACGGTGGCTGGATCGCCAACAAACTCAAGGCGATCGACTTCGCAGGTGGCACAGCGGTTCACATCAACTCGGGTGCTGCAGGCCTGGCGTTGTGTCTCGTCCTCGGCCGACGCAAGGGCTGGCCGACCACGCCTATGCGGCCGCACAATCTGCCGTTCGTGATGCTCGGCGCGGGCCTGCTGTGGTTCGGCTGGTACGGGTTCAACGCGGGTTCGGCACTGTCGTCGGGCGGTGCCGCGGCGTCGACGTTCGTGACGACCACTGTGGCGACGGCAACCGCAATGCTGGCGTGGCTGCTCGTTGAGAAGATCCGCGACGGAAAGCCCACCACGCTTGGTGCCGCATCAGGCATCGTGGCTGGCCTCGTTGCGATCACGCCCTCCTGCTCGTCGGTCAACGTGCTCGGTGCGCTGATCGTCGGATTCCTCGGCGGTGCGATATGTGCTCTGGCCGTCGGATTGAAGTTCAAGTTCGGCTTCGATGACGCGCTCGACGTGGTCGGGGTTCACATGGTCGGTGGTCTCACCGGCACGCTGCTGATCGGCTTCCTTGCCACGCCGGAGGCGCCTGCCGCCGTGAAGGGCTTGTTCTACGGTGGCGGAGTCGATCAGCTGTGGCGCCAGGCAGTCGGGGCGTTCGCGGTTCTCGCGTACTCGTTCATCGTTACGACTATCTTGGCGTACATCTTGAAGTTCACCATCGGCTTGCGCCTCGGGGAAGAAGAGGAAGTGGACGGCATCGACGAGGCTGAACATGCCGAAACCGGATACGACCTTGCGACCGTCGGTGGTAGCTCGGTTCTCGGCCGCGGTCTCTCGGAGGAATGAGGAATATGAAGCTGATTACGGCGATCGTCAAGCCGTTCACGCTCGAAGACGTCAAGACCGGCCTCGAGCAGACGGGCATTCTCGGAATGACTGTCAGCGAGGTGCAGGGCTACGGACGTCAAAAGGGCCACACCGAGGTCTATCGCGGCGCTGAGTACTCCGTCGACTTCGTGCCGAAGGTGCGTATCGAGGTGCTCGTCGACGACACTGCGGTCGACAAGGTGGTGGACGTGATCGTTCAGGCCGCTCGCACCGGCAAGATCGGTGACGGCAAGGTGTGGGTCAGCCCCGTCGACACGGTGGTCCGCGTCCGCACCGGCGAGCGGGGGTCAGACGCCCTCTAACCGATTCAGTGAGACGTCGTCTCCCGGCCGAAAACCGTGTGAGCGTTAATAGGTAATAGGCCGGGGGAGGACTCGAAATGACAAAGCAGAAGCGAGATTCCGCCGTCGGCGCCTCCAAATTGGAGGCTCCGGCGGCGTCGTCGTCGAAGGCGGCCACCGACCTCACCGCGGCGATCGAAAAACTTCTGTCCAATTCCCGGCACCTGGATTCCGCCGCGCTACGCGATGCACTGCTCGACCTGCACGAGTTCTGGCTCACCACCAAGGCCACCGAGATCGGGATCACCGAGACCAGCGGCTTCGCCATCGTCGCCACCGGTGGTCTTGGGCGCGGGGAACTGCTGCCGTACTCCGACCTCGACCTGATGCTGCTGCACGACAATCTGGGCAAGAAGATCGTCAGCGACGTCGCCGAGAAGCTGTGGTACCCGTTGTGGGACGCCAACATTCGGCTCGACCACAGCGTGCGAACCGTGCCCGAGGCTCTCAAGGTGGCCGGTCAGGACATCTCGGCGGGCCTTGCGATGCTGGAAGTGCGTCATATCGCGGGCGACGCCGACCTGTCGTCGCTCTTGGTCGGCGGTGCACGACGGCAGTGGCGCACCGGAATCGCCTCGCGCTTCGACGAACTCGTCGAACACACCGAACAGCGGTGGCAGCGCAGCGGCCAGATCGCACACCGTGCCGAGCCCGACCTCAAGACCGGTCGCGGTGGCCTGCGCGATGTCCAGTTGCTCAATGCGCTGGCGATCGCCCAGCTGGCCGACGTCTATCCCAGCCGGTCGCTTGCCTCGCCGACCGAAACACTCGGCGAGGCGCACCTGGCCCTGCTGAACGTCCGTACCGAGCTGCACCGCGTATCCGGCCGCGGCCGCGAACTCGTACTCGCCCAGCACGCCGACGAGATCGGCGCGGCGCTGCGCATCGGCGACCGATTCGACTTGGCGCGCATGCTTTCCGACGCCGCCCGTACCATCAGCTTCTACGTCGACGCTGGATTGCGCACCGCCGCAAACGCGTTGCCGCGCCGCGGGTTCGCCGCGCTGCGCCGGCCTGTGCGTCGTCCGCTCGACGAAGGCGTCATCGAGTTCGCGGGCGAAGTCATCCTGGCTCGCGACGCCCGCCCCGAACGCGACCCCGGCTTGATCCTGCGGGTGGCCGCCGCCTCGGCCACCACCGGCATGCCGATGGCCGCATCGACCCTGGCGCGGTTGAGTGAGCACGCGCCCGAACTGCGAACACCGTGGCCTGCGCAGGCGCTCAAGGACCTGCTGGTGATGCTGGCGGCGGGGCCGCCCGCGGTGGCCACCATCGAGGCGCTGGACCGCACCGGTCTGTGGGGCAGACTGTTCCCGGAGTGGGGTGCGGTGCGCGACCTACCGCCCCGCGACGTGGTGCACATCTGGACCGTCGACCGTCATCTTGTCGAAACCGTTTCGCGGGCAAGTGCATTCACCACCCGAGTGTCCCGTCCCGACCTGCTGTTGCTCGGTGCGCTCTGCCACGACATCGGTAAGGGCAGAGGCGGGGACCACAGCGTCATCGGGGCCGAGCTCGCCACGCAGATCGGCACCCGGCTTGGGCTGTGGCCGTCGGACATCGAAGTGCTGTCCAAGGTGGTGCGGCACCATCTGCTGCTGCCGCACACCGCGACGCGACGCGACCTGCAGGACCCCAAGACCATCGAGATGGTCGTCAATGCGCTCGAGGGCGATGCCGTACTGCTCGAGCTGCTGGCCGTGCTGGCCGAGGCCGATTCGCTGGCGACCGGGCCCGGCGTGTGGGGCGACTGGAAGGCCTCGCTGATCGGCGACCTGGTGCGGCGCTGCAGGCTGGTCATGGCAGGCGAGCCGCTGCCGCAGCCGGATCCCATTGACCCACGCTATCTTTCGCTCGCATCGACCGTTGGCGTGCACGTCGAGCTGACCCCGGCCGACAGCCCCCACATCTACAACGTGACGATGATTGCGCCGGATCGGCGCGGGCTTCTGTCGAAGGCTGCCGGCGTGCTGGCCCTGAACTCATTACGGGTGCATTCCGCGTCGGTCAACGGGCACGAAGGCTCGGCGATCAACACGTTCGTGGTCTCGCCGCACTTCGGGTCGCCGCCGGCCGCCGAGTTGTTGCGCCAACAGCTCATCCTCGCGCTGGACGGCGAACTCGACGTGCTCGCCTCGTTGGACAAGCGCGACCGCGACGCCGCGCAGCACGGCACCGGGCGCGCCGGCGAGGTGCTGGCCGCGGTGCCGATAAACCATGTCGCGGCACCGCCGAGGATCCTGTGGTCCGAAGGTGCGCAGCCCGGCGAGCTCGTCGTGCAGATCAGATCCACCGACCGCACGGGCCTGCTTGCACGGCTGACCGCGGTGTTCGAGCGCGACGGTGTAGACATCGCATGGGCGAAGGTCACCACACTTGGCTCCTCGGTCGTCGACCTGTTCGGCATCACCGCCTCAGGCGACGGAGCCGAGGTCCGCGCTGAGATCGAACACGACCTCGTCGCCGTGCTGCCCGCCCCGCCACCCGCCAAGCCGGTTTCCGAAGCCAGCTGATTTTTCGCATTTTTGGGATTGGTAGCCGTCCAGCCGGTGTGAACTTTGCTCATGACAACTCACCGCAGCAGGCGGACCGTCGCCGGGGCGCTGGTCTCCAGCGGCCTCGCAGCGGCGGCAATCGGGCTGGCCGCCCAGGCCAACGCGTCCGGGCCGGTCGGACCATTCACCTGGTGTCCAGGACAACCGTTGCCGAAGCCGGATGTCACATGGGCGATGGGCGATTGCCACACCTACTACTACGTCAACGTCGGACTGGGAAATGTCGGAGACGGCAGCAACGGCGGCGTCAACAATGTCTGGGAAGGGTCGAATCCGCCCACGGGGCCCGCTCCTGCGGGTCCGATCCAGCACAAGTGGTGCCCAGGCCAACCGTTGCCGAATGACGGGACCAGCGCCGACGGGGTGGCGCACCAGGTCGACTGGGACATGAGCGTCTGCCACACCTACGTCGGCGTCGGCTACCAGCAGGGCAATGTCGGTGATTACATCTGGGATCTGGCCGGTGGGCCGCCGCCCCCGCCGCCGCAGTGCCCGCCGATCGCCTTCATGTGTCCCTGACGGGCCGGTCAGCGGCTCACTGCGGCGCAACCGCCGGCTCCCAGTAGGCTGGCTCTCGTGTTTGAATCCCTGTCCGATCGGTTGACCGGAGTCCTCTCAGGGCTGCGCGGCAAGGGGCGGTTGACCGACGCCGACATCGACGCGACGACCCGGGAGATCCGGCTGGCGCTGCTCGAGGCGGACGTCTCGCTGCCCGTGGTGCGCGCGTTCGTCGCTCGCATCAAGGAGCGCGCCCGCGGCGCGGAGGTATCCGCCGCGCTGAACCCGGCCCAGCAGGTCGTCAAGATCGTCAATGAGGAGCTCATCGGCATCCTCGGCGGCCAGACCCGCCAGCTGGCGTTCGCCAAGACGCCGCCGACCGTGGTGATGCTCGCGGGCCTGCAGGGCTCGGGTAAAACCACGCTGGCCGGCAAGCTCGCCAAATGGCTTCGCGGACAAGGACATACACCGCTATTGGTGGCCTGCGACCTTCAGCGCCCCGGCGCGGTGAACCAGCTGAAGGTCGTCGGCGGGCAGGCAGGCGTCGAGGTCTTCGCGCCGCACCCCGGCACGTCGGCCGAAGGCGCCGCTGACGCCGCGCCAGGTGATCCCGTCAAGGTCGCTGCTGACGGCCTCGCCGAGGCGCGGGCCAAGCACCACGACGTCGTCATCGTCGACACCGCGGGCCGGCTCGGCATCGACGAGGAGTTGATGGCGCAGGCCGCCGCGATCCGTGAGGCAGTCGATCCCGACGAGGTGCTGTTCGTCGTCGACGCCATGATCGGCCAGGACGCCGTGACCACCGCGGAGGCGTTCCGCGAGGGTGTCGGCTTCACGGGCGTGGTCTTGACCAAGCTGGACGGCGACGCCCGCGGCGGCGCCGCGCTGTCGGTGCGAGAGGTCACCGGCGTCCCGATCCTGTTCGCGTCGGCGGGCGAGAAGCTCGACGACTTCGACGTCTTCCACCCCGACCGGATGGCCAGCCGAATCCTCGGCATGGGCGACGTGCTGACCCTCATCGAGCAGGCCGAGCAGGTCTTCGACGCGCAGCAGGCCGAGGAGGCCGCGGCGAAGATCGGTTCGGGCGAACTGACGCTGGAGGACTTCCTCGAACAGATGCTGGCCATCCGCAAGATGGGCCCGATCGGCAACCTGCTCGGCATGCTGCCGGGCGCGGGCCAGATGAAGGATGCGCTCGCCGCGGTCGACGACAGCCATCTCGACCGGGTGCAGGCCATCATTCGCGGCATGACGCCGCAGGAGCGCTCCGACCCGAAGATCATCAACGCGTCGCGCCGGCTGCGCATCGCCAACGGCTCCGGGGTCACGGTCTCTGAGGTCAACCAGCTCGTCGACCGCTTCTTCGAGGCCCGCAAGATGATGTCGCAGATGGCAGGCCAGATGGGAATGCCGTTCGGCCGCAAGGGATCTTCGCGTAAGAATGCCAAGAACAAGAAGAAGGGCAAGAAGGGGGGACGCGGTCCGACGCCGCCGAAGGTGAGGAGCCCGTTCGGTGCAGGCGTGCCCGAGGGTTTCCCTGACCTGTCCAACATGCCGAAGGGCCTCGACGAGCTGCCGCCAGGCCTTGCCGATATCGACCTGTCGAAGCTGAAGTTCCCCAAGAA
>Ga0318562_10001405_pt1 | contig 10861 bp, 9 predicted proteins | sample GRESIP066b5f18_FD_203688 | JGI IMG/M metagenome (GOLD analysis project Ga0318562, IMG submission 203688) | Tropical soil microbial communities from Luquillo Experimental Forest, Puerto Rico - GRE.SIPMG.066b5f18 | ecosystem: Environmental > Terrestrial > Soil > Tropical forest > Bulk soil...
TCTGGCGTTCGACGCGCCCGATGGTCCGGGCGGGCCCGATGGGCCCGATGGCCCCGGCGGGGCGGATGCGCCGATGTGGCAGGACGACGGTGGTGGTGGTGGCGGGCGGTACCCGCAGCGGATGAACTGGCACGGCGGGCGCGCCATGATGATGCGCCGCGGCTTGGGGCTACGCTTCGCGGCGCTCGACCTCACGGACGCGCAGCGCGACAAGCTGCGCGACATCCATGAGGCCGCCGCCCGCAAGAACGTCCAGCGGCGCGCCGACATGCAGCTCGCGCACATGGACCTCCGGAAGCTCATGCGCGCGGAGTCGCCGAGCTCGTCGGCCGTGAACGCGCAGATCGAGAAGATCTCGCGGCTCCAGGCGGACGGTATGAAGGCGCGCTTCGACACGTTCATGCAGGTGCGCGCCGTCCTGACGCCCGAGCAGCTGAAGAAGCTCCGCAGCGGGCCGCCAGCGAACCGGGCGCGCCAGGGGCACGACGGGCCCGACAGCGACTGAGGTCTGAAACGCCCGAAGGCGTTCGGGGAAGCAGTCGATCCCCGCCCACGCGGCGGCCATCGCAAGGTGGCCGCCGCGGCTAATTCCCCACGGCGCGTGCCCCGGGCGTGCGCTTCGCGGGCTCGCGCTCCCCTGCGAGCGCGTGCGCGTTGCGTCGCGCGTCGGTGCGGAACGCGGGCACGCGCGGGGTCGTGACCGCGCTGGGCGAACGCGCGCTCCCCGCGCGAGCATTGCGCGATCGCGGTCGCAGTATCCGGTGGGGCCTAGCCTGGGCGTTCTCCCGCAGCGACACCCTAACCGTCGCTCAGCGCGCATCATCCGCGTGGGCGCGCTCGCCCAGCGCCGGCGATTGGCGCGGAACTTCCACGAGCCAGGGTGGGCCTCGCGCGCCGTCTCGTGGCGCGAGGCCGACGCGGCGGGCGACCGCCGCGGGCCCCGAGTGGCCCCGACGCGCCTCATCGCGGCCCGGCCCCAAGTCTTCAGAGTGTGGAGGTCCGCATGCGACGGGTACTGATCGCGATCGCGGTGTGCACGCTGATCGCCACCCGAGCCGAGGTGGCGTTCGGCCAGTGCAGCATCACGACGCTCGGCGTCGGCGGCGCGACCATGCTGTGCGCCGGCTCCGGGGACGCGTTCCAATGGACCGGGCCCGGCGGGTTCACCGCCACCGACTTCTGCGTGACCGTGACCACGCCCGGCACGTATACGCTGCGCGTCTTCAACGCCGCGAGCGGCACCTGGAGCGACCCGTGCACGCAGCTCGTGGGCGACCCGCCCACCGGACCTTCGTGCGCGATCTCCGGCGTCGACAGTGTCTGCGCCGGCAGCAGCGTGAGCTGGTGCGGGCCGACCGGCGACTACGCGTATGCGTGGACGGGGCCCGGCGGCTTCGCCGCCAGCACGTCCTGCGTCGACGTGAGCGCCGCGGGGCTCTACACGCTCAAGCTCACCGACCACACCAGCGGGGCGACGGGCGACGCGTGCACGCTCACGCTGCGCGTGGTCGACTGCTCACCGCCGCACACGACCGACGTCTGCCCGAGGAGCGCGCGGTGGTGGGCGTGGGGCTGTGCGAAGCGCGACGCCCCGATCGGCGCCGACGCGTTCGCACGCGTCGCCGCCGGCGTGGACCAGCGCTCGGCGGTGTGGGACTACAACGGCACCGCCGACGGCCTGTGCTCGCTGCTCCAGCGCCAGCGCCGCGGCACCGAGATGTCCGCGGCCAAGCGCCAGTACGCGGCCGTGCTCGCCAACCTTACGGCCGCCGCCCTGGGCATCACCGATGCCAATGGCCAGACCATCGGCATCGACCCGAACCACGGTCTTGCCGGCATGCGCGGCATGGCCGCGGACGCCACGGTTGGCACGTGGGCGGCCGCGACCGAGCAGACGCTGCTCGGCCTGGGCTCGAGCTCGAGGCGCTCCGCGCGCGAGACATTGGAGCGCATCCGCCGCGAGGGGCGTCGGATCAACACCGCCGCCCGGAACGGCGCCTGCTTCGGCCAGATGAGCGGCATGACTGACGACGACGACGACGACCTGAGCGGCGAGCCTGATGCCACGGGCTCGAGCTTCACCTCGGGCGGCCCGGTCGGCGGCGGCGGTCCGTTCTCCGGCTCCTCGCGCATGCGCTGGTCGCTGACGCGCGACAGCCAGGTCGAGCTCGCGATCGTGGACGTGACCGGCCGTCGCGTGCGCCACCTGGTGAGCGGCATGTTCACGGCCGGCACGCACGAGTTCGCGTGGGACGGTCGTGACGACGACGGCCGCGCGGTCCGCTCCGGCGCCTACTTCATGGCCGGCACGATCGACGGCCAGCGCACGAGCCAGCGGCTCTTCCTGCTGCACTGACGCCCGCGACCCGGGCGTCACGCGCGGCCGCTCCGTTGTGTCACACGGAGCGGCCGCGACCATTTTGGACCCTGCTCGGCGGGCGTGTCGCAATCGCAGGCCGCGCATCCTGCGCGCGACCCATTCGCATGCGCGGACCGCGGTTGGCCGCCCCGCGTTGCAGAAGCGGCTCGAACGGCCGATCGGGGGCCACGTTCGGGCGATGTCACCCGCTTTCGTGCGCGTTCACCGCGGATTCCGGCGCCGGAACGGCCGTGTGCGGCGCTGGCCCGAATCTTCCATATCAAACCAGTGTCCCTATCGTGGGGAGAGGGACCCGTCGGAAGTGATGCAGGGTCGCTTCCGGCATCTGGGCCGGCTGCGCGCAGCGCGCGCGCCGGCCACCCGGGGAACGAGAGAGCCCTGGGGGATGTGCCAGGCCAGCGGCCACTCCGCGAAAGCGTGAGTGGCCGCGCCGTTTTGGTTGCGGCGGATGGGGCGCTCCGATCGGTCGCCCGGGATCCGAGGCGGGCGGGACGCTGCTTGACCCCCCGCGACGCGCGCCCGTAACCTGCTGCGCGAACGTTCGCAGTACCCGGCTGCCACCGCGCGCCGGCCCGGGGACGACGGGTCCCCATCGCGCCAACCGAGCGCACCCCACGATGCCCTTTTCGTTCGAGCTGCAAGCGGAGGACGCTGCCACCGGCGCGCGCGCCGGGCGCTTCGTCACGTCCCATGGCGAGGTGCTGACGCCGGCGTTCATGCCCGTGGGCACCGTGGGCTCGGTCAAGTCGCTGAGCCCGGACGACCTGACCGCCGCCGGCTGCGACATCCTGCTCTGCAACACCTATCACCTCATGCTTCGCCCCGGCGTCGAGACCGTGCGCAAGCTCGGCGGCCTGCACCGGTTCATGGGCTGGGACGGCGCCATCCTCACCGACAGCGGCGGCTTCCAGGTGATGAGCCTGAACGAGCTGAATCGCGTGCGCGAAGAGGGCGTGGAGTTCCGCTCGCACCTGGACGGCTCGCGCCGCATGCTCTCGCCCGAGCAGGCGATCCGCGTGCAGGACGGCCTCGGCGCCGACATCGCGATGAGCTTCGACCACCTCGTCCGCCTGCCGGCGCCGGCCGGCGAGGTGCGCGAAGCGGTGGATCGCACGGTGCGCTGGGCGCGGCGCGGGCTCGAGGAGCGCGCCCGGCTCCGTGACGAGGGCCGCGGGCGCATCGCGCTGTTCGGCATCAACCAGGGCGGCACCGACGCCGCCGAGCGCGCGCGCTGCTTCGCCGGGCTTGAGGGGCTGCCGTTCGACGGCTTCGCGCTCGGCGGACTGTGGGTGGGCGAGGGCCGCACGCTCGGGCTGGAGATGGTGGAGCGCGACTGTGCCGAGTTCCCGCGCGGGAAGCCGCGCTACCTGATGGGGGTGGGCCATCCAGTGGACGTGGTCGAGGCGGTCGCGCGCGGCGTGGACATGTTCGACTGCGTCCTGCCGACGCGGAACGCCCGCCGCGGCACGGTGTTCACCGCCACCGGCCGGCTCGTGGTGCGGAACGCCGCCTACGCGCACGACGAGCGCCCCCTCGATCCCGAGTGCGACTGTGCCACGTGCCGCAAGTACTCGCGCGCCTACCTCCGGCACCTGTTCATCTCCGGCGAGCTGCTCGGCATGCGGCTCGCCTCGGTGCACGCCGTGCACCATATGATCTCGCTCGTCCGCCGCGCGCGCGCGGCGGTGCGGGACGGACGCTTCGCAGCGTTCCGTTCGGAGTTCCTCGACAAGTTCGCGAGCCGTGACACGCTCGCACAGGCGGCGTCATGACGCCGCGGCAGTCCCCCAACCGAAAGGATGCGGCATGTTCGTGATGAGCTGGCTGGCACAGACCGCGGCGCCCGCGGCGGACAACTCGCCGATTGCGAAGTTCTTCGGCGGCGGCATGAGCTTCCCGGCGATGATGGCGCTCATGTTCGCCATCCTCTACTTCGTGGTCATCCGCCCGCAGAACGCCGAGCGGAAGAAGCTCCAGCAGCGGATCGACGCGCTGAAGAAGGGCGACAAGGTGCTGACCACGAGCGGAATGTTCGCGACCGTGGTGAGCATCGAGACCGACCGGGCGGTACTGCGCATCTCGGAGGAGACGAAGGTGGAGTTCGCGAAGAGCGCCATCGCGCAGGTGTTGACACCGGAGCCCAAGGGGTGAGCGTGCGCCCGGTCCGCATCTACGGCGATCCGGCCCTGCGCGAGCGGGCGCGCGACGTGCGCGCCTTCGACGACACGCTGCACGCGCTGGTCGCCGACCTCTACGACACGATGGCCGCGTACAACGGCGTGGGGCTCGCCGCGAACCAGGTCGGGGTGCCGCAGCGCGTGTTCGTGATCGACGTGCCGCTCGACGACGGCGTCCACGACCGCTTTGCCGTGGTGAACCCGGTGCTGGACGAGAAGCGCGGGAAGGAAAAGGCCGAGGAGGGCTGTCTCTCGATGCCGGGCATTCTCGAGGAGGTGCAGCGTGCCACGAGCGTGCGCCTGCGCGGGCTCGACGAGCACGGCAAGCCGCTCGAGCGCGTGGTCATGGGCTTCCTTGCGCGCGCGATCCAGCACGAGACCGACCACCTGGACGGTGTGCTGTTCACCGACCGGCTGTCGCCCTTGAAGCGCCAGTTCCTGAAGCGCGACCTGGACGCGCTGGCGCGCGGCGAGCTGCCCGCCGGCTACCACCCGGGCGCGCGCAAGGGGGGCATTTGAAGGTGAAGCCTCGCGTCGTGTTCATGGGGAGCCCGGAGTTCGCGGTCCCCGCGCTGCGCGCGCTGGCGACAGCGTGTGACGTGGTGCGCGTGGTCACGCAGCCCGACCGGCCGAGCGGCCGCGGCCTCCAGTCGCACGAGTCCGCCGTGGCGCGGGCCGCGCGCGAGCTGGAGCTCACCGCCCTCCGTCCGCAGAGCATGAGGGACCGCTCGGTGATCGCCGAGCTTCGAGCGGCGGATGCGAGCATCTTCGCCGTGGTGGCGTTCGGCGCCATCCTCACGCCCGAGGTGCTGGCGCTGCCGCGCGCCGGCTGCGTGAACCTGCACGGCTCGCTGCTCCCCGACTACCGTGGCGCTTCGCCAGTGCAGCACGCGCTCTGGGACGGCCGGACCGAGTCCGGCGTGTGCACGCTGTTCATGGACGAAGGCATCGACACGGGCGACGTCATCGCCTGCCGGCGCGAGCCGATCCGCGACGACGACGACGCCGGCTCGCTCGCCGCCCGGCTGGCCGCGATCGGCGGCCCGCTACTCGCGGAGAGCGTGGTGCAGGCGGCCGAAGGCCGCGCGCCGCGAAAGCCGCAGGACCGCGGCGCCGGCAGCTACGCCGGCAAGCTCCGCAAGGAGGACGGCATCGTGGACTGGTCGCTGCCCGCACTCGTGGTTTGGTCGCACGCGCGGGCGGTGACGCCGTGGCCCGGGGCGACGACGACGTTCCGCGGCCGCCGCGTGCTGCTCACACGGTCCAAGCCCGGCACGGGGCCCGCGGGCGCGCCGCCCGGCACACTGCTCGGGAACGACGGTGATGGCATCCGCGTGGCCTGCGCCGACGGCGCGCTGCGCGTGCAACGACTGAAGCCGGAGGGGCGCGCGGAACTCGACGCCGCCGAGTGGACGCGGGGTGCGCGGCCGCAGCCGGGAGAACGATTCGAGAGCATGAAGGAGCAGACGACGTGAACGAGGACAGACGTACCACGCGCAGGCCGCAGCGAAGTGGCGTGACCCGCACGAACGTCCGCCGCGGCACCGCCACGGCAAAGCCGCGACGCGAGAGCGACGGCCGGCGTCCGCGCCGTGAGATCCCGCGAGAAGGCTACGCGCCGCGAGGCCGGGCCGACGGCCCACGCGAGGGCTTCCGGCCGCGCGGTCGCGCCGCGGGTGGGCGCGAAGGCTACGCGCCGCGAGGCCGGGCCGACGGCCCGCGCGAGGGCTTCCGGCCGCGCGGTCGCGCCACGGGCGAGCGCCAGGGCTACGCGCCGCGAGGGCGCGGCGCGGGTCAGCGTGAGGGCTACGCACCGCGCAGGCGCGCCGCGGGTGGGCGCGAAGGCTACGCGCCGCGAGGCCGGGCCGACGGCCCGCGCGAGGGCTTCCGGCCGCGCGGTCGCGCCGCGGGCGAGCGCCAGGGCTACGCGCCGCGAGGGCGCGGCGCGGGTGAGCGCGAGGGCTACGCGCCGCGCAGTCGGGCTCCGCGGGAGGGCTTCCGGCCGCGCCAGCGCGAGGACGCGCCCGAGCGGCCGCGCTCCGGGCGCGCCAGCCAGGAGCGCCCGCAGCGCCCGAGGTTCGAGCGGCCCGAGCGCGAGCGCACGCGCTTCGAGCGTCCGCGCCCGGATGGACCCCGCAAGGAAAGGCCGCGCCCCGAGCGGCCGCAGCGGCCGCGCTTCGAGCGCCCCGGCACTGCCCGGCCCGAGCGGCCGCACGCCGAGCGCCCCAGGTTCGAGCGCGCGCGCCCGGCCGCCGCGCCGCACGATCGTGCGCGCGACGAGCGACGGCCGTTCGAGCGACCACGCCGCGATCGCGCCCCGTTCCACGATGAAGGCGGCGACCAGACCGGCGCCGTCAATCGCTCGCGGCCGGTCTACCCGCAGGGCCCGAACGTGCGCTGGCGTCGCGACGGCAAGGCGTCGCCGCGCGCTGGCACGTGGGGCGCGCCGCAGGCGCAGGACCGCCCGCGCCATGGGAACGGCGACGTCCGCCATGGCGACGCGGGGCCCGGCACCATGCCCCGCGGCCGTGCAGTCGAGCACCGGGCGCCGGCCGCCGGCACGGACGGCCCGTCGCTGCCCGCCGATCCGCGCGAGGCGGCGCTCCGCATCCTGCACGCGGTCGACACTCGCAGCGCGTTCAGCGACCGGCTGCTGGACGGCGCCCATGCGCGCCCCGGCGCCGACCCGCGCGACCGCGCGCTGCTGCACGAGCTGGTGAAGGGCGCACTCCGCTGGCGCGGCCGGATCGATGCGGCGCTGGATGCCCGCGTCCACGTCGGGCTCGCGAACACCCAGCCGTGGATCCGCAACATCCTCCGGCTCGGCGCCTACCAGATCCTGTTCCTGGACCGCATCCCGGCGCATGCCGCCGTGGACGAGTCGGTGAAGCTCGCGCACAAGTACGCGCACGCGGGCGCCGCGGGGCTCGTGAACAGCGTGCTCCGGCGGCTCGCCGAGGAGCGCGCCACGATCCAATGGCCGGAGGGCAACGACGCGGCCTCGCTCGCGGCCTGGGGCTCGCACCCGCTGTGGATCGTGGAGCGCTGGCTCGCGCGCTTTGGTCCCGAGGAGACACGCGCGCTGCTCGCCGCCGACAACCGCGCGGTGCCCACCGGCCTGCGCGCGAACACGCTCAAGAACACGCGCGAGCAGCTGATCGAGATGCTGGCCCGCGAGGGCGTCGAGGCTCGCCCCGCCGAGCTCTCGCCCGACCTGGTGTGGGTCGAGGGCCATCACTCGCCGGGAGGGCTCCACAGCTTCCGCTCCGGGCTCTGCACCGCGCAGGACGAGAGCGAAGCGCTCGTGGGCCGCGTCGTGGCGCCGCAGCCGCACGAACGCGTGCTCGACCTGTGCGCTGCCCCCGGCGGCAAGAGCACGCACCTGGCCGAGCTGATGCGCGACGACGGCGAGGTGTGGGCGATGGAACGCGACGCGCACCGCGTCGAGACGCTCAAGGCCACGCTCGCGCGCCTCGGCACGCACTCCGTGCACGTGGTGCACGGCGACGGGCGCACGTACGAATTCCCGATGCCGTTCGACCGCGTGCTCGTGGACGCGCCGTGCAGCGGCATGGGCGTGCTCGCGCGCCGCGCCGATGCGCGCTGGCGGAAGGGGCCCGAGGTCCTCGCCGAGATGCCGCCGGTGCAGCTCGACCTGCTGCGCTCGGCCGCGCGGCGCGTGGTGCCGGGCGGACTCCTGGTCTACAGCGTGTGCTCGTTCGAGCCCGAGGAGACCGACCACGTGGTGTCGCGGTTCCTGGCCGAGCACCCGGGGTGGACGGTGGAGAGCGTCGCCGGCGCCGTGCCCGACGCCGTGGTGACGCCGGAAGGGTTCATGCGGGTGCTGCCGCACAGGCACGGCTGTGACGGCGCGTTCGCGGCGAGGATCCGCCGGCCGTGAGCCAGCGCCGCCACCGCGTGCGCGAGACGTTGGCCACGGCGAGCGTGGCGCTGCTCGCGTTCGCGGTCGGGGTCGTGCTCTTCAACAACGTGCTCATGCCGCGCATCGTCCACCGCGCGGGCGAGGTGATCGTTCCCGATCTCGAGAACCTCACGGTCGAGCAGGCGCAGGCAGCGCTCGCGCCCACCGGGCTCGCGCTGTCGCGCGCCGGCGAGCGCTTCGATCCCGGCGTGGAGCGCGGCCGCATCGTGGCGCAGGACCCCGCCGCGGGCACGCCCGTGCGTGGCCGCCGGCGCATCAGCGTCACCGTGAGCCTCGGCGAGGAGTTCAGCTCCGTGCCCGAGCTGCTCGGCGAGACGCGGCGCGGTGCGGAACTGCTGCTCGAGCATGCCGGCCTGGGCGTGGGCGGCGTCACCCGGGCGCCGAGCGACGGGGTGGGGGAAGGACTCGTGGCGGCCACCGACCCGCCGGCCGAGACCGTGCTGCCGCGCGGCGCCGACGTGGCGCTGCTCCTCTCCACGGGCACCATCGAGGACGTGTTCGTGATGCCCGACCTGAAGGGCCGCGAGATCGGGCGCACCCGCAAGCAGCTCGAAGCGCAGGGATTCATCGTCCTCTCGCCGCCCGCCGGGCCCAGCACCGGCCCGATCGTCGGCCAGGATCCGCCGCCCGGCTCGCGACTCACGCGCGACCGGAACATCACGCTGCAGGCCGCCGGTCGTCTCATCCGCTAGTCTCACCCACGTCCACCACCGTTCGTCCCGGGAGCAGAGCGTCATGACCGCAACGCCACCGATCGTCGCGCCCAGCATCCTGTCCGCCGATTTCTCGAAGCTCACCGACGAGCTGGCGATCGTGGATCCCGCCCGCGACTGGGTGCACTGCGACGTGATGGACGACCACTTCGTCCCCAACCTCACGTTCGGGCCGATAATCGTGGGCGCCGTGCGCAAGCTCACGCGCGCGCCGCTCGACGTGCACCTGATGATGGAGCGGCCGTGGATGATGGTGGAGCAGTTCCGCGAGGCCGGCGCCGACGTCATCACCGTGCACCTCGAGGCCTGCCGCGAGACGCGCGAGGTGCTGCGCCAGATCCGCGCCACCGGCGCCAAGGCGGGGCTCGCGATCCGGCCGGGCACCCCCTATGCCGCCGCCGCGCCCTACCTGCCCGACCTGGACCTGTTCCTGGTCATGACCGTGGAGCCGGGCTTTGGAGGCCAGGCGTTCATGCCGGAGATGATGGACAAGGTCTCGGCGGCCCGGGACCTGCGGGCGAAGCGGAACCTGTCGTTCCTGATCGAGGTGGACGGCGGCATCGCCGACGCGACCGCGCACGCGTCGCGCGCCGCGGGCGCCGACGTGTTCGTGGCCGGCCACGCCGTGTTCCGGGCGCCTGACCCCCGCGCGGCGCTGGCGGGATTGCGGGCGGCGGTCGCGGGGTAGCCGGTACCCGATCGTCGGGAACAATTCCTGTTGCGCGCCGCGCGGGCCACGCCCATGCTTTTCGCACCGCAGTGCGGCTCCCATCGCGGGCGTGCGCCCGCAACGTTGCGGAGGCGACGCATGAGGATCCCTCTCGTCCTGGCCCTGGCTTCTGCGTTCGCAGTCCTTCCTTCTCTCGCGAGCGCCGGCGTGCCGTGCGGCATTTGCAACAGCACGGTGCCACTGTGCGTCACGCTGGTCGGCGCCGCCGGAGACGCTCCGGCGGCTGAGTTCGGGGAGTTCGTGGTGATCATGCGCGACCTCGCCAACAACCCGATCGCGGGCGCGATGGTCGTGATCGACCTTTCGAACGCCCCCGACATGCACTTCTGCGCGGACCAGATGGATCCCACGATGACCGTGGACTGTGCCAACAACCGCGTAAGCAAGGTCACCGCGGCGGACGGTTCGGTGCATTTCACGCTGCTCGGTGGCAGCAACGGCGCAGGCAACGCCTCGACGCTTCTCAATGGTGGCATGATCTTCGCGAACGGCGTCCTGCTCCAGTATCCAACCGTGGCAGCCTATGACCTCGACGGCTCGGGGGGCGTCGGCGCCAACGACGTGTCCGCGTTGCTCGGCGACTTTGGCTTGGGCCAGCCCTTCGGACGCTGCGACTACGACTGCAGCGGCAACGTCGGCGCGAACGACCTGTCGCTGTGGCTCAAGGCGTATGGTTCGGGGACGATGACGCGATCCTGCGGGTCGAGCTGCCCCTGACGACCGCGCCCGGCCGCTGAGGGCGACGCTCGGAGGCCTGTCGTGGCGGGTCCGGGGTGTGCTATTTTCCGGGGTTCGCACCCACCCCTCGAGGTCCCCTTCGTGTTCGAATCACTCGCCGAGCGGTTGCAGGGCATCTTCCGCACGCTGAGCGGCCAGGGCCGGCTCTCGCCGGACAACATCCGTGAATCGCTGCGCGAC
>Ga0318562_10001407_pt1 | contig 10858 bp, 10 predicted proteins | sample GRESIP066b5f18_FD_203688 | JGI IMG/M metagenome (GOLD analysis project Ga0318562, IMG submission 203688) | Tropical soil microbial communities from Luquillo Experimental Forest, Puerto Rico - GRE.SIPMG.066b5f18 | ecosystem: Environmental > Terrestrial > Soil > Tropical forest > Bulk soil...
TTCCCTACTAAGAAAACTCAACAATCCTTGCGTCGATTTGACACTTAATTGGCTTATAAGAGATCTCACGGTTTTGAATAATAAAAAAGAATATATCGAGGCCCAAAATAAACTCCGAGCTTTCGATAAGAAGAAATACGACGTTGACAGTTCTGCTAACAGATATATTGAAAAATTACAGAATATATATAGCAAAAGATTATTTAGAGATGCCCAAGAAGAAAATTTGTTATTGGATGTATTGGGCAAATATATATATTTTGAAGCAGTTATTCCAAGCCGCAATCACCGTCTTTATGGCCCAGGATCTGATGCACTTTCTTTAGCGGAGACCTATGGAATAATTTATTCTTTAAGCCCTGCTTATGCCAATTCTTTAATCGTTTCTGGCATAGATGAAGACCCCTCAAAATTTTCAACGAAAGAAGAAAGTGCAATACTATTTGGCAAGGGTAGCACTTGCCATACTAACGCTTTGGTTAGAAGTGATTTATATGAAGAGTTCCAATAAATTGGCTCTAATCTTCGTAAACTCCCTTCCGGTGCTTAGAAGCAACGGTGAGCACTACTCTTGGGTTGCTCATAATTCCATAAATGACTCAATAACTACTAACCCTAATACGCCTATGCCCTTTTAATCAGAATCACAATTATCGTCATTTCCAAGATAGTTATAACTCTGCTTCTCTACACGTGCTTGCCGCACACTTTCGTTAATTTTGCATGAAGGTAGATCGCTAACATCACCTTCCCAAATAATTGACGAAAGGCAAGCCTCATCGCTGCATGTGCGAGAACCACATTTGAAGCGTTGCTTTATCATCATATTTTTTGCTGAACCATCTAATATTATTAATTCTAAGCCGGTTAAAGAATGGGAACTATTGAGCAAAGTATAGCCGCGCGTTCTCAAGACATTTCGAAGCTCCATCGAAGATCCGTCATGAAATACACCATGGGCCAACTGTATATGACAGTCACCATCTACTAATATATCGGCTCCACTCGGCATCGATAATAAGCAACATAGAGACACAAAAGTTAAGGTTATTATTTTCACAGCTCCCCCTGAGTTAGTTGATCACAATGCGAACCAAGGAGATAGGAAATTTATTTCACTTATTAACAATATTCCAAGTAGCTTTAAAAAAGCGCCTGCAAACGAGCCAAATATTCAGGGAATAACTTGACACTTTTCGAAAAAAGTGTCAAGTTATTCCCATGTCGCTCTCTATTATCCCGAAAAAGCTCATAAAAAAGGGATTTTTTACATACCAGGAAGCCCTTTTATGCGGTCTTACTAAGCGTACTCTAGAATCATTAGTCCAGACTGAAGAGATTTTCAGAGTTGCGCGAGGCATGTATAATATCGCGGATAAATACCTCGATAACGAGACTATACTCTCAACTGCCTGCAACACAGCGGGATATCCATCCGCAATTTCTTTTTGGTCGGCCTTGGTGTATTATGGGCTAACGGATGAAATCGATAGGCAAACCTGGGTTATAGTGCCGATATCGCGCCGTAGATCACTCAAAAATATAAGAATAGTTCGCCTTAAAAATCCTCAATGGGATATAGGAATAGTGCATGAAAAAGGCTATTGGATTACAACTATTGAACGGACCATAGTTGATTGCCTTGCTCACCCACGATTCGTAGGGTCATTAGCTGCAATTTCAGCTTTAAAGACTGCCCTCAAATCCAAACAAACGACGACGTCAAAGATTATAGAAATAGCAACGAAATTAGGTTGGCTTAAAAAAATCTATCCTCGTCTGGAGGCTTTCATTGAATAATATTGAAAATGCAAAAAATATTACTAAAGCATTAAAGAAAATTGAGGCCAATAGTTATTTGGGGCTAACTCAGAATCAATTACGCATTATCGCTGCCTTTGAGCGTTTGATTGCTCGATTTGAAACGGATCCTCTTTTATCGAGGCATTTAATTTTTAAGGGCGGATTTGCTCTATTAAAGCTCATTGAGAATCCGCGATTTACTCATGACCTTGATGCGTCATTTTTTAATATTAATGGAGAAAAAATAGAACCTCTAATAATCGCAGCTGCCTATAAAGACTTGGGAGATGGCATATTTTATTTTAACGTTAAAACGGAAGAAATAAAAATTACCGATAAATACCCAGGTATTCGTTTTAACATGTCTTTTCAGATAGCCGAATCCGCTGATAAAATTAAAAATATTCATAAGCTTTCATGTATAAGCTTTGATATTGCCTTAGCTGAACACGCATATAAATCCATACAGCAAGAGGTCATGCCCTCGATTTTGAGCCATACGAATCCAATAACATGGCAGATATATTCGCTCGAGCAAATTTTTTCTGAGAAACTTCAAACAGCTGTTATAAGAGGAGCAACCAATTCACGGGCAAAAGATATTTACGATTTGATAAAACTTTCTGATGTAATCGAAGACAATCAAAAATTGGTTTATAGTATAAAACAAATATTCCTCTTAAGAAAAACAGACTTACCTCCAGATTTTTACGATTTTTTTAGCAGCTTAAATCTTCTCGTCCTACAAAACGCATGGCGCTCGGTGAGTGTTATAAACAAAATGCCCTTTGCAAATTTATGGGATGATTTATTAAAAGTTGCCCGAAGAATAGATTATCTATTTAAAACTCACTAGTATTAATAATTAAAGATATTTTTTCTCATCTAACGACAACCCATGTTTTTTAATATGCTATGAGCCTCATTTTTGGCTATCGTCTGTATTTGTACTATTAAGAAAAAAGCATAAATAATGTTTAGCTTTTTCGTGCGATACAAAAGCCCCTCCGGCACGAGCTTTAAGGCTTTCCAGGCTTCTTAAAGGTCTGCCCTCAAGATTAGAATACCGATTGTCATCTTCAAAATAACAAACTAGCTTAGCATTATGAACCGGGGCTTTCTTCGAGATTTGCGGTATATTTGGGAAAAACCAATAATAAGAGTAAAATAAAGAATTAAAATTTATTAGAGCCTACATAATTCACGTCGCTATGCTCCCCTTAAAGTGCAAGTCATCGATTTTTGCCCTCTTTATTTTTTATGGAAAAAAATGTCACGAATTACTAAAATCCCCCTAATACTTGCGTTCTTTCTTAATCTGAATACCTTAGTTTTTGCTTCGGAAATAAAGGCAGTCGAGGTACATTCATTGGAAGACAGATCTCCTATATCAGGCCCTATTATTCTTCCTCAGGATTTGGCGAAAAAAGTTGGCTTTGAAAAAATTGGTTATCCTAATGGTATATATATTACGAGCTTTGATCATGGCAAACTTATTTATACTGTTTCTAACTTTTCGAAAAATGGTCTTTGTTTGAAATATAACAGAAAGGGCTATATAGGTGCATTTAGGAAAAAGCCGACTTCTGATGAAACTCATGGTGATAGTAACTTTCTTTCTCGCATGGCCGATGGATTAAAAGAGTTTGGCAGTGCATTATTTTGTCCACAAGAAGAGGATTGCAACCTTCTTTTAAATATACACAGCATGGTTTTTGAAGAAGCATTTTTAGAATTCATTAAAGCTTCTACAATAGCTGATTTTTTCTCGCTACCCAAGGATATATGGCTGCAGATTGCTGAAAAGAGTATAACAAATAGCGTTCAATCCTTAAAAGCAATTGATAACTTTGCAGAAATGATTCTAAAAGATAGTAATTTTGTCCTTGAGGCGGGGGTTCATAAAGGTGAGACTATGATTTTGGTTAGCTATAGCGCTGGGTACCGTGAAGATTTTTCAAAAAAAGTTTTACTGATCAAATTCCCGCAGAACAAAATTCAGGCACTTATTAACCAAGCTCCTCAGGCAATTCTCGAATCACATGATAACGATAAATAACGTGCCCCGATGAGCATCGGGCTGCTCAGGCCACATGGTTCACTAGAACCCCTGATAAGATTTGGGCGAATTACACATAGATAATGCCTGCAATAAAATATCGGCACTCAGGGCTGGGGCAGTAATATCTCCCCTGCTCATGGGTTCAGCGGCAAGCATTGCATTGATAATCGCTTCTTCGACACATTCTGCAGCAGCGCTCAACAAATGAGAAATATAGTCATTGTTGAGCATCGTCAAAGATTTCGTGAATGGAAGATTTTTACGGTTATAATCAGCAGGAGCTAAATCATTATTGCCTGTTGAGAAAGCCAAAAAAATGTCACCGCTTGAGTCTTCGGTGCCGCCACCAGTTCGAGCAATACCAATAGAAGCTCTCTGAGCCAAGCGCTGGCATTGATGAGGCAGCAAAGGTGCATCGGTTGCGAGCACCACCACTATTGAACCCATTCCGGGAGAATTATACTGGCTAAAGGGCGATATAATATTGGTCATGAAGCGGCCTACAGGAAACGAAGCGACCCGCAATTCTTCTCTTTTTCCGTGATTAGCTTGAACCAAAGCACCAACACTGTAGCCACCAAACTCAGAGCTTAATTTACGAGAAGATGTACCAATGCCACCTTTAAACTCATGGCATATCATTCCGGTCCCACCACCAACTGCTCCTTCTTGAACTGGACCACTCTGTGCATTGGCTTGAGCTGCTCGCACATGAGAAGTGTTTACGTGTTGCCCCCAAATATCATTGAGAATTCCATCATAAGTTTCCATGACCACCGGCATGCACCAGTAAGTTGAATCATCATGAAGCTCTTCGCGCTCAAGGGCAATAAGTGCATCACGCACGACACCGACGCTATGGGTATTAGTTAAAGCAATGGGTGTGGTAAGTAGACCAGCCTCTCTAATCCATTCAAGGCCCGTCGCATCCCCGTTACCATTGAGCACATGCACTCCTGCAAAGCATGGCTGAAGACGAGCAGAGCAACTACGGGGTTCTATTATAGTTACGCCAGTTCTTATGTGCTTGCCTGCAATTTCGTCTTTAATAGTACAGTGACCAACGCGAACGCCCAAGATATCAGTAATAGCATTAAAGGGGCCTGGTGTTTTAAAGCCTAATTGTAAACCTAATTCACATGCTCGCATGATTTTTCCTGTTTGCTTGAAAATTTAAAATAAATCGGCCATATCGCATGTAATATAAGCACGAGACTAATAAGACACTAAAAATAATCACGATATCTCGCGTTTTAGTTGCCATTATCAAATCAACTATGAGAAAACCGGATCCCAGCATAGCAACGATAGCTGGTAGAGGCCAAAATGGCATACTATAGGGATGTGAATGACCTTTAAGCACTATACGGCTCATCAGCGCGCAACAAGAGACTATAAAATACATCAGCATAATTAGAAGTACACTGAAAGAAGTAAGTTCACCAAGATTAGAATTAAAAGTAAGTAAAGCTGACGGCAAAGCTAAAAATAACGTTGCGAGCCAAGGAGAATTAAAACGTGGATGAATATTTGTAAATAATCGGTTAAGTCTCGATGGCCATAACAAATCACGGCCGCTGCTAAAAATTACTCTACTGATCAGGATTACCAGAGCAATAATAGCGTTAAAAACTGAAAGAAAGATACCTGCGCTTATTATCTTTTTTATGAGCTCATTGCCGTGACTCAAAAATAAATAGCCAATGGGATCAGAGCTCCTAATTAATACCTCAAGAGATGGTGCACCCAAGATAAGTGCCGTAAGCGGTAAAAGTTCTAATATGACAACGATTAACAACGACCAAAGCACTGCCTTGTGCACTTTTTTGCCTTCACAGGTCATATCTTCCGAGAGAAGAACAGCAGTTCCATAGCCATTATAAGACAGCAGAGCTATTCCCAACGAGCCTATTACCAAAGTCCAGGGAGCCATATGCAAGACGCCATTCGTAAATATTTGGGGCTCAAATAATATATTTACCGGTTGCGAAATATTACCAAAACCTAAGAGGCTCATAACAAGTATTGCAATTAATTCTACAAATAAACAAAAGCCCGTAATAAAAGCATTAAGCTTAATATTTAAAATACCACACAAGTAAGCTAATACAATAATTAATAAGCCAACATACTGAGGGTCAAAATTAGTTGAGAGCGCAGCGTTTAAATATACTGCAGCACCCGTAGCAAGCACCGGTGGAATAAATAATAATAACGCCAAAGTAATAACAAAAGTCATAAAACCTATCATGCCGCCAAAGATTCTTGTAGCGTACACATAATCACCACCAGCACTTTTATGAGCCAGGCCTAACTCGGCATAACAGTAAGCAAACATTAAGGCCAAAAGCGCGGCCATAACAAAGGCCAAAAATGCTCCGCTTCCAGATTGCTTAATGGCAAAAGGAGCGATGACAAATAATGAACTCGCCGGGCTAATACCAGATACTGTAATAGCCACAACATCAAAAATACTTAAGGTAGGACGCAATGCGCTATGGGGTTTTGAAGAATTTGTCATAACCAACCAAAATACCAAGCTGCAGCTGCGCTTATCATAGGAATACTTACATACGGCATCCATGGAGCAATAGTCTTTTGATGAATTAGCTCTTTGGTGACCAAATCATCAAAATGTTGCTTTGTCGCTTCTAAAGAAGGTTGGAATTTGCTCAGCTCTATTTTTTCAAATCCTTGTAAGGCTTTTTCACTATAAGGCAGATTATGGTTCTTAAAAATAGTGTTGATAAGAGCTACTTCTTCTGTTGATCTTTTAAGCATAAAAACATGGCCATGCTCTTTTACTGTTATGAGATATATATTTGGATTCCCTGCTTTTCTCAAGGCGTGGTAAACAGCTAAAGCGTCACTATAGGACAACTGTGGATCTTTTACAGAATGAATCAAAATAATGGGAACGTTGGTAGGAATATTTTCTGCCGAAAATATCGCTTGCGTACCACCAGGGTTATACCAGGGGAATGTAACTTTTGCACAATAAGGCATCCAATAGTAAGAACATGGAAGCTTCTCAGCACCAGGAAGTATCATATTTTTTACCGTGTGATGAACGGCACTGTTTCCTGATGCAAGAACTGCTTCTAAAATAATTGCAGAAACTTTAGTTGGGTTTTTTGCAACATAGTTAAGGGCAGTTGCCGTGCCCTGCGAAGAAGCATGAATCACTATTTTTTCTACTTTATTATCTTGCTGAAGCGCTATCATTTTTTCATCAAGGTATTTCATACATTGATTCTGTCCCAAGTCGGGAATTTTCTCAGGTGTTTCAATATAAGTTAATTCCTTTTTTGAAAAAGGATTTATGGAATTGATTTCAACAGCATTTTGACCACCGAGTCCATTTAGCCCGGGTATAACCACAAAATGGGTAGAGCGATGCTCTTCGTTACCAGTAAATTCAGCTCTGCAAATATTTCCAAGAATCAGATGCGATATGATCAAAATGTCGATGAGGTTACGACACATAGAGTTTCCTTTTCTACAAAAATATATTGAAGATACATAGTATTTAGTAGTAAAAAGTCAACAACAAGCCTTAATAGCCGTCTTTTCTCGCCGTCACCTAATTTTAGTATCGACAAGTTATCTCAAGTCCACAAAAACATTTGGGCCAGCGAAAAAACACGTGTAATCCCGCCTAAGTGCGAATGAGTGCGGGTTGTTACATTTTATTCACTAAATTTCACTCTATATTTTATGGTTTAAAACAGCATAGTTACAACATTGTCGCCCGCAATATACCAAGAAGATCACCCTGAGATATTTGGGGTAAATTTACCAGCAATATAATCCCTTAAATATTATCTATAATATATATTAGAGGAGATTATATGATTTTTAAAAATAAATGGCAATCATTATCTATATTTATTGCTCTTATAAGCCTCATTCCCGAGTTCTCTTTGGCCACGGATCCCGAAAAAAAAAACCTCGTGGAACGGGCGCCGATAAAGCTTTTAGAATTTTCCTATTTTGATAAAGAAATCCTCGGGGCCTTCAAACGAGCCATATATGACGGAGCGATTGACCTCAATAAAAACCTCAAGTCATATATTTTTATAAATCGATTTATAGAAGGCTATGGAAGGGCATATAATCCCTCAATAGCCACTCTGAAAGATGGCTATCTCGTTTGTGCTCGCGTTGCTGTTTCTTCTATTAATGAGGAAATAATCCCGGGTTCTCCAACAACTCTTACCGTATTGAAACATAATCGAAAATCTCAGAACTTTTTTTGGGATATTTTTCAACGCAAAAACTTCACACAAAAAACCATGTACTTTAAATGCAACAATGATCTAAAAAACTGCGTTTTTTTAACACCTATCAATCCTCCTAAAAGCACATTTGTAGATACCAGGCTTTTTAATAATCGTGATGGTTCGGTATATACGTACACCCCTGGAGATACAAATTTCATGCAGCAGGTATTAAAAGTTGAAGCGACTGATTCATCAGGCACAATAGAATTCTCTAAAAAAGTTGATGAAAACATCGATGGCTATGGTAAGAACTTTGGTGTTTTTGAAATAAAAGATGACACCTATTCATATCTTGACTGGTTCGATAAAAAAGGCCTGTATTACAGCACGGTCAATCGGGCTGATGGTAAAACGAAAGAAATTAAATATCTCAAATATAAGAACTCAGAATATCCAATACTCGGCTCAGGGTCTCTCGAGGCAGATGGTGATAATGCTGGTAAAAATTCAGGAATCACACCCTTGTTTTCCTTTTCCACTCCTAACGTTTTTGTAGATGACAAGTTCATAGGCATTGGACATATAAAAATTAATAACGACCCATCGGAATCCTACAAGACCGGCTCTAATATCGATATTTTCAAGAATAATCTTGAAGACGAGTTCAAAAATAACTACGGCGATGATTACATAAGATTTGAAGCGAATTTCCTGATGAATTTCCCATCTGGTTATAATTTGTTTATTTATTTATTATATTTTTATTCTTTCAAAAGAGATCCTCAAGGAAACATAGTTGATTTTACCATCAGCAATTCCTTTTTGCCGGTCCCAGCACCCAATGAGGGTGGCCCCTATAGATTTAGCCTCATTTTCCCTACCGGTCTCACCTTATCGAGGGACAAAAAGACTCTCATAATTATGGCGGGATATGGAGATTTCCACAGTGTCGTCATGAAAATTCCGGTTCAGGATGCATTGAATTTATCAGTGCATAATGTCCAAAATCTTGACCTATCGAATTATCGATATCAAATAATGGAAGCTATCAAAAAAGAGTAAGATAAAAACGAAAAGAGAAGGCTTCTTTTATCAGCATCCGAGTTGGAAAACGAGATTAAGAAGCCTTCTTCAAGTGTGCTTCGCAATTAAAGCCAAGCTCATGGCTATATGATTGACAACGATGTCTCTTTGAATAGCATCATAACTTTCGCCGTTGATAGTGCCTGAAGTTTGTTCCAGGCGGCACTTATAACCCAGCGAGATCTCCTTGCGTTCACCCGATTCAAGGTTTAGGTGAAGTTCCTTCGTTGAGTTTAGCGAGATGATCTTATGGTATGCCAACAACTACTTCCAGTTATATAAAATCGACTACTCAGCAATTTCGATCGAATAATTATTAGCGTGCTCTCGTTAAAAAGCCGTTTTAAAAGTTATTGACCTTCGGCTAGCTCGTTGATCATGTAGCCGCTCCTGGGCAACCACAAAAGCGGCTACTCGACGATTATTCATGAACCGACGATGTTTAGGCTGGTTTTGGAATTTTCATATATATACAGACATAAATTTTTTTATGGCAGCCAGAAAGGCCAAGTGTTAGAGAAGCTGTAAAAATCGAGCAGCTGCTCCCCATCGCCCGCTCATGATTAGCCATATCCTTCGGGGAGATTACCGTTACTCTTCAGCTATTTATTTGTGGCAAAGCTTTTCGGTTTTTTCGTCTACGTAAGGAATTAATTTTCTATCACAATTATAGATATTCGAAAAACCTTCTTCAATACATGTTATACCGCATTTTTTGCATCTGATCTCCTTCTGGGAGTACCCGAAATGTGTAACTCTAACATAAGCATTATAGTAAGAAGTCCAAAAATCGATCTATTCCTGCTTAACTGGCTCCCTTTTTTCTTCTAGGTTCCTTTCGGTAATACTCCCAGGGTGTTCTTTCTTGCAGAGTCGCGCATCTATGATATCTGAGCTTAAAGTACTGCAGGAAGAGAATGGGCGGCTTAGGGATAAGAACGATAATATTGCTGATTGGCTACTTAGGCTTACAGGCGCTCATCGCAATTGGGCTTTGGGTTATGCTTTTAATATTTGCGCAATATTAAAGGTATCTCCTGGAACCATAAACGAGACCTTAATTCCGTCGACTTGCGATATGGTCTAAGTGACGCACATTTATTTCGCATTTATTCACGGTTATTATGACCAACAATCTGTCATTTATATCAGTAGATTTTAAGGACTTACAATAGTCGGGCTCTTTGGCCAGACAGGCTATCTTTTGCTCGACTTTCGCAACGTCGTCTTTTTCACTTTTGGACTTTTTGAGGTTTTCTATACATTCGAACATAAGAAGCTCTGAATTGGATCCGCAAGTAAAAGCCTTTTCTAACCTCTCGCAAATTAGTTTGAAATCCTTTGGGTTTGGATCTTTTCCACACCCCGACAACCCCGTGCCCCAAATTATTAGAAGTGAAATAGCATATCTTACCATTTGTTTCCCCTGATAACTCAATCAATAATAGTTATTACCTGTTAATTAATTATGTCAATATTCACAGTCGAGAGGGTATTTCAAATAATTTTGAGCACCTTTGAGGAACTAAATAATTTCAAGCGTTTTCCAACCTTATACCCATTTTAGAAAATCACACAAAAGTCTCTATCAACTTCATATTCGGCACATTCCCCCCGCACTTGTCTTATTTCTCCTCGAATTTCATTTTCTCTAATTTTCTGCTGTTCAATCCTACGTTTTAATGCA
>Ga0318562_10001408_pt1 | contig 10850 bp, 13 predicted proteins | sample GRESIP066b5f18_FD_203688 | JGI IMG/M metagenome (GOLD analysis project Ga0318562, IMG submission 203688) | Tropical soil microbial communities from Luquillo Experimental Forest, Puerto Rico - GRE.SIPMG.066b5f18 | ecosystem: Environmental > Terrestrial > Soil > Tropical forest > Bulk soil...
GGTTTCAAGCATGATGAAATGAGCTTCATAATAAACTAGATCGGTTCCCTGGATGCCGCGGACAAGCCGCGGCACGACGAAGGTTGGTGGAGATCGCGGCAGGTGAAAAATGTGTTCAAGAGGCACCTCTTGCAGGGCTCGGGCCGAAGGGACTGCCTATTTGGATTTTCTTGCTGGTTGCCTTTCCCGACGAAGGGTTTCAAGCATGATGAAATGAGCTTCTTAATAAACTAGATCGGTTCCCTGGATGCCGCGGACAAGCCGCGGCACGACGAAGGTTGGTGGAGATCGCGGCAGCTGAAAAAATATGCTCAAGATACCCCTTGCAGGGCTCGGGCCGAAGGGACTGCCTAAATATAGGCCTGATTTATAGCTTTGACTTTTCTTAAAACACATTTGCTGCTCGATTTGGTTAAATCAATTTCTTGTAAGAAATTACTGCGAGAATCAAGTGCAGAATCAAGGCTCTCTAGAATCAAAAGCCTGAGTGCGTCTGGCCCTTCTTTAAGCGTTTCATAATATTGCTGGCGCTCACTGCCATGAATAATAGCGAGCTCATAACCTCCTTGCAGTAAAAAGCTGTTCATGAATAAACGACCGACTTTACCAGAGCCATCTTGGAAGGGAAAAATTTTCATAAAGTGAAAATGAAAAAGCACGGCCTGATTAATGGGATGTTGCGCTCTAAATTCGGGATCCCGTGTTTTCTCGCAAAGCTGCAAGATTCGATCTTTAATATTTTTCGGTTCAGATATATCATGAAAATATGCCACATGAAGTGGTATTTGTGTCCGTAATAATCCCGGTTCTCTTCGGGGTACATTGGTATAAAGAGCTTCATGAGTAGCGAGTATGTTTTCTATGTTTATTTCTGCCGAACGATAGACAGAGTTGTGATGTCGTGAACGAGCAGCATGGCTAATTATATCATGTAGTTTCTTGCGATGATTGCGAATTTCTTGAAGAACGCGGCTTCTTATATAGGGTGCATCCGTGTCGGTGCTAAAGACCGAAGCAATTTCATCGGCACTGACGACCATTCCTTCAAGAGCCGCATCGTGAAAGATATAAGCCTGAGCGCATATCTCATTGAAAGTAAACTGTTGTTCAGGGGCTAGCATATCTAATTTCATACGGAGCCGCTGGGCCTTTTCCTCAATAAGATAAAAACGATCACGCACGTCAAAATCATCAAAATCGAAGATCATGTGCCTCCCACCGAGCAGCCAAAAAAACTGTCGGGTACTTGATTTTGTTGATTTTACGGCGGGTTCGTTTAAAAAAACAATTTTTGAGGCTAGGAATCCTTAAGCCAATTGGGATCTGGGATAGGACCGACCATTTTTCGAATAAAGGGAAGATGGGGAGCAAACTCTTCATAGCCTTGTTTAAGAGCACTATTAAAAGTTTCTTTGGTTGGAACTAAATTAATGGGCGATAAAACATGTTTAAATATAATAGAAAAATGGGCAGCTTCATGTCCTTCACGGCTATTTTCCAACGCAAAACGCATAAGCGGATAAAAAAGCAGATGCCGGTTTAGGCCTGGGCTAAAGCCATCGAGCGCCAACGAAAAGGGATCATAGCCATCACACTCACCATCACTGACGATATTAAGCGCTTCTTGGCTCGGCAAATTATCGACAAAACCGCCATCTATAAGACGAGATATTTTTTCGCGTTCAAATAAATTCGTAATCAACGCAATCATACGCGGGTCATTACGCAAAACGTCATAATGAAAAATTCCTGGAATAGCGGCGGAGAAACCTATGGCATCAAGAACATCAAATTCTTTGGTTAACTTATCTGCACCTAAATATATTTTCTTTAGGGGTTTTTGGGCAAAGTCCATAATAGTTGAAATAATAGATTTAACGTGTGCTCTATCGAAAATCTTGGCATAGGCTGCAAGTTCTTCTTCTTGTACTGCCACTGCAGAGCTTAAACCCGCTACACAAACACGCAAAGGGATTTCTAAGTCTTTAAGTCTCATGAATTCGCCATCTTTCTCAAATTCATGGCCGACGACATCACGCAAATAAATTCTAAAAGTTCCAGGAATACCAAAACGGCTCTGGCCTGAATAAGCTTGAGCAATTTTAGTCCAGGAAGTTTTTTCAACAAGCGAATAAATATTATCCAGTGAAAAATGCTTAGTGCGCGCTCGATAGGCCCCCAAAATCGCGCCCATTGAAGATCCCGTGAGAGCCGCTGGTATAATGCCACTTTCTTCCAAGGCTTGGAAAGCTCCGACGAACACAAAAGAAGTTCCACCTCCACCACTGAGTGTTAGGGCCAAAGGCCTTCGTCTTGTCGCTTCGTCTAAAGCATGCTTGGGTAAGATGCCAGAGAATAAAGATAAGAGATCCCGTCGGTGTTTTTTGGCAAGATTTTCAATAGTGCTCAGATTGGCTTTAAGTTTTTCGTGATTAAAGCCTCCTAAAGAGCGCTCGGCAAAAGATAATAAAGCAAAAAGCTCAGCCCTATAACGATCCTGCGACTGCCCAAGATTTACATCCTGTTCAGGCTTGCCTTGCTCGAGCATAATTTTAGTAATGCGAGCTAAAGATAAGGCCCAGCGAAGATTAGTGGCATCGTTGTGTGGTAGCCATTCAGGATTGTTGCTGATTTCACGCACAATCTCACATTCTATTTTTTCTAAGTGCTCTTTAAGCTGCCTGCTCGCTGCTTGGTTCAGATGACTCATTGACCCCAACCTACTACAAAATCTACTGCTGATGCAGGATACCAAAGAGTTTATATATGTAGTATGGAGGCTAGGTGTATTTTAGGAGTATGCCATGACTACGTCAGGCCAGTTAGGTCTTTTTGCTTCACCAAATCCCAGCGAACCACTCGATTTAGAAGTGGTAACGCCCTGGTTTGATGAGCCTTTTTTTGCAGTCGATGTTGAAACCACCGGGCTTGAGGCAGCGAGCAACCGTATTATAGAACTTGCCATGGTGCCCTTTAATATGCCGCACCAAAAGGCTTTTAGCAGTCTCTTTTGCGTTGGTGAGGCTCTCAGCCCAGAAATAACCAATATCACGGGAATCACCGATGAGATGCTTAAGGGTCAGCCGAGTTTTAGAGAAATGGCCGATCGCATTGTCGCTTTATTTAAACAAGTGCCTTTTGTCGTTGCCTATAACGCTAAGTTTGATCGTCCCTTTATCGAATCTGAGCTTGCACGGGTTGACCGCGTATTGCCGGAGATTCCTTGGGTCGACCCTTATGTATTTATCTGCGAGCTTGATCGTTTTAAGCGCGGTAAAAAGCTTTCGGATTCAGCTAAACGCTGGGGCGTGCATTTAGAAAATGCCCATAGAGCTCAAGATGACGCCCGTGCTGCGGGTGAGCTCATGCTTAAGCTCGCTGACAAAATTAATTTGCCTAATCTTGATAAATTAATAAATCAGCAAAAAATATGGTTTTGGCATAATGCTCATAATATTTCAGAGTATAAAAAATCAACGACATGGGAAATTAATCGTTAGATTATTAAATATAATTGGAAAAAAATATGGAAGAGCCGGTTAGTAAATCGCAAAAAAAACGAGATGCCACTGCGTTGCAAAAAATTGGAACTAACTTAGTTGCTTTGACCCCGGCCCAGTTAGACAAGATACCCATGCCTGCCTACTTGCGACAGGCGATAGACGACGCCAAGATTACCAAGTCTCATGAAGGAAAAAGGCGTCAGAATCAGTTAATAGGCAAACTTATTCGTAGTGCTGATCATGAAGAAATACTAAAATATTATAATCTTATTTTGGCAGGTGACGCTGTTGAGACTGAGGCTTTCAAAAAACTAGAAATTTGGCGAGACAGATTAATTAATAATAGCGAAGCGTTGACAGAATTTTTGCAAGAATATCGGTGTCTTGATGTGCAAAATTTTCGTCAGTTAATTAAAAAAGCAATCGACGAGAAGAATTTAGGAAAGCCTAAAGGCGCTGGCAGAGCGTTATTTAGATATTTGCGTGAAATAACTAAATAATTTTACTTCGATATAGATGATTGACTTAAGCCTGATTATTACCCTGTAAAGATCACGCTGTTTCGTGTTGTCATAAATGATAATAATTTACTAGTCCTATAAAATAAGGGGCAAAAAACTATGAGTATAGCAAAAAACATGATAATAACCTTGTTTTTGATTTCGCCCGCTATAAACGCCTATGATGCTTATTTATTTACCTCCCTCTTCACGTCGTCTGCTGCCGATCCTAGTAATTTATTTGTTACTGTTCCTGAAAATATCGCTCGTAAAATAGGTTTTTCTAAAATAGATAAAGCGGATATTTTAAGAGGGACGATTGGTTTGGAATTTTTTTTTCCTAATCCGGATGATTTATTATCCAAGACTAGAATGCTTTTTTTAGATAAGACTTTTGATGATTTTAAGAAACTTAGTCTGGTTCTTGATTTTTCCAAGATAGAAAAACTGACCAACAAAGATATTAGAAACACTGTAAAAAATATCTCTTTAAGCCAAGATTTATTAAGCATTGAATCCATCGATGTGTTTAAAAAGAAAATTGAAGGTATGCGTTGGAAGTCTCCTGAGCGGCCTGGGGTCACAGGAGGATATGCGCAGGGACAAGAATATCTAATTTTAAGCGTGGCTGAGAAGATCGAGGGCGACGGTGACGGTGGCGGTAATGATATGCAAAAAATATTAAAAAAACCCTACGTTTTTATTTTAATTAAACTAGAGGATGATCTGTATAAAAAAATATTTGGATTTGAAAAAAATAGATTAAAATAAGATAAAATATTTTCTAAATACTCCTGGGCGAGTTAGGCATGAGGGGTTATTACTTTTTCCAAGTTAAAACCAAAATCTGCCTCAAGCGAGTGCGCTAAACTATGTTTTTTAGCGCGCAAAATAGCTAAGCAACCGGGTTTAAAATCATAAAACTCTTTGCAGAGCTTATAACAAAGTTCGCTCACCGATGGATTATGGCCAATGAAGAGCAGGTTCTTATACGCTTCTGCCTGCTCAGAAAGAATATTAAAGACATCGAGAAAACAAGCGTTATAAAGACGCTTGTCAAAAATAACCTCAGGTGCGTGTGCAAGTTTTTGCGTGACTAACTCAAAAGTCTGCCTCGTTCTAAGAGCAGGGCTTACTAAAGCGTGATCTATTAATAAGTTTAATAAACTAAGCTTTGAAGATATCTCTAACGCTTGTTCTATTCCTGTTGAATCAAGAGGGCGTTCAAAGTCACGATATAAATTAGAAGGCCATTCGCTTCTTGCATGGCGCATGATAAATAATATGTTTTCTGATTTTATAATATTCATATATTATCCAAATTTTATCAACGTATAGGGCAGCCAAACATGGGTGAAGTCTTGATGCTGATGGGCAGGTGAGCAAGATATTCTTTAAGAGCATCTTCGAGATAGGCTTTACGTCCGCTTTCACCTTCGCGTCTTTCGTTATCTATCCATCCCATATAGACCACGTTGCCCTGAGAATTTATCAACATGGCAGTAGGTGTGCCCTGGGCTTTTACTTTTTTGGCAATAACGCCGCCTTCATCACGTATGAGCCTTAAGGGCATCTGGCGCTTTTTATATTCAGCTTGAGATTGAGTAAATGTCTCGTTGCTATTGCTTGACATATAAACAAAAGCTAAGTTTTGTGGCTCGTATTTCTCATAAAGCTTTCTTACGCGCTCTTCATAGCGCCTCACACATGGGCATGTGCTTTGCCAAAAAATAACGACGACGCCCTTATGATTCTTGTAAAAATTCTCGAGCTCGAATAATTCTGTCGCTAAATTATCGGGTCTGATCTGCCACGCAGCCTGACAGTTCATGAGTAAAGCTAAAAATAAGCTACTAATTATTTTCACTAGAAAATCCCTATTCTAAGACCCGCCTGGGCAAATATTTCGCTGTTAGTATTTCGACCACAATAAGCGACGGGTAGGTGTGCTCCAAGGCCTGTTAAAAGTGTCGCATGGCTATGAAAAGCCCATGCATAAGACGTCGTAAGAGCTATATTATATTTTAGGTGAGTCTCGCCTGCGCTGTTGCGCGCTCGGCCCTGCAGGCTTAGGGCACAGCCCAAATTTACGCGATGATCGTGAGCGATGAGAAATCCTGTCTGAAGGCCTGCGGCATGCTTGATCCCAGGCTTATAACCCTGTTTGGAAAAATAAGTCGCATCCAAACTCAGGCCGTAATTAAAACTTAGGCTAAGCATGCCGAAGCTTTTATCCAAAACAACACCTGCAGAAAGCCAATAAGGCTCATATGCAGTAGGAATTTGAAGAGAAGAGACGAGGCTTAAAGCTGGTAGGTGAGCGATCAAATTCTCGCTTATAAGAGGCCAACGCGCACCAAGCGTGATATCGCCAAGACGGGATTGTGTTTTAAGAGCCGAGATAGACATTTTGAGGGGGATTTTCATAAAAGGCTGAAAAAAATTAGCGATTCTGCCCATAACATGAAGCTCATGGCTGAGCTGCCAGTGGGGTAGATGGCGAAGAATGCCCTTTTTAAATACGCCTTGGTCATTAAAATTTCCAACAGCAAGGCGCATGTCGTTATAAAATTCTACAGAGGCTCGCTCATAGGGCAATAAACGCCCAATGCCGTTGCTTGAAGCAGATGAGCAGCATGAAGCACGAAGCCCGGTGCTCAGGACTAAAACCAAAGGCGCGAGCGCGAGGAGCCTGAGGAAAAACATAGGAGCTCTACAGATGGGATTTAATAATGGCTTCAATCTTTTCTTTGGCAACGGCTCCAACTACTTGTTCAACAACTTGGCCATTTTTAAAAAGCAGCATGGTTGGCAAAGAACGAATACCCATAGAACCTGCTGTATTTGCTTCGTCGTCAACGTTAAGCTTGCCGATTTTGACCTGGCCATCATATTTGGTGGCAAGCTCTTCTATAATTGGCGCAATAGCTCGGCAAGGAGCGCACCATGGAGCCCAAAAATCTACTAAAACAGGTTTATCGCTCTTCATTACTTCTTGTTCAAAATTATCGTCGCTTAAGTGTACTACGTGGGATCCTTGAGGCATGTTCTTATCCTGAGCTAAAATTATGCTCTCAGGATAAATATCCTCAAGGTTATTGTCCAGCGGGCATTGACGCAGCATGCTTAACTTGAAATTATATAAAAAATTATAGTTGGTTAAATTATGAGTGTACATAAAAAAATATTTTTGGCTCTTGATACTTCGAGTGAGATAGGTGCGGTCATACTTTTTGATAATACAGAAATTTATTATGCGCAGAGTCTGAAAGAGAAGTTTTCCCATGGTCAGGGACTTTTTGAGGCTCTTAATCACGCTTTGATTTTAATCAAAAATCAAAATATGAGCTTAGATGCAGTTTTTGTAGGTCTCGGGCCTGGTTCTTTTGTTGGTTTACGTATTGCACTTGCAGCAGCCTTAGGTTTTTGTTGGGGACGTTCTTTACCACTTATGGGCTTTTGTTCTCATCGTGCTTTTGCTTCAGGCTATGACGAGAAAGAAATAAAAAATATCTATGTCGCTACCAAAGCCTCGGGAGATTTATGTTATTTGACGAGTTTTGGATTAGATGCAAAAGAATCAAGTGTTGTGTCTAAATCAGAAATAACGAGTAATTTAAAAGACTCTTCTTGTTTAATTACTAATCTAGATTTTGAGCAGGAAATATATACAAAAATTATTACATCATATGGCCCAAGCTTTACAGGTATGCAAAAAGCCTGTTTGCATAAACTTAGCAAGCTTGGAGGGCAGGTCATAGACGAAATAAATTATATTAAGCCTAACTATGTCAAAGCACCGAGTGTATCAACGCCGAAATTATTTAGCGCTCTTCGGGTAAGTTAAGATTTTTATCCCACCAACTGCGTAGGTCTTTGATAGTCTTATCGACTCTGTCGCTAATGCCAAAATCGCTTGTCGGGCTTTGGTTATTAGTATCCTCAAGCTTTTTGGCTAATTTATAGCGGCCTTGAAGTATCGCGAAATAATCGCCACTGTTGAGCCACTCGATAATCTCTTGAGCCCGCCATATAGGAAAAGGATGAGAGTTAAACATGCTATTCATGAGCGCTAAATAAGATCCTAAGGGGCCTTCGTCTTGGGTTTTCTCGTAATTTTGAGCCTGATCAATAAAAGCCTGAATATTAAGTTCTCGATTGAGCGATTCAGAGCCGCCTGCGAGCTTCATGAGCGTGGTGAGCAAAACCGTCGGATTTTTAACCACTAAGAGCGCCGCACGATCACTCGAGAGCTCAGAGGCGCGGTCCCAACGAAGTAAGGCTATTTTTATGGGCATTAATACTACGCCGCCAAGCCCGAGGGTTTTTTGAGCAAGGCTATCGGCCAAAGAACTAAAAACGCGTGCAGCTGTTTTATATAAAACATGGCGTGCTTTAATATGACCGAGCTCATGAGCCAAGACGCATGATATTTCAGATTTGCTCATAAGATCGAGGCAGCCTGAAGAAATAGCAATGGCGCATTTTTCAACGCCAAAAGTATAAGCATTGGCGCGAGAATCTTGTACAACATAGAGTTCAGGAAGTTCATGAATATCTAAAATGCGTGCCGCTTCTTCAAGTTGTTTATGAAGCGATTTAAGCTGTTTTTTCGATACTTGAATAAAATTACCTTGATGATGCAAACGCATAGAGAGCTCAAAACTATGGCGCAATACTGTTCTTAAAACCGTGTCTATGCCAGGTATTTTTTTGAGCGCTTCGAGCATTTGAGAATCAAGTTTATGCGTGAAAGCCTCCGGGGCCATATCGGTGAAAGGACGGTCAAAATAATAAAGCAAGGGCTTTTCGCAGGCAGAGCACAGAAGAGAAGCTTTCAGATCTATTAAATCACTGTTTTTAAAGCTAATTTTCTTTTCACAACTAGGGCATGCGATAATTTGGCTATTTTTGGCGTTCATGATCACTCGGGGCTTAGGAAATAGGGAATTGGCATCTTACAAAAATTAGGTATACAGTCTTAATTGCCGCAGAAAAAGAGGTGGACGCTGAACGAAAGTTTAGAGGAAAGTCCGGGCACTAAAGAGCAATGGTGCCGGTTAACAACCGGTCAGGGCGACCTGAAGGATAGTGTCACAGAAAATAAACCACCGCTTTGCCGATACTTTCTGACTATGTTTAGTCTCCTGGGGTATCGGAAACACCTGGCGGAAAGGGTGAAACGGTGCGGTAAGAGCGCACCGCGCATTTGGAGACAAGTGCGGCACGGTAAACCCCACCTGGTGAAAGGTCATGGGGAAATCTTTGAAGTTAATCTTCACACGCTGCTCGCGTGCATGGATTTCTAAGGAGACCGCTCGAGGGCATTGGCAACAATGCTCCCAGATGAATGTCCACCCATCGCTTGCTAGCAATGGCAGCGCGGACAGAACCCGGCTTATTACTTTTCTGCGACTGTGTTGGCCTCGGAGCATGTGAATGCCGCCGAGGTTTTTTTATTTTAAAGCTCTCGCTGATCAAGTGGCCCAGGCTTTCACAGGTTGTTAAGCTTTTTTATTAGTCTTTAAAAAAGAGAGGCATACGTGCGGGCCTATTATATAATAATAATTTATCTAATTTTCCTCGTATCAGGGGAATCCGCTGCACGTACAAGGAGCGCTTTAGGCAGGTTTGCTCAGACAGATAGCTCTTATGATTATAACCGCCAGCAAGCACCGAGAATACATATAAATATAGATGACAATGAGCCTCTTGAAGAGCCCGATCAAGATTTTGATCGTGCCGGTTTAATTATCAACGGTTTTCCCGAAGGCTGCGCTTATGCAACGATGGATCAAGCACTGCCCGGTCATTTTTTAGGCTTTGGGCGTATTAATTTTATGGGCAGCAGTTGGGCTTTTGAATATACGACTCAAACAAGGGCCGGGGCATTTCAGATAGCTGAAGTAGCGCCAAATCTTGGGCGTATGGGTCAAAATCCAGAACAAAATCTCAGTGTTGATCTGATGGCGCGAACTCCAGGCGAAAATTACGTAGTAGCGCAGTTATTAGACCGAAGCGATCTGGGTCTTGGTCCTATAGTAACCTGCATTTCTCCCGTTTTTAGGGGCAGAATTATTGTAGGGCAGCCCATAGTTTTTGGACGCGATTATTGGAGCGACTATAATCGCTTTTTGGCTTATAGGAAGGACTCTATAAGATGGCGGCATTGGCTCCAATGGCAGCGCAAATGGCGAGAGGATAGTGCTTGGGATTGGAGAAGATCATGGCGAGAGCGAAAAAAATATCCAAAGCCTAAACCAAAACCCGATAAGAATACCAAACCTGTAGTAAGACCACGCCCCAAGCCAGATAATAATACGACGAGGCCCATAGTGCGGCCACGGCCTAGACCAGAACCTGATGATACAACGAGGCCCATTGTTCGACCAAGGCCGAGGCCCGAACCCGATAATACGACAAGGCCCATAGTGCGGCCACGGCCTAGACCAGAACCAGATAATACGACGAGGCCCACAGTAAGGCCAAGACCAAGACCTAAGCCAGATAATAATAATGGGCCCGTCGTGCGACCACGACCCAGGCCAGAGCTTGACGATGATAGCGAGCCCGTGCGACCCCAGCCAAAACCGGAGCGCAGAGCGCGGCCGGGAATAAAGCGCAATGCGCTGAGAGGCTGATGTGAAAGTTGAGCAAAAAATAGACCCTTTGCATAACCTAAGCAAATTCTCATGAGCAAACTCTAAAGAAATATTTTATCATTCATCGTCATGGCGAGCCCGTAGGGCGTGGCCATTGTAAGGTTTCAATGTGCTATAGGAATCGCAAGAGAGAAAAAAGACCATCCCCTTTTCTAGAAAAGGAATGGTCACGGGCGAAAGCGATC
>Ga0318562_10001409_pt1 | contig 10850 bp, 9 predicted proteins | sample GRESIP066b5f18_FD_203688 | JGI IMG/M metagenome (GOLD analysis project Ga0318562, IMG submission 203688) | Tropical soil microbial communities from Luquillo Experimental Forest, Puerto Rico - GRE.SIPMG.066b5f18 | ecosystem: Environmental > Terrestrial > Soil > Tropical forest > Bulk soil...
GCTCGACGGGCATGTGACCGGCTTCGCCTCGGGCATCGCGCCGGCCGACAGGCTCGCCGGCGGCAAGCTCGCATTCGCGGGCGAGGTCAGGGTGCTGTCGCGCGGGGGCTTCGGCTTCGGTAATCTCGCGCTGACCGGTGCCCATGTGGCGCTCAAGCTCGACGGCGAAGCCACGGCCGACAACGCCGCCATGAATGCCGTGATCGATATCCCCGAGGCCAAATGGGCCGATCCTCGCCTCGCCGGAAAGGTGAACGCGACGTCGATGCTGACGGGCAGCCTCGCCCATCCCGATGCCTCGTTGCAGGCAACGCTCAGCGACGGCAAGGCGCTCGATCGCCCGGTGCCGCGGCTCAGCCTCGACGCCGTGGCGCGCGATCTGACGGGCGCGCTCGACGCCAAGCTTGCGCTTGCGGGCGAGGTCGATCGCAAACCGCTCGCCGGTGCCGCGCATGTGGCCCGGCGCCCGGATGGCGGCTTTGCCGCCGATACCCTCAGCTTCAATCTCGGCTCGGCCAATTTGCAAGGCAATGCCAGCATCGACCCGAAGGGCCTCGCCGACGGCAAGCTTAGCTTCAAGGCCGCCAATCTCGACGATCTCTCGCCGCTCGTGCTGACGCGGCTCACCGGCGATCTGAACCTCGATGCCGCTTTGACGGCAGCGAATGGCCGGCAGAATGCCCGGCTCCGGGCGCAGAGCCGCGCCTTGGCCTTCGGCCCGAGCCGTGTCGAGGGGGTCGATGCCGATCTCACCGCCGCAGATCTGCGCGATCGTCCGACTCTCGAGGGCAGCGCCGCCATCGGCAAGGCGCTCATCGGCGGCGAGACGGTCTCGGGGCTGCGCCTCAAGGCGAAGGCCGTTCCGGACGGCAGCGATGTCGCGCTCGCCGCTACTGCGCGCGGGCTCGCCATCGAGACGCAGGCGCGGCTCGTGGCAGCCGTACCATACCGGATCGAGCTTGCCAGCCTCTCGGCTCGCGGGGGCGCCCATAAGCTTGCGCTCACTCAGCCCGCGACGCTGACCTTCGATCCGGGCGGGGTTCGGATCGTAGGGCTCATCCTCGGCATCGATACGGGGCGTCTCAGTGTCGATGGCAGCGCGGGGGCGACGCTGTCGCTCAATGGCAGCGCCACCGCGGTGCCGCTCGCCGCCGCCGATCTCGTGCAGCCGGGGCTCGGCCTTAGCGGAACGGCAGGTGGCGATTTCGCGCTCTCGGGCACGCCGCAGGCGCCGGCCGGCGATTGGCGCGTGAAGATCGATCGTCTCGTCGCGCCGCAGGCGCGCGGCTTCGGCCTGCCGCCGATCGACATCGCCGGCTCCGGTCACCTCGCCGATCAGCGCACGACGCTCGACCTTACTGCGAATGCCGGGAAGGTCGGCAGCCTGCACCTTACGGGCAGCGCGCCGCTCTCGGCGGGTGGAGCTCTCGACCTTGCGCTGCAAGGCAAGCTCGACGCCGCCGCCGCGAACGGATTCATCGCGGCATCGGGCCGGCGCGTAACAGGAAGCGTCCAGATCGATGGGCGGCTGCGCGGCAGCGCCGCGCAGCCGCAGGCCGACGGCACAGTGAGCATGAGCGGCGGCAGCTTCACCGATGCCGATCTCGGCATGAAGCTCGAGAAAATCGAAGCGCGCATCGCGGCGCATGGCGACACGGTGTCGATCGAACGTCTCGCTGCCGCGACCCCGAATGGCGGCACGCTCGGCGTCTCGGGGCAGGTCCGCCTCGCTCCCGATGCCGGCTTCCCCGGAAGCATACGCATCACCGGGCAGAAGGCGCAGCTCGTCTCGAACAGCATCGTCGCTGCCAGCGCCGATCTCGCGCTCGACCTGTCGGGGCCGCTTGCGAGCGAGCCCACGATTGGCGGGCGCATTGGCATCACCTCGATGGATGTCACCTTGCCGAGCCGCCTGCCCAGCACGTCGAGCCCGATCGAGGGCACGAAGCATCTGAACCCGACGCCGACGGCCAAGGCCCGCCTCGCCATGGATGCCAAGGCGAGGGCGCACGCGAAGCGCAAGCCTCCCTTCAACGCCAAGCTCAACCTCGTGGTCTCGGCGCCGAACCGTATCTTCGTGCGCGGGCACGGCCTCGATGCCGAGCTCGGCGGTGAGCTGAAGGTGACCGGCATGCTCGCCGACCCGCAGGTCGTCGGCGCCTTCGATCTGCGGCGAGGCCGCCTCGCGGTGCTCGGCAAGCGGCTCGACTTCACGCGCGGCCATGTCGGCTTCAGCGGCGAGCTGATGCCCGAGCTCGATTTCATGGCCGATAGCCAGGCAGGCGACGCCACGGCGCATATCGGCATCAGCGGGCCGGCCACGCAGCCGGTTTTCACCTTCACCTCGGATCCGAGCCTGCCGCAGGATGAGGTGCTGTCGCGCGTGCTCTTCCAGAAGCCGTCGGGCAGCCTGTCACCCTTCCAAGCCTTGCAGCTCGCTCAGGCGGCGGCGCAATTCGCGGGCGGGGGGGACGATGCCTTCGAGCGCCTGCGCCGTTCGCTCGGCGTCGACAGCCTCGATATCGGCACGAGCCAGAGCGGTAGCCCGACGCTCGGCGCGTCGCGCGCCATCAGCGACCGGCTGAGCGTCGGCGTGAAGGCGGGCGCGAAGCCACAAGACACCGGCGTCTCGGTCGATCTCGACGTTACCCGCCATATCCGCCTGCAGAGCGGCGTCGACGCGACGGGCGGGACGAGCCTCGGCGTCGGAGCGGAATGGGAGTACAAGTGAGACGGCCAAGCCTGGGCAGATCTTGGTCTCAGCTGATCTTGGTCTCAGCTGATCTTGGCCTCGCCTGATCAGGGCTACGCTGTCATCCCGATGCGCCGGCGGATTTCGTCGGTGCTCACGCCTGAGGCGCGCAGCTGCCGCAGGCTGGTCGAGGCGATGCTCTTCGACAGCTTGCGCCCGTCATCGTCGAGCACCAGGCGATGATGATGATAGCCGGGCTCACGCAGATGCAGGAGCTGCTGCAGCAGCCGGTGGACGGAGGTCGCCGCAAAGAGGTCGCGGCCACGCACCACTTGCGTCACCCCCTGGGCCGCATCGTCGCAGACGACAGCGAGGTGATAGCTCGCCGGCGCATCGCGGCGTCCGAGCGCCACGTCGCCGAAGGCTTGCGGCTCGGCCGCCACCGTGTGCCAGCCGGAATCGGGGACAGTCCCCGCATGCTCGCGCCAGGTGAGTGACCCAGCCATTGCGGCGGCCTCGGCCATCCGTAGTCGCCAGGCATGCGGCTCGCCCGCGCCGATGCGCCGTGAGGCTTCCTCAGGCGCAAGGGCGCGACAGGTGCCGGGATAGAGCAACGCCCCATCCGGGTCGCGTGGTGCGGCCTCGCCCGCAGTCTCCGCCGCGGCGACTGCACGCGCGATCGCGCCGCGCGTGCAGAAGCACGGATAGAGGAGATCGCGCCGGCGCAGCTCTTCGAGCGCCTCGCGATAGAGATCGAGATGCTCGGATTGGCAGCGCACCGGCTGTTCCCAGGTCAGGCCGAGCCAGCCGAGATCGGCGAAGATCGCCTCGATAAATTCCGGTCGCGAGCGGGCCGGGTCGATATCCTCTATGCGCAGGAGCAGCCGTCCATGGCTCTGCGCCGCCGCCTCGCCATTGAGCAGCGCCGAAAGCGCGTGACCGAGATGCAGATAGCCGTTCGGGCTCGGCGCGAAGCGAAACACCGGGCGCGAAACGCCATGCGCGAGCGCTGGGCGCAGAGCAGCGCCCTCATGCCGTTCGATCAAGCCTCGCTCCCGGTCACTCGCTCCTCCGCGACAGGCAAACCTTGGGCGTTATGGCCGCTTCCGGGCGAAAGCGCTACGATCCGCGCGGCACAGGAACAGCCGCATGTCGATGAGGGGTGCCATGGCTCAATCACCGCCCGAGCGGCTCAGGGAGATCTGCCTCTCGCTCCCCGAGGCCGAGGAGGTGCCGATGCGGCGCGGCCCGAGCTACAGGGTCGAGGACCGCATCTTCGCGACGGATCGTCTCGTCGATGAGCGCCACACTGTCTGGTGCAAGGTACCGCACGGCAGCCAGCAGATCCTCATCGGCGCCGATTCCGAGCGTTTCTTCGTGCCTCCCTATTTCGGCACCAAGGGCTGGGTCGGCATGCGGCTCGACGGCGATTGCGATTGGAACGAGGTCGCAGCCTTCGTGCAGCGCAGCTACCGGCTCGTCGCGCCGAAGCGGCTTACCGCGAGCGTACCATGAAAGACGATCGACCCAGTGGTTTCATACGTGATCCAGTGAGGTCCCGGACGCGATGCAACACGCGAGCGTTGCGTCGCAGATCCGGGACCCACGCCCCGCCGAGGCGATCGTCTGAGAGATTGATGGGTCCCCGTCTCCACCGCATCACTTCGTGCTGCGGCGCGCACGGGATGACTGCGCCGGATGATGGCAAACGCTAGCTATTTATTCAGCCGACGAAGGCTTCTTCAAGCGCACGCCGACACCGCCGCCATTCTCGGGAATGAACTCCATACCAGCGCTCTCCATGGTGCTTTTCAGATTCTCCACGGTCTGCGCTTTTAGCTGATCTCCGCGTTCGAAACGCACAATTGTCTGCGTCGAAACATGCGCCTCACGTGCCAGATCAATCACACCCCACCCGAGTGCCACGCGGGCCATCTTGCACTGCAGAGGGGTCATATAATCACCATAATATGGTGATTCGTGTTGAGTAACATCATCTCGAAGTGTAAGGTTTCTATCGCAGAACGGCTGGATGCGTGCGGGCACACGTATCCAGCCTGACCACAATTTAAGCTGTATGGAGCTCGGATCATGGCTGATTCTGAGACTAACACGACTTTGTCCAGGCTATCACGAAGGGATGTTCTCTCGGCCCTTCTGACGACAGCCGGCAGCACGACTCTCGGCCGCGCGGGAGCAGCAAGAGAGGCCACCGAACTGCAAGCGGACCCTGCCCTCATTGCTTGGAAAGCCTGGTGTTTGGCCCACCACACGGCGCTAGCATGGTGTCGAAAGCAGCAGCGCCTGGAGACCTTGCTCGCGCGTACGATCGGCTTTCCGAGTGTCGCTGTGCGTGCGACGGAATTTGGCCAGGCTGTACGAATTGGGTCGCTGGAAGCGTTCGATGATGTCGCAAAAGCCACGCCGTCCATTCGTCGAATGCGGGCCTTTGTGGTCGCCGAGCTGGGCGCTCATCAGGCGCGTTGGGACGACGCGGATCAGGAGCTCGGCTATTCCGCCGCTTTGCGGCAGGAGGAGATTTGGTCGGCAGAGGAGAAGCAGCTTGCCGAACAATTGTTCGCTACTGACGCTGTCTCGATCGCCGGCATTGCCGCTAAGATTGATGCACTGATCGTGACCGGCGCGCCGAGCAACACATGCGATGAATTTCCATGGCACGAGCTTCGCAGGATGCGCAGTGAGCTCGTCCTAATGATGACTTCGCCATCTGATCATGCCACTTGAGACACAGGACCCTATCACCTCGACCAATCCGGTGCGATTTCGTTCAGCCGCCGGCGACGCCCTGCGTGTTGACGTAGAGCGCATAGAGCCCATGGCCGCAGGCCATGAACAGCCGGCTCCTCTGGCGGCCGCCGAAGCAGACATTGGCGCAACGCTCCGGCAAGGCGATGCGGCCGATCGGCGCGCCGCTCGGATTGAAGATCATCACGCCGTCGAGCTCGGGCGATCCCATGCCCCAGCCGCACCAGAGATTGCCGTCGGTGTCGCAGCGCATGCCATCCGGCGTGCCGGGGCCGGCATCGATGAGGATGTGGCCTTTGGTCAGCCGCTTGCCCTCCGCCACCTCGAAGACGCGGATCTTGCGATTCGGCACGCCGCGCGATTCGACGATGTAGAGCAGGCTCTCATCCGGCGAGAAGCAAAGGCCATTCGGCCCGAGCACATCGTCGGCGACGACGCTCGTCTGCCCACTATGCGGGTCGATGCGGTAGACATTGGCCGGCAACTCCTGCTCGGCCATCATCCCCTCGTAATTGGACAGGAGCCCGAAAGGCGGGTCGGTGAACCAGATGCTGCCATCCGATTTGACGACGAGGTCGTTCGGCGAATTGAGGCGCTTGCCTTCGTAATTGTCCATGAGGACCGTGATGGTGCCGTCATATTCGGTGCGAGTCACCCGCCGCCCGAGATGCTCGCAGGTGACGAGCCGCCCCTCGCGATCGCGCGTATTGCCGTTCGCCATGTTCGAAGGCTGGCGGAAGGCACCGACCGTGTCGGTCGCCTCGTCCCAGCGCAGGATGCGGTTATTGGGGATGTCGCTCCAGAGAAGATAGCGGCCATCCCCGAACCAGACCGGCCCCTCGCCCCATCGCGTGCCAGTCGCCAGCCGATCGACTCCGGCAAGCGGCAGCCGGTATTTGTTGAAGCTCGGATCGAGCACCTGGATGGCGGGGTCAGGGTAGAAGGCACTCGGCTCCCAGGGCGGCATAGGCGGCTCCCCAAATCAGGTGATGGTTGGCGGCAAGGCCGAGCGATCGACCCGCATCATCGATGCGCGGCCCCGCGAGCGCAACATATGGGCCCGCAAGGCCGGTGCGGCGCGAAGCTCAGGGCGCCTCCCGCAACGCCTTGGCGATCGCGACCGCCTCCTTGGCCTTGCGACTGATGTCGGCGAAGCGGCCTTCGCTGATATCCTCGGCGCGCGCGATCCAGGTGCCGCCGACCGCTGCCACGCTCTTCAGCGCCAGCCAATCGCCGATCGTCGCCGGGCTGACGCCGCCGGTCGGAATGAAGCGCATGCGAAGATGCGCGAAGGGAGCCGAGATCGCGTCGAGCGCTTTCGGCCCGCCTGCCGCGCCTGCCGGAAAGAACTTCACCATTCTCGCGCCAAGCCTTGCGGCGGCCGAGAGATCGCTCGGCGTCATGATGCCGGGCGCAAAGGGAAAGCCGGAAGCGCTGGCCGCCGCGACGATCTCGGCATCGAGGCCGGGCGCGAGGCCGAAGCGCGCGCCGCTTTGCCGCGCCGCCTCGAGCGAGGCGAGATCGAGCACCGTGCCGGCGCCGACCAGGAGCTGCGGCCGCTCGGCCGAGATCTTCGCCATCACCTCAGCGGCGGCGGGAGTGCGGAAGGTGATCTCGGCGACGCCGAGCCCGCCCTCGAGCAAGGCGTCGGCGAGGTTGACCGCGTCCGAGGCCCGCTCGATGGCGATGACCGGCACGACGCCGAGCTCGGTGATGGTGTCGAAAGGGTCGCTCATAGCGCTCAATCCAGTTTGCCGAGGGATTTCAGGATATCGGTCGCATGATGCATGCCGGTATTCGCGGCCGGCACGCCCGCATAGACGCCGATCTGCATCAGCGCCTCCTTGACGTCGTCGAGCGACAGCGAGCCTTGCTCGATGCCGGCTCGCATATGCAGGCGAAATTCGTCCCAGCGGCTGAGCGAAGCGGTGACGGCGAGCACGATCAGGCGCCGCGTGCGCGGATCGAGCCCCGGCCTCGTCCAGATCTCCCCCCAGGCGATGCGGGTGATGAGATCCTGGAACTCGCCCGTCAGCGCGTTGCGCGAAGCGAGCGCCTTGTCGACCCAGGCATCGCCGAGCACCTCGCGGCGCACCGCGAGCCCTGCCTCGAAGATGGTCTGGCGCGCCGCCGCCACCTGCTTCTTGCCTTCGGAAGCGCCGAGAAAGTCGATAAGCGCGCCGGCGAAAGCCCGGGGCTGCTCGACGGCCGAGATATGGCCCGCATCGAGCGTCAGTGTCCGCGCGCCGAAAACGGCCGTGGCGATCACGTCGCCATGCTCGGCGGCTGGCGTCGAAACGTCATGGGCGCCGTTGATCACGAGGAGCGGCGCCTTGATGCGGCTGAGCCTGTCCTTGAGGGCCATGCCCGCAATCGCCATGCAGCAGCCCGCATAGCCTTGCGGATCGGTGGCGAGGAGGGTCGCACGCGCAGTGCCGAGGGCTGGCGGATCGCGATCGCGAAAGCCTTGCGAGAAGAAGCGGCCAAGCACCGCATCGACGAGCGCCTGCATGCCCTTGTCTCGCACCAGAGCTGCCCGCTCGCGCATCGCCTCGGACGACATGGCGGCCGAGGTGTTGGCGCCCACGAGCCGATCGACGCGATGGGGATACTCGGCGGCGATCTCCAGCGCCGTCATCCCGCCCATCGACAGGCCGCAGATATGGGCTCGCCCGACATCGGCCGCGTCGAGCACGGCGAGCGCATCGGCCGCGAGCATCGGGATCGAATAATCGCCCTGCGGCGCGTCGGAGGCGCCATGGCCCCGCGTATCCATGCGCAGCACGCGGAATTCGCGGCTGAGCTGCGGCATCACCGCATCCCACATCGCATGATCGGTGCCGAGCGAGTTGAGCAGCAGGAGAGGTGGCTTTCCGGCATTGCCGTCGGCGCGCCAATAGAGGCGCACGCCCTCGCGCGTTACGAATGCCATGGCTCAGCTTCCCTTTGCGGTTTCGCTCTGGCGCTCAGACGCGAGCGCAGCGTCGATGAAGTCTTGCGTAGCCCCGAGATAAGTCGACGGATCGAAGAGATGCTCGATCGCGTCCGGAGCGAGATGCGCGGTGACGCGGGGGTCCGCGAGCGCGAGCTCGCGCAGATGCCGGTTCTCGGCGGCCGAGCGGGCCGACAGCTCCTCGACCAGGTGATGAGCTTCGTTGCGCCCGATCCGCGGCGCCAGCGCGAGCATCAGCCGCTCGGCGAGAACGAGGCCGTTCAGGCGCTCGAGATTGCGGCGCATCGCCGTCGGGTCGACCACGAGGCCCGCCATCGCCTCGACCATGGCGAGGAGCGCGCCATGCATCACCTCGAAGAGGGTAGCCAAGGTCGGCGCTTCGGCCTGCCAGCCGCCGAGCCCGCGGTCGAGCTCTTGGGGCATCGCCTGGAGCAGGGTCGTGACGAGGCCAGGCGTGCGGTTGGACGCAGCGAGCGCAACCATGGCTCCGATCGGATTGCGCTTATGGGGCAAGGTCGAGGATCCGCCGCGCCCGGGCACCGAGGGCTCCGCCACCTCGCCGAGCTCGGCCTGCGACAGGAGCGAGAGATCACGCGCCATCTTGCCGAGCGTTCCCGTGAGGATGCCGGCCGCACAGGCAAGGCCAGCAATGCCGTCGCGCCGTGTGTGCCAGGGCAGGGGCGGCACGGGGAGCTCGAGGCGCGCTGCCAGCCTTTGCGCGACCGCGATGCCGCGATCGCCTAGCGCCGACAAGGTGCCGGCCGCGCCGCCGAACTGCAGCTTGAGCGCAAGCTCCGCCTCGCGCTCGAGCCGGGCTGCCGACGCCTCGATGCCGGCGAGCCAGGAAGCCGCTCTCAGGCCGAAGCTCGTCGGCAACGCCGGTTGCATCAAGGTGCGCGCGAGCATCACGGTGCCGCGATGGTCTTGCGCGAGGCGCGTGAGCGACTGCCTCAGCCGGTCGAGATCGCGCTGCAGCAGGGCGCAGGCGGCCTTGAGCTGGAGCACGAGCGCGGTGTCCGCGAGGTCCTGGCTGGTGCTGCCGAAATGCACATGGCCGGCCGCCGCCTTGTCGATCGCCGCGACCTGCGTGCCGAGCGCCTTGACGAGCGGGATGGCGAGCGTGCCCGAGCGCGAAGCGGCTTGGGCGAGCGAGGCGGCATCGATGGCGATGCTCGCAGCGGCCTCCGCGATCGCGGTCGCCGCTGCCGGGGGGATGACGCCGCATTCGGCCTCGGCCTGCGCCAGCGCCGCCTCGAAGGCGAGCGCATGGCCGATCAGCGCCTCGTCGGCGAAGACGGCGAGCATCTCGGCCGATGATGCCATGCGGGCCTGGATCAAGGATGGCATCGATGTCGCGTCTTCAGCGCACGGCGTGCGAGCGCTCGTCGAAGAAGAGCGCCTGGCTGATGGTCGCCCGCACGGTTTCGGTCCGATAAGGCTTGGTGAGCAGGAAGGTCGGCTCCGGCCGCTCGCCGGTCAGCAGCCTCTCCGGGAAGGAGGTGATGAAGATCACCGGCACTGCGCGCAGCTTCAGGAGCTCGTTGACGGCCTCGAGGCCCGAGCTGCCATCGGCGAGCTGGATATCGGCGAGGACGAGACCCGGCATGCCCGACCTGAAGAGCGAGACCGCCTCGGCATGCGTGCGCGCCACGCCATGCACGCGATGGCCGAGACCTTCGACGATTGCCTCGATGTCGATCGCGATCAGCGGCTCGTCCTCGATGATGAGCACATCGGTCGCGACCTGGCGCGTGATGTCGCGCCCCGCCTGGTCGAGCAGGTCGCACGCCTGCGCCTCGCTGCAATCGAGGATGCGCGCCGTGTCGGCTACACTGAACTCCTCGACCGCATGCAGCAGGAAGGCCTCCCGCGACAGAGGCGCCATGGCGCTGAGCTTCGCTTCGGCCGCCGACAATGGGGCGGCGGTAGCAAAATTTAGGCCAGCCTCTGGCGAAGCATCGCGACGCGTCCTCACGAAGGCCCGATAAAGGGCCAATTTCGCCGGAACATCAGACGGCAAGGGGTCTGGCGCGGCGATGAGCGCTTCGAGAAGACGCGCCACTTGCTCGTCGCCTTGCGCCTGGCTGCCGGTGAGCGCGCGGGCGAAACGGCGAAGATAGGGTAGATGCTGCGCGACCTGAACGGCGGTGGACAAGAGGCTCCTCCTTCAAGTGCGATGGCTAGTGGCATACCGGCGGAAGGCAGCTTGTCAACTCGCCGGCAAGGATGGTTGTGCTATATGGCAAGAAGGACACGGGTTTAGCTGGAACAAAACCGCGTCTCGCGCGTCCGTACTCAACCGACACGACATCTCGGTTCCGGCTGCCGGTGCGTTCCGCCACGGGTTTTGATCATGTCTCACGATCCTCATTCCGCCCCGCGGCCGACGCTCCCAGCGGACGCGCCGCCACTCAGCGATGAGGTGCAACGGCAGATCGG
>Ga0318562_10001410_pt1 | contig 10843 bp, 9 predicted proteins | sample GRESIP066b5f18_FD_203688 | JGI IMG/M metagenome (GOLD analysis project Ga0318562, IMG submission 203688) | Tropical soil microbial communities from Luquillo Experimental Forest, Puerto Rico - GRE.SIPMG.066b5f18 | ecosystem: Environmental > Terrestrial > Soil > Tropical forest > Bulk soil...
TATGGAAAACCGGGGGCATACCGGTCTGCGGAATTAGAATGACGTCCCCAGGAGAAGTTGAATACGGTGCAGGTATCGGATCGTTCATACTTTAATGAGTCGCTTCTAAAATAATCTTGGTCGTTGCGCTTTCGTCAGTAGGACAAACGCCGTAAGGAATCTGAAGTTGGCGGTCATAAAAGAATTTGATCATGCGTATTCCAAGTCTTCCTTGCCACTGAATCATTAATTGAAATCCTTTATCAATCCCGTCATAGCGGCCAATCTCTAAGCAAGCTGCGCCATCTGTCGGACTCTCGTTTACGACCCAGTCTTTGGTACGCATGTGTCTGGATTGTCTTCTGTAATCTTCAAACTCAGTAGTGCGTCCTTCCGCTACGTAATAGAGGATCGTGTCTAAGGATGGGTTCCCCCATGGTCCCACGTCTGCTCTAAGCGTGGTGGAAAATAGCAGTTGCCAATTGCCGGCGATGCCAGTGACATAAACCTGAATCGGCACAACGCCTTTAAGGTTTATCAGCATGAATTCCGCGAAACAAAACCGGTAATAATCATCATTTGTCAGAGTAAAAATCTTGGTTTCCAAGCTGCAGTTAATATCCGTCTCAACGTCATCCATCTGATTGGGTATGAAGTTTTCGTATAGATGGATATTTGCCTGCAACGGCAAATCAGTCTCAGGTTGTGGGCTTGGACTGTCTCCTGCGTTAAGGGCCAGGAAACCACTCGAATACGCCAGCTCAAAAGTGTGCTGAGTACCGCTAACGATCGGGGAGATGTATTGGATTGGATATGACCCCACCCAGATACCGGTCCAACACTGGCCGGCCGTATTGTTTAACTTTTCAGCTATGCCGGCGTCCATAATCCAGGTATGCCTATTGGATCGTGAACTTGCCGGGACCGAGACCATGAGGATGTTCTCCCAGACTCCGAGTGTTGTGCCGGAAACACTTGGCGCAAAGAGGTTCTTGCTTCTCTGCATTTCCCCGTCCACCGTTAAAATAACGGTCGTCAGATTGGTGGTAAGCGCACGGTCGTAGCTTATAAGCCCACGGTGCGTCATGAACCACGGCATCCCGTGCAGGAGTGCATAAGCGAAAGGTCCAACCAGACCTACTTCCAAGTTAATATCTGACTGGAATCCCTGAGTACTTGACCACTGAGTGCGATCTTGAATAAAGCTCTGGAGCCCATGCATCGAGCTTTGCGTGTACACTTGAATCCCTTGAACGGGAGCGGGATACATGTTCACTACTTTGCGTGGGAAGCGGAATCCAGTCTGAGAAGCCAAGTATTGTTCTTCGGTAAAGCTTGCGCCATAGAGAAGGTCGCTGGCAAACACCAGATCATCTACGGCTACCCAGAGCCGGTTGTCCTGCCAAAGCATGGCAGAACCGGTCATCAGAGGTTTGCGCGGATTCCCAGTCACGTAGCTTGAGTTGACTATTCCGCTGGAGAAATCACCTAGATCCCAGTAACAAGGCGCACTGGTCCCGTCCTGCATGAACACCATGTTCTTCGGTTCTATGAGAACGATGTTATTTGAATCGTCGTAAACCAGGGTTTGAATCGTATTGGCAAAATAGATCCACGCTGCAGACGGATCGAAATTGACTCCTAACATCTGTGTCCATGTTCCTTGGACAAATGGAAAAGGAGACCAGTAGACCTGTCCATCTATGGCTACACAGGCGTAATTTCGGTCGTCTATGGTCCGAACCCAGTAAACTCCCTGACCATTGCGCCCACTAAAACTTACAACATGCCGTTTTCCAGGTCTGGTCTGAACTATCCCACCTCGATTAACGATGTTCACGCCCCAGGCATAAGTTCCCGGAGCCAGATCAGTCGGGTAAAGCAAACTGTCACAGCCTCCAACATATTGACCATCTAAGATGAACTGGTCGTTCTGTTTACCCATACACTACTGATATTCAAGATGTCAGGGCATCGTTATCATGCTGCTTCCCCATATGGCAGGGTCAAAATGCAGTTCTAAGGTTTCGTGCGGATGACTTGCGCGCCATTCCTGGTTAAGCAGTTGTTTAGCTGACATTCTAAGAGCATTTGCGCTCATCGGGTCTGTGGTGGCGGTTTGGATAGAACGTAACGCGTCACACAGAGCTGACCGGCTCCGCATATGCAAAGGATCGGCTAAGCTGGAAATCTTCAGCCACCGTTTTTTGTACCGCATCCGGATTGTCACCGCTTTTTGCCCGATCTTTATGACGCGAAACCGCGGTTCGCTCACTCCCGGCCAGAATGTGCCAAGATTCTGCACGAGAGTCGTTCCATCGGTTGCGTACAAAGTAATGAAACTTTGCGCGGCACCTTCGATCCAAATACGATCAATCCGCTTGAAAGGTCCGGTCTGATCGGAGATGTCGTAATTGGCTTGTTCACAACTTATTACAACCCCAAGCCGTTTATCGTGCACCGAGTAAAGAGGCAGGTCACCCTGGTCAATCCCGAAGACACGAATAAGGGTGAGATTGTCTCCGGGACTGGATGGCTGGGCAACGAGATAAGATGGCTGCAGCAAAGGAAAGGCGCACGGGAACTCGCCGATTTCTTCCCAGCCTCCACAGGGACGATTTGAACCGACTTGATCGGCGTAATCGTTGTCTTGCCCAAGGCCGTCCATATGGAATTCGTACCATTGATTCCTGAAGAATCCGGTCGACTTGTTCACATTGATGGCAAGGACCTGATCGACATATTGCGGCAATGTGACGAAAAAGGAATCCCAGGTCTGAATATCGACGTACCCAATCAAGGGGTCCCAGGATGGTCCAAGGTTGGCGAGGAGCTCGATTGCTTCGGTGATTCGATCAAAGATTTTGCCTTGTCCGATGGGTCCGAAAATGTCGCACGCTGCGTCGTAGATATCGGCGGCGATAAGCGATTCGCGCGTAGCAATATTAATGTTAAGGGTTGGGCTCGTTTCGGCAGCATTGGAAACTCTCTGATACAAATTCCTGGCTGCCTGATCTTCATCCAGAAATCTGAAAGCATTCTGCTCTGCTGCGGCTGCGTCGTCCCAGTTAAGCGTGTCATATGCTTTGATCGCTAGACAGGAAGTTATTACGGCTTGACGATTAGAAAGGGGAATGACGTCGGTAAGCTTGGTGATTATTGATGTCCTGCGTCTGGCCAGGATCTTGCAGCTGACTCCGGTCTGAGAAAGTTTGATCCACTCAAATTGTGGGTAGAGAACGTCTGGAGCCCAGTCAGCAACTTTTTTGCTGTCGATAATATACGGACCACTATACAGGCTCAGAGTGCCTTGAGTCACTGGTTTGGAAGCCTCTATTATTCCGTAGGCTTTGACCGTGCTCGCCAGACCGATAAAAGCCGTAACCCAACTGGATGACCCATCCTGATTGATTATGTTGACCAAGACCTCCGTGTTGTTGTCATTGGCATTTGAGGAATTGATCAAAAAGTAATCACCACTCAATGGCCAGGGCTTTTGCAAACATCGCCAGCCGCGATCTTGCCAACTCCATCCACTCTCAGGATCTGCTGTGCCAGGACCGTTTAACGAGAACTCGAAAAACTGGTTTCTCGTAAATGCCGGTTGCCGATTAATGTTGACCTTGATCGGCTTCTCAATATGCGGAGGCAAACAAACGTAGTACCCGTCAACAATCGGGATATCCAAATAAAGAAGTAAAGGGTCCCAGAGGATATTTGTTTTCGTGGTCTTATTGGCCAAAAGCTCGACAGCTCGCGTTATAACGTCAAAGGCATAGTCTTGGTCGCAAGTTCCCAGAACTCTGCCTACTTGGTTGATAATTTGGCTGACGACAATCATGGCAGATTATCAAAGTAATCCTTGGCACTCTTACGCGCCCCATCCATTCCGTTGGGTTGATCCTTTTTCTTGTTTTCCGGAGGTTCTATGTGATGAACCGCGAGACTCACCGAATACCGGTGCTTCTTTTTGCCGCCCTCATCTCTCTCTTCGTGGTGCCTGTTCTTGACGGAGTACCTGATTTTAGCTTCTCCGTGGTCAGGCATCTCCAAGAGACGCGGGTCATCGTGTCCGTCGATATGGAGCCGGGGAGACCCGTCATCCTCGTCCGCTAGCCCACCTGAGACGGATACCAAAGGGCAACCGTCTCCATTCTTTCGGCTCAGTTTAATTGGTTTGCTCATAAAATTGAAGGACCGGGTAAACTCGCGTAGTATCCCTTAGTATTTAATAGTCTAGGTACTTGAAGATACCTGAGAGGGCGATTTCCTTTCTTCTGTTGTACAAGGGATTAACTCAAGCCTCCCGGTCCCTCCCGGTGTAAAATGGCAAGCTCAATAAAAAGTGATGTAATACAACCATCACTACATTGCGTATCCGCTTGCACTCCCTGGATAACTAGGGCAAGTCAAGAAATTAAATGTTGGATTACACCTCTTATACATCACCGGAATAACCGCATGCGGACGCTCAGGCCTATACGCGCGTATCATCTGATAGATATGGTATCCGTAATCGCCGTACGTGTTGCAGTCGTTATCGCGGATAACAGTGAACTCAAGCTCGCCTTGCGCGAACTGCGCCGGGAATTTCCAGTCGCCAACTCCTAGGTATTGCTCTGGTACTAACCTTCTAAAGCTATTAGCAAATAGCAGGAATCCCACCTCGTATTGCGCATACAACCAAGCTGGATTAGTTCTTGCGCCAAAACCAGTGGTAACCGGCACCGCAATTTCCGGCTCAATGAATTGGGGTATTAGTTGTCCGTTTAAAACCGTGAACTGATTAAATCGCAAAGGCTGTTGGTCAATTCCGAAAGCAATCCCTCGATAGGGACCTTCCCAGGTATATCCTGTTATGCTCTCATTCCCTAGCTCGTATCTACCGGTAGTCAGGTACTGCAAATCCTGGTGAACATTAAGTTCGTCCCTGAAAACGTTGAGCTGGGTTTGTGACCCGATGAACTTCGCGACTGTCCCTTTTTCGGATTCGAATGACTCGCAGAGGAGAGTCTCATGCGCAAATACTAACAAGTACTGCAGAAAGCTGAACGTAAGATTAGCGTCCGGAACGGTACTGTCATTAACAGGAACATCGATCATTTGCACGTCGCCGTTGATCATCTGCTCAAATGTCCTGCCCTGATTAATCTTAACCTTTACACCGCTATGCAAGAACAACTGACTACGAACGTCGCAGTTAGCAAGATATAATAGTTGCTTAGTTAAGCTATCCTGAACAGCTACATAGCTATTCTGGAACGCTGACCTCATTTGTTTGACGCACACTTTTGGTCCGCGACCACGCAAAGTGCCAAGTCTGGTGACATATTCCGTCGTGCCAACCTGTGCGATTTGCCCGAACGTACCGCAAGAGTCAGTGTCGTTGATGTACTCTGGTAGTACTAAAGATTGACCTAGTATAGGTCTTTCCACCACCACGTTACGCTGCTGGTCAGAGATGGCGTTTTCAAAAACTCCACCATCCAGAGTGTCATTATAAGGAGCTCGCCTCATGATCAACTGAGTGATCTGCCCAACGAGACGGTTATTATCCCTATTCGCAAAATCCACCGCTTGAATCGGTGTAACGATGCAATCAGCCATTTTCTGTGATTAAAACGTTGCTGCCCTCTAAAGGGCATAGTGAGGATGCTTTGGTGTTGCCGATAATCGGCCCGAACAGAAGCACCTCGAACAACGTATGGGTCCCGGTGACAGACCCTGGAGACGAAAGAGGGCAGACGCCTTCCGAACTGCGATTAGGTGTCTACTCCTTCAAAGACTTTAAAGCAAGGATTTTCTACATCGTGTTCTTAAGCCATTGCACGAAAACTAAAAGGGCGAAGGACCCAATAAATAACACAATAATAGACTGTAGGTCAGGCATCGCGGTAAGATGTCTTATCTTTTTTTGTTGATTTTCAGGCATTTACGGGGCTTAAAATCATGTTTCTGGCGTGTCTGCGTCCGCTGGAGTCTTTTATGCCGTGAAACAGAGCTGGGCGTTTTCCGTGTTTCTGAATGGATTCCAGTTCTTCCAAAGTAATAGATTGACGACCGTAATGCTGATAAATCGCGTAAGTGTCGCAACTGATTGGGATAATCTTGTCTCGGAACCAGTAATCCCAACCTTGCGTTCCGGCACCAACCAACCATGTGGGATGCCGGTCGTAAAAGTCTGTGCGGAAGATGGCGTTCCCGTTCATGTGGAGAGTGTCGACGTCTCCTTGCTGATGCCAATGGCCTGTAGCCTCTTTGCCTTGTGCTTTAGCTTCTTCCCAGGCTTGGCTGAGTTCATCCAGCCAATCTATGCTCATCGGGATGCAGTCAGGTTCAAAGAGCAGGAATGCCTCGTTTTTAGCCTTTTCTTCCCGGCGCAACATCTCCATGCCGATAAAGGCGCTTGCTGCCAGCATGTTGCTTCCTGCCGGCCAGCCACTGTCGTGATTTAAGGCTTGCCGCGCCACTGCGCATCCAAACTTGCCAGCGCAAAGCTTCACAAACTCTTTCTCGATCCATAGAGGACAATCTTTACGGTATATCATGAAGAACTCGCATTCATGCCGCTTCGTGCGTTGTATTTCGCATATCAACTGGATAAGCTCGAAAGCGGCACCAAGATCTCCTGGCCAGCATTGCAAACAAAGAGAAATCATTTGGCGAGCACCTCATCGAAGTAATTCATCAGCTCACGACTCCAGTCTCCGTGTGACCAATAGTTGCGAATCGGCCAATGCGTGCCTTTTGCGTGATGCTTTAAGACGTAGCGATCAGATTCGAACTTCGAAGCGTACAATCCGAGAGCTTCGTAATCGCAAAACTTCATTGGATGATTCAGAAAATTCCGGTAGTCATAAGGAACATCTGAATAGATGGCATCATGAAAAGGCAATCCGACAACCTTTTCGACCCTGGAACGTACGGCTTCAAAGGTGCCACGCCAGAAAGTAAACGGGGTACCTATCATGTAATCACGATCAAGTGGCATCCCAAGAGTACGTTGGACGGGAGGACCCCATATTTGTCTGCCGACTACGAGCGAGGAATCATTGGGATCGTCATCCCAGTTGCGATAGTGGACGACAGGCCCACCGTGGTTCAGGAAGCTTACGACGTCTACGGGTTCGAGGAGCATATGATCTGAATCAATAAGCATGATGAGCTCAGCCTCTGAATATTGATCCGCCGTGGACTTCAGGTACATCTGGAACGCGTAACTGTCTGGCCAGGGTTTAACGAAATGATACGTTACCGGGAGTCTCCAGTCCTTGATGACATCTTCGCAATCGGCGTTTAAGCGGACCACGATCCGGTATGCTCCTCGCAAATGTTTTAAAAGGAACTGAATCGAATAGACAAGCCAGCAGAGATCGTTCTTATAGCTGGCATAAACGATGTCTACGCTAGGGGAATGTAGCTTAGGAACAGGTTCTGGAACGGGATACGGTTCAATGTAAATCACGCCTCGCTTCTGTCCGTCAGCGTCGAGATTGTAATGATGGTCCCAGCCGTGTTCTCCGTAGATCCGATTCAGATAAGGCTCAATAAGATCCAGCTTGTAATGGCCGATGTCCCATGTGTCGCTTCCGAATTCAGGTCTGAATGGATTACAGAAATCATGAATGACGATGACGGGACGGATCTTCGAACGAATGATTCCTTCGAGTTCATCCAGAAGAGGGCTATGGGATTCTCCGTGTGCATCAAGATAAAACAACGTCGGAGTGCTCAAAGTATGCGGCAATGACCACGGAAGACCTGAACCAAAATCAGAAAAGACCTCTGCACTGTCGGCTCGCAAGCGAGTCACATTCTGCAATATCTCCAGGTGATCGCCTTTTGAAAAATATTCTTTGTCTAGTTCAAGGGTGATCACCCTTGGGACCATAGACGCCATAACTCTGGTCGTATTTCCCTCGTGGGTTCCCGTCTCGATGATGGTCTGAATACCGTGTGCTCGTACCAGACGCTTGACTTCTTTTTGGACAAATTGATCGGAATTAAACGGATCGTTCATTGCGCAGTGAATTTCTCCATTCTCGCCACTGCCTCCAATATCTCGTCAAACTGATCGTAAGTGATAGTGACCGCCCGATCTGCAATCTTGAATTGGATGTTATCAGTGTTGATATCTACTGAGCACTCGCCAAACTCGACTGTTGTGTGTGTCATAACGCCATTTGATATGCTGTATGCTCTGGTAAAAAACACTGACTCCCGATATGACCGCAGACCAGTTGGGTATCCAGCCAGATCGGGATATTGCAAATCCGGACCCTGCGACAAAAAGCCTCGTCTTCGCCTTCGTCGGATTCCGTATGAAAGAATCGCCAAGGCGCGAATTCGCTCTCTGGCTTTAAGTGAGGATGGGTTCGCTGTACTTCCAAAAAAACCTCTCTATGGATCAATGCGCAGCCAAACCCTACCCAATTGACCTCAATCAATCCGCGCGCTGTTCCCTTGCGAATATCGTTACTGATGAGTTTATCTTGATGGCTTCGAGGATGAATTTCTGGCTGAATAACTAGAGCTCCCTGCCATTTTCGGCTGGCATATACGCCTCCGATAATTGCTTTGCGCGAACTCAATAATCGCTCAAGAACGTCATAAGAAGAATATTCATCGGGAACGGAAGTGGAATTGGTGATCCATCTGAACCAGTCAGGGTTTGCGATGGGCGGTGCCATATCACTGTCAATCCACAAACTCCAAGTGCATCCACTGTCCAAAAACCGTTTAGCCAACATGTTTCGACTGCGAGCGATCATCGTATCGGCTTGGAACGTAAATCCGAGCTCATACTTTTTGGTCAAATAGGCCAATGCCGTAGTGTATGGAAGAGTTGGCCTGTCCAGTACAGCAGTACAGATCATGACGCTTACCTTTGTCCGGTTGGGCAGACTGGTCACTGATCCCTCTTGCCCATTGGCGCTGAAATGCGGTTCCAATTGATCCAGCAGGTCAGCTTTTATATCAGGAGATTTTCCAAGGTATTTGACAAGAGCGCCCAGTTGAATCTGAGCCGGTACCTTCATCCATTTTTCAAGTGTATCGTGCGATTTATCGTAGAACTTCTGAGCGTCCTCGCTTTTTGGACCTCCCAGTTCCACAATGTGGTCTAGAATTAGTCCTGCGATATCCAGTTTTCTTTCAGACTTTGGAGTGATGGGTTGCGGTTGTGCAGGAGTCTCCGGTACGGATAATGGATTGGTTTTGCTTGGTTCAACAATGGTTCCTATGGTCGTCCTTGTACTTTGCCGCGGAGGCATCACCATCATCTGTGGTTGATTAGGCTGATGTTCCTGATGCGGCACGACCGCGATACCACGTCCCACTACTTGCTGTAAAAATTCCCCATCAGGTACAGGTGTGCCTTTCGGGATCTGACCAATCGCACTCGGCTTCTGATTAGCTCCAGGCAGATATAAATCCTGTTCAGTAACAGGTTCTACTTCAACCTTTCCTTTGTACTGAGCCGCCAATGTCTCGGGATTTATCATTGTGCTTTCCTGTCTACCTCATCCCAGAAGTCGTTCATTGCTTTACGAGGATCGGATAAATCCTTGAGACTCAATCCTTGCCCATTCTTTTTAGGTTCAGAAGAGGGTTGACTCCCGGTAGTCTGAGCTAATCTGCGACGTGCGCCCGTGATCTTTTCCAAATCAGACTTGTATTTATCTCGATCCCTTATGAGCTCTTTGATTTCTTTTTCCAGGTTTATGATCTGGTTATTCATCAACTGGCTCCTGGTCGCCTCCATCGCCACACGCACCCAGGCACGAGGTCCGTTCTCGGAAATATCTTTGATCTGACTGACTAAAAAATCATTAAGCTGTTTGAACCGTTCGTTGTGCGCTTCCATTGCCGCGCGTTCATCAACGGTCTTAGCCTTGGAAACATCTACTGGAAGGAAATCTTTTATTCTCTGCTCCTGAACCCCTATTTCAGCCATGAGTTCTTCGGTGACATGTTTATGGGTCAAAGAAGTCTTTTCATTAACCCAATTGTCGAAAGCGGATTTATCGTTGGTGTTACGATAGATCTCGGAGTCTCTTTCCTGTTGAAGATCGAGAAGTTTTGTGACCGAATTGAGTAGTGCTTGTCTATTGAGGTCGTTGGGAACTCTTGCCACTACGCTGTTTAACCACCAGTCACGAGTGACAGAGTCCGGGCCGTAATTGTCCCGTTTAAGATCGTTGACCCATTTGATGGCGGCATTCCGATCAGCTAGAACATTTATGGACTCGTCCAATATCTTATCGAACTGCTTCCGCACTGGTTCCTGGAATTTCTTAAGGAAATCAGGATCGCTCATGAAATCGAACCGTCTTCTGATCTGAGATGCATGCTCGTAATCCGCACGCGTCTCTGGAGTCCAAGCATTCTTCCTGGCTTCTGCTAATTCAGCTTCGATCGTAGAAAGTTTCTTTGCCGCCTCATCGGCCCGGTGCCGGTCAGTTTTCCAGAGTTCCTTTATTTTCTTGAACTGTTCTACATGCTCTTGACTGGGCTTGAATTCTCCAGCCGATAACTCCATCTTGTCGATATCGGCCTGAATCGGAGACTGCGACGGCTCCTCTGCAATCGTTTTAGTTGTCTCTAAACTGGGAGCAGGTGGAGGTTCTTTTGCAGGAGGCGATGGAGTAGGTTCCTTGCTCAGATCGTCTTTGCTGTCCTGTTCAGACCAGAAATCAGTAAATTCACTTTCCAGACTTTTGATCTGTTCTTTATCAGCTCCAAGATCCATCGTGACCGTCTCTGGAACCGTAGTTGAAATAGGAACGACATCCTCTGGCATAAGATTAATCCTTCACCAAATCGATAGGTTTAAGGCTGGCTACCTCCTCGGTACGCACTATTC
>Ga0318562_10001411_pt1 | contig 10842 bp, 9 predicted proteins | sample GRESIP066b5f18_FD_203688 | JGI IMG/M metagenome (GOLD analysis project Ga0318562, IMG submission 203688) | Tropical soil microbial communities from Luquillo Experimental Forest, Puerto Rico - GRE.SIPMG.066b5f18 | ecosystem: Environmental > Terrestrial > Soil > Tropical forest > Bulk soil...
CGACGTGACAGCCGTCGTTCTTGTTGCCCGGGCGCGCCCGGGTGAACGTGATTTGGCGGCCTTGGCACCAATCGAGCAGGTCTTCGTTGATGAATTCTGATCCGTTGTCGGAGTCCACCCCCAGGATCGGGAACGGCATCTTGCGGGCGATGTCGTTAAGTGCTGCCAGCACGCATTTGGCAGTCTTGTCCGGCACGGAGCGGTTCTCGGTCCAGCCGGTGGCGATGTCGGTGACCGTCAAGGTAAAAGCGTGGCCCCCACCCCGGTTGCCGCCGTCGTGCCAGACCAGATCGATCTCGACGAACCCGGGCGAAGCGTCGTCCCACTCGGCCCAGGTGCGGACCGGGATCTGGCTTTTGAGCAGCGATCCGGGCTTGGTGCCAACGCGTCCGCGAAGCGGGTATCTGGCTCGCTCACCGGCCAGGCGGCGATCGATGGTGGCCGCCGACATCGACACCAACAGCTCAGCGGTGCCCTCATCGATGGACAGCTCTCCGAACTGGCGCAGCACAGCCACCAGTTCGCCCAGCATCGGAGCCAGCCGTTTACCGGCGGGCATTCCCAGCACCCGCCAGCACACCGTCAATGCCGCGATGACCTCGGACCCGTACTTCACCGGCCGGGCACTGCGCGCGGTGACAATCCTGGGCTGCAGCGCCGCTGCGAGCGCCTTACGGGCATGGTTGCGGTGCCAGCCGGTATTGGCGCACAACTCGTCAAGAATCCGGCTCTTCCCGCGCTTACCCGCCAGCTTGTAGCGGGTCGCGGCCGCCTCGGTCACTGCCCTGCGCTCTGCCAACGTCAACCCCATCCACCGGGCCTACCGAGGTCGTAGCCGACCAATCACGCAGGCGCGCCGTCCGACGCGCGCATTTTCAATGAGGCAACGAAGCACTCATTCGCGCGCATTTCTGACGAGTCAACGCGGTCGGACCCCGGCTCTATTATCGAAAGTATGTTCGAAGACATGGCACCGACCGAGTTGGTGGTGGCGATCGCCGACTCGCAGCGCCAGGAGTCGATGCTGATGGCGCGGCGTATGTCGGCCGTCGCCGAGCTGTTGGCGCTCCGGACCGCGCAGATCGAGCACGAAGACGATGATCCCGGCTACATGATGATCACCGGATTTCAGAGAACGACCGCCGAGGTTGCCGCGGCGATGAACCTGTCCCCATCGGCAGCCAGCAGCGTGGTGACTCATGCCGACGCCTTGCAGAACCGCCTTCCGGCGGTGGGCGCTGTTTTGGCCGACGGCGACACCGACTGGCAGACGGTAAAGTTGATCATCGCTCGCACCGAGTTCGTCAGTGATTCGGTGATTGCTCGTCTGGATGAGAACCTCGCTCGACGGATCTCGAAGTGGCACTGCTGGTCTCGAAAGAGAGTGATCAACGCTGTCGACGCTGCAGTGCGCGTGATCGACCCCGATGCGATTAGAGAACGTATACGGCAAGAGGACAAGCGAGGCGTCGAGGTCACCGCTCTTGGTGATGGCACCGCGAAAATCGACGGCATCGTCGCGGTCAGAGCAGGAATAGCTGTCGACAAGCGGCTCACCGAACTCGCCAACGGCGTGTGTCGCGATGACCCGCGCACTTTCAAGCAGCGACGCGCCGACGCGATGGAAGCGATGGCGGAGGGACGCCCGCTGGCATGCCAGTGCGGTGCCCACGACTGCCCGAACCGGAATGCGGAGGCCGCTCCGACCCGGGTGATCATCAACGTCATCGCGTCTGAGCAGACAGTCTGCGGTGACGGACAGCAGCCGGGCTACATCGAGGGCTACGGGGTGATCGACGCCGAGCAGGTCCGCGCCATCGCCGCGAACGCGACGGTTCGGCTGATCGAGGAGCCCTCGGTGAGCCCGGCCGAAGCGCTCCGCTATCAGCCGTCTGCTGCCCTCGAACGATACGTACGCCTTCGTGACCTGACGTGCCGGTTCCCGGGATGTGATCGTCCGGCGGTGGTCTGCGATGTGGACCACACCATCCCATTCAACCGATCCGACCCTCGCAAGGGCGGCTTGACGTTGGCGTGCAATCTCAAATGCGTATGCCGGCAACATCATCGGGACAAGACGTTCGATGAGGGCTGGCGTGACGAGCAACTACCCGACGGAACGGTGATCTGGACTTCGCCGACCGGCGAGGTCTACCGAACCGCGCCGGGTGGTGCCGATCTCTTCCCTGACTTGATATCCCGGACGGCCTGTCGGGAACCGAAACCGCGTCGCCGCAATCGCTCTCGTCAGCGTGCGGCCCGCATCGCGCGGATTCGACAGCGCAATCGAATCCAGCGTCCTCTCAACGAGGCGCACTTCCGACTTCAAGCGGCGCGCCGGCGAGAAATCGAGAATCGCAAGGATCGCAACCGGATGCGCAAGATGCTGTTCCTGTTGAAGGGCCGTCCCAGCACCAGCATGTACTGCGCCTGGATCAACGACCCTATGGAACCCGAAGAGCTGCCACCGGATTGGCGGCCGCCACCGGAACCGCCCCCACCACCTGACGATCCGCCGTTCTGATCAAATCCTCAGGCCTGCAGGCTGTTTAGCGCGTCACCGCCCGCACCCCGGGAAACGAGATGCGGGCGGCAACGAACTGAGCTAGTCAGTTCTTGTTGTTGCAGATGTTCGGCCCCTGCGCACCATTGGGAGAAGTTGCCGTATTCCCACTAGCGCACCCAGGAGTGAACGTCTTCACGGCTAACCCTGGAGGGATCTTGTCGAAGTCGGTGTTGCCGTAGAAGCCATTCACGAAATTCCCGATCGCCATGGGAGTGTTAACACCCGGGGACAGGCTTTTGGCGAAGTTGAATTCCTTGCCGGGCGGAAGCGGATTGCCGGTCCCGGCCGGGTTCAGGCCGGGCGCATTGGTGTCGATAAAGTTGCCGGCTACGTTTGGAACGCCCGGCCCCACATCGCTTTGACCTGGGGGGACGCTGACGTCCGATGGTTTATCCGCCAATGCCACCCCGGCCAGCGGAACAGACACGGCTGCCGCAGCGGCAGCGGTGATAAACAGTTTCTTGAGCAGACTCCCCTTCTCGATGATGCGAGCGCGATTGCTCACCACCAAATCCTGGGAGCTTGCTGATAAACCGAATTAAGTAGTGGACCACTGCATTTTTGACGAGGCACCATGCACCGCTACTGCACCCGCGGAAATCCGTCCACGTCCCGAACCGCCACCGACTCTTAGTGGACCGCCGTTTCGATCAGCATGCGACGTCGAGATACACGGTCTTGGCCGTGATCGTCGTGACGATGCCGCTGCCGGCACCCGGCGCTCCAGAGTCGTTTCGCTCGAATGTCTGACCTGGACGCACAGAGTGCACCACGCATTGATCGAGTGGACCTGCGCCCGTTTTATTGAGGATGACGTGAAAACCCTGCGCCTGCAGGCTGTTCAGTGCTTCTGACGCCGTAGTCGGTCCCGACGGAGCGGCATTCGCTGCGCTGGCCAACGCGACGGCTGCAACAGCCATCGCAGCTGTGGTAATGATGAACTTCATTGGTCTTCCTTCCGAGATTTGATTGGCATTCGTTGCGAATGGCCTCTCGGATTGGAATAGAAGCGGGAGTTACACGACGCCCTGATCCGGAAAGCCGGCCGCACGTACCGGGAGAAAAGCCGCATCTGGTCCAGCATTTCGTCGACGGTGTCGGCCGCGAACAGCGTTGCGTAGAAGGCGTCGCGGCCGGCTTCCTCGAACGCGGCGACGTTCGCGCACACCTCGTTGGGCGTCCCGATGAGTCCTTCGGTGAGCCGCCAGTCTCACTACAGCGGCGATGCTCCCCGCAGATGCTCGAAGATCAGTGACGTCTGCGTGCCGGCGACGTCGGCGTCGGCGTTGAGGTTCTCCACCACAAAGGCCCGCAAGTCCTCGGTATCGCGGGCGGCCACGTGCAGGAGGAAGTCGTCTGCGCCCGCGAGGAAGTAGACGTCCATCACCTGGGGCTTGCGCCGGATCTGTTGGATGAAGCTGCGGATCTTGGCCCTGGCGTTGGCCTGCAGGCTGACCGAGATCATCGCCTGCAGCGACAGGCCGATGGCGGCCGGGTCGATATCGGCATAGAAGCCACGGATGACGCCGAGCTCATGCAGCCGGCGGACCCGGCCATGACACGTCGACGCCGCAATGCCGACGGCATCGGCCAGCGCGCTGTTCGGCATTCGGGCGTCGCGGTGCAGGAGGATCAAGATTCGCCGGTCGACCTCGTCTATCTCGGTCGATCGAACATCCTTCGGCGGACGCGGCCGACTCACGGTCGCAACTGATGATCCTTCGGACATTACCCTATTATAGCGAATGATCTCCGGATCTATTGCTTAATAATCGAATGTTCTTCAGAATTTGACCTAGTCCACCGACAAATACAGGAGAGATCATGCGCGTCGGCGTCCCGACCGAGATCAAGAACAACGAATACCGAGTTGCCATCACCCCGGCCGGCGTGTCCGAGCTGGTCCGCCGCGGCCACGAGGTGATCATTCAGGCCGGTGCAGGCGAGGGATCGGCCATCCACGACGCCGACTTCAAGGCTGCAGGCGCGCAGATCATCAACAGCGTCGACGAGGTGTGGGCCGAGGCCGATCTGCTGCTGAAGGTCAAGGAGCCGATCGAGCCCGAGTACAAGCGCCTGCGCAAGGGCCAGACGCTGTTCACCTACCTGCACCTTGCCGCCTCGCGGCCCTGCACCGACGCGCTGATGTCGTCCGGCACCACGTCGATCGCTTACGAGACGGTGCAGACCGCCGACGGCGCGCTGCCACTACTCGCCCCAATGTCCGAGGTCGCAGGCCGGCTTTCGGCACAGGTCGGCGCCTACCACCTGATGCGCACCCAGGGCGGTCGCGGTGTGCTGATGGGCGGCGTCCCCGGCGTCGCTCCAGCCAAAGTCGTGGTGATCGGCGGCGGAATGGCAGGCGACAACGCCGCCGCGGTCGCCTGGGGTATGGGCGCAAACGTCACCGTGTTCGACCTCAACATCAATATCCTCCGCAAGATCGACGCCGAGTACGGCGGCGCCATCGAGACCCGCTACTCCTCACAGCTCGATCTGGAGGACGCCGTCAAGGAGGCTGACCTGGTCATCGGCGCCGTGTTGGTCCCGGGCGCCAAGGCACCCAAACTGGTCACCAATGCGACTGTGGCACAGATGAAGCCGGGCGCAGTGCTGGTGGACATCGCCATCGACCAGGGTGGCTGCTTCGAGGACTCCAAGCCCACCACGCACGATGATCCGACGTTCCGTGTGCACGACGCCGTGTTCTACTGCGTTGCCAACATGCCGGGCGCGGTTCCGCGCACGTCGACGTACGCGCTGACCAACGCGACCATGCCCTACGTGATCAAGCTCGCCGAACGCGGTTGGAAGTCCGCTTGCCAGGCCGATCCCGCTCTGGCCAAGGGTCTTTCGACGCATGAGGGTGCGATGCTCTCCGAGCAGGTGGCGTCCGATCTCGACCTGCCCTTCACCGATCCGGCCACGGTGCTGGCCTGATCGCTCAACCGAACAATTCCCCGTCCACGTAAAACCAACGACGGGCTCTAACGGCGAAGTGGGACCGCTCATGCAGCGTCCCACTTCGTCGGCTTCCGCGGTAGTGAGCGCGGAACTCGACCTCTCCCTGCTCGTCGCCCTCCTGTCCCGCGACCGTGTCGAGGATCTCCAGACCCGTCCACTCCTCATCCGACGGTGCCAGCACTTCAGGTCGCGTGCGCGGATGCCATGTCCGCCAGACATAGTCCAGATCTCCCACCGCGTACGCGCTGTACCGCGATCTCATCAGCTCTTCGGCGGTTGTCGCCCGGCGCTCCCTCGCGTGGAGTGGCCGGCAACATCGACCGAATACCTCTCCACTGCCACACGGACAGTCGTCGTTCCCCGACACGTCAGACGAGCGCCAGCAGAGAGCTTGTGCGCCACCAGACAAGCGCGGCCAACAACGCGATCACCACAAGGGTCGCGCCCAACTGCACCTGATTGCGGTTCTTCGCAGGCGCGTACGCATAGGCGAATGCGGCAAGGCCGCCCGTCAGCAATCCGCCGACGTGTCCCTGCCAGCTGATCGACGGCACGGTGAACGTGATGACGAGGTTGATCACGATCATGATGACGACCCAGCGGATGTCGACTCTGACCTTCCTGGCCACCACGAAAGTCGCTGCGAACAAGCCGAACACGGCGCCCGACGCGCCAAGGGTCGGCACGTTCAGCGGTGAGAACAGATAGACCAACACCGAACCACCCAGTGCGCTCAACAGATAGAGCGCACCGAAACGCAGCCGGCCCAGCCAGATCTCGAGGGGCGGACCCACCACGAACAACGCGAACATGTTGAACAGGATGTGCGTGATGCCACTGTGCAGAAATGCCGAGGTGAGCAACCGGTAGAGCTCGCCATTCGCGACGCCCGGCGACCACATGACGAACTCCGCCTCGAAGCGCGGCGAGGCCATCTGCACCACGAATGCGACCACGTTGATCGCGATCAAGACGTAGGTGACGATCGGAGCCGTCGAACCCCAATAGCCGCGCGACCGCATTCTCGGCTGGCGCACCGACTTTGCCCCGGCATTGACGCACTCGACGCACTGGTGGCCGACGGCGGCGTCCAGCATGCACTCCGGGCAGATGTAGCGCTGGCACCGCATGCACTGCACGTAGGTCGGCCGCTCCGGGTGCCGGTAACAACGCTGTTCGGTCATGAGCTATCCCAGCAGGGCGGGCAGGAGCAGCGCGGCGACTTCGCCCATGAGCGCTCGATTGTTGGGAGCCTTCGGGTCATCGGCCTGCGACCGCGTCATGATCGCAAGCAGCAGCCTCTGACCCTGGGGACCGAAGGCGATGCCGATGTCGTTGGTGCTGCCGTAGTCCCCGTTGCCCGTCTTGTCGGCGGTCGCCCAGCCATCGGGCAGGCTTGCCCTGATGCTCGACGTCTCGTTGCCCCGCAACCAGTCCTCGAGCTGCTGCCTCTGCGGCGGCGCAAGCACGTCGCCGGTGAGCAGGGTGCGGTAGCCGTTGCCCAGCGCGTTCGGCGTGCTGGTGTCGCGCGGATCGCCCGGTATCGCCGAGTTCAGGTCGATCTCCCAGCGGTCGAGCCGCGTTCGGGGGTCGCCGATGCTGCGCGCGAAATCGGTGATGGCAGACGGGCCGCCGATCGTCTGGAGCACCAGGTTGGCCGCGGCGTTGTCGCTCACCTGCACCGCAGCCGCACACAGTTCGGCCAGCGTCATCTGGCCGCCCGAGTTCGGCGCCGTCCTGGGTGAATTCGGCAGCGCCGTCTGCTTGGGGTCGACATAGATCTGCCGGTCCAGTGTCAGCTCGCCCTGCTGCACCATCTGCAACACCCTTGCGGCGGCGTAGCCCTTGAACGTCGAACACATCGCGAACGACTCACCGTCGAGGTGCGCCACCGTACTGCCGGTGTCCAGGTTGACCGCGTATAGGCCGATCTTCGTGTTGTTGCGTCGCTGCAGCGCATCGATTCGTTCGTCGATCGGCGGCACAGTTGGGTCGGCCAGTACGGGTTCCTCAGCGCACGCGGCGAGCGAGGCAAGAGCCAACCCGCCAACGAGGACGCTGCGCCGGGACAGTCGGTTCACCGTTCCCAAGGTAGGCGATCAGCCTGCGATGGCCCGAAGCGGCTGAGGCAGCGACCTTTTCGTCCGGTACGGGCCAAGCACGGCGGCGGCAAATGGCCTGTTCAGAAGCTGATGTGCCACCAAGTTCACCTCATCGAGGGTGACCTTATCGATCAGCGCCAGGGTTTCGTCGATGCTTCGGTGTTCGCCGTAGTTGAGCTCGCTGCGGCCAATGCGGTTCATCCGCGAGCCGGAGTCCTCGAGGCCGAGCACCAGCCCGCCACGCAGCGAACCCTTCGCGATTCGGCACTCGGCTTCGGTGATGCCGTCAAGGGCCACCTCTGCGAGCACGTCGGCGGTCACGCGGGCGACCTCGCTGAACCGCTCGGGCAGGCACGCCGCATACACCGAAAGCGCGCCGCTGTCGGAGAAGGTGTCCACGGTTGAATACACCGAGTAGGCCAACCCGCGGGATTCCCGAATCTGTTGGAACAAGCGGGAACTCAGCCCGCCGCCGAGCGCGGTGTTGAGCACGGACAGCGCCCACCGGTGCTTCCAGTGCCTGCCGGGCACCCGCACCCCGAGCGACATGTGGGTCTGCTCGGCGTCGCGGTTGACCACCTCGAGGGAGGGCTGCCCGGTCACCCGACCCGTACCTTTTCGGGGTGCAACGGCGATGCGGTCGCGCACCAGGTGACGACCGAAGTGCTCGCGCACCAGCGCGACGACCTCATCGTGGTCTACGTTGCCCGCGACAGCCACCACCATCCGCTCGGGGGTGTAGCGGCGAACGTGGAACGAATGCAGCTGTGATCGCGTCATCGCCGAAACCGAAGCCGCACTACCAATTACGGGCCGTCCCACCGGGTGTGCACCGAAGACCGCCGACAAGAATACGTCGCCGAGCGTATCCTCCGGATCGTCGTCGCGCATGGCGATCTCCTCGAGCACGACGGCACGCTCCAGCTCTACGTCGTCGGACTCGCAGCACCCCCGCAACACGACGTCGGCGACCAGATCGATCGCCAGATCCATATCGGTGTCGAGCACATGCGCGTAATAGCAGGTGTGCTCCCTCGCGGTGAACGCGTTCAGCTCACCGCCGACGGCGTCCACGGCCTGGGCGATCTCCACCGCGCTGCGCGTCGGAGTCGACTTGAACAGCAGGTGTTCCAGGAAGTGTGCGGCGCCCGCGACACTGCGCCCCTCGTCGCGCGAGCCGACGCCCACCCAGACGCCGACGGACGCCGACCGGACCGAAGGGATGAACTCGGTGACGATGCGCAGACCACCGGGCAGGGTGGTCCGGCGCACCGTCGACGATTTGGCGGACTCGTTGCCGCCGCGGACCTTTCGCAGGCCCGCCTTCCCGTTAGCTACCCGTCGTGGCATCGACGGGCGTCGAACCGGAAGATGCGGCGGCTGAGTTTTCCTCGTCCTCAGCGACGAGGACAAGCGAGATCTTTCCGCGATTATCGATGTCGGCAATCTCCACACGCAGCTTGTCGCCGACCTTGACCACGTCTTCGACCTTCGCGATGCGCTTGCCCCTGCCGAGCTTGGAGATGTGCACCAAGCCGTCACGGCCAGGCAGCAGCGATACGAATGCGCCGAAATCGGTTGTCTTGACGACGGTTCCGAGGAACCGCTCGCCGATCTTGGGCAGCTGCGGGTTGGCGATCGCGTTGATCCTGTCGATCGCGGCCTGCGCCGACGGCCCGTCGGTCGCGCCGACGAACACGGTGCCGTCGTCCTCGATCGAGATCTGGGCGCCGGTCTCCTCGGTGATCGCGTTGATGACCTTGCCCTTGGGCCCGATGACCTCGCCGATCTTGTCCACAGGCACCTTTATGGCGGTGACGCGCGGCGCGTACGGGCTCATCTCGTCGGGGCCGTCGATGGCCTCGGCCATCACCTCGAGGATGGTCAGCCGGGCGTCCTTGGCCTGCGACAGCGCGCCGGCCAGCACCTTCGACGGAATGCCGTCGAGCTTGGTGTCCAGCTGTAGCGCGGTGACGAAGTCCTTGGTGCCCGCGACCTTGAAGTCCATGTCGCCGAACGCATCCTCGGCGCCGAGGATGTCGGTCAGCGCGACGAACCGGCGCTCGGTGCCCCCATCCTCGAGCTCGACGTCGTCCGACACCAGACCCATCGCGATGCCTGCAACGGGCGCCTTCAGCGGAACGCCCGCGTTCAGCAGCGCCAGCGTCGACGCGCACACCGAGCCCATCGAAGTGGAGCCGTTGGAGCCGAGCGCCTCCGACACCTGCCGGATGGCGTACGGGAACTCCTCGACGCTGGGCAGTACGGGCACCAGCGCCCGCTCGGCCAGTGCGCCGTGGCCGATCTCGCGGCGCTTGGGCGAACCGACGCGACCGGTCTCACCGGTCGAGTACGGCGGGAAGTTGTAGTGGTGCATGTAGCGCTTGGAGGTCTCGGGCCCCAGCGAGTCGATCTGCTGGGCCATCTTCACCATGTCCAGCGTGGTGACACCCAGGATCTGGGTCTCGCCGCGCTCGAACAGTGCGCTGCCGTGAGCCCGCGGGACCACCGCCACCTCGGCTGACAACGCGCGGATATCGGTGATGCCGCGGCCGTCGATACGGAAGTGGTCGGTCAGGATGCGCTGGCGGACAAGCTTTTTGGTCAGCGACCGGAACGCCGCGCCGATCTCTTTCTCCCGGCCCGCGAACTGCTCGCTCAGCCGGTCGAGCACCTCGGCCTTGATCTCGTCGGTGCGGTCGTTGCGCTCTTCCTTGCCTGCGATGGTGAGCGCCTTGGACAGCTCCTCAGTGGCCACCGAGGATACGGAGTAGTACACGTCGTCCTGGTACTCAGGGAACACCGGGTACTCACCGGTCTCCTTGCCTGCGCGCTCGGCCAATTCCTGCTGCGCCTCGCACAGCACACGGATGAACGGCTTGGCAGCCTCGAGGCCTTCTGCCACAACGGCTTCTGTCGGCGCACCGGCGCCACCCGCGATGAGCTCGATGACCTTCTCGGTGGCCTCCGCTTCGACCATCATGATCGCGACGTCGTCACCAGCCTTGCGACCGGCGACGACCATGTCGAACACCGCTCCCTCGAGCTGCTCCACAGTCGGGAACGCCACCCACTGACCGTCGATCAGCGCGACACGCACGCCGCCGACCGGGCCGGCGAACGGCAGTCCGGAGACCTGCGTGGACGCCGATGCGGCGTTGATCGCCAGCACGTCGTACAGGTCCTTGGGGTCCAGGCTCAGCACCGTGA
>Ga0318562_10001412_pt1 | contig 10841 bp, 8 predicted proteins | sample GRESIP066b5f18_FD_203688 | JGI IMG/M metagenome (GOLD analysis project Ga0318562, IMG submission 203688) | Tropical soil microbial communities from Luquillo Experimental Forest, Puerto Rico - GRE.SIPMG.066b5f18 | ecosystem: Environmental > Terrestrial > Soil > Tropical forest > Bulk soil...
AAATAGTACATGCACTTCTTGTTTGGATGGGATTTACACGCGCAGTATATGAAAAAATTTATTATTTTTTATCTTTTATTGACGAAATCTAAACGCTTAAAAACAGTTTCTAAGAATGATGGGTACTCAAGGCTTGTTATTAGAAAAGTGCAAGTTATGCTCGAATATTTGTCGAGGTGACTTATGCGTTTTGCTGTTTTTCTCGTTCACTTAATACTTTTTGTTAATATATCTTTAGCCGCAGAGCACAGGCAAATCCTGGCTGATCTAGAACAAGAAATGGTGCTACGCACGCACATAAATAACCAGTGGACGATAACGAGAGTTTTTCACTGTGGAAATTTAGGTTTTGATTTAGAGTCTAAGAAAAATAGACTGAAATCATATCAACATCCAAATCTTGTTAAAGTACTCGATCTAAAATTTGATCATGGTATTTTAAAAATTATTGAAGAAGATATAGATTATCATAATAATCTGTTCTCTCTTATTTTTGATAATAATAGAAAAATAACTTTTACGGTTGAGCAAAAATTAAAAATATTACTCGAAATAGCACAGGCTTTTTCGTATTTAACAGAAAAAGACGGTGCTTTTGAACCTTATATTGATCTAATTTGCATCAATGATAACAGGGTAAAATTATCGCGATATTATAAGATATTTAACAGTGCTAATTATTTAAGTATAATCGATATTCCAGAATGTTTAAATATGCGTTTTATTGCCCCTGAGCTTTTTAATCCAAATAACCAAATGTCTTTAGAAACTCTAATTTATAAATTTGGTTCTATAATGCTCGCTGTTTTGGCTGAAGAATTACCCTATTCACAATACGACGATCCTTCAGAGCTTTTTCAGGCACGAATATCAGCGTTGCAGCCCGAAATTCCTCAAGTCATAAGTTCTGATCATGCGCAATTAATAAGACGCTGTCTTTTGATTTGTCCACAAGAGCGCCCTAAGTTGGCAGAAATTATTTCTCTACTACAAAATTATTCGACCCAAAGCCAAGGCATAATAGAAGTAACGAATACAAATATCTGGTCTGATATATATTTTAATTTTTTTGCTGCTTGGCAATGGGCCGGATGACAAAATCGCTCCATTTCGATTTAAAGAATTCTAGAAAGTGGACAAGTGAAAAATTGTTGTTTAGGAATTCGGGTTCTTAAAATATCTCGAGAAAATTTTTAGAGAATCGGAGATACATGTGGTTAAAATGATGGATCGAGCTTATGTCACGGTAATCCTGTTATTTTTTATGCATCCTAGTTTCGCTGCAGACAAAGATTTAAGCGGCATTTTTGAATATGAACAAAAAATTCGGGCAGGAGGCCTATATCCAATAGAGTTTAATTTATATAAAGAAGGATATAGTGAAGGAAATGTAATTAAAATAATTCGTGGCTTTGAAAAAGACACACAGCACGAAAGACCAAAAATATTGCACATTGAACGAGTTGACGCACAGGGAAAACGCTTACCATTTCTTCCAAAATCTAGTAGGCATTATTACAATTTCGACAAGAGTTCTTGCAGTATTTGCACTATTTAAATCAGCAAAACTGGCCATATGAATTGGTTTGCTTAAATCAGTGTATGTTATATTTATTTGGTTATCATGCTTGGTTGGAGCATTTTGTTGTTTTGCATGATGAAAAAATTTTTGCTTAGCGGTATGTATCTTCGTTGCTAAAAGATCTCGGGGAATCTGATAAACACCTCAGCTGATTGTGCCTTTTTATAGCGCACTGGCAACATATGCGGTATTATATGGAACCTTATAAAGAGTATTTCCATGCCCGTATATAGACCTTGTATTGCTTTTTCCTAAGCGCTTAAGATTAAGTTTTCCTAAAGAAAATTGGAACCCTATTCAGCCACCGTAGCTCAAAAAGCCCTTGGCGTACTTGTTAGCTATTTTACCGTTCAGGGTGTTACGTCACTTCTTCTATGTGCCGTAGGTTTAATGGGTATGCTAAATACCAACGAACGCATCGCAATATAATTTCTTTTTGGAAACGACGATATTTAAATATCATATTATCAGCAATTTGGCAGGCGAACACCGACAACCATATTAATGCGACAGAACCATAAAATAGGCATCAATTTACAAGTCCATTAAAACCAAGTACGCCGTGTATATCTAGTAGTTAAGCGATGGTTTTTATGCATATTTTTTTTAATATTCTCAAATATTTATTTCTCTCGCTCTTGGTCTTTAATGGTGCCTTTGCAATGAAAAGGAACGGGGATGAATTTGAGCGAAATTCTAAAAAGTTCAAGTCCGAACTCGTGGCCGAAGAGCAAATAGAAATTTACTTACCTGTTGATATGATTGTTTATATTTTCAAATTCCTAAATCTAGGAGACCTTCATGCCAGCTTTATTAACCGGGAATGGCTTGAAGGAGCCAAGCTGGCTTTTCCTGATTTTTATAAGTTTCAAGACACTTATCATGAATGCCAAGGCATTATTAACTTACGGGATTTAAAAATAACCTATGAAATATTAAAAAAAATAAGAGCATCTGAAGCCGTCTTAACTAAGCATTGCTCTATTCAAGAAAAAATTGAACTATCGCAAGCGTTTTTGAAGAACAATTATAATTCCATTCTTGAGATGGCAAAAACTCCTCAATTTTTACTTGAGGCCGGGTTCAAAAAATATCCAAAAACATGGATGCAATTGGCTTTATTGCGCATTTGGGATACTGTTCCACGTATTCCTAACTCACCAATAATATCATACGAAGCACCATGCCTAAATATACTTGCACCTAATGAAGATTTAAATGAATTGTTTAGAAAAGCAGAAAATGATCTTGAAACTTGGTGTGCATTTGCTTCAGAACTGTGCGAAAGAGGCCCCGCTTACATTCAGGTGGTAATATTAAAGGCTGGGGAGAGTTATGCCATAGGTCTGTATGACAAGTACCTAAAACTCTTTGAAATTGCTTTCAATAAAGATCCACATCTACCTGCAGGGATTATTGCTGACGCGGGGTACGCTTATTTTCATCTCCGAAATTGGAAGAAGGCCGCTGAACTCTACGAAATAGCCATTGATAAAAATCCAAATCTGTTTGCAGATGTTTTTACTAACGCAGGGCACGTTTATGTTCAGCTCCAAAATTGGAAGAGGGCCGCAGACCTCTACCAAATAGCCATTGATAAAAATCCAAATCTGTTTGCAGGTGTTTTTGTTAGCGCAGGGTACGCTTATTTTCAGCTCCAAAATTGGAAGAGGGCCGCTGAACTTTTTGAAATCGCCTTAAATAAAGATTCAAATCTGTTTGCATATGTTTTTGCTGACGCAGAGTGCGCTTATTTTCAGCTCCAAAATTGGGAGAAGGTCACTGAACTCTACGAAATAGCCATTAAAAAAGATCTAAATCTTTCTGCAGGGATTCTTGCTAATGCAGGGTTTGCTTATTTTTGTCTCCAAAATTGGAAGAAGGCGACTGAGCTCTACGAAATCGCTATTAATAAAGATCTAAATCTTGATTCACTTATTTTTCATAACACAGCGCGGGCATATATTCGTCTCCAAAATTTCCAAAGGGCCGCAGAAATATATGAAATTGGTATAAAAAATAATAAATGCACATCAGCGATTTTTTATTTACTTGCCGGTTGGACAAATGTGAAATTGGATAAACTTGAAGTTGCCGCCTCGTACTTCAAGCAATTTATAGACAGGTTCGACGAGGCGCCAATGGCGCCTATAGCTAAATCTAATTTTGATATGATACAAACCACATTTGAAAAAGAAAATGTTGATGAAAAGTATCGTGAATGGGTAAAGGAAAAATTAAGATCTTTTAATTAGCCCATCTTGATCTTCTCTCCAGAGTCTGAGCAGAAAGTCATATTGCGCCACTTATAAATTCAGGACCATTATCTGAGTTTGAGCGTGATTTGATTGGAGAACGCAGGATCGTAGGACGTACCTTGGCCATGGAACGTGGCGTTAGATTTGGACGGCCCAAAAAAATAAATGAAAGTTAGAAATCCTTACCAGACCACCTAAGCCTAGTTTTGTCATGGTTGACGCCTCGACGCTCATTGCTGGGCGAGCTTTCGTCCTCCCAGTCTTAATTATTCTCCCGATTGGATTTACAATATTGGAGCAACCCAAAAAGAGACGGTAATTTTTCACAACGACGAACGAGCTAAGGTCGAGCCAGCTTATTGATTTTCAGATGAAAGCGGCCGTTTTGATAGAGCACCTGTAAGTTAATAAGCCTTGCATTCGAAGAGCCTGTGCGAATATGCCTGATAAAGAAGGCGCCAAGCGAGTTCTTGGTAGCATTAATTTAAAATAAAGCACATGAAATATTTTATATGCAAAATATACGGCCTAAACAAAAACACACATGCGGATTAGAGTCGACATTAGTGCACAAACATGAAGAATAAAATATGTAAAATTACCGAAATATTTTGAAGTCCCATTGCAATTTAGAAAATTATTTCACATAGTATAATACACTATGGTTACTTTATTAAAAATATATCTTATATCATTTTTTGTTTTTTCATCTGCTTTTGGAATGGATCTACCGCCGGGGGAGAGAAAAAATACAGGATTTTTTGCGCCCTTCGCTAATTCTTCTGTGCCTGTGAAAAGCCCTAAGCTCCAGGATGCAATTCAGCTTGATATGGCTCTTCTCGACTCAATAAGAGAAAATGAAAAACCAACTACCGAGGAGCCTATTTTTGCCGGCACCACTTACTCTTCTCAGACACTATGGCAATCGACTATAGGATGCGGTGGCTGGACAAAGCCTGTTAATGTTCAGGCCATTCTTGAGCATGACAGAGAGGTTCTCAACCTCTCTGAAACAAATATCGATGATGAATTTTTCCCCTTCATCTGTCCGCAAAATCCACGTTTAAGCAAAGTGACGAAGCTGGATCTTAGATTGACGGGTATTACTGACAAAAGCCTTTATTATATTGCTCAATACTTTCCCAATTTAAAAATACTCAAAATCGAAGGAGCTGACCATTATCCTGAGCCAGACATCACAAATAAAGGTTTGGAATATATATCCCGCTTGCGCCATCTATGCTCTTTTAGTTTAATACAATATGGGTTTAATCCCAATATAACCGATGAGGGCATCCGCCATTTAACGCGGTTGCGCAAACTTAGTAGCCTCAGCATTGATTTTATAGACTGCACCGATCTTTCGGCCTTTTATTTGCGAAAACTTCCCCTTAAAAAACTCAAAATTGATCTCCCAATAACAGATCGTGGCCTTAATCATATCGCGCAAATTTCAAGCCTTACCAAATTAGATATCTCCGGTTGTGATTTGATCACGGGAGCAGGTTTTTATAATCATGATTTGAAACAATTACTGTATTTAGAATACGATGATTGTAAAAATTTGAATTTGAGAGGCAAAGTATCGATTGAGGATTTAGAGCATATAATAAAGCTCAATAATGGCGGGGCAAGGCTCTAAGAAAGTCAAAAGTATCAGCTGGCTCGTTTGGCCGCCTTCTGATATCTGTCTTCTCCATTCACCAGCTCAGCGAAATGCTGTACTTACGCTCTGTTAGAGAGATACTATTGCCTGCATTTTCAGCTTCAAGAAGAAACGCTTGTTTTTGTTTAATAGTATATTTTTTATAGAGCATTTTTTTATTTATAATGTTTTCTTTCAACAACTCTGATCTCTTTTGGGAAGGCACGAGGATGTCCGGTCTCTAGAGGGGCGCGCCAAATATCATCAAAGCCTAAAGATATGGCTTTGTACTGTGGCTGATATAAAACTATAAAAAAATATAAGCACCAAAGGGTGCTTATATTTTTACCATCGTCGTTAGGGGGAGAAGGAGCTCAGCCAGGCTATTATCCCTCAAACTTTGGGCTAGAGCAAAGTATCGACCATCTCAACACCCATGTCGGCGCTAAAACTTTTCAGTGCTACAGCGATCTTAGTCTGCAACGCTGAATAATCATTATTAGGGTGTATAATTTTGATCACGTCGCCTTGGGCAACTAATTGGATGGAATCGGTAATATTGACCTCGCTCAGTTCACCAGAGCTGAGCGAAAAGATCATAGAGCTCAAATAATCCGTGAGGCTATCACCATCTTGAAACTGATCTTTAAGTAAGACCGATAAATATTCATTGATATCAACTACTTCAACCAGGTTAAGCTTCATGTTCATAGTCTCCGCTTGTTGTAATAAAGCCTTAATCCGATCATTGTCCTTTTCAACCGTATTTTTTTGCGCCGATTTTCGGATATATTTAACAGTATTTTTATCAGATTTCATCTGCCACAATAAAATATCTGAATTGGGTAGTGGGATAATAGTGCCGTTGCTATCGATGAGCTCGGTTAAAAGTAACAAGAGTTCATCTATTTTTTCATCAACAAATTCATCGTGCGTAACGTGAGGAGCTTGTATGGCTTCGGCCGTATAACTACTAATTATATTGTTGGTAAGAGTTTGGCTCCCTTCAGGGATAAGCGTTGTTTGCTCACCGGTTATGATATCGCAGAGAATAAAGTTCTCCCCGTTGCGCTTAATTTCGGTCGCTAAAACCTTTAACAGGTGCATCTCAGCACGCGACATTATCTTGCTCTTGTCGTAAGCACACAGGAAGTCACTACCCTGACGCTTCAAAAGCATATCCGACTGTCCAATCCGCGCAGGAGCTGGATTAATGGCGAGTTGTTGTAAAAGATTAGTAACGTTCTCTTCAATATAGCTGTCTATTTTTTGCTCTGCTTGTTTGGCATCCTTAACGCGGATAAAATTTAAATTCTCATGAGCAGCATGGTGTACGAGCCCACCAATATATTCTCGGGTTATTGGATCAAGTTCCTTTGTTAGATCTGCACCACTTTTATCCCAGCAATATATTGAAATCACATCGTGTTTACCACCATATTTACCACCGCTTCCGAGGAAAGACTGCAGCACCAAATTGCTGCCTTCGATCGCAATAGGCTGTCTGAAATTAGTCGCTGAGAGTTTTAGATAGACAATGAGTGATCGGCTCACATCGCTATTGTGTTTTTTTGTATAGCTTACATCGATCCCTAATTGACCTGCCAGCCCTAATATTTGCGGAATTATAAGCTCATCTCTCGAAGAGATCCCACCCCAGCGTCCGATAAGGTCGGTAGTAGGGTCATTTTTACTTCTTATCAGTATGAGTTCGGTGCCAGGTATCTCAAAGCGTGTATGGTAATTCTGTGTAGGGTAAGCTGCGTTCTTTTTAAGAATCTTAGGGGTTGGTTGGTAGTCTCTCGCTGCTAGGAGAGTAGTCTTTATATTCTTAGTTAATTCATCCGCCGGTGAAACCTTTTCTGTTAGGTAGTCTATCGTTCTCAATTGCTCTTTTATATCTAGGGCTTCTATTAAATCATTTCGCAAGTCCATTTTTTTTCTAGCTAAGGCGAGAGGAGCTCCTGCTTTTATTGCGAGAGCCGCCCAATCCTGATCGTTAAATTGAGCGCCGCGACCGATCAAATAGTCGACAATTTCCATATGCGTAGAGCTCGTTTCTATGAAAGCAAAATAAAGCGCAGAGTGTCCGTCTTCACTGATATTGACGTCGGCATCAAGGTCTTCCACTATAGCCTTAACCGCATCAGAATTAGTGTTGCTCAATTCTTTGATGGCATATATGAGTGGAATTAAACCATCTTCAGGAGCTCTTTTATTTACTATTTTTTTGAAAGATTCACTGTGATAGATAATACCATCAAAATCTCTCATCAACAAATAGTTATTTAATCGGGATAAAACCCTTTCTTTGGGTGCTTCTTGTGTATATATAACGGGCATTGCCGGTGCTGAGGGCCGTTCTAAAATTCCTAGAGCATAAAGCTCTTCATCGTCGTCATAGCAGTAATCACCAAGAGGCACGTCAAAATTCCGTGGAGGATCCATCGCAAGTAGCGTGAAACTGTGAGCGAAAAAGGCAGCCGAAAGAAAAAAGGTTATATTTTTCATTATATAGTACCGTGTTAGTAATTTATTGGCTAAGTATGGGATTTTATTAGGTTTTGTAAAGGGCTTCTATTAGCAAATATCTATTTAACTCAATGAGCTTTTTAGCCTTTCAGCCGTGTCTAGGGCGTATGCCTATGTTAAATTTGGTGCATTTTCACGTCTTGGTCAAACTTTCTAGCGATATTCTTGCTATTTGCGAAGTCTTTCAAGATTTTTCCAAAACTATTATTGAGAGGGGATATCATGGTTTAGCTTTTAGTTAAATAGGGCCGGGTCAATAACCAACGTCGCGACGGGAATGAGCGGCGCATGGGGATTAGCAGGTGCACCTTATTTAATTAATTATTTGACGGGTAATATCTGCATTCTCAGCTTCAAGAAAAAACGCTTATTTTTGTTTAATAATATAGAGCGCCTTTTTTTATTTATAATATTTTCTTTTAACAACTCTAGTCTACTTTGGGATGGCACGAGAATATCCTGTCTAAAAGGGGGCTCGAAGCAGCTGCAACCAGGGTTTGCAAAATTTCAATTCGTGTTAGCTTGGAGCCATTATTTTATGGGAGAGAACTATGAATGCAGGAAAATTTATATGTGCCCTGTGCCTTATGGTAGGCACACCGTTGTTGGCAGCTGATTTTGCTCAGGAAGATAAATCGGCCGAGAAACAAGGTGAGATTTCTTCACCCATTAAAGCTGGACAAATTTGGCGCCACTATAAGGGCCATGACTATCGTGTTATTGCTCGTTCTTTGCATACTGAGGAACATACGTGGTATGTCGTCTATGAAGCTTTATACGATTGTGAATTTAGCCAAATTTGGCATCGTCCTGAAGCTATGTTTCTTGAGGAACTTGAGGTAGACGGTAAAATGGTGCGCCGCTTTACTTTAGTAACGCCAAATCTTTAAGCAAGTTGCAAAGACGCGGAAGCTAGAAATACATTAGCTTGCGCTGTTTTCTTAAATCGATTGGGAGAACTCCGAGGTCGTCGTTTTGAAAATCAGCTTTACCGCGCAAGCAGACTCAATCTGGTCACTGCCGCCGTCACGCCATGGGATTAAGAGCACATAAATCTAGCCGGAGATTACATTCGGTGAGTAATAACCAGCCAGTACATGGAAAATTACGATCTCTTGTAGCCAAGTAAAAAGCTGAGCCTACGATTTTTTCCCTTTCGTGAGCTAACCCAATATGTAATAAAATTTGATTTTTAATGCTCATTTAAAAGTAACTTAATTTCATTTTCATATTTTTGTGGATTTTTTACATATTGTTCAGGTAATCCCGTAGCTGGCATTTTATTTATTAGGTCATCTACAGTAAATTTAGATTCTTTATTTAGAACTGTATTTAGAAATAATTTACATCCATAGACTCGAGTTAGTGCGTTGCCTTCTGCGACTTGTTCTGCTTTCATTGTATTATATCCTATATTGATATAATTTAGCTTATTTGTTAGTGCTCGAATTCCTTTGTCACTGATGTCAGATATTCCAAACATTCTCGCTAAAATAGACTGCACAAAAGTGGCATGGCCTTCAAAGATAGCTTCCCTGCTTTTTTCGTGGGCAGTCTTCAGTAGGTTAGTTTTGTAGGCTTGCCAAGCATGAACCAATTCATGAGCAATAATAATTGTGGCTGCAGCTGGCCATTCTTCATAACTAATTAAACCTTCATCAATAGCTTGCTTTAATGCTTTAGGGAAATAAAAAATGGTCCATGTTTTTTTATCGAATAGGGCTGGATTGGATTGCAGGGTATTTACAGATTGTATTTTTGGCAACGGAAAAGATGAACCAAGTATTTTTTCTAATATCCCTTTAATCTTCGAGACTGCGAGCTCTAATTCACCTTTCTTAAGGGCAACAAAAATACTTGTTGGATCAAGCCTTGGAATCATTGCTAAAAATTCGCTATTTTTTTCTAATTTCTCACCACACATTGCATAGGCTTCTGCGCTAAGCAGAGCAGTTAAAACCCAAAAAATTGAGTAACATAATAGATTAAAGCACTTTTGTTTCATGCTAAAGCATAACAATTACGAATTGCTTATTCATAATAAATATTTTATTAAATTAAATATTATAAAAAGGCAAAACTAGGCCTGGATTAGTCACCCTAGAAGACAAAAAGGGCATTTATCGACAGTCTCTAAAAGCATAGATATGAACGCATATCATTGTATTCTTTAGCTTCTTTAAGGGAAACAAAGCTGTGAATAGTGCCAATATCAATGCCTTTTTGCAGCACCTTTTCAGCCATGTCTGCTGCTTCTGAAAGAGGGATACCTTCAAGTTTTTCTAATTCAAAAGCTGAGTCGCTAATTATACCATCGGCTTTATCGCATCGAGCGCTCAAAGTTTCTTTGTTGCTTCCGTATTTTTTTTCTGACATTATTTTGTCGATTATTAAAGCAATCTTTTTTTTCATTTTATCGTCAATTTTGGGGGCGAGCGGCTTCATATCTTTGTTCTTATTTATGAAATTTAGTATTTTATTCAGGGCATTCTTATTTTCAGCGAGACGCGCTTTCTCTTGAGCTTGATCGCTATAGAGTTTATCCACTTTCAACAATGTCTTTTTTTTGTATTTAGTGCAGTTATTTTTCACAATTTCTTTAACTTCATCTTTATTTAATATTGACGGAACAAAAAATAGTTTAGAAAAATTTTCAATACCTGTTATTGCCAGTCCAGTATCCGTATCAAATGGCACTAATCTGCCATCGGTAGCAAAAGGAATATTTCGGTGATTAATATCGTCAAAATCAACGCGGCAAATATAGGTTAAAGCTTGGGCTAACATTCTTTTGAGCTCAAGCCCTAATTGGGGGTCATTTTCA
>Ga0318562_10001416_pt1 | contig 10834 bp, 6 predicted proteins | sample GRESIP066b5f18_FD_203688 | JGI IMG/M metagenome (GOLD analysis project Ga0318562, IMG submission 203688) | Tropical soil microbial communities from Luquillo Experimental Forest, Puerto Rico - GRE.SIPMG.066b5f18 | ecosystem: Environmental > Terrestrial > Soil > Tropical forest > Bulk soil...
TCGCCGACGATCACGTCGACCCGACGTTCGGCACCGGCGCGGTCAAGGTCACCCCGGCCCACGACCCGAACGACTTCGAGATCGGCCGCCGGCACGACCTACCCAGCCTGACCATCATGGACGAGCACGGCGTGATCACCGCGCACGGCCCGTTCGAAGGGCTCGACCGGCTCGAGGCCCGGCCCGCCGTCGTTGCCGCGCTGCGCGCGCAGGGCCGGATCGTGGCCGAGGTCCGCCCGTACCTGCACGCGGTCGGCCACTGCAGCCGCTGTGGCACCACGGTCGAGCCGCGCCAGTCACTGCAGTGGTTCGTCCGCGTCGCCCCGCTGGCCAAGGCGGCCGGCGATGCGGTCCGCGACGGCCGCGTCCGGCTGTCTCCGCCGGAGATGAACGCCCGGTACTTCGGCTGGGTCGACGAGATGCACGACTGGACCATCAGCCGTCAGCTCTGGTGGGGCCACCGTATTCCAGTTTTTTATGGACCGAACGGCCAGATGCGTGCCGTCGGCCCGGACGAGCAAGCACCCCAGGGCTGGTACCAGGATCCGGACGTGCTCGACACCTGGTTCTCCTCAGCGCTGTGGCCGTTCTCCACGCTCGGCTGGCCGGATGAGACGCCGGACCTGCGTACCTTCTACCCGACCAGCGTGCTCGTCACCGGCTACGACATCCTGTTCTTCTGGGTCGCGCGGATGATGATGTTCGGCCTGTACGCGATGCGGGACAAGGCTCCGGCCGAAGCGGTCCCGTTCCGCATCGTGGTCCTGCACGGCCTGGTCCGTGACCAGTTCGGCAAGAAGATGTCCAAGTCGCGCGGGAACACCGTCGATCCGCTGGACTGGATAGATCGGTTCGGGGCCGACGCGACCCGGTTCACCCTGGCCCGCGGGGCCAACCCGGGCAGCGACATCGCCATCAGCGAGGAATGGGCGGCCGGCTCGCGTAACTTCTGCAACAAGCTGTGGAACGCCGTCCGTTTCGCCCTCCTGAACGGCGCGCACGTCCCTGCCGCTCCGCTGACCCCCGCCGCCTACTCTGTCCCGGACCAGTGGATCCTGTCTCGGCTGTCGGCCGTGATCGCCGAGGTGGACGAACTGTTCGAAGAGTTCGAGTTCGGCAAGATCTGCGACGTGCTGTACCACTTCGCCTGGGACGAGGTCTGCGACTGGTACTTGGAACTGGCCAAGGTACCGCTGACCGGCGATGACCAGCAGGCCGCCCAGACCACTCGGCAGGTGCTCGGGTTCGTGCTCGACCAGCTGCTCCGCCTGCTGCACCCGGTCATGCCGTTCGTGACCGACGAGCTATGGACCGCCCTGACCGGCGAGGACTCCGTCATGGTGTCGCTGTGGCCGGCGTTCTCCTACGCGGACCCGGCCGCCGAGGCGGAGATCTCCTCACTAATGCGGCTGGTGACCGAGGTCCGGCGGTTCCGCTCGGACCAGGGGCTGCGGCCCGCGCAGCGAGTGGCCGCCCGGCTCGTGGGCATCGAGGCCACGCCCCTGGCCGGGCACGAGGAGCGGATTCGGTCCCTGCTGCGGCTCAATCCGCCTGCGGACGGCTTCACCGCCTCCGCGTCGCTGTCGGTCGAGGGCACCACCGTGGAGCTCGACGTGGCCGGCGCGATCGACGTTGCCGCCGAGCGCCGTCGGCTGGAAAAGGATCTCACCGCGGCCAGGAGCGAGGCCGAACAGGCGGAGCGCAAGCTGGGCAACGCCGAGTTCACCGCCAGGGCCCCCGTCGCCGTGGTGGATAAGACTCGCGCGCGCCTAGCCGCGGCCCGGGCGGATATCACGCGCCTTGAGGACCGCCTAGCTACCCTGTAAGCGGCCGTCCAGGGCCCAAGTAGGGTGGTGGGGTGGACATCGAGGCGCGGATGCGCGAGGTCGAGCAGGAGATCATCTCCCGTCGCCCCGAACATTCCGTGGACCTCGCGCTGGACCGGATGACCGAGCTCGTCGGCCTGCTCGGCGATCCGCAGCGAGCCTGCCCGGTCATCCACATCACCGGCACCAACGGCAAGACGTCCACCGCCCGGATGAGCGACGCGCTGCTGCGCGCCCGCGGCCTGCGGACCGGCCGGTTCACCAGCCCGCACCTGGTCTCGATCAGGGAACGGATCGTCATCGACGGCACGCCGATCAGCCCGGAACGGTTCGTGGCCGCCTACGAGGAGGTCGTCCCGTACGTCAAGCTGGTGGACGAGCGGCATCCGGTCGCGATGTCCTTCTTCGAGGTCCTGACCGGAATGGCCTTCGCCGTCTTCGCTGACACGCCGGTCGATGTGGTCATCCTCGAGGTGGGCGTGGGCGGCAGGCTCGACTGCACGAACGTGGCGGACGGCGTGGTCGCGGTCATCACCCCGATCTCCATCGACCACATCCGGCTACTCGGCAACACGGTCGAACAGATCGCGGCGGAGAAGGCCGGCATCATCAAGCCGGGCGCGGTCGCGGTGCTCGCGCAGCAGCCGCTCGATGCCGCCGAGGTGCTGCTGCGATACGCGGTCGAGGTGGGCGCGACGGTGGCGCGGGAAGGCGCCGAGTTCGGCGTGCTGAGCCGCGAGCAGGCCGTTGGCGGCCAGCAGCTGACGCTCCGCGGCCTGCGCGGTACCTACGAGGACGTGTACCTGCCGCTGTTCGGCCTGTACCAGGCGGGCAATGCGGCCTGCGCGCTGGCCGCGGTCGAGGCGTTCGCCGGGGTTTCGGAGGATCCGGGGGCGGCCCTCGATGCGGACCTGGTCCGGGAGGCGTTCGCGAAGGTCAGCTCGCCCGGCCGGCTGGAAGTCATCCGGCGCAGCCCCACCATCATCATCGACGCCGCCCACAACCCGGCCGGGATGGCCGCGACCGTGGCCGCGATCGAGGAGGCGTTCAGCTTCGCCCGCCTGTCCGGCGTCTTCGCGGCCAGCGGTGACAAGGACGTGCCGGGCATGCTGGCCGAGCTGGAGCCCCTGCTCACCGATGTCGTGGTGACCCGCAATTCCTCAGACCGCTCCATGGAGCCCGAGCAGACCGCGGAGCTGGCCGCCGAGATCTTCGGCGAGGACCGGGTCCGGACCGCCTCGCGGCTAGATGATGCCATCGAAGCCGCGGTCGCTCTTGCCGACGAGGCCGTGGCGGAGACCGGGCCAGGCAGCGGCGGGGTGCTGATCACCGGTTCGGTCATCACCGCCGGCGACGCCCGCCGGCTGCTCGGCCCGGCCGGCGGCGAGCTGCCGCCCGAACCCTCGGCGAACCAGCCGTCGCGCCACTCCTTCACCGCCGCGGAGCTGTCATGAGCAACAAGCCGCTCAGGCAGCTGTGCGGCACGGTCCTGATCATCGAGGCCGTCGTCATCGGGCTCGCCATCCCGGTCGCTATCGTTCAGGAGCACCTGCGTCACGGCGTCGCGGGCGGGGTCGGTGGCGGCCTGGCCGTGTGCGCTCTCCTGCTCAGCGGCCTGATCGGCCGCCCGGGGATGGGCTGGGTCCTCTGGGCCGGCACCGCCCTCCAGGTCCTGGTCATCGCCGCGGGTGTCGTGGTCCCGGCCATGTACATCCTCGGCGCGATCTTCGCCGGGCTCTGGATCACCGCCATCCGGCTCGCCCGCCGCCTCCAGGCCCGGCCAGCTCCCCGCGCCCCCAACATCTAGCGCGTCGGTCAGGCCATGACGGACGTTATCGAGCTGCTCGGCGTGCCGCCGGTCCGGCGGGCCGGCGGCACGCCGGATCGTGGGTAAGCTTGCCCTAGTGGCGAATCATCAGCATCGGCGACCGGCTCGCACACGACCGGGAAGGTCATCTTCCGGGAACCCGGTGAACCGGCGTCACCGTTGTCCGAATAAGAACCCCCCAGGCCGCTCCACGGTGTGGACCGCGAAACCCACGCCGACAGTTCCAGATCTCCAGACCGGATCGGAAGGTTCCCGTTCCCGATGAGCAACGCGCTGACGTTCCTCGGCCGTGACATGGCGGTCGATCTCGGCACTGCGAACACGCTGGTCTACGTGCGTGGACGTGGCATCGTGCTGAATGAGCCGTCAGTGGTCGCGCTCAATACCAACAACGGCCAGATCGTCGCCGTGGGGGCCGACGCCAAACGCATGATTGGGCGCACCCCGGGCAACATCGTGGCCGTGCGGCCGCTCAAGGACGGGGTCATCGCCGACTTCGACGTGACTGAGCGGATGCTGCGCTATTTCATCCAGAAGGTGCACCGGCGTACCTACCTGGCCAAGCCGAGGCTCGTGGTGGCCGTGCCGAGCGGGATCACCGGCGTGGAGCAGAGCGCGGTAAAGGAGGCCGGCCATCAGGCCGGCGCTCGGCGGGTCTACATCATCGAGGAGCCAATGGCCGCGGCGATCGGCGCAGGCCTGCCGATCAACGAGCCGACCGGCAACATGGTGGTGGACATCGGCGGCGGGACCACCGAGGTCGCGGTGATCTCTCTGGGCGGCATCGTCACCTCCCAGTCGATCAGGATCGGCGGCGACGAACTGGACCAGGCGATCATCACCTTCGGGAAGAAGGAATACTCGCTCATGCTGGGCGAGCGGACGGCCGAGGAGATCAAGATGGCCCTCGGCTCTGCGTTCCCCTCCGAGGACGAGCCGCACGCCGAGATCCGCGGCCGGGATCTGGTCAGCGGCCTGCCCAAGACGGTCGTGATCTCCGCGGCGGAGGTACGCCGCGCGATCGAGGAACCGCTCAACCTGATCATCGACGCGGTCAAGACCACGTTGGATAAGTGCCCGCCCGAACTGGCCGGCGACGTCATGGACCGAGGTATTGCCCTGACCGGCGGCGGCGCCCTCCTGCGCGGACTAGAGTCACGAATCCGGGAGGAAACCGGGATGCCCGTGCAGGTCGCGGACAACCCGCTGGAATCCGTGGTGCTCGGCACGGGCAAGTGTGTCGAGGACTTCGATACGTTGCGTCAGGTGCTGGTGCCGGACCACAGGCGCTGATCCTGACGCGGACCCGTTAGACCCGAGAACCCGTCGCACTGGCCGTGGCGGGACTGACGAGGAGCCGCAGTGCACGACAGCCGGCGTTCACGCTTGGTTCTCGGCGTGCTCCTGATCATCGCGATCGCCCTGATCACGCTGGACTTCCGGGATGGCGGCGCGTCCCCGGCCCGTAACGTCGGCGCGGACATATTCGGGCCCATCGAGCGGGTCACCCACGACCTGACCGACCCGGTCGCCAGCTTGTTCGACTCGGTTACCGGGGGCCCCTCGGCGCAGAACACGATCGCCAGCTTGCAGCGGGAGAACGCCGAGCTGCGCGCTCAGCTCAGCTCCGCTCAGCTGAGCAGGACCGCCCAGCAGCAGCTGGCCCAGCTGCTGCAATTCGACGCCAGCGGCTACCGGATCATGGCCGCGAACGTGATCGCGGCCGGAGGCGGGTATTCCGACACGGTCACGCTGGACGTGGGCCGCAACGACGGGATCAAGCCGGACGAGACCGTGCTGAACGGTTCCGGCTTCGTCGGCACCGTGACCCAGGTCAGCGAGGACACCTCAACCGTCTTGCTGGCCAACGACGCGTCCTCGGTGATCGGCGTCCAGATGCAGGGCAGCGGCGAGATCGGCGCGGTCACCGGGACGGGCAATTCCATGTCCGGGTCGCCGATGCTCCGGCTCACCCTGTTCGCCGCGAACACCGCGCTGGAGCCCGGGCAGCAGGTCAACACGTACGCCTCAGTGGGCGACCGGCCGGAGGTTCCCGGCGTGCCCGTGGGCACGATTGTCTCGGTTGCCAGTAGTCCCGGATCGCTGACCCAGACCGCGCTGGTCCGGCCGTTCGTCAACTTCACCGCTCTCGGCGTGGTCGGCATCGTGGTGCAGGTACCGCGGCACAACCCGAGAGCCTCGATCCTGCCGAGTCCCGCGCCTACGGTCACGATTACCGTTACCCCCGGCCCCTCCTCGTCTGCCTCCCTGGCCCCGGGCACCCAGCCGTCGTCCGGGGGAGGCTCGTCACCCTCGGCCACCCCGTCGGCCACGGGTGGCGGAGGCTGATGGTGCGCGGGCTGATCTCTTTCGCGGTCGTGTCGGTCGCGGTCGTCATCCAGCTCACCATCGTCGACCGGATCGCCTTCCCCGGCGGGACCGGACCCGACGTGGTGCTGCTCGCGGTGGCCGCGCTGGCCCTGGCGGGTGGCCCGCTGACCGGCGTGCTGATCGGCTTCTGGGCCGGCCTGGCGCTGGACGTCGCCCCACCCGGCAGCCACTTCGTCGGCCAGAACGCGCTGGTGTTCTGCCTGGTCGGCTACTTGTGCGGCCTGGCCGCCGAAGTCCCGAACAGCGAGGGAGTGCCCGAACAAGGCCATACCGCGCTGTTCGAGATCGCGGTCACCGCGATCGGCGCCGTCTGCGGGGAGGTGCTGGGCGCCCTGCTCGGCGCCATGCTCAGCGATCCGCAGGTGACCTGGTCCGCCATCAGGCACGTGCTGCCCGTGGCCGTGGCCTATGACCTGCTGCTCGCCCCCTTCGTGCTGTACGCGGTCGCGGCTGCGCTGCGCCTGGCCGGGGCGCCTCGCGGTCAGCGCGACCGGGCGGCCTGGGCCACGCCGGTACGGAACCCGGCGGGTGCGACTCAGGGTGCCATCAGGCAGGTCAACGGGGGTAATACGCCGCGGCTGCGGCTGTCCGAGCGCGGCACGGGCGACGGCTTGGCCGGCGGCCTGCGTGGTCCGGGGACCGCCGGCCGCGCCCCGGCCCGGCGCGAGCCGCGGCTGAAGCTGGGCCACGGCAGCACGCTCGGCACGGCCTTCGCGACCGGTGGCTCCCGCCGGGGTTCGGGGCTCTCCGGCGGCACGATGGCGGGCGCGCTCGGCGCCAGCGCGGCCAAGGTCAACTTCGGGGCCCGCCGCGGCGAGGGCATGCTGGGCGGCACCTTGGGTGGGCTCGGGGGAGCCAATAGAGCTGGGCTCGCGGGAGCCAGTAGAGCTGGGCTCGCGGGAGTCAACAGAGCTGGGCTCGGGCGAGCCAACGGAGCCCTGAACGCCAACCTGGCCCGCTCCCGCCTGAACGGCTCGCGGTTCGGCCGGTCGCGGATGGGCCGGTCCGTGCTCGGTGGCTCGGTGTTCAGCCGCTCGCCCTCGGCGCTGCGCGCGCCCACTTCGCCGAAGAGGCCCGCCCAGATCGGCCGGTCATCCTTCGTCGGCCGCTCGCCCTTCCTCGGCCGCTCGCCCTTCCTCGGCCGTTCGACCGCCCTGGGCCGTTCGACCGCCCTGGGCCGCTCGTCGGCCATGGGCCGCTCGCCCGCGCTGGGCCGGACGCCTGCCCTCGGCCGGGCCTCCGCGTTCAGCCGGACCTCGGTGTTCAGCCGGACCCCGGCCCTCGGCCGGCCCGCTCCCGTTCGTCGGACCTCCGCTCCCGGCCGCTCGCTCATCCCGCGCCGAACGGCCGGTCGGCTGCGCTCGGCGCCCGGCGGCTCGGCCACCGGACGCGCGCCTCGTGTTCCCAGGCCGGGCCTGCTCGCCCGGCTGACCGGCGCGCTGCACAGGTCGGCCCCGGGCCAGCCGCGCCTGCGCCTGCGCCGCTCGCCCCTGCGGCGCGCCACGCTGGGAGCCGGTCCCACCCGGCTGCACATGCCTCGGCCTCGAGGGATCAGAGCAAAGAAGAGCCGGCGGACGGGAGGTTACCGGTGAACGTGTCGTCCCGCCGCCGTCTCGTGGTGCTCTACGCGCTCGCGGCCGCCATGCTGGTCTCGCTCGGCGGCCGGCTCTACTACCTGCAGGTGATGAACAACACCTCGTTCACCAAGCTGGCCGAGCAGAACCAGACCAGAGACGTGATCGTGCCCGCGGTCCGCGGTCAGATCCTCGACGACGTGGGCAACCAGCTGATCACCAACAAGACAGCCCTGGTCGTCTCCGTGGACATGATGACCCTGAACCAGGAGCCCGGCGGCGCCGCACCCGTGCTGCGCCGGCTGGCCCCGCTGCTGGGCATGTCGTACACCAAGCTGAGCGAACAGACGCGGCTGTGCACCAAGGGCGTGCCGCAGCCCTGCTGGGCCGGCTCGCCCTACCAGCCCATTCCCGTGGACCAGAACGTCTCGGATCAGGTCGCGCTGCAGGTCATGGAGGAGCAGAAGGCATTCCCTGGCGTCACCGCGCAGGTCCAGCCGGTCATCAACTACCCCGCGCCCTACGGGGCCAACCCGGCTCAGGTCCTGGGCTACCTGCAGCCCATCACCCCGCAGGAGATCGCCAGCCGGCACCTGCCCGTGACCGGCTTCTCCGGCGTGGACCTGGTCGGCCAGGCCGGCCTGGAAGCGCAATACGACAGCCAGCTCCGCGGCAAGGCCGGAACCCAGGTGGTATCGGTCAACGCCGCCGGGGACGTCACCGGCACCGTCAGCCAGACCCAGCCCACCACCGGTGATGACCTGGCGACCAGCATCAACGCACAGATCCAGGCCGACGTCCAGAACGCCCTGGCCGGCGCAATCCACCGGTCGCGGGCGGCCGGGAATGCCGCCAACCAGGGCGCCGCGGTGGTGATGACCACTACCGGCCGGGTCGTGGCCATGGCCAGCTACCCGGACTACAACCCGGGCGTCTGGACCGGCGGCATTTCGCAGCAGGAGTTCAACGACCTGTTCGGTACCAAGGACGGGGAGCCGATCATCAACTGGGCCGCCCAGGGCCAGTACGCCCCGGGATCGACCTTCAAGGTCACCACGACCGCCGCTGCGGTGGCCAACGGATACCCGCTCGACGGCCTGTACAGCTGCCCCGCCTCGTTCAGCATCGGCAGCCAGAAATACCTCAACGACGGCAACCCGAACCTCGGCGACATGACCTTCGCCACGGCGCTCATCCAGTCCTGCGACACCGTCTACTACCAGCTCGGCTACAACCTGTACCTCGGCGACAACCCGAAAGCCAACAACAGTACCGGGCCGAACGCTCCCATCCAGAAGACACAGAAGATGGAGCTGGCCTGGGGCTTCGGCCAAAGCACGGGCGTCGACCTGCCCGCCGAGTCGGACGGCTCCATCCCCACCCGCCAGTGGCTGTACTACCTGTGGAAGGACAACGCCCACACCGGCCAGAACTGGTGCAAGTACGGCAAGCAGAACGGCTCCTACATCCAGCAGATCGAGTACCAGGACTGCCAGAACGGCTGGCAGTGGGAACCCGGGCAGGCCGCCATCGCCGCGATCGGCCAGGGCTACGTGACCGTCACCCCGCTCCAGTTGGCCAACGCCTACGCGGCGCTGGCCAACGGCGGCACCCTGTACAGCCCGCGGATCGGTGAGGCGCTGATCTCGCCGACCACCGGGCAGGTGGTCCAGAAGATCAACCCGCCGGTCATCCGGCACCTGCCGGTCTCCGGTAACACGCTGGCCTACATCCGCAACGCGCTGGCCGGGGTGGTGACCCAGGGCACCGCGGCCGGAGCGTTCAGCGGGTTCCCCCTCAACCAGGTCTGCGTGGCGGGCAAGACGGGTACCGCCCAGCTGTTCGGCAAGAACGCGACCTCGGTGTTCGCCTCGTTCGCGCCGTGCAACCACCCGAAGTACGTGGTCGTGGTTATGGTCCCGGACTCTGGCTACGGCGCCGATGTGGCGGCCCCCGCGGTCCGCCAGATCTGGGACAGCATCTACGGCCTCGAAGGGCATCAGGCCGCGCTGCCCGGCGGCCAGCTGCCGTCCTCGCCGCCCCAGATCACCTCCTCCGGCACCATCCAGGCGCCGGCCGGCTACACCAGGGAGCCATGATGCTGGGCCGGTCCAGCCCGAGCTACACCGTCCGCGGGTACAGCCTGCCGCGGGCGGGCACGTTCGCCGGCCGTCCGCGGTCCCTGCTGGCCCGGGCCTTCGCCCGGAACTCGGTCCTGCGACAGATGGACTGGCTGCTGGTCGTCGTGGTGAGCGGGCTGAGCGCCATCGGCGTTCTGCTGGTCTGGTCGGCGACCCAGCCCTCGCTGGCCGCGGCGGGCGAAGACCCGCGCAGCTACCTCAAGAAGCAGCTGCTGTGGGCCGTGATCGGGCTGATCCTGATGTTCGCGGTGAGCTTCGTGGACAGCCGCCGGCTGCGGTCATGGGCGCCGCTGGTTTACGGCGCGACTCTGCTCGGCCTGCTGGCCGTGCTCAGCCCGCTCGGCTCGGACATCAACGGCGCGCACGCCTGGATCTCCCTGCCCGGCGGATTCCAGGTCGAGCCCTCGGAGTTTGCCAAGGTCGCGCTCATCCTGATGGTCGCCACGGTGTTCAGCCGGGCCCGGGGTACCCGGCCGGGCCTGCGCTCGGTACTGCTGGCCCTGGCCGTCGCCGCGCCGCTGATGGCCCTGGTGGTGATCGAGCCCGCGCTGGGCGTGGCCATGGTGCTGGTCGTGGTGACCGCCACCATGATCGTGCTGTCCGGCACCCGGCTGCTCATCATCGCCGCCCTGACCGCGATCGTGGGCGCGGCCGTGGCCCTGGCCGGCGGCATGCACCTGCTGAAGTCCTACCAGCTGACCAGGTTCACCTCGTTCCTGCACCCGTCGGCCGACCTGGCCGGCGCCGGCTACAACGCGGCCCAGGCCAAGATCGCGGTCGGCTCGGGCGGCATGTTCGGCGAGGGCCTGTTCCACGGCCAGCTGGTGGCGGGCCACTTCGTGCCGTCGCAGCAGACGGACTTCATCTTCACCGTGGCCGGCGAGGAACTCGGTTTCGCCGGCACCATCACCATCGTCGTGCTGCTCTTTATCGTCATCATCCGCGCGCTCCGCATCGCAGTACGGGCCGATGACCTGTTCGGCGTGCTGATCGCCTCCGGCGTGGCGGTCTGGTTCGCGTTCCAGTCGTTCGTGAACATCGGCATGACGATCGGCATCATGCCGATCACCGGCC
>Ga0318562_10001417_pt1 | contig 10834 bp, 7 predicted proteins | sample GRESIP066b5f18_FD_203688 | JGI IMG/M metagenome (GOLD analysis project Ga0318562, IMG submission 203688) | Tropical soil microbial communities from Luquillo Experimental Forest, Puerto Rico - GRE.SIPMG.066b5f18 | ecosystem: Environmental > Terrestrial > Soil > Tropical forest > Bulk soil...
GCTCTCTGCACCTTTGATGATCAACGTCCCACGCGCGCGCAGTTGCGCCGCAGGCTCGGCGCCATGCTGCTGTCGCTCCTGCCTGTCGGGCTCGGCCTGGTGTGGTCGCTCTTTGACGACGATCACCTGAGCTGGCACGACCGCTATTCGCGGACGTTCTTGCGGAAACTATAGAAAAAGTGCCGTCATCCTGAGCGAAGTCCGCCGCGGCGGACGCAGTCGGGGTCCCCAGCGACAGGTCTTCGTCGCTGGGGTGATCAGTCGAAGGACCTGCATTTGCTTCTGTGACGAATTAAAGCTCACCACCCCGGCCGCCCGTAACTCAAAAGAGAACGGGAATTGGCTCATCGCACGGTTGTCTCCCGTTCCTCGGATCGCCTTGCGAGCAGAGCCCGGGCCGCATCGCGGACCGGCCCGATCTGCGCCGACCATATGGAACGCGGTGCGCGGTACTCATCGCCGAGTCCGGTGGTGGGGAATTCCTGGGGCCCGGGCCGATGGTACGTCCCGAACACCATGTCGAAAATCGGCAGCGCGTCGGCGAAATTCCGGTTGTGGTGCACAGGATCCACGGAATGGTGGATGCGATGAACCTGTGGTGTCACCAGTACGCGGTCCAGCCAGCCCAGGCGCACGCGAATCGCCGAATGGTAAAACAGCGAGAGCCCCGCAAGGAACATGAAAGAAAACAGCGCCGCCTTTCCTGCATCCGCAAAATCCAGGTCGAAAAACAAACCCAGCGTGAAGACCGAAAAGAACGACCGCCAGGAGTTCTGGAGAAAGTGATCGCGCGCCCAGGTGGAGGTGTTCATCAGTTCATCGCTGTGGTGAAGCTTGTGGAATGACCACAGCACCGGCACAGCATGTTCGATGCGATGCGCCCAGTAGAACCAGAAATCGTGCGCCAGCAGGGGAATGAAAATCATGGCCGCGATTTCGAGAGGCCGGCCCACGACGGGAACCGCGGCGATGTTGTGGAACGACAGAGAAATCGCCTTCCAGGGAAGATGATGGCGGACTGAGGCGCTCCACATCCCGGCCAGGATGCCGAGCGGCAGCGCCAGGTACGAGGTGGTCAGCGCAATCAGGATGTTCATCCCGTAGTCGCGCCAACGCGGTCTGGCGTGCACAGGCCAGATCTGCTCGGCCACGATGAAGGGAATCAGCGGCGGAATCGTCCAGTAGAGCACGGCGGGGAACATGCCCTTGACCGAACTGAGGAGAATTTGCAGGAATCCCATGGGACCTCCACGGATTCCTGTACGTTATCGCGATCCGGCCGTGCCTGACCATGAATTTTGCCGTGGCGCCTGCCACGTCAGTCTTCAACGATTCTTCACACGGTCATTCGTGTGTGCTACTCTCTTCCGGTATTCCCCGGCCCCAAAACAAATCAGGTTGTTTCCCCAAGTGCTGGAGGCGGCATGCGTCTTTCCCTGGGCTTGTTGAAGTGGAAAAAGATCATCGCGATCGCCATGATCGTGGTGCCGTGGTTCTTCAAAGACCACCTCGCTGCATCGATGGATCGGAAAGCGGAACTGGCACAGCAGGCCCTCGCGGAAAAGAACCAGCAGCTCGAGGTTCAGGACCAGGCCATGGACCAGCGCGAGGTGCTGACGCGTCTCAGAGAGATCCAGGGATCGCTGGACATGGTGGAAGCCAAGGCAGGCAGCGACGACCAGGCGCAAATCGACGCCCGGCTGGAGCAGTCCAACCTGGACCTGATGAGCAGCTACTTCGAAGACGAGGGCAGGGCCCTGTCCAAAAGCGAGGAGACGTTCGAGGAACTCATCGACAAGATAGACCTTGATGCAGCCCTGCGAACCGAGCTTGACGCAATTGCGCAACAGGCCAGCACGACGGCGGATCAGCTCCGCGCCTTTGATGCCAACCCCGACGCGAACCAGGTCGACCCGCTGTATGCGGCGTTAAACGGCGCTCACAACAAGCTGGCCGAAGGCTATGACAAGCTGGATGACGCGGCGAACAAGGAACGCGACGATAGCGCCGGTTTGGCTGGCGTTTTCCGCGGCGTAGCGTGGTTCTTCACGGCCCTGGGCGCGCTGCTCATGGGCGACTGGCGCAAAATCCTTGGAGATTCCGGCGACGAAGCCGGCGACGAGAAACCCTCCGATACTCGCGCGACAGCCGCGGTGTGACCATGCTCGATCGGGAGACTCACCACGTCAGTGCGCGCAGCGCGCTGACCCCCGCCCCCAGCAGCGCAGTCTCATCATCGGGCGGCAGCACCTCAAGCGAGAAGCTCTGCAGCGGGCTCATCTTCACCATGCTCTCGATATGCGCGCGCAGCAGCGGCACGTCGAGGAAATGGACGTTGTGGCCGGTGAAATAGAACCGTCCCGGCCCCGCGAGATGGATGAACGATGCCGTGCCGGCCGCCAGCGCGCGATGCCACAGGTCCACGAACTCCCGGCACCGGGCATCGCCTTCTTTCGCGTGGGCGAAAACTTCTTCAGGCTCTCTGTCGAGGAAACGGAGGCGCATGGCGCGGTAGCCCATGATCCCTTCCAGGTGGCCCACGCCGCCGCATCCGCAAAAGCGCTCTTTGGGGTCGAGCGTGACCGTCACGTGGCCGCCTTCCCACACGCCCTCGACGTAAGGCCAGCGTCCGTAGCCGATGCCGTTGCCGATGGTCCACACGCGCGTGAGCTTGTCGAGCTGGCCGAACCGCGCCGCAACTCCCGCGGCAATGGCGTCGGCGTCGTTGGCCACGTGCACCGGCGCCTTTATCCCCTGGCCCATCAGCACACGCCCCAGCTCCTCGGCCATGCGCATTCCCTTGATCTGCGCCAGGTTCGGCGCGTCCTCAACCACCCCATGCCGCACCACGCCGGGCACCGCCACACCGATCGCTTCGACCTGCGTCTCGCCGTGGCCGGCCAGTTCGGTAATCTGGTTCGCGAGAATCTCCAGAAGCTCGCCGCCGGGCAGAACCGTCAGGGCGTCGGTTTCGTTCACGTCGCCGGGATAGCGCACCGTTTCCCCGACCAGCTTGTGATTCTCCATGCGGCCGGCCACGATGTGTTCGGTCATTACAACGCCGATGGCGGTTGTCATTCGTTCCCTCCTGGGGACCCCACATAGTGTTTCGGCAGTCGCTACCCCGTCCCTAGTCCCTAGTCCCTAGTCCCTACTCCCTACCTTCACCCCTGGTAGCGCATCAGCCGGCCGAGCCCGTTGAACGCCGCCGTCTTGTAGCACTCCGCCAGGGTCGGATAGTTGAAAACTGTCTGCACAAAATAGTCGACGGTTCCGTCCAGCGTCATCACCGCCTGCCCGATGTGCACCAGTTCGCTGGCTCCTTCGCCAATAATGTGGACGCCCAGGACCTTGCGCGTGTCGCGGTGGAAAATGAGTTTCAACCGCCCGGTCGTATCGCCGCGGATCTGCCCACGCGCTACCTCGCGGTAGTAGGCCATCCCCACTTCGTAGGGCACATCCTCGTCGGTGAGTTGTTCTTCGGTCTTCCCGATGAAGCTGATCTCTGGAATGGTGTAAATCCCGTACGGGTAAAAGCTGGGATTCGACACGGTGAGCTTGTCGTTGAAAGCCCGCGAAGCGGCGATGCGGCCCTGTTCCATCGACACCGACGCCAGCGCCGGGAACCCGACCACGTCGCCCACGGCGTAAATATTATCCACGTTAGTGCGGTAATCTTCGTCGACGACGATACGGCCGCGAGGGTCGGCCTGGATGCCGGCCGCCGTGAGGTTGAGATCGTCAATCGCCCCCTGCCGGCCGACTGCATACAGCAGCGCGTCGCCGGAAATCCGCTTCTTGCTCTCGAGATTGGCGACCACGGTCCCATCGGGCAGCTCTTCCACGCTTTGCACTTCCTCGCCCAGCCGCATGGTCACGCGGCTGTCGCGCAGATGATAGCTGAGGGCTTCCACGATCTCCTGGTCGGCGAACTCCAGCAGCTTGTTGCGCTTTTCCACGATGGTGACGCGCACTCCCAGGATCGCGAACATGCAGGCGTATTCCACGCCGATCACGCCGCCGCCCACCACGATCAGCGATCGCGGCAGAGTCGGCAATTCGAGCACCTGGTCGCTGTTGATGATCGTGCGGCCGTTGATGGGCACCTTGGGCGATGAGGCCGGTTTGGTCCCCACCGCAATGATGATCCGGTCCGCCTCCAGCGTCGTCTCGCCCTGGAATCCCTCCACGCGCACATGGCTTGGATCGATGAAGTGCGCAATCCCGTGCACGATGTCGATCCCGTTCCGGGAAAGCTGCGCCTCCGTGACGTCCACCTCCGTCTTGATGACGGCCTGCACGCGAAAGGCAAGATCGGCCATTGTGATCTTTTCCTTTACGCGGTAGTTCATCCCATAGACGGAGCGGTAATTGTACCCGGAGAGGTGGAGAACAGCCTCGCGCATGGTCTTGGAGGGGATGGTGCCGGTGTTGATGCAGACCCCGCCGACCACCGCGCGCGATTCCACTACCCCGACGCGCTTCTTCATCTTGGAAGCCGCCACCGCGGCGCGCTGCCCGGACGGCCCGGACCCGATGACGACCAGGTCGTATTTGACGGCGCTCATGCGAGTCTCCTCCGGATCGAGAGATGCTACGGAGCCCGGCCTTGATTGTACAAGCGGACCCTGCCACGGCAATTTGCGCCGAGCCAGGCACGCGATCGAAGCTCCGATCGAAAGGCGTTGGGACTATCCGATGACGCGGGAATCGCGCGCGTTGCAAACCTGCCCGCCCGGCCCGGGACTGAGATCTCAGCCGAACAGGTTCTCATCCGCGCTGGGTCCGTAGACCGACGGCAGCGGCACGCCGAGCAGTCGGAGATATACCGTCAACTGCCCGCGATGGTGATACCAGTGATTGAGCATCATGGACCGCCATGCCACCACGCGGGGAACCGCCATCAGCACGGTGTCGCCGCGCATCAGCCGCCACTGTGCGTACGACGATTCTTCGCTGGCGGTCCTGAAGGTCTTTTCCACCTGTTCCGCGCTGTGGTTCAGAGCCGCCTGGATTTCGTCAGTGGTCGACGGGGATGGCGGCGTGAAGTTGCCTTTCAGAACATCGAAGCTCTCCCCGGCCGTCATGCCCGCGATGGAGCCCGGGACCCCGGCAATGTGCATCGCGAGCTGCCCGAGGGTCATGGATTTTTCGTGCGGCTTCCAGGTCAGCTTGTCGGCGGGAATTCGGTCAAGCACGCGGCGGGTGGCTTTCAACTCTTCGTGGAATTCAAGCAGCAGATCGTCTGTAATGCTCATAACGTTGCTCCTCCACCCCGCGAACGAAGACCCGTTCGCGGGGACCCCGGCTTCGGGCACATTTTCGCATAGCGCCCCCAGGAGAGTTGTGTCGCGCGCGTGAATCAACTACGCACGCGCCGTTCGCAGTGCGCGGTTGAAGGCCGGCTTGCTCGAGTGGTCTGCGCCGGCGGAAGGGCCGTGCTCATCCCCAATTCGGAACTGGCGCATCATGCCGTCTAGATCGGCAGCCAGCGAAGCCAGGTTTTTCATGGCGTCTACCGCATCCTGCGCGCCCTGCGAATTCTCCACCGACAGCTGCGAGATCTGTCCCGCGGATTCCGAAATCTCGCCGGCCGCGCTCGTTTGCTGCGTAGCCGCCGTGGCGATCAACTGAATCTGGTGCTCCACCTTGCGCGACGATTCGATCAGGGCTTCCAGGCTGGTGCGGGCACGGGCCGTTTCGCCCATTCCGCTTTCCACCGCCGAGCGGCTTTCCTCCATCACCTGCAGCGTTGCCCGCGTCTCGTCCTGGATGCTGCGAATGGTGGCGGCGATCTCCTCCGTGGCGCCCTTGGTGCGCTCCGCCAGGCGGCGCACTTCGCCCGCAACCACCGCAAACCCGCGGCCGTGCTCGCCCGCCCGCGCCGCTTCGATGGCTGCGTTCAGGGCCCGCAGGTTGGTCTGCTCGCTGATCTCCTGGATCACGTTGACTACCTTGCCGATCTCCTCCGAGCGGGCCGCCAGAGACGTCATCTTTTCGGAAACGGTGCCGGTCGCAACGGCGATCTTCTGCATGGTCTGTGCGGCGCTTTGCATCACGCCCCCGCCCTGCACTGCCGTCTCCGCCGATATGCGGCTGGCCTGCGCAGCGGCCTCCGCATTATGGCTGATCTCGCCGATAGTCGCGGTGAGTTCCTGGGCCGCGGCCGCAATCTGGTTGGTGCGGTTGGATTGCGTGTTGGCATTGCCCGCCGTCTGGACGGCCCGGGCGCTGATCTCGGTGGTCGCCGCGGACAGCGTCTCCGCGCCCCTGGCCACCGAATCGACAACGTCGCGCAGCTCTCCCACGCATCGGTTGAGGGCCTCGCCCAATTGCCCGATTTCGTCCGTGCCGCTCACGTTGAGATGCGCAGTCAGATCCTTGGCGGCAAGCTTCTGCAGCGCATTCATCGCCCGCCCGATTCGCGGCGCGATCACCCGCGTAAGAGCGATCCCTACCAGGGCCGAGAGAACTACTATGAGCACGGTTACTCCAAGATTGATCCAGATGGAACGGCGGCTGAGCGCGGTGGTTGAACGCGTGCTCGCCGTCCCCGCGCTCGCGGTGAGATCGAAATCCTGCTGCGCGGCGTCGCTCGCATCACGGAGCGCCCTGGTGGCCGCATCGGCGGTAATAATGTCGAGGGCGTCCCCGATCTTGCCTCCGGCGCGAAGTTCGTTGGCGCGGTTGCTGCTCTCCAGGTAGCGCTCGAAAGCCGCCGTGAACTTCTGCGCCAGTTCGCGTTCGCCGGGATAACTGATGTGGGACTCGTACTGCTTCCACTCCGACTGGTACTCGGCAATGGTTTGCTGACGCTGGACTCCCTCGCGGGCAGTGCACTCAGGTGTTTGGCACAGGAGCAGGGCCATGTCGGACCGCCGCACCATGTTCATCGCCAACTCAATCCGGGATAGATGCAGGATCGCCGGAAAGGCATTCTCGCTCACGTCGGAGCTGGTGGCTGCGATGCTGCGAAACGTGAAATACGAATACGCGCCCAGAACCACGCACAGCAGGCACACCAGGCCAAAGGCAAGCGTAAACTTCCGCGCGATGGGGATATTGCGATAAACAGACATGGTCCCAATCCTTTCCCGGCCGCTCCACGAGGGGCGCACGCAAACCCCGCATGACAGGGTTCAAGGCTGTTTCGCCGGACAGTCTTTCTCATCGGCATTTCGCGGCCAAGCTTGAAACCAGTGGCGCTCCAGTGCCTGCGTGAGAACTGGATGAAAGGGCTAACTTGCTAACTCGCCGTGTCGCAAAGCGACGCTAACTTGCTGTCTTGTCTAAAACCGATCCCTTTTCCTGTTCCCGGATGCCAATTCGCGAGTTCTCACGCCCGGTTCCTTGCATTGATACCTGCATCGGCTTACCGCCCGGTTGCGGAACAGGTCGCTAAATCGATATTCTTCCTCCGCAATTCGATTCGGAAGCTGCAGGGGTGCTTATGGCCGCATCGGTTTCAGCCCGCGGCCGCGGATTGTTCATCGCGGCGTGTTCGATAGTCTTCTCCCTCGAGGTTTGCGCGCAGGCGCCCGCCCCGGCTCAGCCCGCGCCGCGCCCGGCCGTCACGCCAACCCCGGAAATGCTGGCTATCCAGGCCGCCTCGGAAAAAGAGCACCAGCGGGAGATGGACGAACTCGGCATCAAGCAGATTCGCCCCGGTGTAGACGCCGATCCCAAATCGGCGCGCGCGGCTAACTACGACGAGTCCAAGGCCAACCTCTACCCCAACCTGCCCGACCCGCTGGTGCTGAACAACGGCAGGCGCGTCACCACGCCGGATGCGTGGCGGAAGCAACGCCGCCCGGAGATCGTGGAGATGTTCGACCGCGAGATCGTGGGACGCACTCCCGCGCACACGCCGAAAGTCACCTGGGAAGTGAAGAGCGTCGAGCAGGGGAAAAACGGCGACGTGCCGGTAGTGACCAAGACCCTGGTGGGCCATGTGGACAACTCCGCCGATGCCTCGATCACGGTCAACATCGACCTCACCCTGACCACGCCGGCGAATGCCAAAGGTCCGGTGCCGGTGATCATGGAGTACGGCCTGAGCAAGGAATTCCTTGCCATGATCGCCAAGCGGTTTCCGCAGTTCGCAAACCAGCCGCACCCCACCTGGCAGGAGCAGGTGCTGGCTCGGGGATGGGGATATGCGGAATACATCCCCAACAGCGTGCAGGACGACAACGGCGCGGGGCTGACCAAGGGAATCATCGGCCTGGTGAACAAGGGTCAGCCCCGCAAGCTCGACGACTGGGGTTCGCTGAAGGCCTGGGGCTGGGGAGCGAGCCGCTGCCTGGACTACTTCGAGACGGACAAGGATGTGGATGCGAAGCAGGTTGGCCTCGAAGGGCATTCGCGCTACGGAAAGTCGGTACTGGTCGCGATGGCGTACGATCCGCGGTTTGCCATCGCATACGTAAGTTCCTCCGGTGAAGGCGGCGCCAAACTATACCGGCATGTCTTCGGCGAGCAGGTGGGCAATGTGGCGGGTACCGGCGAGTTCCACTGGATGGCGGGGAACTTCCTCAAGTATGCCGGCCCGAAGACGCCCGGCGACATGCCGGTGGACAACCATGAGCTGATCGCGCTGTGCGCGCCGCGGCCGGTGTTCATCTCCGGCGGGTCGCTCGACTCGGAAGAACGCTGGATCGACCCCAGAGGCATGTTCATGGCCGCTGTGGCCGCCGGGCCGGTCTACCGGCTGCTGGGAAAAAAGGACCTGGGCACATCGGAATTCCCGCCCATGGAAACCGCGCTCATCGACGGCGACCTGGCGTTTCGCCAGCATGCCGGCGGGCACACACCGGGACCGAACTGGCCGACGTTTCTCACCTTCGCCGCACGCTACCTCCATGCGCCTGGTGCAGCGGCTTCCAGCGCGGCCCCGGCGCCGCTGCACCTGACCGCCGCCGGGGACCGAGCCCGGATGCTGGCGCTCCTCGGATTGAAGGATACGGACATGCGGCGCCCGTCTGCGGGCGATGCGAAGTCCCCCAACGCAACCAACTACGACGAGGCGAAGGCGAACGTCTATCCGAACCTTCCCGACCCGTTGCTGCTGAACAATGGCGAGCGCGTCACTAACCCCGAGATGTGGTTCAACCGTCGCCGGCCGGAGATCGTCGCCGGGTTTGAGCGCGAAGTCCTGGGCCGCGCCCCCGCCAACCTGCCCGCGGTGCAATGGAAGGCGGCCAACATCCGGCCCGACCGGTGCGGCAATGTTGACGTGATCATCAAGCGCCTTACCGGCCGCGTTGATAACTCTTCGTATCCGCAAATTTCCGTAGCGATCGACATGGTGCTGGTCACGCCGGCCAAGGCGCCCGGCCCGGTTCCGGTGGTCATGGAACTCGCGTTCGACAAGGAGTTCCAGCGCATCGCCGGGGGCCAGATCACGGAGAACGTGTCGGGCAGCGCGCCGGCATATGGGATCAACTGGCAGACGGTCCTCGACAAGGGGTGGGGATTCGCTGTGCTGTCGCCAACCAGCTTCCAGGCCGACGATGGATCGGGGCTCACTGAAGGGGTTATCGGGCTGGTGAACAAGGGGCAGCCGCGCGGGCTCGATGACTGGGGAACTCTGCGCGCGTGGGCGTGGGGCGCAAGCCGCGCCATGGACTACTTCGAGACCGACCCGGCTGTGGACCCGCGCCAGGTCGGCCTCGCCGGACACTCGCGCTTCGGCAAGACGGTGCTCGTCGCCATGGCATACGATCCGCGGATCGCGATTGCCTACTCCAGCTCATCGGGCGAGGGCGGCGCCAAGCTTTACCGGCACATCTTCGGCGAGCAGATGCCCAACCTCGCCAGCCCTTCGCTATATCACTGGTTCTGCGGCAACTTTCTGCGTTATGGCGGCCCGAAGACGCCCGCCGATCTGCCCGTGGACAACCATGAGCTGATCGCCCTCGCGGCCCCACGGCCGCTATTCATCGGGGGCGGAGCGAGTGTGGGCGACGGCTACGCCGATCCGCGCGGCGACGCCTGGGCGGACACGCGTGGCATGTTTCTGGCCGAAGTGGCGGCTGGGCCGGTTTACAAGATGCTGGGAAAGGAGGGCCTGGGCACCAGCGAGTTCCCGCCCGTCGAAACCGCGCTCTTGAGCGGCGACTTGGCCTTCCGGCAGCATTCCAGCGGCCATACTCCGGTTCCCAACTGGCCGGCGTTCCTTGAATTCGCAAGCCGCTACCTGCATGCGCCCAAATCGCCCGAGGTGCTGGCGCAAATCAGCAGAAAATAGCCCGCATCGTAACGCAACTCCGGAGTCGCTTCGCAAGCCCCCTGTTTTCCGGCGCTCGCACGCGGAATATTCGTCCTCAGATTTTTGCGCATAATTTCAACCCCGATTGCGACAATGAACGTGACGTTGGCAAGTCAGGTGGTAGGCGCTGCTGCCTCCCGCAGTCATTTCATCCGCCGCTGATTTGAGACTATGCACTGCTAATATCATCCTTTTCGCAGCAAAATTACCACTTAATCCGTCGGTTTTCTCCTGTAAGTAATTTATTATCTGTTGTTTATCCTAAAATATGCTCAAAGCGCCATTTTGGCATCTTGCTGCAATTGAATGATTCAAAACGGTTTAGGTGCGAAATATCCCCAAAATGGGCTCATTTGAGCCATCCCGCAAAACCACAGGCTCGGCAGTCCCGGGCAGATTCAGAGAGGCTTTTGCATCACGATGCAGTGGCACTCCAGCCCCGGCGCCAGCGGATGCGGGTAGTGGAACGGCTCGGTGCCGGTCTCCACAAATCCAAAGCGGCGGTAGGCGGGCAGCAGTTCAGGGCGCAGGCTCAACACCGTGATCTCAACCCCGTCGCAACCC
>Ga0318562_10001418_pt1 | contig 10833 bp, 8 predicted proteins | sample GRESIP066b5f18_FD_203688 | JGI IMG/M metagenome (GOLD analysis project Ga0318562, IMG submission 203688) | Tropical soil microbial communities from Luquillo Experimental Forest, Puerto Rico - GRE.SIPMG.066b5f18 | ecosystem: Environmental > Terrestrial > Soil > Tropical forest > Bulk soil...
GGCAACCCGCGCAGTAGTTGCACTCGTTCTCGGCGTAGACGATGCGCTGCACCGGCGCACCGCACACGGGGCAGGGCTCGCCGAAGCGGCCGTGAACAGCCATCTCCGGGCGAAATGCGGTCACCTTCTCGGGAAATTCGCCGCCCGATTGCGCTCGCAGTCGCTCGACCCACTCCGCGAGAACTGCGCGCGTCGCGGCGAACAATCGCGCCCACTCGTCGGGTTTGAGCTTCGCCGTGAGCGCGATCGGCGAGAGGCGCGCCCGGTGCAGGATCTCGTCCGAATAGGCGTTGCCGATGCCGGCGACGAGGCGCGGATCAGTCAGCGCGCGCTTCAGCGTATGGTTCTCGCTCGCAAGGCGCGCGGTGAATGCGGCGAGATCGGTGGCGAAGACCTCGAGCCCGCCGGCATCGAACGCGGCGAGCGCGGCCGTGCCGTGCACGCAATGGATCGATGCCCGGCGCTTCGTGCCCGCTTCGGTGAGCGCAAGCGAGCCGTTCCCGAATTCGAAGACCGCCAGCGTGATCCGGGCGGGCGGCTTCGCATGGGCTGCGAGCCACCGTAACCGTCCTGCGATCATCAGGTGGAGCACGACGAACCATTGTGCGTCGAGCTCGACAACCAGGCGCTTTCCCAGTCGCCGCACCTCGACGACACGCTTTCCGGCAGCCTCTGCAATCGGCGGCACCGCCGTGCGGAGCACGAACGGGTTGAGAATCTGCGTCCGCTCGAGGCACTGCGAGCGTAACCGCGCCGTTAGCGCATCACGGTAGGTCTCGAGATCGGGGAGTTCGGGCATCGAGTGGGCGTCCGGGGTCGCCGCCGAGGGGGTCTCACGCGCTTGGCGTCTCAGGTCACGGTCTTCCGCCAAAGAAACCGGGGTTGGTTCCACTCACCCCTCCGAATGACACTCCCGATCGCGTGGACGGCGTCGAACACGTCGACGAAGCGAACGTAAAGCGGCGTCAAGCCGAAGCGCAGAATGTCCGGCGCGCGGAAGTCGCCGATCACCCCGTTCGCGATCAGCGCCTGGACGATCGCATAGCCGTCGACGTGTTTGAGCGAGACCTGACTTCCCCTGAGGCTCGCGTCGCGCGGCGACTCGACGGTGACACCCAGCCCTTCGAGCGTCTCGTCGGCTAGGCGAATGAAGAGATCGCTGAGCGCCATGCTCTTCGCCCGCAGCGCCGCAACGCTCACATCGTCGAAGACCTCGAGCGCCGATTCGAGAGCGGCGAGCGACAGCATCGGCGGCGTTCCGCACTGCATCCGATCGATGCCTGGGGCCGACACATAGTCTGCGGCGAACGCGAACGGCTCCGCGTGCCCGAACCACCCGCTCAACGGCTGACGCACCTGATCGATGAGGCGGCGCGCGACGTATGCATACGCCGGCGCGCCCGGACCGCCGTTCAGGTACTTGTACCCGCACCCGACGGCGAGATCGACGCTGGCATCGTCGAGATCGACCTCGAGGGCGCCGGCGCTATGACTCAAGTCCCACAGCATCAGCGCGCCCGCGGCGTGCGCCGCCGCCGTGATCTCGTGCATCGAAAGGATGCGCCCTGTCCGGTAATCGACGTGCGTCATCGCAAGGACGGCGACGCGGGACCCGAGCGCCGCGACCACCGAGCTCATGTCCGGCTCGACGAACCGAAGCTCCGCTCCAAGGAGATCGGCCGCCCCTTGGGCGATATAGGCGTCGGTCGGAAAGTTTCCGATCGAGGTCAGCAGCAGGTCCCTGCCGGCGCGGAGCCGCATCGCCGCGACGAGAAGCTTGAAGAGATTGACCGAGGTCGAGTCGGCGACGATGACTTCATCTACGCCCGCGCCGATCAGCCGGGCGATCTTCTCTGCCGTGCGGTGCGCTGCTTCGATCCAACCGGCGTCGTTCCACGAGCGGATCAATCCGGCTCCCCATTCGTCTTCGACGACTGTGCGCATTCGCGAGGGAACGTGGCGCGGGAGCGCGCCGAGCGAGTTGCCGTCGAGATAAATCACGTTATCGGGAAGGGCGAAGCGCCCGCGCAGCCCCGCGAGTGGATCGCGCGCGTCGAGCGCCAGGCAGTCCTCGCGTGTGATCGTCATCGAAATCGATCGAGATGTCCGGGCCGGGCTGCGCGGTCCGCGCGCCTACGCGATGAACCCGATTCTCTTGTGCGTGCCGTCGCAGTACGGTTTGTTGCCGGAGGCGCCGCACCTGCATAGAAACGTCGATTCGGCAAAGGCCTCTCGGCCGTTCGTTCCGACGATCGTCAGCGGTCCGGTCACCATCAGCGGACCATTCGGGCGCGCGCGGATCGTCAGAAGGCCGCCGCCGACCGCCACCGGGGGCGAGTCCGCGCCGCGAAGCGCTGCGTCGTCCCTGAACCCCACCTTCCGATGGCTGCGGTCGCAGAACGGTTTGTTCTGCGAGGCCCCGCAGCGACAAAGCGCCATTCGCGTGTCGCGCAGCGCCACGCTTCCCTCGGCGTTCATCAGCGCGAGCTCTCCGCGCAGATACGTCGGACCGTCGACCGTTGGCCTTGCCGTGTTCGTCGCCGATGGCGATTCTGCGACACTGTCCAAAGTTTCGACGTGCAGTGCACCGCTCGGACAGCGATGAACCGCGGCTGCGATCGCGTTGGCGGCGGCGCCCTCGGGATTGATCCATGGCCGCGCGCGGGAATCGAACACCGCCGGCAGTCCCTGCGTGCATTCGGCAGAATGAATGCAGCGCGCGGCGTCGTAGGTCACGGTGATCGCGGCGCCCGGGTAGCGATGCAATTTCGCTGTCGTGCTCATATGGTCGCCGTTCGCGCCGCCTGTCGGTCGCGCGAGAGGACTCGGCTAGAATAACGCGGTTTTCACGTTGCGCGCTGCCCTCATGTCACACATCCTGCAGGACGTTCCAGTCGGCCAGAAAGTCGGAATCGCATTCTCCGGCGGTCTCGACACGAGCGCGGCGCTGCACTGGATGCGCGCGAAGGGGGCGATTCCGTACGCCTACACGGCCAACCTCGGCCAGCCCGACGAGCCCGACTACGACGACATCCCGCGCCGTGCCCGCGCGTATGGTGCGGAGGGCGCGCGCCTCGTCGATTGTCGCGCCGTGCTCGTCGCCGAGGGGATCGCGGCATTGCAGGCCGGTGCGTTCCATATCTCCACCGCGGGGCAGACCTACTTCAACACGACGCCGCTTGGGCGTGCCGTGACCGGCACGATGCTCGTCGTCGCGATGCGCGACGACGACGTCCACATCTGGGGCGACGGCAGCACGTACAAGGGCAACGACATCGAGCGTTTCTACCGCTACGGGCTTCTCGCCAACCCTGACCTTCGGATTTACAAGCCCTGGCTCGATCGGGCGTTCATCGACGAGCTCGGCGGACGCAAGGAAATGTCGGAGTACCTGACCCGCGCGGGGCTCGACTACCGGATGAGCGCCGAAAAGGCATACTCGACCGACTCGAACCTCCTGGGCGCCACGCACGAGGCGAAGGACCTCGAATTCCTCGACAAGGGAATCAGGATCGTCGAGCCGATCATGGGCGTCGCATTCTGGCGCAACGAGGTCGTCGTCAAGCCGGAGACCGTTTCGGTCCGCTTCGACGAGGGGCGCCCGGTCGCGCTGAACGGGATTGGGTTCGCGGACGAGCTCGCGCTGCTGCTCGAGGCCAATGCAATCGGCGGCAGGCACGGGCTCGGGATGAGCGACCAGATCGAAAACCGGATCATCGAGGCGAAGAGCCGCGGCATCTACGAGGCGCCGGGAATGGCGCTGCTGCATGTCGCCTACGAGCGCCTCGTGACCGGAATCCACAACGAAGACACGATCGAGCAGTACCGCGAGGGCGGTCGCCGTCTCGGCCGCCTCCTCTACCAGGGGCGCTGGTTCGACCCGCAGGCGATGATGCTGCGTGAAAGCGCGCAACGCTGGGTCGCACGCGCCGTGACCGGCGAAGTCACGCTCGAGCTGCGGCGCGGCAACGACTATTCGATTCTCGACACGACGAGCCCGAACCTCACCTACAAGCCCGAGCGGCTGACAATGGAAAAAGCGGCGTCGTCGTTCACGCCGCAGGATCGGATCGGGCAGCTGACGATGCGCAACCTCGACATCGCCGACACCCGCGGGAAGCTCCTCACATACATCAAGACGGGGTTGCTGCGCGCGCCCGGCGATTCACCGCTGCCGCGCCTCACCGACGGCGACACCACGCCGAAGTAGGAGCTGGCGCTCAGTCGACGCGCAGGCCGAGCCTGCGGACGACCGGCGCCCACGTCGCCGTCTCGCGCGCGATCAGCGCGCCAAACGCTTCGGACGTGCCGCCGATCAGCTCGAACCCGACAGCGTGCATTTTGTCGATCACGTCCGCTTCTTTGAGGATCGCGTTGATCTCGGCGTTCAGGCGGGCGACGACGGGTTTCGGTGTGTGGGAGGGAACCATGACCCCGTTCCATGCAAGCGCCTCGAAGCCCGGGTATCCCGACTCCGCGATCGTCGGCAGATCTGGGAGCAACGCGAAGCGCTGGGCGCTCGTCACGGCGAGCGGGCGCAGGCGTCCCGCATCGATCTGCGCTTTCAGCGGCTGCATCACTGCGAAAAGCATCTGAGTTTCGTTTTGAATCGTCGCCATCACCGCCGGCGGCGAGCCGTTGAACGGCACGTGCAACGCATCGAATCCGGCGATGGACTTGAAGAGCTCCATGTCGAGATGCGACGCGCTTCCGTTGCCGACCGACGCATAAGCGAGCTTCCCCGGATTCGCTTTCGCGAGCGCGATCAGCTCCCGCACGCTGCGCGCCGGGAGATCGGCGTTTACGGCGAGCACGTTGGGCTGGGTCGACGCGATCACCACAGGCGCGAGATCCTTCGCAACGTCGTAAGGCACCTTCGTCAGCAACGGCGCGAACGCGAGCGGCCCATTGAACCCGAGCAGCAACGTACAGCCGTCGGGCGCGGCCTTGGCGACTTCCGCTGTCGCGACAGTGCCGCCCGCCGCGGCCTTGTTCTCGATGACAACCGGCTGACCGATTCGGTCCTTGAGGCGCTCGCCGATCGCGCGCGCCAGCGCGTCGATCGAACTCCCTGCAGGAGCGGCGACGACCAACCGAACGGGACGCTCGGGCCACGGCGCCGCCCAGCTCGGCGATGCCGTGCTGATCGCAACGACGCAGACGAGGCATCGAACGAGCCGGTTCACCCGCCGTGGCACACCGCCTCGATATTGTGGCCGTCCGGATCGAGGACGAACGCCCCGTAGTAGTTCGCGTGATAGTGTGGCCGTAATCCCGGCGGGCCGTTGTCGCGACCGCCCGCAGAGAGTGCGGCCTTGTAGAACGCGTCGACCTGTGCGCGCGTCTCCGCCCGAAACGCCACGTGGATCGGCGGAACATTCGGCGCCCCCTGGCCGATCCAGAAATCCGGCTTGGGCCTGACGCCGAAACCTGCGTAATCCTCCCATTCCATCAGGACATCGTACCCGAGCGGCGCGAGCGCGGCGCGATAGAACGCCTTGCTCCGCGCAACGTCGGAGACGCTGACTCCGGTGTGATCGATCATCGCGGGACTCCTAGGGATCGACGCGTCCGCACACCAGATACTCGAGCAGCGCTTTCTGGACGTGCAGCCGGTTCTCGGCCTCGTCCCAGACAACGCTTTGCGGGCCGTCGATCACTTCCGCAGTGACCTCTTCGCCGCGATGCGCGGGCAGGCAATGCATGAAGAGCGCGTCGCGCTTCGCCTGACTCATCATCGCCGTATCGACGCGCCAGCGAGCGAAATCGCGCGCACGCGATGCGTTCTCGGCCTCGAAGCCCATGCTGGTCCAGACGTCGGTCGTCACGAGATCGGCGCCCTGGCACGCTTCCATCGGATCGGGAAAGGCGCTGAAGTGGCGATCGCCGGGAGCGCCGGCGCGCTCCGCCGTCACCTCGTAGCCGGGCGGCGTCGAGACGCGGACATGGAAATCGAAGATCGCCGCGGCTTGCAGCCAGGTGCTGCAGACGTTGTTCGAGTCGCCCACCCATGCGACCGTCTTGCCCCGAATGGGCCCGCGATGCTCGACGTACGTGTAGATGTCGGCCAGCACCTGGCACGGATGGTACTCGTTGGTGAGGCCGTTGATGACGGGCACGCGCGAGTGTGTGGCGAAACGCTCGATGATCGCCTGCTCGAACGTCCGGATCATCACGACGTCGACCATTCGCGAGATGACGCGCGCGACGTCCTCGATCGGCTCGCCGCGAGAGAGCTGGGTGTCGCTGCGGTTGAGGTTGATCGCGATGCCGCCGAGCTGATTCATCCCCGCCTCGAACGACACGCGGGTGCGCGTCGACGCCTTTTCGAACACCATCGCGAGCGTGCGGTCGCGCAGCGGCTGGTAAATCTCGTAGCGCTTGAAGCGCTCCTTGATCCACCGAGTTCGCGCGATCAGATACTCGTGTTCGTCGCGCGAGAAATCGCTGATCTGCAGAAAGTGCTTGGCTGGAGCGGCGGGCATTGGAGCGCGCCGAAAGCGGCGGAGGCCTGTCAGACGAAAATACTAACACGACGCTCACGCTCGAGCGGCGGTAGGCGCTGGCGAGGCAAACATGCGATCGGCGCGAGCGCCCACCGGGCCGCCCGTCAGCCGCGCTCGATCGTCGGAGACCCGCCGGACGCGGAGTCTGCGTAGGCGTCGATGTCCGTGCCCGGAAGCAGATGAAGATCGACCATTCCATTCTCCCAGGCCTTTTCGAGATCGCGCTCGATCGTCGCGAGCGATTCTTCATCGGTTTGCCGCAGGCCGCGAATGCCATACGCGCAGTTGCGCCCGTGGAGCTTCGCCATGTAAAGCGCCATGTCGATCAAGCCGATCGCGCGCTCCCATGAAAGCATCACATCATCGGGCGGCAGCGGGATCGGCGCATAGCCGATCGACGCGGTGACACGGATCAGGCTCTTCTGGTACTCGATCGGCTCAGACGCGATTGCAGCCATGACGCGCGCGGCGATTTCGTCGAGCTTCGCTGCGCTCGTCTGCGGGACGAAGACGAGGAACTCCTCGCCGCCCCAGCGCACGATCATGTCGGTCTCGCGCAGAGTCTCGCGCAGGCGCCGCGCAAGCGCAACCAGGACGGTGTCGCCAGCCGCGTGACCGTAGCGATCGTTGGTCTGCTTGAAGAAGTCGATGTCGATTAGGAGCAGCGCCCGGATCGAATCGTCGCCCTCGACGCGCTGCCGTCGTTCGGGCCGCGCGGGCTCGTCCCGCATGAAGTCCTGAAAATAGCCGCGGTTGTACAACGTTGTCAGCGGGTCGCGGCTGCTGCGGAAGTTGAGCTCCTGGTTTCTCTGCGCGAGCAGCCGGTTGGTGTCGCGAAGCTTCCTGTAGAACACGGCGGTCACCAGCGAGGATGCCGCGAAGGTCGCAGCGACCAGCCACCAGATCCGCGCCTGAAGCTCGCGGTTCTCGATCTCGGCCTCGTTGAGCTCCTTCTGTCGATTGAGGAGCTCGATTTCGTGCAGACGCTTTTCGGACTCGTATTTTTCCTGGAGCTCGAGCACGGACCTCTGGTGGGCGACGGCGGCGATCTCTTCGTAGAGTTTGCGCTCGCGATGGTAGAGAACGAGCGCGCCCTTGTAGTCGCCGGAGCGCTCCAGGTAATCGCTGTATTCCGCGAGGAGCGACGCGATCTCCGCCGTCGCGCCGGTGCGCTCGTAGTCGGCGAGCGCTTCGTCGGCGAGACGCTTCCCGTCGGCTGCCTTGCCGAGTCCGAACAGCGCGAAACCCATGTTCGCCTTGCTCGTCGCCAGCAGCCCGATGTCGTCGTACTCGCGGGCGAGTTCGAGCGATCGACGCGAATGGTCCAGCGCGGCGTTGAAGTTCTTGCGGCGCAGCTCGATGTCGGCGAGGTTGATGAGCGCGAGGCTTTCCGCGACCTGCGAGCCCGACTTGCGCGCGATCGCGAGAGCCTCGTGCATCGCCGCGAGCTCGCGGCCCGGGTCGTTCAGCAGCTCCATGGCCGCGGATTCGGCCATGCGGGCCTTTGCCATCGCATAGCTCGCTCCCGCGGCTTCGCCGAACGCGTAGGACTGCCGGCTTGCGTCGAGCGCTCGTTGCGGCTGCTTCATCGCAAGGTAGAGCTGCGAGATCTGGTAGAGCGCGTACGAGCGCCGGTATGCATTGCCCGATTGCTCGGCGGCAGAGAGCGCGCTCTGCAGGCTCCCGAGCGATTCGTCCATCTGGCCGAGGCCCCGAGCGGTGATCCCTATCATCATCGCCGCCCAATAGCCGACATTCGGGTCGTTCTCTTTATTGGCGAGCGCACTCGCCTCCTTCGCGAGGGCGTTCCCCTTCCTGTAGTCGCCCGACAGCGATTCCACGCTGCCGCGGACGAGCCGTGCCGTGGCGAGCCACAAGTCGTCGGAATGGGCCGCGGCTTCCGCTTCCATGCGGTCGGCGAGCGCAATCGCGTCGTAGCTCCTGCCGGATGCGACCATCGCCTGGCCGCGCAGGCCGTAGACGAAGCGCCGCTCTTTCGGCGACGCCGCGTCCGCCTCGTCGACGAGCGCCGCTAATTCCACAAGCGCGCGTTTCGGATACGCCTGAAGATGAGTCTCGATCTCGCTTGCGCGCGCATCCAGCGGCTCCGCGGCTGCGATCGACGACGCACTGAAGACGATCGCAACGAGCGCCGATCGCACAAACGAGCCGACGAGCCGAGTCGTCGTTAGGGCGCGCGAGCGCGGCGCCGTGCTCGATGTGGGCGACAAGATGTCCGTCAGTCGACGAGCGGTCGTGCACCCCGATCGTGCATTCGCGTTGGGCGATGGGGCGTGGCGGGCGTTGGGTGCGTTCGACACAGTCGTTGCCTCCGATGCCGAACGAGACCGATCGCTCGCTTTTGGGGATCGACGATTCGTTCGGCGCGTCTCAACCTGACGCGCCACGCATCGGGATTCACAAAGCAATTGGCGTGCCGATCATTTTCGATCCGGCGGCAACCCGATGCAGAGCTGTTATGCGGAGGAGAACGCATGCATCGTCTCACTGTCGTGCACAGCTTTCGTCGATTCGGTCGTGACGAATTCCGCGCGTCTGCGTCGATTCGCGACGCCAGACGTCGCGGTTCCGAAAGCGAACGGTGCGGTGGCGTTCGCGCATAGGAACGCGGCGGCGCCGATGCATGAAGAAAGGGCGCCTCGAGGCGCCCTTCTCCGGAACCGAAACGACTATCGCGCTACGGCATCGCCTTGATAGCGTGCATGAGACGCGACTTCGTTCGCGATGCGAGATTCTTGTGCACGATCTTCTTGTCCGCGACGCGGTCGATGACCACCTGCGAAGCCTTGAACGTATCAGCCGCCGCGGCCTTGTCGCCGGCAGCGATCGCCTTTCTCACCTGTTTGACCGCGGTGCGCAACGACGAGCGAAGACTCGCGTTGTGCTTGTTCCGCGTGATCGCTTGTCGCGCGCGCTTGCGTGCCTGGGCGCTGTTCGCCATTGCTGCTTTTCCTTCGGAATCTAGAGCGTTCGAAAAAGACCAAGCATAATAGCATCTTACGGCAGCTCGCGCAACGTCGCGCCCTGTCGCTGCCGCCTCTCTCGCCGAATGCCTTTCGCCTTCTACGAACGCTCCCGCGATCGCCATGCCGTCGGGCGCCCGCTGCGGGAGCGGGGAGCCGCACGGAGGCGCCTCGGATGAATCTGCTGCGCGCGGTCTCGACGGTGAGCGCGATGACGCTCCTGTCGCGGATCAGCGGACTCGCGCGCGAGAGCCTCAAGGCGTTCGCCTTCGGGGCCGGGCTGCAGATGGACGCGTTCGAGGCTGCGTTCCGTCTCCCGAACATCCTCCGGCGCCTGTTCGCCGAGGGGGCGTTTTCGCAGGCGTTCGTCCCGATCTTCGCCGAATACCGGCGTCAGCGCGGCACCGAGGCAACGCAAGCGCTCGTCGGCCGCGTCGGGACGCTGCTCGCCGTGGTGCTGCTGCTCCTCTCGATCCTCGGCGTCCTCGCCGCGCCGTGGCTCGTCTATCTGCTGGCGGGCGGGTTCGCGCGGACGCCGGGCAAGGTCGATCTGACAGCGACGATGATCCGGATCATGTTTCCGTACATTCTGTTCGTGTCGCTCGTCTCGCTCGCGGGGGGCGTGCTCAACGTGTACCGGAAGTTCGCAATTCCCGCGTTCACGCCGGTGCTCCTCAACCTTTCGATCATCGGCGCAGCGATCTTCCTCGCTCCGTATTGCAACCCGCCGATTGTCGCGCTTGCCTGGGGTGTCGCGATCGGCGGCGTGCTGCAGCTTGTGCTTCAGCTTCGCCCGCTCGCGAAGATCGGAATGCTCGCCGCACCACGTTTCGACTGGCGCGACGAAGGCGTGCGGCGAGTCCTCGCGCTGATGGGCCCCGCCATACTCGGCGTCTCGGCCGCGCAGATCTCGGCGCTCATCAATACGCAGCTCGCCTCGGCGCTGGGCGACGGCCGGATATCGTGGATCACGTACGCGGACCGGTTGATGGAATTTCCGAGCGCGCTTCTCGGCGTCGCGGTCGGCACGGTGCTCCTCCCGTCGCTCGCGAAGCACCATGCCGACGAGAACCCGGAGCAGTACACGGCACTGCTCGACTGGGGATTGCGTCTCGTCTTTCTGCTTGCGCTGCCCGCGGCGGTGGCGCTCTGGCTGCTCGCGGTGCCCCTGATCTCGACGCTGTACCAGTACGGCCGCTTCACCGTGAACGACGTGCTGCAAACGCGCGCGGCGCTCCTTGGCTACAGCGTCGGGTTGCTCGGGCTCATCGTCGTGAAGATTCTGGCTCCCGGGTTCTACGCACGCCAGGTGATGGCAACACCGGTGAAGATCGCATTCACGA
>Ga0318562_10001419_pt1 | contig 10832 bp, 9 predicted proteins | sample GRESIP066b5f18_FD_203688 | JGI IMG/M metagenome (GOLD analysis project Ga0318562, IMG submission 203688) | Tropical soil microbial communities from Luquillo Experimental Forest, Puerto Rico - GRE.SIPMG.066b5f18 | ecosystem: Environmental > Terrestrial > Soil > Tropical forest > Bulk soil...
GGCCGGGCCCTCGGGACTAGAGGATCTGGAAGACGCGGTAGGAGATCTTCGCTGGCACCGGGCGAAGCACGCCGACGGCGACGACGTTGTTCAGCCAGGCGTACCGGGCCGAGGCGGTCTCGAAGAAGGGGAGGATCCGCGAGTGCAGGCCGCCGCCCGGCACGGGGTAGGCGATTCCGCGGCAGGTTAGGTAGATCTTCTGCTCGTCGTCGGTCTGCATGACCGCGCGGATGTCGACCAAGCTCGACCCGTCCGGCCGTACGCTGAGCCAGTCCGCGCTGGGAGCGACGAGGGTCCCCCGGAGCTTCGGACCCTGGAACGTCCCTCCGGCGATGGCGACCACCACGCGCGCCGCCCCTGCCGGCCCGACGTTGCTCGCTGCTCCCCGCTCGAGCACCAGCTCCATCAGGAACTCCGACTGGAGCGCATCCCCCTCGTGCGCCGAGCCAACCGGGGGCGCGAGACTTCCACCGTCGGCCGTCGCGACCGCCGATCCGCCGAGCAGCAGCGACGGTGCCAGGGCAGTGCCCGCGCCCAGCAGCGTGGAGAAGGTCCGGCGGGTGATTCGGTCGTCCGTCCGCATGGGTGACCTCGCTTGCCTCGTCCGACACCTCGGCCCGGAGCCGTTGCAGCGCTCGGCCCGACTCCCGATGCAGCCGTGCTCGCCGCTCTAGGACGGGCCGTCCTCGCGGAGGCCCAGCTCCTTCATCTTGGTCTGCAGCGATTTCCGGCTGATCTGCAGGAGCTTGGCCGCCCGGGTGACGTTGCCCCCGGTCTCCTCCAGCGCGCGGGTGATCAGCCCCTTCTCCAGCTCCGCCGCGCGTTGCTTGACGATGTCCTTCATGCCCGTCTCGCCCGCTGCGGCCGGGAGCGGGGTGGCTCCCGACGGAGATGCGGCGAGGGCTCCGGAGCGCAGGTGCTGCGGGAGATCGGACACGCCGATCCGCGGGCCATCGGCGAAGAGCAGCGTCCGCTCGATGAGGTTCTCCAGCTCCCGGATGTTGCCCGGCCAGGGGTAGGCCTGCATCTCGGCCAGCGCCTCGTCGGTCATCCCCTCGATGCGCTTGTTCAACCGCCGGTTGTACTTCTCGATGAAGTGGCCGGCCAGGGTGGGAATGTCACTCCGGCGGTCGCGGAGCGGGGGCAGGGCGATGGGGACCACCGCCAGGCGGTAGTAGAGATCTTTCCGGAAGCGGCCGCTCTCGGTCTCCACCTCGAGATCGCGATTGGTGGCGGCAATGAGCCGGACATCCACGTGGGTGGTCTTGATCCCGCCCACCCGCTCGAACTCGCTCTCTTGAAGGGCGCGGAGGAGCTTGACCTGCATCTCCACCGGGATCTCCCCGATCTCGTCGAGGAACAGCGTGCCGCCATCGGCGAGCTCGAACCGGCCGGGCTTGGAGGTGACCGCCCCGGTGAACGCGCCCCGCTCGTACCCGAAGAGCTCGGACTCCATGAGGTCCTTGGGGATCGCCGCGCAGTTGATCCGGATGAAGGGATTCTCCCGGCGCGAGCTGCCCTCGTGCAGGGCGGTGGCGACCAGCTCCTTCCCGGTGCCGCTCTCTCCGGTGATCAGCACCGTGGAGGGAGTGTCGGCCACCTTGTCGATGATCCGCAGCACGTCCTGCATCGCCGGCGACTCGCCGACCAGCGCCGGGCGACCCCGCTCACCCCGGGCGCTCCGCCGGGCAGTCTCGTGGGTGCGGATCGCCTTGGCCAGGACGTTGGAGAGCTCGGTCTGGTCGAACGGCTTTGTGACGTAGTCGAACGCCCCGAGCTTGATCGCCTCCACCGCCGAATCGACCGTCCCGTGAGCGGTGATGATGATCACCGGCACCTCGGGGTCGGCGCCGTTCACCGCCCGGAGGACCTCCATCCCGCCGAGCTTGGGCATCACCAGATCGGTGATCACCGCGTCGGCTCCGTTCTTCTGGAACTCGGCCAGCCCCACCTCGCCGTTCTCGGCGATGGTGACGTCGTACCCGTCCCGGCGGAGCAGTGCGGCCAGCACCTTCCGGAGGTTCGCCTCGTCGTCGATGACCAGAACCTTCGCCATGTCGGGCAGGCCGGAGACCATGCGGTCCGCTGCCCGTGGCGTCAAGTGGACGACCCGCTCGGTCGGTCACCGACCCCCGAAGGCGAAGCGCGCCCCGAGTGTGACCGTGTAGTCGGCGCCGCGATGGGAGCTGAAGAGGTTCTCCACCAGCGCGAACTGCAGGGCGAAGGCGCGCGAGGGCTCCCAGGTGACGCCGGTGACCAGGTACGAGGTCGCCCCGGTGAGGGGTGAAGCGTCGGCGACGTCGAGGGGGGAGGTGTGCCCGCTGATCTGGAGGTGGAGCGAGACCGTCGACGCCACCCGGAAGGCGAGGCCCAGCTGCGCGCTGCCGTAGGGGCGGGTGGTGAGGCTCGGGAGATCGAAGCTCCCGGTGGGGACGGCCCCGTCGAGAGCGAGGTGGATCCCCAGCCAGCCCAGCTCCCAGGCGAGGAGCACTCCCGCACCGATGTCGAAGGTCCGGCTTCCGACCAGGTGTCCTCCGGTGGGGAGCTTGATCGCCCCGCGGACGGCGAGAGCCGGGCGGCCTCGATCGGCGGTGAGCAGGAGTTCCTGGGCGCCGAGGCTGATGTCGCCCAGGGCGAGGGCCGGCCCGGACTGATCCAGTCGCTCGCCGCTGACGGTCACGATGTGCGCTTCGGTCTGGTACAGCGGCGCCTGCCGCCGGGCGGAGTCGGGGTGGAACACGCCCTCCACCGCGTTGAGAATCGGGTCGAGCCAGCCGCCGTACTGCAGCACCACCGGCACGGTCATGTGGAGCCCCAGCCGGTCGCCGATGGCCAGATTTCCGGTGAGGAGCAGGGTCAGCGTCTCCTCGTCGAACACGACCTGGGTTCCGCCCACCGGCGTGGAGTGGATGAAGATGTTGGCCGAGACCAGGCCGACGTCGAGCCCGCTCGGCTCGGGCTCCGGTGCCTGGAACGGCTGCTGGAGGAAGAGCCGCGAGGGTGGCGACGGCTCCTGCCAGGGAATGGGCCGCAGGGTCGGGGTGGAATCTGCCGCCGACGCCCCGGTGGAGAGCAGGGCGACCGCCGCGAAGGGCCCCCATCGAGGCGGCACACGCATCCGGTGCGGACGGTACGCCAATTGCCTGTAGAGTCGGGAGGCTTCCGCGCGTGACGGACACCGATTCCCAACCCCAGAGCTCGGGCCGGGGCGCCACGCTGGTGGCGCTGGGCATCCTCCTCTCGCGGCTGATGGGCCTCGTCCGTCAGCGGGCGTTTGCTCACTTCCTGAGCATCTCCCCGCTGGCGGGAGCCTTCACCGCCGCACTGCGGATCCCCAACATCCTCCAGAACCTCCTCGGCGAGGGGGTGCTCTCGGCGTCGTTCATCCCGGTCTACTCCCGGCTGCTGGGAGAGGGTCGGAAGGAGGATGCCGACCGGGTGGCGGGAGCGGTGTTCGGGCTGCTCTCGCTGCTGGTGGCGCTCCTGGTGGCGCTGGGCGTCTTCGGGGCGCCGTGGATCGTCCGCCTCGTCGTGGGTGGGTTCGCCGAGAGCGACCCGGTGGCCTTCGCCAAGACAGTGCAGCTCACCCGCATCCTCTTCCCCAGCACCGGGTTGCTGGTGCTCTCGGCGTGGTGCCTGGGGATCCTCAACAGCCACCGGAAGTTCTTCCTCTCCTACGCCGCGCCGGTGGTGTGGAACCTGGCGCAGATCGTGGTGCTGGTGGTGGCCGGCCCGCGCCTCGATGCCGATCGGCTGACCACCGCCCTGGCCTGGGGCGTGGTGGCGGGAAGCGCGCTGCAGTTCGCGATCCAGGTCCCGGTGGTCCGGCCGCTGCTCGGACGCTTCCAGCCATCGCTGGACACGACCAGCGCGCCGATGCGAGCGGTGATCCGGAACTTCGTCCCCATCCTCCTCGCCAGGGGGGTGGTGCAGATCAGCGCCCTGGTCGACACCTACTACGCCTCGCTGGTCTCGCCCTCGGCGGTGTCGGCCCTCGGCTACGCGCAGCTGCTGGCCCTCCTCCCGGTCTCGCTCTTCGGGATGTCGGTGTCCGCCGCCGAGCTGCCGGAGCTGTCGCGGACGACGGCGCTGGGTGCGGAGGCCGGCGCACGGCTGCGTCCCCGCATCGACGCCGGCCTCAAGCGGATCGCCTTCTTCGTCGTGCCCTCCGCGGCGGCCTTCTTCCTCCTCGGGGACGTGGTGGCGGCGCTGGTCTTCCAGACTGGACGCTTCGGCGCCGCCGATTCACGCTTCGTCTGGTACCTGCTGATGGGCGCGGCGGTGGGCCTGGTGGCCGGGACGCTGGGCCGCCTCTACGCCTCGTCGTTCTACGCCCTTCAAGATACGCGGACGCCCCTGAAGTTCGCCGCGCTCCGGGTGGTGCTGGGGGCGGCGCTGGCCTACCTCGCGGTGCGCGAGGGGCCGGGCTGGCTGGGGGTTCCGCGCGAGCTGGGCGTGGTGGGCATCACCCTGATGTCCGGCCTGGTGGCGTGGATGGAGTACCACCTCCTTCGCCGGGCGCTGACCCGCCGCATCGGCTCCACCGGGATCCCCGCCCGGACGATGGGGGTGCTGTGGGGGAGCGCGGTGCTCGCCGCCGGGTTGGCGCTCGCAGTGAAGATGGGGCTGACCCGGCTCCTCGGCCCCGCGCCGGAGCTGGCGACGACCTGGGGGGGCTGGCTGCTCCCTGCGCCAGCGACCCATCCGGTCTGGGTGGCGCTGGTGGTGCTGCCAGTCTTCGGGGCCGTCTACCTGGGTCTCACCGCGCTGGGCGGCGTGACCGAGCTGCGCGGGCTGCTGCGGCGCCTCGGGCGCTGAGGCTCAGTCGGGGATCGCCGGAAGCGGACGGACCGCAGGTGGTCCAAGGTGACACGCCCCTTTTCCCAGGACGTGGGATGTGCAATGACCGCCGGCCTTCCCCTGGGTTTGGCCCGGGCGAGCAGAGCGGGAATCTCGAGGAGTGGTTGCGTGAGTGACGAGCAGAAAGGCCCGGACAAGGGTGGTTTCGGGCCGAAGCGTCCGCGGGCGACGTTCGGCGACGTGATGCTGGGCATCCCCGCGGGTCGGGGTGGTGAGCGCGAGGAGCGCCGCCGGGACGAGCGGCCGCGCGGTCAGCGCCGCCCCGAAAAGCGTTCGTCCGGACCCGCGACGCCAGCCACACCGGCCAGCGCCGAACCCGCCCCGACTCCCGAGGCAACCCAGGCGGAGCCGCAGCGCCGCGAGGCAAGGAAGCCCGAGCGCCGACGGAACCAGGGCCCGCTGGTCGTCGTTCGCCGTGCCTCCGGTGTCATCGAGACCCGCGGTGCGGAGGAGAGCACGCCCGCCGCGACGCCGGCAGAGCCAGAGCCGCAGGTGGCGGCGCCCGAGACCCCGGCTCCGGTCACGCCCGCCCCGAAGAGCCCGCTGTTCGAGGACGTTCCCGAGGACCAGTCCTTCGCCGAGATGTTCGAGGCACAGGCCAAGCAGGAGGGCACTCCGGCGCGGAAGATGCCGCGTGTCGGCGAGCGGGTGTCCGGCACCATCTTCCAGCTCGGGGCGGACACCGCCTTCCTCTCCCTCGGCGGCCACCGCGAGGCGATGATCGACCTTCGGGAGCTGAAGGACGACGAGGGCATCCTCCGCTTCGGGGTCGGCGACACCGTCGAGGCCCACGTGGTGGAGGCAGGAGCCAAGGGTGTGGTCCTCAGCCGGACCCTGACCAAGGGGTCGGCGTCGCTGGCGATGCTCGCCGAGGCTCGGGCCAGCGGAATGCCGGTGGAGGGCCTGGTCCTGGCGGTGAATAAGGGCGGCTTCGAGGTCGCGGTGGGTGACGCCCGGGCCTTCGTTCCCCTGAGCCAGATGGATCTCCGCTTCGTGGAGAAGCCCGACCAGTTCATCGGCGAGCGGCTGCGCTTCAAGGTGACCGAGGCGCGCGATCGCAACGTGGTGCTCAGCCGCCGGGCCCTGCTCGAGGAGGAGCAGAAGCAGCTGGCGGCCGAGACGCGGAAGGCCCTGGTCGAGGGCAAGGTGGTGGAAGGGAAGGTGACCGGGGTCCGCGACTTCGGCGTCTTCGTCGACCTGGGCGGGGTGGAGGGGCTGGTGCCGCTCTCCGAGCTCTCGCACGTCCGGGTGGCTCACCCCAGCGAGGTGGTGAACGCCGGCGACCGGGTGGAGGTGGAGATCCTCCGCATCGAGGCGCCCAACCCCCACTCCCCGGACAAGGCGAAGCACAAGGAGCGCATCACCCTCTCGATGCGCTCGCGTCAGGAGGACCCCTGGAAGGCGTTCGCCGCCAACCTCAAGGAGGGCGACCGGCTCTCCGGCAAGGTGGTGCGGCTGCAGCCGTTCGGGGCCTTCGTCGAGTTGAAGCCGGGCGTGGATGGGCTGATCCACGTCTCGGCACTCTCTGATCGGCGCATCGCCCACCCCCGCGACGTGGTGAAGGTGGGGGAGGCGGTCGAGGTGGTGGTGGAGAAGGTCGATGCGGCCGAGAAGCGCATCGGGCTCCGTCTGGTGGTGAACGGCGAACCGGTGGGCAGCACGCTGGGAGCGCCCGCCGCCGCAGCGACGGAGACTCCGAAGGCGGCCGCCCGCGAGGCACCTCCGCGCCCGAGGAGCGGACAGGTGGTAGAGGCGACCGTCGACCGCATCGAGCCCTATGGCGTCTTCGTGGTGTTCCCGGGAGGCCGCGGCCTGGTACCGGCGAGCGAGACCGGGACCGAGCGGGGCACCGACCTCAAGCGGCACTTCCAGCTCGGACAGGTCCTGAAGGCACAGATCCTGGAGATCGACGCCAGCGGGAAGATCCGTCTCTCGCTCACCGCGGCGGAACGCGCCGCGGAGCGGGCGGAGATGGAGGCCTGGCAGCGGAGCCAGAAGCCCAGCGGCGGGGGGTCGAAGGGATTCGGCACCTTGGGCGACCTGCTCAAGAACCGGAAGGTCTAGCGGTGGTGGTGAAGGGCTCGGTGGTGGTGGTCACCGGAGCCAGTGCCGGCATCGGAGCGGGTCTGGCTCGGGAGCTGGCGGAGCGCGGTGCCTCGCTGGTGCTCACCGCCCGCCGCGAGCCGGAGCTCCGGGCCGTTGCCGATTCGCTGAAGGTGCCGGTGGAGGTCGTGCCAGCCGACGTCACGGTGCGCGCCGACGTGGAGCGAGTTCGCGACCGCGCGCTGGCCCGCTTCGGCCGGGTCGATGCGTGGGTGAACAATGCCGGCCGCGGTATCACCCGCCCGTCGATCGAGTCGCTGAGCGACGCGGACATCGAGGTGATGATCCGCGACAACACGCTGTCGGTGCTCTACGGGATGCAGGCCATCCTGCCCCACTACAAGGCCCGCGGCTCCGGTGTGGTGGCCAACGTCTCGTCGATGCTCTCGCGGATGCCGGCCGCGGTGGTCCGCTCGGCGTACAGCGCGTCGAAGGCGGCGATGAACTCGCTGACCGAGACGCTGCGCTTCGAGCTGGCCCGGGACTACCCCGGCATCCGGGTGGTTCTGATGATCCCCGGCATCGTCGCCACGGAGTTCGGGAAGAACGCCATCGGAGGCGGGGCGGACTCTCGGTCTCTCCCCGGTGGGCAGACGGTGGAGGAGGTGGCCCGGAAGTTGGCCGATGGCCTGTTCGAGGGACCGCTCGACCTCTACACCCGTCCCGAGGGTTTCGAGACGGTGATGAAGCACCTCCACGGGCTGGCCGGCGTGAAACACTGAGCCCGGAATCCCGTGCGATGCCGGACACTTTGCCCCCTTGACGGGTCGTCATCACGCCGCTACAAAGCCCCCCTCACATCGCCGCGGGGTGGAGCAGCCTGGTAGCTCGTCGGGCTCATAACCCGAAGGTCGCAGGTTCAAATCCTGCCCCCGCAATTTGCCTTACTGCAGACTTCCGCCATCGTGAGCTCCAGGCGGTAGGCACTCGCGGTAGGGACCAATCGGACAGAACTGAAGGCCCCCGCGAGGACGTCCCTCGCCGCGGCCGGGTCCGCCTCGAGCGTGGATACCAGGCCGTCGAAGTAGCCGCGGATCTGCTCCGGGCTAGGCACCTTCGGCGCCGGCCGGGTCGGGGCCACCTTGGCGCGGCGCTCGCGTAGCTCCCCAAGGCGTGAGTTGGCCTCCCGGAGCTTTCCCACGAGGGGACCGATGTCTGGCGCGTCCGCGACGGCCGCGGCGAGCCTGTCGACCCGCGCGGCTTGCCGGGCGATGGCCGCGTCCAGGTCGGCCGTCGGCGATGTGGCAGCCCGCTGTGCGAGCTCCCGCTTCCACTCCACCTCGAATGCCGAAATGAACTCCGGCAGGAGGTCGGCCGCCGTCACCCGGATGGTCTCGGCGATGGCCTGGACGACCTTCGCCTCGCCGATGCTCCTGCCGTTGTCGCAGATGCTGGGCCCGCGGCTCCGGTTCGCCGCGCATGCAAAGGACCGGTAGGTCCGTCCCGCCTTCCGGGCCCAGCCGTAGATGGCCATCGAGGCACCGCACTTGCCGCATGTGAGGAGCCCGCTCACCGGGCTCCGGTGCTGCCTTTCCCGCGGCCTTCCCGGTCGCTTGCGCACGACGCGGTCGGTCTGGGCGCGCTCGAAGACGGCGCCGTTGACGAGGCGCAGCTCGGGGCGCTCGAGGCGGATCCACTCGGCCTCCGGGTTCAGCACGGTACGGGTGCCGCTGCCTGTGCGGACGAAACGTCGTCGGTTGAAGACGACTTCGCCGATGTATCGGCGGTTCCTGAGCAGATTGGCCACCGTCACCTGGCTCCAGCCTCGGCCCTGGCGCTTCCGGTAGCGCGCCTCGTCGTAGGGAGCGGCAATGCCGTCTGCGTTGAGCTGGAGGGCGATCTGCTGCGCCGACAAGCCCGCATTGAACTCCCTGAAGATGCGACGGACCACCTTCGCCTCATCAGCGTTGATGACGAGGATGGAATGCGGGTTGGCCGGGTCCTTCGGTGGGGTTTCGGGCACGGCGATGTAGCCGTAGACGCGACCACCGGTGTGGTAACCCGCGCGTGCAAGGCCGAGCAGGCCGCGTCGTGTCTGCGAGCGCACCGACTCGCGCTGCATCTCGTTGACCAGTGCCGATGCCCCGAAGGCCAGCTTTGCGCTCGGGTCGGCGGAGTTGAGGCCGGTCGTCACGTCGAGCAGCTGCACGCCGAAGCCAGCGAGGTCCCGAAAGAGCAGGGTCCAGGTGTCACCGAGGTCGCGAGAAAGCCTCGAGAGGTCGTCCACGAGCACCACCTCGAACTCCCGACGGTGAGCGGAGGCGAGAAGCTCCTGGAGGCCGGAGCGGTTCAGCGTGGCTCCGCTCATCGCGGCGTCGGTGAAGACGGCCACGACGGACCAACCTCGCTCCGCTGCACGCCGCTCGCAGCGGTGGCGCTGGTCCTCCAGGCTCCGGACGTCCTGCCGGTCAGTCGAGAAGCGCGCGTAGATGGCCGCTCGCACCTGCGTCCTCCTCGGCCGCGGCCTGAGCCAGGGCCCTGCTGACCGCCAGCCGCGCGAGAGCATGCACCAGCGCGCGACAAGCGGCGTCAGCTTCCTTACCAGTTGGGACCGTCAGGCGAACCTCGAGACGCGCGCTTCTCTCCGTGGAGGTCAGGCCTCTCGCAGGACGGGGAACGGCACGCGGTCGAAGTCCCATCGGGACCTCCTGACCCTCCCGGCTTGCCCTCTGGCTATCGCGAGCGCTGTCGGCGGCCGGTCAGCTCCTGACCCGTGCGGGTCGGTCTGTCCCGGATCGCCTCGTAACGACGGAGGAGCAACTCCTGGACGTAGCCCAGGATGTTGAGCTTCTTGCCCTTCATCTCTCCTTCCAGCACGTCGACCACGTATTGCGGCAGGCGAAAGCAGGTGCGGAGCTGAACCAGGACCTCGCGGACTGCCTCGGCGTTGTACGACACGCCCAGCGCAGGCTTGAGGACCTCCTGGACGAAGTACAGGTCCTCGGACGGAACCTTCACGTTCAGCGGCTGAAGAGCTTCGTCCTTCGGAAGAGGCGTCCGCCCCATGGGCCTAAGTAGATTCTAAATAGAACTCCAGGTCAATGGCTCGGTGGCGCGACTCGGGGCCCGGGCCTGCAGCCTCCGCGGTGAAGCACCTCTGGACGCAAGGGCGGGGAACGTGACCAATCGGCGAGGAACGCTGAGGGGGTGACGGGCCTTGCCTGTCAGGGCAATGTGACGGGGTGACTCAGCGTAAGCCCGGCCCGGATTTCGCCGGGACTTGGCGGATAACCTGGACGGAGGTCTGGGCCAATGACGCGCTCGACCTCGTCAGTCCCGCCTACATTCAGTTCGCTCAGGACGGGTTCGGCGAGTTCGGGATGATCGCCGTTCGCGGGTGGCTCGACTGCCGGTACGGAACCCGAGACGGTCGGCCGGCGGTCGAGTTCTCCTGGGACGGCAAGGACGAGGGAGATGACGTTCGGGGACGTGGCTGGGCGGTGTTCGAGGAGGACGGGTCCCTCCGAGGCTGGCTATTCTTTCATTGTGGAGAGGTCTCGAGATTCAGAGCGGTCCGCCCGGGGCCTGAGCCAAGGAGCTCGAGAGTGAGCGGGCGGAGACGGAGCTGACGGAGGAGGTCGGTCAGCAGCGCGAAGTCCTCGGCGGATTGCGCGGCAATATCGATTCGGGGGGAGGGAAGGGTCTCAACAGGGGCTTCGACGCTCGCGGACCTAGTTTCCTCGCCGGCCAGTCCGCGGAGCCCGTACCCGATCGCCTTCTCCGTCCCGACGCCCACTCCGACTCGACGACTTGCCGGACTGTCAGGTATCGACGGTCCAAGTGCGCCACCCGGCTGCCGGTCCCTTCGGCTCCGTCGCCAGCTCGACCAGCTTGCTCGCACTGCTCGGGGGATTCACGCTGTGCAAGTC
>Ga0318562_10001421_pt1 | contig 10822 bp, 11 predicted proteins | sample GRESIP066b5f18_FD_203688 | JGI IMG/M metagenome (GOLD analysis project Ga0318562, IMG submission 203688) | Tropical soil microbial communities from Luquillo Experimental Forest, Puerto Rico - GRE.SIPMG.066b5f18 | ecosystem: Environmental > Terrestrial > Soil > Tropical forest > Bulk soil...
ATCGCAAGGCCTGCCAGTTCCAGGCATCGGTACATGTATGATTCGTCAGAAGGCGGAGAAGATGAATATTTGAGAGAAATAGAAGACTGCATGCTCCCGCAAAAATAAATCTTTTGAAGGTCTTTTTGACCGTCGGGGCTCGTCGCAGTCTTATACCCGAATAGTCTCTTCTGCCAATATTGTAAGTTTGCCCCATGACTATTCAGGAAGCAGCCGGAACACTGACCGAAAATCTTGTCACTCTCTATGACAGGCGGGAGGCATCCGGAATTGCGGATATGGTGCTGGAAAACCTAACTGGCTGGAGGAAGGCCGACAGAATAATCCACAAGGCAACAGAGTTGACAGCAGGACAGGCCGAAACTCTCAAAAAATACACATCAGAATTATTGACCCACAAACCGGTTCAGTACGTGCTTCAACAAGCCTGGTTTTGTGGTATAAAATTTCATGTGGACGATAGGGTGCTGATCCCGCGGCCCGAAACGGAAGAGCTGGTTAGCTGGCTTGCTGAACAAGCAGAGGCAGGCCCGCGGGAAGCTCCCGAGACCAGGGAAATGTCCATTCTGGACGTGGGTACCGGCAGCGGATGCATCGCCATTAGCCTGAAGCGGAAACTGCCTGCAGCAACTATCTATGCCTGTGACGTTAGCGAAGGGGCCCTCCAGGTGGCCGTTAACAATGCCACGGATCTTCAAACTGCGGTTTCATTTCTGCATCTTGACTTCCTGGATCCGGATCAGCGGACAAAGCTTCCCCAGGTAGATTATATAGTCAGCAACCCTCCCTATATTCCGACCCATGAAAAGGCAGGGTTACCATCCAATGTTGTCGGGTATGAACCCCATCTTGCCCTTTTTGTCCCTGATGGCCATCCGTTGCTGTTCTATGAGGCACTGGCTGACTTTGCCTGCTTTCGGAATAAACACCCGGTTTTCGTGTTTGCAGAACTCCATGAAGAAATGGCCAGGCAGGCCCAACGCCTGTTTATCGCAAAAGGGTTTGAAGAAGTTGAAATCAAAAAAGACATACACGGCAAAGAAAGGATGATCAGGGCCTGCACGGGTAGGTGGAAAGACCGCTCACCTTCACCGGGTTCCTAAAGGTTGCCCTTCTTCATTTCGCCGGCAGCATAGTCGCAGGCTCGGGCGGTTAACGCCATATAGGTCAGGCTGGGATTCTGACAGGCGGCAGAAGTCATGCAGCTACCGTCGGTGATGAACACATTTTTCACGTCATGCATCTGATTGAATCCGTTCAATACTGAAGTCCTGGGATCCCTGCCCATCCGCGCAGTTCCCATTTCATGGACAGCCGATCCGCCCGGAAAACCGGAATTGAAGGAGTGGACATCCCGGAACCCCGCTGTCTCCAGCATTTCCGCGGCAGTCCGCTGTACGTCCCTGGCCATCGACCGTTCGTTGTCATGGTATTCAAAGTTGATCCTTACCAGGGGAAGGCCCCACTGATCTTTTTGGTGATCATCCAGCGAAACTCTGTTGTCATAATACGGAAGCGTTTCACCCCATGCCCCTATCCAAATTGACCAGGGTCCGGGCTTCAACAGTTTGTTTTTGTATTCAATTCCGAAACTCTCCTGGTCCCAGGCCATATCCCTCCATTCTTCTCTTGTGCCGCTGCCCTGGAATCCGTAACCCCTCAGAAAATCCTTTTGACTGTTTGTCCCTGAAGTATTCCTGAACCTGGGAATATAAATCCCCGTGGGCCGCCTTCCATAATAATACTCCTCGCTGAATCCATCATGGGCGCCTACTGCTCCGGCCCCCAGGAAATGGTCCATCAGATTATGCCCGATTTGACCGCTGCTGTTGCCTAAACCAGCCGGGAATCTCCGGGAAACGGAATTCAGGAGCAGGGCCGCTGTGGCGACTGTGGAAGCATTGAGGAATATGACCCTGGCAAAATACTCTGTTGCCTGTTTGGTATGCTGGTTCATCACCCGCACCCCCCTGGCCCGGTTCCTGACTTCATCAAACAGTACTTCGGTGACTATGGAATCCGGAACCAGGGTCATGTTTCGGGTAGCCGCTGCAGCAGGGAGGGTAGCCCCGTTACTGCTGAAATATCCGGTAAAAGGACACCCCCTGTCACATAGATTTCTATACTGGCAGGGCCCCCGCCCGTTCCATCCCCTGGTAAGGTTGGCAACCCGGCCGATCGTCACCAGCCTGTCTTTATAGTGGGCCCCCACTTTCTTAGCAAAATAATCTTCTATGCAATTCATTTCCATGGGTGGAAGGAAATTTCCGTCAGGCAGCTGGGGCAGCCCTTCCGCCTTTCCGCTAATACCGATAAAATTTTCCACATAGTCATACCATGGGGCAATGTCCTGGTACCGGATGGGCCAGTCCACCCCGTGACCGTCTTTAAGGTTTGCCTCAAAATCGAGGTCACTTAACCTGTAGCACTGCCTGCCCCAGGTAAGAGAACGTCCTCCAACCTGGTATCCCCGAATCCAGTTGAAGGGCCGTTCCTGGATGTAGGGATGTTCCCTGTCATTGACATAAAACTGTTTACTGCCTTCATTGTATAGGGTGCTCTGTATCGGGTTTTCTTCCCGATCCTTTAAAGGATTGCGCAGCCGGTGGGGGAACTGCCAGGGATCCTTAAACGCAGTAGTATAGTCCCGGATATGCTCGACGTTTCGTCCTCTTTCCAGGACAAGGGTCTTCAGTCCCTTTTCGCACAGTTCTTTTGCAGCCCAGCCTCCACTTATGCCAGATCCTACCACGATCACATCATAGCTGTTCTGCTGGACTCCTTTAATGTTCTGGTAAACCTGTTTCTGACCGCCCATGAATCTGTTATTTAGTTGCCCAGGATTTTTGACCATGCTGCAAGGGGATACAACCCTGAAATTTTCCCGGGATCGGTACGTAAGCGAGGCCCCTGGTAGCGCCTGGCTCGGAAGTACAATAACCCTCTGTAGTATAAAATTTCAGGATGCTGAAAAAGGATGGTCCAATAACGTAATTCTGAACCTTGCCCAGAATTCCCCTGGCTGATTTTCCTTTTTCTTCAAAATAGGTCAACACCTGATGTTTTTGTAATTCCGTACACTGCTCGAAACCACAGTTGTATTGGGCATCGCAATAATGTTCGAGCTCTTTCAGTCCGTCTATAAATTTATTTTGTGACTTTACGGCCGTGCAATCCCGGATAACCAGGGCAATATATTCATGCACTCCGGCTTCCCTGGCTCCCGGTGTGTCCGTCGCCGGTATGATCGCCTCCGCCAGTGCGGCCAATAGCTCCTTTCGGTGGGCCAGATAATCCAGATCCGGAGCCTTCTTTAATTCATACCATTTCAATCCCGAGTAGGCGGCAGCAGTCCCTCCGCCAATCAAAATAATCCGGCCGATGGCTTTACGTCTGTTCATAAATTTTGCAAAGGGGCTTTATGAAGAATCTTGGCAATCAGGCAAGAATGAGCGTAAGATAAAATAAAATGCCCTTCTGAGGAAATAGGTCGTCAAGCGCACAAGGAGAAAAATAAGGCCATTCCCGGCAGCCCGGTCCGAAGGCTACTTGACGCCGGTCTTATCGACCGCAAGGACAGTTCTTGCCCCCAAATCCCGCGCAACACGCATCACCGCAACAATATCTTCTACCGGTACCGACCTGTCGGCATTGATCACGATGGAAGGCTGGTCAGTTTCCTTGGCCAGAAATGGCTGTAATTTGGCTTTCAGTTCATCCAGGGTGACTTTTGTCGTTCCGACATAGAATTGCTTGTTGGCATCTATGGAAACCACTACGGTCTGTTTGGCTTTGGTATCACTTTTGGATTTTGGCTGCGATAACCTGATGACATTGGGGTTAGCCAGTGTGGAAACGATCAGGAAAAAGAGCAGCAGGATAAAAAGAATATCGTTCAGCGGTCCGGTATGGACCTCGGCTTCTACCCTATGTCGTTTTCTCAGGTTCATGAGCTTGATTTTGAATCCAGGTCTATTGGAGGATTCTTATTAACATATCCAATCAGCGGGTCGGTTCCTGCAGCACATCAATGAATTCCGCACTGGCCGCCTCCATTTTATTGGTTGTCTTGTCTATCTGCGAATTCAGGTAGCGGTATCCCACATAGGCAATGATGCCTATGATGAGGCCGGAAGCAGAAGAGATCATCTTTACATATATTCCCCCTGCAATATTGGAGATACTGTATTCACCCGTGGAAGCAATGCTATAGAACAATTGAAACATCCCTACGATGGTACCAAGAAAGCCAAAAAGCGGGGCGATATAACCTATGACGGACAGGATGGAGACATTTCTCTCCATCTTGTACAATTCAAGCCTTGCCACATTTTCCATGTTGCGTTCTATCGCATCGATTGGTTTACCGATCCGCTGAATGCCTTTGTCGATGATTCTGGCCACCGCGTTGTTGGTATTTTTCGCGAGACTACGGGCCGCCGTGACATTCCCCGTGACAATATGATCCCGGATAATATTCATGAAATTTTCATCAACCTTGGAAGCCTTGTTGATGGCAATAATCCGCTCAATAAAAAAGAAGATTGCGATGACCAGCAGCAGGGCCAGTGGTATCATCAGCGGGCCACCCCTTTGCAAAATATCCCACAGGCTTTCCTTTTGCTGGGCCGATGCAAGTGCCACCCGGGAGAGACTGTCTTTGATTCTCATTGAGTCGACGAGCATCTGCAGAAAAAATAATTTCATCCAATCTGATTTATAAGAGTTAAAAATAAAGAATTACCCTAATAACTTCCCGCCGGCATTTTTATTTTTTAACAAAATGCTAAAGTGAGCCCCGGATCAGGAAAGATGCCTCATGTGAATGCCGGCCCAACCGGCCAGGGCCCTGCCGCCGCCAGCCTGATCACCGCCGGAGCTCCCTTAAGTACTTTGTTTTACCATCAGGGCCTGAATCTGTCGCATCGTATCCTGCATGCCCTGGGCACTTCCATCCAGGAAAATCACGTTCCCTTTCCCAATTTCGGCAAAGTTTTTAACCGCCTCTGTCCACATGCTAAACAGAATCACGTTGGTATCCAGATTGGCCTTTTTCATTTGCTCTGCCGCTTCGCTCATGCCGCGGGCTACTTCTTCCCGGAACAAGGCAACGCCCTGCCCCCTGAGCCTGGCCGCTTCTTTTTCTGCCTCAGCGGAGATTTTTATGGCGTTACCTTCCGCCTCTGCTGCCTTTGTCTTGGTGATCAGCAAAGCCTGGCCTTCATTTTCTGCTGCGGCTTTGAGATTATTGCTGGCCACTACCTTACTCATCGAATCGATGATGGCCTGGTCAAAGGTGATATCATTGATCTGGAGGTCAAGCAAATGGTAACCCCATTCCTCCAGGGAATGGTCAATCTGGTTTTTTACAAATTCAACGATCTCCTTTCTCAATCCCAGAATTTCTGCCTGTTTTTTGGTGGCCACAAAAGACCTGATGCTTCCTTCGATCGTCCTGGTCAGAGCCTGCATGAGGTCCCGGTCACTGATAAACTTGAAGGCTACTTTCTTGATTGTTTCCTCGTCCTCATTCTGAACGGCATACAACAGCATGCTTTTAAAATAAACATTTGCCTGGTCCGCTGTAACGGCCTGGAATTCCAGTTCAACAGAACGGTTCTGAACACTTATTCTCTTGTAGACCTGTTCAAACCAGGGGATTTTGAAATTGAGTCCGGGACGCAATACTCGCCTGTATTTGCCAAACATGGTGATCACGTTGATGTATCCCTGATTTACCGTAACCAGGCCGCTGAATAACAATAAAACCAAAAGAAGAATCCACCAATAATTTATAAGCCATTCCATAGTAAAAAAAAATTAGGGCTGAAAGTACAGCTTTTTGTCAGATTCCAGCCAAGAACTCCCAATATGGTATCTTTGATTCCTTCTGAAAAAAAATGAGTGCAACACATGATATCATTATCGTAGGGGGTGGCCCGATAGGGCTTGCCTGCGCCCTGGAAGCTAAAAATGCCGGATTGAAATATCTGGTCATCGAGAAGGGATGCCTGGTCAATTCACTCTACAACTACCCCTTGAACATGACCTTTTTTTCCACCTCTGAAAGAATTGAAATCGGGGGAGTGCCCTTTGTCTGCAACAATCCAAAACCCAGCCGTCCGGAAGCACTGGAATATTACAGGCGGATAGCCACGTCAAATCATCTTGTCATACGGCTGCAGGAAGAGGTGAAAGAGGTTCACGCAGTAAACGGGTTCTACCAGGTGATTACCTCCAAAGCCAGTTACCAGTCTGCCCATATTATCGTTGCCACGGGTTTTTACGATATCCCGGTACTGCTTTCGGTTCCGGGAGAACATCTTCCCAAGGTCAGGCATTACTACAAGGACCCTCATTTCTATGCCATGCAGAAAGTCATCATCGTGGGAGCGAGCAATTCTGCGGTTGATGCTGCCCTGGAGACCTGGCGCAAAGGAGCCGAAGTGACCATGGTCATCCGGGGGGAAGGAATTGGTCCAAGGGTGAAATACTGGGTAAAACCGGATATCGAAAACCGGATCAAAGAAGGAAGCATAAAAGCTTTTTACCATTCCAGGCTCAAAGCCGTACGCGAAAAAGAAGCAGACATCATTACAGCGGACGGCATCCTGACAATAGCAAACGATTTTGTGATCGCCATGACAGGTTATCAGCCAAATTTCGATTTCTTACAAAGTCTGGGCATTACTTTGTCAGATGATGATATCCGGCAACCCTCATACAATCCCGAAACCATGGAAACCAATATGAAAAACATTTTTCTGGCAGGTGTGATCTGCGGCGGAATGAATACCCACGTATGGTTTATCGAAAACTCCAGGGACCATGCTGGAAAAATTGTGGGTCACATAAAAACCAGAATGGAGAACGGAGGGAACTGATCGGAGACAACCTATGGAGCAATCAATATTATTTTGTGTTGGGCGCCCTGTCTTACCAAAACGGCAAGATTGATAACTGCGGTGACTCCTGGCTTCTTTTTCCCGTCGAATACGTTGCAGGGTACACAACCGGGGTACAACACACCATCCTGGAGCAGATGGATTGCACGGGACTGGGAGTACAGATCGATCCGGGATACTGCGGATCCAGTATAAATCCTATCTGGCTGTCCCGGTTCCGGGTGGCCCGGCATCCAGGAAGCACCTTCGGCCATCGAGATCAGCTCAACTTTTTTCTTCCCATATCTGGGCCAGGCAGATGATTGTTTCCACGCTTTTCTGCATGTCCTGGATGCTGACATATTCCTGCTTGCCGTGAAAAGCCATTTCTCCCGTAAAAAGGTTTGGGCAAGGCAATCCCATGAAGCTAAGACGCGACCCGTCGGTGCCGCCCCTGGCACTGGAATGCCTCACCCGGATTCCGGCCCTCTGGATGGCCTGGGTGGCATATTCAGAAACCTGGGGGTGCAGATCCAGGATCTCCTTCATGTTCCTGTATTGCTCTTTGACAATAAATTCTGTTCTGGCTCCGGGAAACTTCCCGAGGGTTTCCTCCAGTTTTCTTTTCAGATAGTCCTCATAACCCGCCAGTTTAGTGGTTACAAAATCCCGGATGATAAATTTGAGGGTTATTTTTTCGGCTATACCTTCCATATGGAAAGGATGGACAAAACCATATCTGCCTTCAGTTGATTCAGGAGAGAATTCATCCCGGGGAAGGGAGTCGATGAAAGCGGAAGCCACTTTAATCGCATTGACCATCTTGGTTCTGGCATACCCGGGGTGGGCACTTACTCCATGGAAATAAATGGTCACTTCGTCAGCTGAGAATGTCTCATCCTCATAGGTACCCAATTCCCCTGCATCCAGCGTGTAGGCAAATTCGGCCCCGACTTTCTGAAGATCTATTTTATCCACTCCCCTTCCTATTTCTTCATCCGGCGTGAAAAGAATACTGACACTGCCGTGCTTCATGTCGGGATGGTCCTGGAGGAATTGTGCCATGTCCATAATAATAGCAACACCGGCTTTGTCATCCGCACCCAGCAAGGTAGTCCCGGACGCTGTGATGATATCATCTCCTTTTTTTTCAGCCAGGTAAGGATGTGCCGAGACAGAAAGTACCTGGCTGGGGTCCTCAGGTAAAACAATGTCCCTGCCATCATAGTCATGGTGTACTATCGGCCTCACATTTTTTCCCGTACAATCAGGGGCCGTATCCAAGTGCGCGCAAAAACAGATGACCGGTACAGTTTTGTGGCTATTCGATGGTATTCTTGCGTATACATATCCATATTCATCGACATGTGCATCAGCAATACCCATCCCCCTCAGCTCCCTGACCAGCATGGAGGCAAGAATTTTTTGTTTTTCAGTGGAAGGCCTGGAGGTAGAATTTGGGTCGCTCTGGGTATCTATCTGGACATATCGAAGGAATCTTTCGGCAACAGTAAATTTGTAACTTTGAATCATTTCCATGGAATGAAATTATGGACCCATTCGAAAAAAAGCAAACTTTCAGAAAGTTTGCGACCTTTCCAAAACAATAATCACCGAGGATGACAGACAATTTTCCGGTAAAAAAACCTTTAATTGGCCAGGGGTGGGTAAGAGCTCTGCTCTTCTGCGTCTGCTATCTCGGCTGCACTCTTTTGGGTATTGCCCTGCTCCCCAAAATAACCACCCTGCTCACCGGCGAACTTCCTTCTGCCGGAAATCCCTGGAACGGGAGGTTCCTCTGGATAACGGTCCTGATCGTGTTGTTTGTTTCCTTTCTCATGGTATTCCTTTTCCGACTGCTCGTAGACAGGAAGAGTTTCAGGAGCATGGGATTTGCCCCTGCAACCAATGCCAATTCGCTACCCGGATTTTTCCTGGCTGTCTCGCTGCTTGGTACCGGTACTCTCATCCTGTATTTTTCTCATCACCTGAAATGGACAGATATCATTTTCAACGGCAACGATCTGTTTATTGAATTCGGATTGATGGGAATGATAGCATTTTATGAAGAAACCGTGTTCAGGGGATATATCCTGAACAACCTGTTGGAATCAATGGGCAAATGGGCAGCTCTGCCTCTTTCTGCATTCCTGTTTGCACTTTTCCATGTAAACAATCCCGGCATGAATTTCATTGCCATTTCCAATATTTTTCTGGCTGGTCTGTTGCTTGGCGTCAACTATATCCATACCCGGAACCTCTGGTTTTCCATTCTTTTTCATCTTGGATGGAACTTTTTCCAGGGTCCCGTCCTCGGATACAGAGTCAGCGGAATTAATTTTTCCAGCCTGCTTCAGACCGAGTTGAATGGGGACCTCATCATAACCGGCGGCGAATTCGGTTTTGAAGGTTCAATCGTGAATACGGCGCTCTGTCTGATCCTGGTATTATTGCTCAACCGGGTGTATGAAAAAAAATTCCAGCCAACAGGCCAGGAAGCATTGGTGGCAAAATGACCGGAAAGGAACCGGCTTTTTCATTCTACGGTCACCCGGTCAATCCCTGCGCAGGAATTAAATATTAGCCCGGAAATTTTTTATTCAAACGGAAGAATAATTCTGGAAGCCCCCTTGATTTCGACCAGTTCAAGATCAAATATCAGGTCTTCACCAGCGAGGGGATGATTGGCATCGAGCACAACCACATCGCCCTTGATTTCCTTGATAATTACCGGAAAATTCTGACCTGAATCATTGCTCATATTGAGTTGCATCCCGACCTCCGGTTTCATATCTTCCGGAAAGCGGTTTACCGGAAAGTCCATAAGCATTTCCGGATCCAGTGGTCCGTAAGCATTTTCAACAGGAATTTCAATGGTTTTCTTGTCCCCTACTGTCATACCCAGGACACCTTCGTCGAAACCTCTGATAACCATCCCGCTTCCCACTTCAAATTCCAGGGGCTCGCGTCCGTTAGAAGAATCGAAGGTGGTGCCATCCGACAGACGCCCGTGATAATGAACCTTTACCGTATCGCCCGCTTTTACCTGTTGCATAAAAAGAATTTTTCGTTAATATAAATACACGACTACTTCAACCGATTTCCGATCAGCCTCAGTTGCCATAACCAGACCCTTCGCCCGACCCGTAAACTGGTGGAATGCAAAAGAAATAGCCTGAAATTAACAGGATATGCAAAATGAGAAATCAGTACCCGTGATGAACTGGCAAAATAACAGCATAAATTCACTTTTGCCAATTAAAGTTTTTCATGAAATTTGAGTCGCCTATCCTTATGTGTTGATCTTGAGAGCGTCCGGAAATACAGATCAAAATGCAACTTCATGAAAACAATACCATTTCTTGTCGTCCTCTTATTATTGGTCAAGTTATCTCTCCCGCAAAAAGGCGGCGCTGTTCGAAATCCCTCCTCCGCTGTCGCGGAGATCAGACCCGGGGCCGAGAGAATGGATTTGTACCTCCCTTTGCTCAAGGGAAAGTCGGTAGGAATATTCGCCAATCAGACGTCGGTGGCCGGCAAATCCCATATTGTGGACACACTGCTTAAAAAAGGGGTGGTCATCAAGAAGATTTTTGCACCGGAGCATGGGTTCAGGGGGGCCCTGGATGCCGGAGAAAACATCGTTAATTCCCGCGATCCGGTAACAGGTATTCCGATTATTTCCCTCTATGGAACCAAAAATAAACCGAGCCCGGCGGACCTGGCAGGCGTGGACATCCTTGTATTTGATATCCAGGATGTAGGAGTACGTTTTTATACCTACATTTCTTCCTTCCAAAGGTTTCTGGAAGCAGCCATTGAAAACAACAGGCCACTGATCGTCCTGGACCGCCCGAATCCCAATGGTTTTTATGTGGATGGCCCTGTACTCGATCCGAAATTCAAATCTTTTGTGGGCATGCAACCTATTCCTGTGG
>Ga0318562_10001422_pt1 | contig 10822 bp, 22 predicted proteins | sample GRESIP066b5f18_FD_203688 | JGI IMG/M metagenome (GOLD analysis project Ga0318562, IMG submission 203688) | Tropical soil microbial communities from Luquillo Experimental Forest, Puerto Rico - GRE.SIPMG.066b5f18 | ecosystem: Environmental > Terrestrial > Soil > Tropical forest > Bulk soil...
AGGAGAAGGAGCGCGGCGAAACTGGTCTTCTTGTACATGGTGAACCTCATGCCGCGACGTCCACGACATAGAATTCATCGGAGCGGGGATCGGCGAGGATGCGCTCATGCATCCAGCAATACCCACCCTCACCCCAGTCCTCGCCCCACGAGTTGATGACCAGGAACTCTCGACCGCCGGCCGCGCCCGGACTCGGACGGAAGCCCATGATGCACATCATGTGACCGCCTGCGACATCGGGGTCGAAGAGCTGAATCGTGCCACCGGTGTAATCGAAGAACTTGTTGTCGATCTGTTGGGCGAAGACGACGGGGAAACCCTGGGTGAGCGCGTTGGCGATCGCGTCAGACCGTGACGCTCCCTCCTCGTTCATCCGGTAGGGGTCGAGGACCAGGAATCGGCTTGCGTCCTGGAGAACATCCCAGGAAAGACGCTCGTTGATGACCGCGGGATTGAGCGGCCACACCATCTCGCGCGGACACCCGAGGTTCTTCATCGCTTTGAAGGCATCGCCGGCGATGGATCCGTTGTCCTCGAGCGGTTGGCCCTTCGGCGTTTCCTCCTCCCGAGCGAGGGTGTAACAGGCCTGCGCTGAGGGTTCGGGAACGTTGAGCCCCATCTTCCTCAGCCGAGTGTCGATGCCCTTCGTGAGGGCTTGTCCGACGCAGCTTTCGGTCTGTCCTTGGTTGTTCACCCGTCGGACGAAGGATTGCAGGCTGACCTCTCCCGGGAGCCCGCGCGGCGCTCCCAAACGTGCCGTCGCGTTGAGATCGGAATCCGATCGCGGCGTGGGCCGATGACCCATGCCGTACTTCTTCGCCGGCGTGGTTGTAGGGAGAGGAAGGGCGCGGAGGGCGTTTGGGAGCTCGGAATCAGACATGCTCCGAGCCTGTCCCCCGAATTACGCGAATGCCACTATTGCGCGGGCGGCGGACCCGCGGGATGCGGCGAGGGAGGAGCGCCTCCCGGTGCCGGCGGAGCTCCGGGAGGGGCCGCGCCCGGCGGAGCGCCTGCAGTCTGCAGGTGTTGATTGCACTGCGTGAGGCAATCCATCGCCGGCTGCGGAAGGCCACCGTCCTGAAGCATCTGGGTGATCGCCTTCATCGCCCGCTGAACCATCTGCGGGTTGACGCCTCCCGCGGCCGCGCCACCCGGCGGAGGAGCACCGGGAGCGCCTGCGGGCGGCGGAGCGGGATGACCGGGAGGAGGCGCGGGCGGAGCCCCGCCTCCTGCCCATTGCTTCAGACCAGGTTTCGCCGGGGGGAAGGCCATGTCCGTGATGCTGCCTCACCTTCCCCCCTCCTGCCACTTCACCTAATCGGACACACACCCCCCTCGCACTCCTCAGTCTGCAGCTCACCGCCGCGAGTCAGGGGATGTGAATGATCGATCACCTGGCATCGATCGAGGTACTCGGACCTCTCGATCGCCTGGTAGGGGGGTTGCTGGTACCCGTGCTTTTTCGGAAGGCACGAGATGCTCTTGAGGTCCTTCGCGTAGTGTTGGAGACACTTCGCGAGCTCGTCCTTCTCATCCTCGGCGAAGGAGATCGTCGAGCTCACGGAGTTGTCCGCCCACCGCCGTTGGACCTGGACTTGCCTCTCCACTTGCTCTCGAACGCGCTCGTCCTGGACCGTCACCCGGTTCTCGCCCCTCGAGCGCATCGGGAACTCGAAGACGAGGGTGTGACCGGTGCTGTCGTACGCGCACTCCTCGTGTGGGACTCCGGCCTCGATGAGTGCTGCTGCCATCGCCTCATCCTTCGAGATGCGGACGCGCCGGATGTAGTAGGGGGCGAAGGGGGCGTGAATGCCCGGACTTGAGCCGTTGAGGAGGGAGATGGTCCCCGAGGGCTTTACCGTCGTGCACGCGATGGGTCGGGCGATGCCGAGCTCCTTCGCGTACTCGTCGGCCGACCGTCGCACGACGTTGTGCATGAACGCGAGCGACGACTCCGACCAATCAAAGTCGCAGATCCCGCCGAGCCCAACGCCGATCCGCATGTTCCGCACCCTCACCGCTTCCGCTCGAGGATCGGTCATGGGTTCGAGTCGCTGGCGAATCGTGTACCGGGTCATGAGCCTGAGGACCATGACCGTATCCCACTCCGCGAACAGCGCGGGGTAGACCTCGGAAAGGCAACAGGCCTCGCGATCGTAAAGCGGGATCTCCCCGCACGGGTTGACGCCCTCGATGCCAGGATCGTCGACTCGGCATCGCCAGAGGTTCAGGACACCCGGCTCCCCGAATTCGGACGCGTCCTCCACGAGCCCGCGCCAGTCGAAGTCCTCGACCTGGCGTTCCGTTTCCTGGATCACGGAATTGTTCGAGGAGTGACGGTGGGCAAGGATGGCACCCTCGTGCTTTTTCGCATCGCGAAAGTCGCGATCGCTCGCGTCGCCGAGTGCGATGAGCGCAGACCTGCGCACATTACCCGACTTGATACAGACTCCGATGTGATTGGTGATATCCAAACACTCGAGAGAAGTCAGCTTTCGGCCGGCTGCACCTCGGACGATGGCCCACACCTGTCGAAGGAGCATCGCCAGGGGGCCAGGGCCGGACGCGATGCCGCCGAACCCTCGAATCGGAGCTCCCCGCTTCCGCACCGAAGAAACGTTGATGGTGAGTGAGTGACCTCCGAACGCGCATCGAAGGACCGAGCGGAGCGCGTCCACCCAACCCTCCCGCGAGTCTTCCACGAGAAGATGCACGCCAGGAACCGAATTCTCGTCGGGCATGACCTCCGGCTCGTTCGGGTGTGAACGCGAGCAGAGGAGCGACATACGCGCCGGCGAGGGCGAGGGGATCGGCATACAGCCGACATGATGAAGTCCGACTCCCACACCGCCGCCACACATGAGCATGTTGGCCACCCAGCACCAATCCTCCGACTCACGCAGCGTCCCGTAGTGACAAGAATAGCGGGCATCGATGGGAATGTTCGGAACCCCACCAGTCCAGAGCCCGCGTCCCGGGGGAAGTCCTTTCATGTGCCAGATGACATCGAAGAGCGCGCGAGCTTCATCCGGGGTCCCGTAGGGGTCGAGGGCGACGTTCGAGACGACGCAGCGGCGAACCGTGTCCGTCCACGTCTCCCCGTCCCTCGAGAACTTCCCGAGGTAGGTGGACCGGCTAAGAAGGTTCGAGAACGGGTCGCCCTTGGTGCGATAGCGAGAGAGGAATCCTTCGTCGAGCATCGCGTCTCCTTTCAACGAAAAACCCCGCGGGCACTTTGCCTGCAGGGTTTCCGATACATGCCGCTTGGGTTGTGGGGTCAGTGTGGGGGAAGCTGCTTCATGATCTCCAAGGCGAGGTAGACGAGCCCGATGACCAGGTTCACCACCATCACCACGATCTGACTCGTCGGACGCTTCTTCAGGAGCGTCGTCTGTTCCTCGGTTTCGGTCTGAAGGGAGGCGTTCCCGCGCTCGATTCGAGCCGTGGCCTCGAGCGCCTTCTTCGCGATCTTGTGCGTCTCGACGATGGCCGTCGCCATGCTGGCTTGATCCGAGGCCAACTTGGCATCGGACTCGCTGCCTTGTCGGAGCGCGTCAACGTGCTTCTCACTCTTCCGCTCCACGACCGTGATCCGGCGCTCGGACGTGGCGAGACGATCACCGAGGATGCGCACGCTCTCTCGCATCGCCTCCATGTTCGCTGAAGCCCGCTTCTCCTTCTCCTCGTCCGAAGCCATCCGGGGATTCTGGGGTAACGGGGAAAGAGATGCCACATCGGCTCATCTCGACCGCCCATATACGTGCACATCGCATAGAATCGTCCCGAAGTAGATCCAGTGGTTGCCGTCGTCCCGGGGTTCAATGAGGGGAAGTCCGAGGGGCAACCCGAAGGGGATCTTCATCTCGTGGAGCTCGCGACAGAGCTTCATCGCTCGCTTCGGCAAGAGGAAGGCAACGAACGGAGGGGTCTTTCCTCGCGCCACGAGCTCGGCGCGCCCCTCCGCGAGGTGGATCAGGATGTCAGGGCGCATGAGGCGTCATCGCCTCGGCATCGAGGTCCACGAGGCGAACCTTCGCCGTCGGGAGCCCTCGAAGATGCTGGGCCATGAGTCGGTGATGCCCGTCGTGGATGAACATCTGCCCGCCCTTCTTCACCACGACCGGACGATCGATGAGACCGCCGTGACCGCTTGCGCGAGCTCCCTCGGGATGGATGTGGGGATCGGCCAGGTGTTGGGCGAGCCGCTCCTTGTTCACATGCTCTTGAATCGCCGTGAGCTGGTCGAGTCGGACCAGGGCGATCGGAGCCTTGTGTGTGCGAGCGGCAATGCTCCCATGCTCGGCGATGATGCTCTTGTAAACGCCGTTGTCGACGCTGGGCCAAGCCACCTTGGCTTTCCCGTCATCATGCCCGGGAGGGAGATACTGCAGACGATGCTCCGGGGGAGCGAACTCATTCTGGGCCCACGCCTTCAGCCCACCCGTTTCCGGATGTGAGGGAGCGGCGCCGCCGTCGGGCGGGATGTGCGCATCCATGCCTCGAGCGTGGAGTTGCTACAGCGGTTTCGCCAGTAATCCCCGTATCTCCGCGATGACGGCATCGAAGAAGCTCGTATCGAGCCGATGTATCAGATCCTCGGTATCTGTTGCGTCCCCGACCAGATCCCGAAGGAGTCGACGAGCCAAACGAGCTTCTTCGAGCAGCTCCGTCGCTCGGTTCGAGCGCGCGTCCGCGACATCGATGAGCGCCTTCCTCTCCTTGAGGAGGGTCAAGATCTCACGTAGCAAGGCCTCTACACGGTCATCCGCGGGGTCCGGACCGACACGCTCGGACCCAGGTATCTCCGGAACAATGGCCACGGCTTCCGGCGTCGGATGCGGTTCCATGCTCACCTCCTCGGCGGCGGGAATCTCCGACGCTCGGAACGCGTGTGAATCGGGAATGTGTAGGTCGAAGAGGTCGAAGCTCACCAGGACGCCGCCTCGAGCATGACGCGAGCGGCGTCCTCAAACTTCTCCTCCGAGGCATCGCCGAGCTCGACGACCGCGGAGACCTCTCCATCCTCCTCGTCCACAAGCCGCGCGGGGTAACCGCTTGAGCTCGCGTGTTGGGCGACGCGGATGGCCGTGGCAATGCGATCGGACTTCGGGACTTCCTCGCCGGCCTCGTTTGTCCTACTCGGACGCGCGGCGACCTCGTACTCCCGCTGCTCCACGACCGCCCAGCGCTGCATCATGTTGTCTCCCATTCCCCGGGCGTTACTGCCACGGGCTCCAAGAGAGAACATGCCGCCGTCAGGTCGGGTTTTTCGAGTAAACGTACATCACTTCATCGGGGTTCTTCTCGAGCCTTTTCTTCTTCTCCGCTTCGGCCTCCTCGGCCGTGTCGAAGTGCCCGATCAGGTAGAGCATCTCCCCCGGATCTTCGAAGTCATCGAATCCAACGAGGTTGTAACCGGTGTCGGGAGTCATTGACTCCCGTTCGTCCATCATCTTCTCCATCGGCGTCGCCACGTCACACCTCCTCTCCTACTTCTCCGCCACCACCCCGAAGTGTTCCTTCATCCCATGTGGTGGAGTGGGCATGCTCGTTCCGCCGCGTCCTTCCGCCAGCGCGTGGAAGTGCTCGCCCACGGCTTTAGAATAAGCATGCATCGCATCTTTGTTAGCGTTGAAGTACTCAGTTTGTGCACCGGGCTTCGGTTTGTAAGCGCCGTGCGACCACTCCGCGTGTCGGTTCTGAGCCTCCGTCCGCACCTGGATCTCCTTCTGCAAACCCGAGGGGGTCTCGATGATCAGGTGATGCGAGCGATACACCTCTCCTTGCGGCTTGTCGATGTAGTTGTCCTCACCCACGACCTTGAACTTCTCCTTCAATGCCGCAACCGTCGAGCGCACGCCGGCGAGGTCCTTTGTCACGACACGTAGGCCCGTAGTGTCCTGGAGACCAGTGGCATCCCCGTACTTGGGTTTCCTCTCGAGCTTCCCCAAGATGCTCTCAGTTTCCTTCACGCGCCCCTTCACGGTGGCATCCGCCGGCGCGGCCGCTTTCAGCGCCGCCTTCGTCTCGGCGAACTCGGCCGCATGCGCGGACTGCAGACCCTTCGCGATCGCCACATGTTGACCGAGCGAAACGCCTTCCTTGAGCTTCCCGGCTGCGATGCTCTTCTTCAGAGCATCTACCGTTTGCTTCATCTGGGTACGTTGCATCCGAGGCCTTCTCTGCGAGGCCTGCAACTTCGGTTTGGGACTCTTTTTACGAGTCCCCCGAAGCCCTTCGTCAGGCAGCATCGTACATCGAAGCACACACTGGGCCTAAGCCTCTTTGAACCGATTCCGGCGTGGTCAGCTTCCTCCCACACCGACCACACCGCCCCTCGTGATAGAACGAGCACACGGACGGGAGCACGGACTTCGCCAGTTGACCCCAGAACCACGCGAACGCCTTCGCGCTCGGGGCGTCGGTGGAGACCCGAGACTTCTTCCCATGACGGAAGGCATCGGGGGAGAAGATCGTGCCGAGAAACTCGAAGTCTTCGGAGTTGTTCGGGCCGGTGAGGACCGACACGAACCAGGGACCGACCTCCGATTCCTCCTTCTTCCGCACGAGGAAGGTGAAACGCTGGCCCGTCTTCGAGCTCAGAAGGGTGAACGTCGCATTCCCCGCGGTCACGAACGCCTCGATCGCCTGTACTTCGGTCATCTGAGTCATCGCACACCTCCCCGCGACGGCGGCGGGACAGTCGCCCGCTGCGTCTCCTGAAGAGCTCGGACCGCTGCGATCTCGAGCTTCGTGGTCGAAGGCACCCGAGGGGGCCGGGGAAGGATCACTTCCTCAGCGGCGGGGGTCGTGGCAGGCGCGATGAAAAACTGGCTCGTCATGGCTCCCGTCCTCCGGGTCCCGGGCCGGCTCCGCGCCGTCCCGACACTATGAAACTAGCTCATTCCGAGCTCGAATCACGTCTCATCTGCGTCTCCCTTGGAAGATCTTTCGACCGTCAGGAGATGCCCTTGTGCCTGCTCGAACGTCGCCCACGTAACGCTGGACTTCCACCTCGAGCTCACGCTGTAGACCTGCCACCCGTTCCCGATCTTCCGGATCGCAAGTTTCATCCCTGAGCTTCGCTCTCCGCCGTCCAGTAATCGGCCTTCGCGTTCGTCCACTCGTTGGCCTCCGCCGGCGTCATAGCACCTTGACGCACCAAGTCGTCAAGGTCGGATTGCAGCTCCCGAAGGAGCCGCGCGAGCTTCTCCGGGGTCATCACGGCGTCACCGCCCGGTAGTACCACTCCGTGAACTCCGCGCACTTCACCGTGGTCCGGCGGACCGTGACGAGCCCTTTTTGCTCGAGGGCGACGACCGCACGCTTCTCCTTCGGCCACGCGACGTGGACTTCCTCGCCGCCGGCGTTCTCCGCCATCGCCATCATCAACCGCTGCATCCCCTTGAGCTCCATCACCGTCCTCCGGTCCCCGGGAGTTCCTCACTCCCGACACTCATCAAACTAGCATCTTCTCGAGCTCGATCACGTCTCCAGTGCGTCTCACGAGCAGCACGGACAGGACGAGATCATCCCCCGACATCCGGGTTGATGCTTCCGAAAGTCGTGGAGCACGACTGTCGCCGGCTTGTCGGCGAGGTAGGCCTCGAGCTTCGAGTCGAAGTCACTCTGCCACCGCGGATCACACGAGGAGTACCGCGACTCACTCGTGGTGACGTCGCCCATGACCCGCTCCTCCACCCACATGCCATCAGGGTTCAGGTGACCCCACCCCTCGAGCACCACGAGCGACGGCCCGTAGGCCTGGACGAAGCCCCGCATCCTCCGCTCCCGCGCCCGCTTGAACTCGACGAAGATCCCCCGCTCGTACTGCGCGTAAGGCTTCACGGACACCGTGGCGACCTTCGCCTCCACCTTTGTGATTCCGAAACCGAACTCCGACCGGAAGTAGAGCGTAACCCGTTCCATCAGAACACCCCTTTCACGAGAGAATCCTTCGTCACTTCGCCGCGGACGATCGCGAGAGCGAGCTTCTTCACGCGGTCGAACCCGGGGAGCGCCATCCACTCGCGGTGGTGGCGAGCAGACCAGGGGTCGCGCCCACCGCGGTTCACGACATCGAGGAAGCGAGCGGCCTCGGACTTTCGGTCGCTCCAAGCGCCATCCGCGAGCTCTTCGAACCAGTCCACCATCATCGGGTGCATGTCCATCGCGTCCTCCGCTTCCGGAGCCGCTCCTCGCGGCCCCGACACTCATCATCCTAGTACTTTTTCAGAAACCGTCGAGAACTATCTTCGTCTCTTCTGCGTCTCCCTCACGGGCCCGCGGGGCCCATCCGGTACCCCTTCGCCATCAGGTAGTACCCATGGCCACCGCCGAAGATCTCGAGACGCTCCGTCTTCGGTTCCGTCGCGGTGTAGAAGCGAATCGCGTCCTCGACCTCGGTGATGGTCACCCCCGCGGCCGTGAGCGTCTCCTCCGTCACCCACGCGCGAATCGGCTCGCGCCAGTCCTTCGCCCCGCGGTCCGTGGGGTCCACGAGCTTGAAAGCCTTGTCCATCGTCTCCTGGGTGCCGAGAGTGTCCATCGCGTCCTCCGCTTCCTTCCCGGGAGCTCCTCGCTCCCGACCCTCATCAAACTAGCATCAAACGTGATCGAGTCACGTCTCTTCTACGTCTCAGGACATGCGCTGGAGGCGCAAGCACAACTCCGCGTGATCCTTCGCTTCCTTCTCCGTGGGGAAGTTGCGGGTCTTGCCGAATTCATCGGTGATCCGGCGAGAATTGTCCACACCTTCGACGAAGCGTGCGTTCATGGCATCGACGCGCACGTTCCACCCCGTCCCCTGACGGGGGACCCACACCTGTGCCAACCACCACTCCGAGTGTTGGTAGGAGCTGTTGTCATAGGGACGATGGATCCAGACGCCTTCCTTCTCGGTGAACGCGACCTTGCGCGTCGCGAACCCCTGAAAAATCGACTTGCCCATGACGTCCTCCGTCTTTCCCCGGAAGCTCCGCGCTCCCGACACTCATCAAACTACTCCTTTTTCAGGAGGGATCACGTCTCATGTGCGTCTCCGAAGTTGATTCTTGAGGATGCGTGCGAGTGACGTCGCGTGGTGGTCGCAGATCTGGTTTACGAGCACTTCGAGCTCCTCGTTCTTCGCGGCCGCGCCGGCAATGAAGCCAAGCTCCCACGCGATCGCGGAAGGACGGTCCTCGGTGCGACAGATGGGGCACGTGGGAGGCGGAGGAGGGTATCCCGGGCCCGAGCGCTTCCCAGGCATCTACGCGGCCCCCCGAAGCGCCTGCTCCGTCTGCGCCTCGGTGAGTACGCCCTTCTTCCCCGCCCAGTGTTCGAACCCTCCGACCGCTCCCCAGATGAGATTCCAATCGTAGCGGGAGGCATCAAGGTGAAGGACGTAGATCGTCGCTCCCATCAGGTTCGTCTCGCGCGTGGTGTAGAGCCCGGCGTGCGCGCGAAGGTGAAAGATCGCGGCGGCGAGACGACGGGCGAGGGCGTGGTAGTGGGAGGGGTCGCGCGCGGCGAAGGAGTTGGTATGCCAGTCCGCCCACACCTGCGGCGTCCAGTTTTTGGCGATCTTCTCATTCATGACAGCCTCCGAATCGTGCGTTGTGATTCTTCATGACCTCCTCGGCCTCCTCCTTCGTCTCCGCGGGGAACCGCCCAAGGCCGATGGTTCCGTTCGAGCATTCCCAGGTCCATCCGCTCGTCTCGAGCATCCAATCCGCTTGAGTGTTCCCGGGAGCTCCCGTCCAGGGGATCGCGCCATAGAGGCTCGCGCTTCGCCCAGACTTGTGGCGCCATCGGCGCGACGGAATGACTGCGATGATCTTCATGACTTCCTCCCTTCCTTCACGGCCGCTTGGTAGGCGGGGTGGAGGATCCCGACGCTGTAGCGGAGGCTCTCACACGCCCACTCGTGGGCATATCCAAACATCCCCGCATTGAAGAAGCGCGCAGACTCTTCCGCGCAGTGCTTCGCGGAACTTCGCATCGCGCCCTTGTGCTCGTTGCATTGCGCCTGGCGCATGGCCTCGTAGGCCTGAGCTTCCGTGGCGGTGTTCTTGGTGGCATCGAACATGACGTCCTCCGTCTCCCGGGGAGCGCTCCTCGCGCTCCCGACTCCATGAAACTAGCACCTTCTCGAGCTCGATCACGTCTCCAGTGAGTCTCAAACGACCGGGACAACGTTTTCTTCCTCGACCTCCGAGGCCAGGATCCAGGCAAGAAAGTTGGATGTCCCACCCCGGAACTTCTGCGTCATGTGGACGAGCGCGACCTTCCCGACCGCATGCGCGGCGATGAACGCGGGAACGTCCGAGTCGGTGTAGGCAACGGCCTTCCCCGTCATGCACTCCGCCGGCGTGATCACCTCGTACTCCTTCATCCATCCCCACTTCGACCGCAGACAGAGCATGCAGTGGTCGATGTAGGGGTTCGTGTGGGCTTCTCCGGGGCAGCGGACGAGACCCTTCTCCTTCGCGGGCACGCGCTTGAACTTCTTGGTGAGCATGACCGTTTTCATTCGCCGTCCTCCGGGTTTCCCAGGAGCTCCTCGCTCCCGACCCTTTGAAGATAGCGCATCCAGAAACGAGGTCACGTCTCCTGTGCGTCTCAGTTGACGCAATAGACGCAGCTCGGTGGGAGCGCCTTGATCGTGCAGTAGGTGCTCGGGGCATCAAGGGCGAGAATGCAATCGTGGGACTTGTCAGCGGCACACTCCTTCGAGGTCGCGACGGTCCCGATGCACGCCTTCAAGTCGGTTTGATAATACCCCGCCTTGTTCTCCTCGAAGTAGTCCTGAGCCGTGATCTTGCACGCACACCATGCGTTC
>Ga0318562_10001423_pt1 | contig 10821 bp, 12 predicted proteins | sample GRESIP066b5f18_FD_203688 | JGI IMG/M metagenome (GOLD analysis project Ga0318562, IMG submission 203688) | Tropical soil microbial communities from Luquillo Experimental Forest, Puerto Rico - GRE.SIPMG.066b5f18 | ecosystem: Environmental > Terrestrial > Soil > Tropical forest > Bulk soil...
CATAGTGACAATGCGGAGATCAGCCCGTAGACGAATCCGCTACACGCCGCGTTCATGTCGAAGGCCAGCACGTCGGTCGACAGGCCGGCCTTCGTCGCCACACGCTGGGCGATCCCCGGCACCGAACCGCCCGCGGAGCTACTGACCACGATCAGCGCGCCGATACGCACCCGTCCGCCGTGGCGCGCGATCAGCGGTGCGCACACTCGAGCAGCGACCTCGTCCAGCGGATCCGAGTCATCCATCCACCACCGCGCGCCGACGCCGGTTCGTCGCCTGATCCATTCGTCGGTGAGGCCGATCGAATCGAAGAACGCGTTGGTGACGTGTTCTCCCGGTGTCGCCATTGCGATGTCGACGATGCCCGCGCTCATGATGCGCCGATCAGCCCTTGGAAGTAGGCCTTGATGTCCGCAGGACTGTTGCACTCGTCGATCTGGGCCAGATCGGACTTCACCCCGAACTCGATTTCCAGCGCATCCACGAGTTCGGCGATGTCCAGGGAGTCCAGATCCAGGTCCCAGATCGCCTTGTCGAAATCCGCCACCTCCGCGTCGGGGACGCGACGTCGCACGTATCTCAACACGATGGGGTCCATTCGCTCATCGATTGATGACATCGTCAATCGTCCACCTTTCACTGTCGCTCGTCGAGTTTGTACAGCACAGAGCCTGAACAGGTGATCGACCGCTCACCGACGATGATCTCCGTTACGGTGCCGGTCTTTTCGGCCATCAGCTCGACACTGCTCTTGTCGGTCTCCAGCACCGCGACGACATCTCCGCGCTCGACGCGATCGCCGACTGACACGCACCATTCGACGACCAGTGCTTCGGTGAGGCCGTGTCCGAATTCCGGCACCCGGATGTCGATGCTTTCGCTCACCGGCACATCTCCTCGATCGCGCCGACAACATCGGCGACACTGATCAGGTACCCGTTCTCGGCGTCGGCGGGCGGGTAAGTCCGTCGCGCGGGCGCCAACCGTCGCGGTGGCGTACGCAACGAATCCCAGGCCTTTTCAGCCACCACCGCGACCAGTTCAGCACCGACGCCGCAGAACCCGACGGCCTCGTGCACCACGAGCAAGCGACCTGTGCGCGCCACCGACGCCAACACGGTGTCGGTGTCCATCGGGGCGATCCAGCGCAGATCCACCACCTCGACATCGATCGACCCCTCGAGCATATGCGCGGCCGCGAGCACCTCCTCGAGCACCGCTCCGTACCCGACGACGGTGATGTCGGTGCCTTCGCGAACCGTCTGTCCACCAAGGACAGATCCATGTGGTGACGGAGTGCGGGCCTGCTGCGTGCGCTTCCAGTACAACCGCTTCGGCTCGAAGAAGATCACCGGTTGGCCGAGGCCGCAGGCGTATGTCAGCATGCCAGCCGCGTCCATCGGGTTGGAGGGATAGGCGACGTGCAGGCCCGGGATATGCGCGAAGAGCGCTTCGTTGGAATCGCTGTGATGCTCGACGGCTCGAATCCCCCCGCCGACGGGAACGCGAATGACAAGGTGAAGCGCCACATCGTCATTCCACCGAGCGGTCATCCTTGCGGCTTGCGTGACGATCTGATTCATCGCGGGATAGACGAAGCCCTCGAACTGAATCTCGCAGATCGGTCTGAGCCCAGACAACGCCATCCCGATGGCCTGCCCGACGATGGACGACTCGGCCAGCACCGCGTCACGTACGCGAGTGCTGCCGAACCGCTCCTGCAGACCCCGCGTCACGCGAAACACACCACCGAGACGGCCGATATCCTGCCCGATCAGAACGACCGAATGATCGGTGTCCATCAGGTGACTCAACGCGTCGTTGAGTGACTCGGCCAGACAGCGCGCACGTCCGTTGGTCATCGGCCGAACGCTTCCAGGAGGCGGCGGCAGGTCAATTCGATGCCCGCGTCGACGCGGTCCACCCAGGCGACGTCGACCACACCGTCCGCGAGCAGCGTGTCGCGATAACGCGATACCGGATCATTGGCCGCCGCACGCGCCAACTCGGCGCGATCGCGGTAGAGGCTGTGCGCATCCGAACTGCTGTGTCCAGCAGATCGCATGGTGCGCAACTCGATCAGGGCTGGCGAGCGGGTGGCTTCGACATGGCGTCTCGCCGTTACGCAATGCAGGTATGTGCTGTCCGGTTCGTCAGCTGCGATGGACCACGCCGTGATGCCGAAGCCCCGGGCACGGTCCGCAATCGGAGTGAGCATCTGTTCGTGACTGGGCTTGGAGATCGCCCATCCGTTGTTCTGGCACACAAACAACACCGGAGCCGATTCGACCGCCGCGAGGTTCATCGCCTCCGACACGTCACCCTGGCTGGTCGCGCCATCGCCGATGTACACGACGACCGTTTCGGCGATGCCCTTGATCTTCTGGCCGATGGCGTAACCGACGGCGTGCAAGGCTTGCGCACCCACCACCAGCGTGTAGGGAAAGAATCTGTGCTGACGGGGATTCCAGCCGCAAAACGTACGGCCGGCCCACTGCGCAACCAGCGACACCGCGTCGACACCGCGCACCACCGCGATCGCATGCTCTCGATAGCTAGGGAAAATGACCGCCTCATCGCCCACCGCTATCGCGGAGGCAACCTGAGCGGCCTCCTGGCCACGACACGACAGCCACAGGTCCAACGCACCCTGATTCTGCAGTCGGACCGCCTCGTCATCGATGCCCCGGGCCAGCAGCATGTAAGCCAACATCGCGCGCCGAATTTCGACGTCGACGGATCCAGCCGCAGCGACCGCCTCTGCGGCGTTCGCATCGACGTGCAGCGCCGGCACCTGATCGGTAGACCGCTCCGACGCATCGGTCACGTGTGCACACCGCTCAAGGCACTACGCATCACCGGATCGATGAGGCGTGGCAAACAGTTAGCCATGCACACTAGCGACATTTTCGCTCCCAACGCGCCAGCCGTCAACCAACAGCGAATAGCTTTGTCACTGAACGGACCCGCGCAGTGCGGCGCAAAACAGCCACCGCAACAAGGCTAAGCGCACGCCTGCACCAGATTTGCTATCGCCGCTCTGGTAGCAACGTAATTTACATCACCGTAGGATCCGATTGATGATCGATGAGTCGTCACGGACAGCGTTCGACGACTTGCAGGCTGCCGACGAGCACGACCGCGAAGCCCAGCGGTACGAGAAACTGGCAGCCGACACCCGCGGATGGCTGTACATGGGCTTTCTGCATGCCGCGGAGGCACACCGTGCGGCGGCGCGACAGATTCGTACGTCCGCGTCGACGGAGTTTCAGCGATAGAGAGCGGATTGTCGCGACGGTGACCAGTGCGATCGTGTTGCGTGACGGCCGACGGTTGGCCTACCGCCGGTACGGCCCTACGGACGGCGCACCGCTGCTATTCATGCCGGGCGCAGGGTGTGGACGGCTGATGACGTTCGGCGGTGCCGCGCTGGCCGACCATCAGATCCAGCTGATTTCGGTGGACCGGCCGGGCTTGGGCGCCTCGAGCCCGGATCCGCTCAAAACGTTCGACAGCATCGCCGACGATGTCGCTGCACTGATCGAAGAGGTAGTCGGTCGGCCGGTTCCGGTGGTAGCCAATTCCCAGGGAGCCCCGTTTGGTCTGGCCCTGGCCACGACTGGATGGGCCAGTGCGCTGGTTCTGGTGTCCCCGATCGACGATGTGGGCTACCCACCGATCACGGCGCTGCTTCCCGAGGACTACCGCAGTCTGGTCGCCGCGGTCGCCCGCGACCCTTACACCGCGTTGGAGAGATTGGCGACCTATACCCCCGGTGCACTGTTCGAGACAGTGATGAGTGACTACCCGCCCTCAGACGAGGCTGTGTATGGCCGCCCGCAGTTCCAGACGCAGTTGCGCGCTGCACTCGACGATGGATTCGCCTCGGGGGCAACCGGTTACGCGCGCGACACAGTCTTGGCCATGTCGGCATGGCCGGCGAAGCTGTTTGATCCCGGTGTGGACGTGCGCATCCTGTTCGGTGCCGACGACCGCGTGCACTCAACCGACCTGGGCGCGACATTGGCTGACCGCATCCGCGGCGCTCACCGCGACGTCATCGACGGGGTCGGTGGCGCGTTGTTGTGGGCACTCCCCGACCTGGTGCTCGCGCGTGCGGTGGCCACAGATTAGCGTGTGCGTACTGCACGGCAGCGGAAAGTCCGGCGGTGCGATCACGTATGAATCAAACGGCGTTGATCAGCGGATTATGCGGTGCACGTTTTCGTCCGCGGCGCCGCCGTCCTGCGCGATCCACGGCCCCTCAATCGACGGATCGATGATGCCCTCCTCCAGCCACGTGTAGCGGCCCTCGAGCACTCTGCGGGCCAGTGTCCGGTCGAAGTCGTCGCTGTTCCGCCAGAGGCCGTCGAACAGCTGCTCGGCCCGAACCCGGGCCTGTTGGCAAAACGCGTCGGCGAGTTCGACGGCGGTGCCATCGGCCCTGTCTCGCTGCGCCCGGACGCACGCCGCGGTCATCGCGAACAGCTCCGCGCCGATATCGACGATCCGGCCCAGGAATCGCTGCTTGTGCTCTAGCTTGCCCTGCCATCGCGACATTCCGTAGAAAATGCTGCGCGCCAGTCGGCGGCTCGCCCGTTCGACGTAGCGCAGATGGCTTGCCAGTGGACCGAATTCGCTGAAAGACGTGGGCAGCTGGCCTTTGCCGGTTACCAAGGTCGGCAGCCAGCGGGCGTAGAACTTACCGGCATCCGTCGCTGCCTTCGCCTTCTGCTTCAGATCGGCATAGGGGTCGATGATGTCGCCGGCCACCGAGAGATGCGCATCAACCGCCTCGCGCGCGATCAGCAGATGCATGATCTCGGTGGAGCCTTCGAAAATACGGTTGATGCGCATATCGCGCAGTACCTGCTCAGCGGGCACCCCGCGTTCGCCCCGCGCGGCGAGCGACTCGGCGGTCTCGAACCCACGTCCGCCGCGGATCTGCACCAACTCGTCGGCGATCAGCCAGCCCATCTCGGAGCCGTAGAGCTTGGCCAGTGCCGCCTCGATGCGAATGTCATGTGCGCCCGCGTCGGCGAGTTCGCTCGACAGCTCGAGCATTGCCTCCAGCCCGTACGCCGTGGCGGCGATGAAGGCGATCTTGCCTGACACGGCTTCGTGCTCACCGACCGGCCTGCCCCATTGCACCCGCTCCCGAGACCATTCCCTGGCGATCTTGAGGCACCACTTCGCCGAGCCCGCGCACACCGCAGGCAGCGACAGCCGCCCCACGTTGAGCGTGGACAGCGCGATCTTCAGGCCCTCGCCTTCCTTGCCGATGCGGCTTTCGGCGGGTACCCGCACATTGTTCAACCGCGTCAGGCCATTTTCGATACCGCGTAATCCCATGAACGCGTTGCGATTTTGCACAACGATGCCTTCTGCATCAGCCTCCACCACGAACGCGGTGATCCCACCGCGGTGGCCGTCGCTCTTGGGTACCTGGGCCATCACCACCAGCAGGTCGGCGATCACACCGTTGGTCGTCCACAGCTTGACCCCGTTGAGCACATAGTCATTGCCGTCCGGGGTGGCGGTCGCGTGCAGCCGCGCCGGGTCGCTGCCGACGTCCGGTTCGGTTAGCAGGAACGCACTGATCTCGCGCGTACACCTGGGCAACCACGTGCGCTTCTGTTCATCGGTGCCGAACATCTTGATCGGCTGCGGCACTCCGATCGACTGGTGCGCGGAAAGCAGCGCGCCCAGCGAAGGGTGCACCGACCCGACCAACATGAGCGCCTTGTTGTAATACACCTGCGACAGACCGAGCCCGTCGTATTCGGTGCCGATCTTCATCCCGAAGGCGCCGAGTTCCTTCAAGCCCTGGATGACTTCGTCGGGAATCTGCGCGTCGCGCTCGATCACCGCGGCATCGATGTTCGACTCGCAGAAATCGCGCAGCCTGGCCAGGAATGCCTCGCCACGCTCCCGCGCCTCCGCCGAGCCACTTGGATGCGGATGGACCAGATCCAACCGCAGTCGGCCAAGGAACAATTCCTTGCCGAAACTGGGCTGTCGCCATTGCGCTTCGCGCGCCTGCTCGGCAACTTGCCTGGCCTGTCGTTCGCTGACTTGTTCTGTAGCGGTCATCGCACATCTCCACAAAATCCGGGCCTACTCGACAGTAACTTAGATCTGATGGCCGCGTGTAGCCCTTTCCGCCACGGTGCTGTCGCAAGGCGATCACGGCTGCATACCGATGCGTCCCGGCCTCTGGTCCCAACCGTTGGCTGGAACAAAATGGGTTGAGCACGCTTCCGGTGCGGCCGCGCTCTGAAGCCCACGACACGGGCAGGGGTGGTGACTGGAGGTCGCGAAGTCTTGGCCAGGCATGTCGATCTCACCCATCGGTGCGTGGTGGTCAGGGCAGACAGGAAAGATATGGCAGCAGAGTGGGTTCCCTCCCAGATCTCTCCTGGCCCGCAGGACGGGCGCATGCTTGACACCGCGCTGGGGATCTTGATCGGGCTTCGGCGGTGTCGTTCGGAAGCAGCGTTTCAAGAGCTGCTCGTGGCCGCCCAACGCCACCGGGTCCCTATCTGCGCCATGGCATGGGGGCTCGTTCATCTGACCTGCGGCGGCGACAGATCACCGGAAACTTTCAACGCCGCGCAAACGGCCGCGCGTGATGAATGGGGCCAGTTGCTCGCGAAGCCCGCGATGTCGTCCGGTTGAGAACGGCCCGCACGATGAAAACATGCGCCGCGCTCGCCGTTGCCGGCATCTGCATCCTCGCCGCCGGATGCAGCAGCGGCAGCAACCAAGCGACCAAAACGTCGGCAAACAAGTCGACCACTACAACCACCACTGCACCTCCCGTCAAGGAGGCTGCGCTCGACCCATTCCTACTCAGCCCTGAGCTGATCAACACCGCCATGGGGGCAACCGATATGGCGATCACGAAGAATCACACGTCGATGTCTGACGACAGCGCCACGATGGACCCCAAGGAATGCCTGGCCATCGACGGCGCGGCGCAGGCCAATGTCTATGCCGACAGCGGCTACAGCGCCGAACGCGATCAGACACTGCAGGAGGGCGATAACTTCACTCATTACGTTGCACAGGCGGTGGTGTTGTTCCCCACCGCCAAACAAGCTGACGCCTTCTTCACCGTCTCCGCCCAACAGTGGGCGAACTGCCATCAGTACTCCCACACACAGTCCGGTTCAGAATGGGCCGTTGGACCGGTTTCCAACACCAACGGCATTTTGAGCACCACCGCAACTCAACAGAACGCCAATGCTCCCGGCTGGGGCTGCGGACGCGCGCTGGCTCTCAGAAACAACGTCGTTGTCGACGTCAATACATGCAGCGCCAACCCCGCGGACTCGGCGGTCAACATCGCCAACCAGATCGCCGCGAAAATTCCCACACAGTAAGCGACCCAACGCTTTTCGTAAGACGAAACCCGGTGCTTCCCGGTTGGCCGAGCCAGGCGCGCTGAGATGCTTCAAGCACGGGTGCAGGTCTTGACCTGCGCGTGGATAGGTGTTGCGGCGACCAAGGTGAAGGGCAATGCCAACGGGAAGTCATCGTCGAGGGAACGGATTTCGGCACGCCCGACGATGGTGGCCAGCGCGAGAGTGGCCAAAAGCATGGCGAAGTGATCGCCGATGCAGGTGCGGGGTCCTCCGCCGAAGGGGATGTATTGCCAACGGTCAAGACCCTTCGCGTTTTCCGGGCTGAACCGGTCGGGGTCGAAGACCAGCGGACGGTCCCACAGCGCCGGGTCGCGATGCAATGCGTAGGTCCCCACGAACATCGCGGTGCCGGTACGTATTCGGTACCCGTCGACCTCCATGTCGCGGACCGCCTGCCTCGCGGGTCTCGGAGCCGGCGGGCATAGGCGGAGCGCCTCCTGCAGCACCTGGACGGTGTAGCCCAGCCGGGGGACGTCGTCGGGCGTCAACTCCGGGCCGCCGATTTCGGCAGCTTCGGCGCGGACCCGCTCCTGCATCGCCGGGTGGTTGCCGAGCGCCCACAGGGTGTAGGCCAGTGCCGTCGCTGTGGTGTCGTGTCCGGCGATCATGAACACGACAAGTTCGTCACGGATTTCATCGTCGGAGAGCGCGCGGCCGGTGGCCGGGTCGGTCGCGGCGATCAGCGCGCGCACCAGCGGGGCATCGCGGGTCGGATCTGCACGGCACTCCCGCAGGACGTCGTCGGCCAGCCCGCGCATGGTGGCGCTGGCAGCGCGGGCGCGCCCGGGTGGGCAGCCAGCGGGGTGCCTTGATCGGCCGGGTCGCTCGTTTGGTGATGTATTCGAGGGCGTCATTCAATGGAACGGCGATAGCGTCGGCGCGCTCATCGAGATCGATTCCGAGCACCGAGCGTCCCAATGCCCGCAGCGTGAGTCGGCGGCATTCCTCATCCAGGTCGATCCGTTGCCCGTCAGACCAGCTCGCAGCGATCTCGCCAGCGGCGCGGGCCATGTGGCAGCCGAAGCTACGAACGCTCTTCTTGGTGAAGACCGGTTGCACCGCGCGCCGCCGAGGCAGCCAAGGTTGATGCCGGAGCACAAACAGGTTCGGTCCGATCAGGCGCTGCATCTCGAGGTGAATAGCCGTTTTATCGGTGCACTTTCCGGTGAGGCCGAGGATGTCGCGTGCCCCTTGCGGAGATGTGGCGATGACCACCTCCGGCATCAGCCATCTGGGACCCAGCTTCAGCCGTGTCACTGGGCCGCCGGCGTCGCGTAGCGCCTCTTGGCCGACATAGAAGGCCTTCATCGCCTCCAGCTGTTGTCCGCGGGGCAATGGATTCATCGGTGCCACTGGCAACGTGTCCATGTCAGCGATCGTCGCGGCCATCGCGGCCTCCTCGCATTTGGTCAGTCAAGGGTAGGCCGGTCGATGGGTCGACTACATCATTTGCACCATGCCTGCGCTGCACAAACACACCTTTTGCCCGATGCTGCAGCCCCCTCGCCGGCAATACCTTGGCGTTAACCCACCAGGCCGCACAGGCGAAGACCAAGAAATACAGGAGCTGAAATGGCGACAAACACCCAAGAGTCGGGATTGTTCGACTGGGCTGTCATGGAAGACACGTCTGCGGTTCGTGCCGAGTACGCGGTGTTTGATGAAACGCTGCGCGATGGCATCCAGGCGCCGTATGTGCCCAACCCTTCCCTCGAGGTCAAGCTCGGACTGGTCGATCTCATGGTGCGTGCCGGTGTTCGCGCCGCGGACCTCGGATTCCCCGGTGCGAGTGCCGAGGCACGGCGCGACTGCACCGCGCTCGCCAAGCATGTCGTACAACGACGTCTTCCACTACAGGTTGCATTCGCCGGTCGCACCGCTCCGGCAGACATCGCCGCGATCTGCGATGTCGCCCAGGAAGCCCAGTGCGCCGTCGACGCATATGCGTTCACCGGTTCCAGCCCGATCCGGCAAGCTGTCGAGGGTTGGACACTGGATGTCATGAGCAGCCGAATTGTCGAATCGGCAGAGCAGTGCGCAAACGGCGGCGTAAATTTCGTCCTTGTGCTCGAGGACACGACGCGATGCACGCCAGAAACGCTGAGCCACATTTACGGCACCGCCGCCGACCTCGGCGTCGAAAGGATCGCGCTGTGCGACACCGTCGGCGCCGCCTCACCACGATCCACTCGAGCCCTCGTTCGGTGGTCCAAGCAGTGGTTCGAAACCCGCGGGCAGTCAGTCAAGTTCGACTGGCACGGGCACAACGACCGCGGCCTCGCTGTTAGTAACTCGCTCGAAGCGATCGAAGCGGGTTGCGACCGCGTGCACGGCACCGCTCTCGGCGTCGGCGAGCGCGCCGGGAACGCCGCGATCGACCAGCTGATCGTCAATCGGCGGCTGCAGTTCGGTGACGACTTCGATCTGCTCGCGTTACGCGAATACTGCGAGTCCGTCTCGCACCTTCTGGACCAGTCGATTCCGGTGAACTATCCGGCGATGGGCAGTGAGGTATTCAAGACCAGCGCCGGTGTCCATGCCGCCGCAATCTTGAAGGCACGTAAAACCGGCGACCGCAAGCTCATGGACGACATCTACTCGAGCGTTCCGGCTAGCGAGCTCGGCCGAGAGCAAGAAGTAGGTATCGATTGGGCGTCAGGCGCCAGCAACGTCGAGTTTTGGATGATGCAGCACGGCCATCGGGTCAACTCCGATGCAGTCCAACGCATCCTGACTTTCGCCAAGAGCGCTGCGCGACCTGTAAGCGACGAGGAGATCGGACGGTTCATTGCCGCAGCCGCATAGCCCGCAAACCGATCGCACGTTGCGCATGACGGGCCATGCGCTGTTTCTCACCGAGGATCCGGCTCTTCGGACCGCACAACTGACGAGAGAGTCCGGCATCAGCTTCGACCAGCTGCTGAAAGCCCCACTCCTGGACAATATTTCGACCGACGAGATCATTCCCGGCTGGTGCTGCTACTGGTACGACGACAAGCTCGGCGACTTCGCCTACATCGGATTGCGCGACAACGTCATCGGTGAAGGGGCGATGCGGCAACTGAGGCCGCAGATCATCGTCAGCGGAGAATCCAAAGGTTGTGGTTCCTCACGTGAGCACGCCGTATACGCAGAGCGATATGCCGGCGTCGAGATCGTCTTCGCCAGGTCGTTCGAGAAGATCTACGAACAGAATTGCCGCAATGTCGGCATCATCACATGTACCGACTTCGGGATCCTGCGAGCCTTGTTGGCCGGCGAGGAGCTGCCGCTATCCGCCTTCACCCAGCGGTTCAACGAGATTGAACGCACCATAATCAACGCGGGTGGCCTATTTGGATTCAGCCAACAGAGCAAGACACAAACCTACGCCGCGGCAACAAGTTTCGACCCG